>QWCY01000506.1_pt1 | contig 64303 bp, 55 predicted proteins | sample 1972631 | NCBI WGS metagenome assembly QWCY01 (sample SAMN09866696, study PRJNA288562) | Human gut metagenome isolate pre1_stool, whole genome shotgun sequencing... | isolation source: gut | host: Homo sapiens | place: USA: California
GCGTGTCACTAGCAGTTGCTAAATGCGCTGCAAATGAACTAAACATGCCACTTTATAGATATATCGGCGGAACTAATGCAAAAGTTTTACCGGTACCTATGATGAACATTTTAAATGGTGGTCAACACGCTGACAACAACGTAGATATACAAGAGTTTATGATTATGCCTATAGGTGCAGAAACATTTAGAGATGCGCTTAGAATGGGCTCAGAAGTTTATCATAGCTTAAAGAATGTTCTTAAAGAAAGAAAACTAGCTACAGGCGTTGGCGATGAAGGTGGTTATGCACCAGACCTATCAAGCAATGAAGAAGCTATCGAAACTATAATCGAAGCTATAGAAAAGGCTGGATACGAAGCAGGTAAGGACATCTACCTAGCTCTTGACGTTGCTGCGAGCGAACTATATAACGCTGATACTAAGAAATACTACTTAAAGAGCGATAACGCAGAGCTTACAGACGAAGAAATGATTAACTACTACGAAAAATTAGTTGATAAGTATCCACTATACTCAATTGAAGACGGCTTAGACGAAAACGATTGGGACGGATGGAAGAAATTAACTGAAAGACTAGGTGATAAGATTCAATTAGTTGGTGACGACTTATACGTTACAAACACAAAGAGAATCAAAAAAGGTATCGAGACTCATACAGCTAATTCAGTTTTGATCAAGCTTAACCAAATCGGTACACTTACAGAAACTATCGAAGCAATCGAAATGGCTCACAGAAATCATTACACAGCAGTTATTTCACACAGATCAGGTGAAACAGAAGATACAACTATCGCAGACCTATCAGTTGCACTAAACACTGGACAAATCAAAACAGGTGCACCAGCAAGATCTGAAAGAGTTGCGAAATACAACCAACTACTTAGAATTGAGTACATGCTTGACGATACAGCAGTTTACGCTGGCAAGAGCATACTAAGAAAATAATTTAAGAAAATATTTATATGGGATGGGCCCCGTGCTCATCCTTTTTTTGTGTCTGAAGAAGGCCATTGACTTAGTGGCAAGGCTATATTAATAGTAAGGCAAAAACGATTTTTACAAAAGCCGATTCACGCGCAAATCGATATTTGCACTTCCATATACATGGCTCAAAATGAATTACGCATAAATCGAAGTAAATGAGAAAAAATCATTGCAAAATAAATGTTCTTGTGGTAAAATAGATATGTTATAAGAGAGAATGGAGGTGTGTGTATGACTTACGTATTGTATGCACTAGTTGCAATTTCAGCTTTAGTATTAACTATATCAGTAGCAGCTACTGAGGGAGACGATCAAGGCTTACAAGCATTGGGCGGAGCTGAAAGCATTTGGGGTTCTAAAAATCCTACAAGAAATGTTCTTTTAAAAAGAATAACTACAGTTTCATCGGTTGTGTTTATGGTAACAACTTTGATATTAGCGGCTTTATAATAATAAAATAGGAGGAAGAAATGGACAAAATTTTAATCATAGCTCCTATAGTTGGAGCTGTAGCACTATTATTTGCTTTAGTAAAAGCTATGTATGTTTCTAAGCAAGATGCTGGAAACGACAGAATGAAGGAGATAGCTGGCTACATTCAAGAAGGTGCTCTTGCATTTTTAACTAGAGAATACAAATATTTAGCAATATTCATTGTTGTATTATTTGCAATTCTAGCTCTATCAATCAACATCGGTACTGCCGTTTGTTATTTAATAGGTGCGGTATTCTCAATTTGTGCCGGATACATCGGTATGACAGTAGCTACTAAGGCTAACGTAAGAACTGCAAACGCAGCTAAGGAAAGCGGTATGGGCAAGGCTCTAAACGTTGCTTTCTCAGGCGGTACTGTTATGGGTATGTGCGTTGTAGGTCTAGGTTTACTAGGTACTAGCATTGTTTGGATGATATTCAAAGATGCTAACATCGTTACAGGCTTCGGTCTAGGTGCTTCATCAATCGCTTTATTCGCAAGAGTTGGTGGTGGTATCTATACAAAGGCTGCGGACGTTGGTGCTGACTTAGTTGGTAAGGTTGAAGCTGGTATTCCAGAAGACGACCCAAGAAACCCAGCTGTTATCGCTGATAACGTTGGTGATAACGTTGGTGACGTTGCTGGTATGGGAGCTGACTTATTTGAATCATATGTTGGAGCTATAATTTCAGCTATCACTTTAGGTGCTCTAGCATTTAGCGACAACGGTATTGCATTTGCACTAGCTCTATGCTCAGTTGGTATCGTATCATCAATTATCGGTACATTATTTGTAAAAGGCGATAAGAACCCTCAAAAAGCACTTGATATGGCTACTTGGGGAAGCTCAATAATCACTATAATCGCTTCTTACTTCTTATCTACAAAGATATTAGGCTCAATCCAACCATTCTATGCTATAGTAGCAGGTGTTGTTGTTGGATTAATCATAGCGAAAGTTACAGAATATTATACAGCTGCTGAATATAAACCAGTTCAAAAAGTTGCTGAAGAATCAGAAACAGGTGCTTCAACAAATATCATCGCTGGTCTATCAGTTGGTATGATGTCAACAGCTATCCCAATGATAGTTATTTCAATAGGTATACTAGCTGCATTCTTCTTAGCAGGTGGAGCAGCAAGTCCAGTAAATGGTCTTTACGGAATTTCACTTGCAGCAATAGGTCTACTAGCAACAGCTGCTACAACTATTGCAGTTGACGCATATGGACCAGTTGCTGATAACGCTGGTGGTATCGCTGAAATGTGCGGACTTCCAGAAAATGTAAGAGATATTACAGATAAGCTAGACTCAGTTGGTAACACAACAGCAGCAGTTGGTAAAGGTTTTGCCATCGCTTCAGCTGCACTTACAGCTCTAGCACTATTCGCTTCATATACACAAGCAGTTGGACTTGAAAAGATCGACTTAACAAATCCATTAACAATAGCAGGTGTCTTCATTGGTGGTATGCTACCATTCTTATTCTCATCATTAACTATGGATGCAGTTGGTAAAGCTGCTAATCAAATGATTGAAGAAGTTAGAAGACAATTTAAATCCATCCCTGGTATCATGGAAGGAACTGCAAAACCTGATTACGGCAAATGTGTAGACATTTCTACTAAGGCAGCTCTTAAGGAAATGGTTATCCCAGGACTTCTAGCTGTTGTATGCCCAGTACTTGTTGGTATACTTCTAGGAACAGAAGCTCTAGGTGGTCTACTTGCTGGTTCATTAGTAACAGGCGTTCTAATGGCGATCTTCATGTCAAACGCAGGTGGAGCTTGGGACAATGCTAAAAAGTATATTGAATCAGGTGTTCATGGTGGAAAGGGTTCAGATGCTCATAAGGCAGCAGTAACAGGAGATACTGTTGGTGACCCATTCAAGGATACATCAGGACCATCTCTAAATATACTAATAAAATTAATGACAATAGTAGCATTAGTATTTGCACAAGTATTTGTTAGCTACGGTGGACTTATTATAAAATAAGATAAAATTGTAATTGGACTCCCCTTGATTTTAATCAGCGATGCTATTAAATAAGGGGAGCTTCATTTATAATATGGGTGATTTTATGGAAATAACGATTGACAATATTAAAATAAATTACATAACCCTAGGCGAATCAGAAAAGCCGGTTCTTATACTTCATGGCTGGGGCGCTTCTATCGAAGCAGTCATGGGTATAGTGAACGCTTTGAAGGATACAAGAAAAGTTATTGCCATAGATTTACCAGGCCATGGAAAGTCGTCTGAGCCAGACAGGGTGTTTGGCGGAGAGGACTATGCTAATATTGTTAAGGCCTTTGTAGAGAAGCTCGGCATTGAGAAATTTGACGCCATCGGTCACAGCTTTGGCGGCAAAACTTTAATACAAATTGCGTCTGAAGGCTATGAAAGACTTGATAAGATGGTTCTTATTGATGCATCAGGCATACTTCCTAAGAGAAGTCTTTCATATTACTTAAAAGTTTATACATATAAATTCTTTAAAAAGCTTTACAGGTTAATCTTTTTTTACAAGAGTGAAGAGGAGCTTATGAAGAAGCTTTCAAAGAAATTTGGCTCTGATGACTACAAAAACACAAGTGGCATCATGAGAAAGACCTTCGTTAAGGTCGTTAATGAGTCTCTTCTTGATAGGCTAGGGCTTATTAAGAACGATACTCTTATATTGTGGGGCAAAAATGACGATACAACTCCATTATATATGGGTAAAATAATGAATGAGAAGATAAAAAATTCTGCTCTAATTGAGCTTGAGGGCGGACACTTCTCATATGCAGATGATTATCAAATATTCACACGCGTAATTAGATCTTATCTTAGTAAGGAGGAACTATGATAGCTATATTTATATTCTTGCCAATATTATTAACAGTTTTAATATATATACACTCTTTGGCGTATTTCCAAATTATGCAATTAAATATGTATATCTCAAGTGAGTACGAAGCTTGGCTTAAAAATTTTGGCTGGTTTAAAAATTCATTAAAGAAAATAAAACCGGGAGATAAAAAACCGCTTGTCTTTACCGATAGGATGAAGAGAATGATGAAGATATTTGCTTTATTTAACACTCTTATCATGTTTACATCTATCATCGCTTATTTATTATTCGGTGAAAAAATTGCTCTAGCATATTTATTGGTACTTGCTTTTATTTTGTATATCATAAGAGCAAGGAGCGTTAAATATGCAAATATATTAGCGCTACCGATTGAAAATAAAATCAATCACGGTTTTTACGTTGAGGCGCAAAATAAAATTAAAAAAGAAAAAGAAAATAAACTCAAGGTAGTTGGAATAACTGGCAGCTATGGTAAAACATCTACAAAACTTGTTTTGAACGACATAGTGAAAAATAATCTTAAGACTTATGCAACACCAAGTTCTTTCAATACACCTATGGGTATATCAAAGGTAATTAATAACGAGCTTGAGAGCGGAACTGAAGTTTTCATCTCTGAGCTTGGGGCTAGATATGTAGGCGAGATTAAGGAAGTGGCTGAACTAGTTATGCCTGACATAGCCATCATCACAAACATCGGTCCATGTCACATAGAAACCTTTGGCTCTATGGAAAACATTGTCAAGACTAAGTTTGAGCTGATTGATTCGCTTAAGGAAGGCGGCCTAGCTATATTTAACTACGATAATCCATATATCAAGGAAAAAGCAGCCGAAGTCAAGACTAGAAAGGTTTATATCTCGCTTGAAGATGATGCTTGCGATTACTTTGCTAAAGATATAAGTGTTGGTGAGTTTGGTACTGAATTTACTCTTATATACAAAAATAAAGAGTACAAGCTAAAGACGAAATTACTTGGCAAACACAATATTTATAATGTGCTTTTATCTGTGGCGGCGGCTCATGAGCTAGGCATGTCCATGGAAGATATAGTTAAAGCGGTTCTTGATGTTAATCAAGTTGAGCATAGACTATCTTTAGTAGAAAATCCAAATAAGCTCATCATTATAGATGACGCGTTTAACAGCAACCCAAGCGGTGCACAAGCGGCTCTTGATGTAGTAAGTGAGTTTAAAGAAGGAAAGAAGATAGTTATCTCACCAGGCATGGTCGAACTAGGCGATATACAATACGAAGAGAATAAGAACTTCGGTAAGAATGCTGCAGCTGTTGTAGATCACTTCATCATAGTTTCTGAAGTGAATAAAAAAGCAATCAGAGATGGCCTCGTTGAAGGCGGACTTGAGGAAGCAAAGATACATGAAGCAGCAAGTTTAGAGGATGCACAATTAATTTTACAAAAAATATGTCAAGCAGGCGACGTGATTTTATTCGAAAACGATTTGCCTGACAATTATTAGGAGTTGATAGAATGCTAAAAGTAGGCGTTATATTTGGCGGAAGAAGCGTTGAACATGAAGTATCAGTAATTACAGGAATGCAAGTTATTGAGAACATGGATAAAGAAAAGTTCCTTCCAATCCCAATCTATATTACAAAAGAAGGCAAGTGGCTAAGCTCCGAAGCCTTCAAAAATTTTAAAACATTTAAAGATGGTGACTTTAGCTCAGCTAAGAACGTTATGCTTGGCTGTGACTATGGCGATTTTAATCTGTATATAAATCCAGAGACAAAGTCCATGTTTGATAAAAAAGTTTATGATACATTAGACTTGGTTTTCTTTGCGCTTCATGGTACTAATGGCGAGGACGGCTCATGCCAAGGACTTGTAGAAACAGTTGGCCTTCCATATACAGGTACTAACGTTTTAAGCTCCTCGGTTGGTATGGACAAGGTTATAATGAAGGATGTTTATAGAGCCAATGGTCTTCCTGTAGTTAATTACAGATATTATTATAGAAGCAAGTGGAGAAGCTCTAAAGAAGAAGTCATGGCAGATATTGAAAAGAATTTAAAATATCCATTATTTATAAAGCCATCAAACCTTGGCTCATCTATCGGTATATCTAAGGTTAAGAACAAGGACAATCTTGAAGAAGCTTTGATGATAGCCTTTAGTTATGACAAAAAAGTCATAGTTGAAGAATCAGTTGAAAACGCAAGAGAAATTAACTGCGCTGTCATGGGCTACGAAGAAAATGTAGAGACATCAGAGCTAGAAGAGCCGCTAGATTTCAAAGAACTATTAACATTTGACGATAAATATGTATCAAATAAAAAGACTCCTGGAACAAAAACAATGAGAAATCTACTTAAGAAGGACGAGCCGCTAAGAGACGAGCTAGAAAGCTTAGCTACAAAGGCATTCACATCCATTGACGCGGCAGGTAATGCCAGAGTGGATTTACTTGTATCTAAGGATACAGGCAAAATCTATATCAATGAGATAAATACAATACCTGGTTCGGTTGCCTTCTACTTATGGGAGCCTAAAGGATATTCGTTTAAAGATCTTATAACAAAGATGCTTGAGATAGCTCAAGCAGTTGATACTATGAGAAAAGAAACTGTTTACTCATATGACGCTGAGCTCTTTAAACGTATTCAATACGGAAAGAAATTATAGGTGATAAAATGAAAATTAGGGAACTTGTAATGAATTATTTCAATAGCGAGGATTATGTTCCTCAAAGCAAGAAGGAATTATTAAGAACTTTTAAGATTAATAAAAAAGATAAGAGGATGTTTGAAAAACTACTTAAGTCATTAGAGAAGGATAAAAAGATTATTTGCAGTAACAATAAATATTACACTTACAATAGTTCCCGCATTATTACAGGAAAGTATGAGGCTAATAAGCGCGGCTTTGGTTTTGTTATCGGCGAAGACTTTGACGTCTTCATTAGATTTGAAAATTCGATGTATGCGATGGACTCTGATGAGGTCTGCGCAGTCATCACAGATAAGAAGCCCGATGGCAACTACGAAGGCAAGATCATTAAGATACTTAATAGAGCAACTAAGAGAGTCGTTGGAACTTATCAAGACAATGACAGCTTTGGCTTTATTACTTGTGACGATGTCAAGATAGTCTACGACATCTTTGTTAATAAAAGCGCTTCGAAAGGCGCAAAGCATGGCGACAAGGTAGTTGCAGAGATTATTAAGTATCCAGACAAAAATAAAAATCCTGAGGGAAGAGTCGTTGAAATCATCGGTAAGATTGATGATCCAGGCATAGACATCACTTCGATAATCAAGTCATATGAGCTTAGAGAATATTTTCCGAATAGAGTTAAAGATGAATTAGAAGAGATAAATTATGAGATAGATTCTGAGGAGATAGCCCGCAGAGTCGATTATAGAGACTTACTTACTATAACTATAGACGGCGTTGACTCAAAGGACTTGGATGACGCCATAAGCGTAGTGAAAAATGATGATAAATATACATTATACGTACACATCGCTGACGTAGCGCACTATGTTAGGGAACGCACTTACTTAGATAAGGAAGCCTACTTAAGAGGCAACTCCTACTATCTTCTTGATAGAGTGCTTCCAATGCTACCAAAGGAGCTATCGAATGGTATTTGCTCACTTAATCCAAATGAAGATAGGTTAACATTATCGGTTAGGATGGATTTTGATAAAGATGGTGAGGTCCTTAGCCATAAAATTTCGGAAGCAATAATTAATTCAGACCATAGACTTAATTACCCACAAGTTTCTGACTTTTTAGAAGGAAAGAAGAAGGCTGAAGAGCTTGGACTTGAAGGGCTAGAAGATACCCTTAAGAATATGGAAGAGCTAATGCATATTCTTAATGAAAAGAGAAATAAAAGAGGCAATATTGACTTTGATATAGTTGAGACGAAGGTTGTTTTAGATGAGAAAGGCAAAGTTATCGACATAAGGCCAGATGAAAGGCGCGTTGCTAATCAGATTATAGAAGAGTTTATGATAGCTGCGAATGAAACTGTGGCCAAAGATTATTTTATGAAGGACATACCTTTTGTCTACAGAGTGCATGAGAAGCCAAAGAGGGAGAAGATGTTCTACCTTTCTGAGTTTTTGAAGCGCTTCGAGCTATACATCAACCCAGATAGTGTCACTTCGGCTGATATAGCGAATGTACTTAATGAGCTTAAAGGCAAGAAAGAGTCAGAGCTCATCTCAAACATCATTCTTAGAACTATGCAAAAGGCGAGATACACTTATGAAGAGCTCGGACACTTCGGCCTTGCATCAAAGTATTATTCACATTTCACATCGCCAATCAGAAGATACTCGGACCTTATCATTCACAGAATTATTAAAGATTTTATGAATGGCAGACTTAAGGAAAGCAAAATTGTCTACTACGAAAAAAATCTTGACCAAATCACAAAACACATTTCTGAGACAGAGCTAGTTCAAGAAAAGGCAGAGCGCGATATAGTTCAAATGAAGTGCGCTGAGTACATGCAAGACAAGATTGGAAATGTATATGTCGGAAAAGTTTCTTCACTAACATCATTTGGTGTATATGTTATGCTTGAGAACACTATTGAGGGACTATGTCACTTCTCAAATATGGACGATGACTTCTATTACTTTGACGAAACAGAATACAAAGTCATTGGCAAAGACTCACTAAATGAATACAAGATAGGCATGAAAGTCAGAGTGGCAGTACTTGACGCATCGAAAGAGACGAGAACTATTGATTTTAAAATTCTTGGAGTGGTTGAATGAAAGATGAAGATATAAAAGTTGTAGCCAATAATAAAAAGGCGAGACATGATTATTTTATAGAAAAGATATATGAAGCAGGCTTGGTGCTTAAGGGAACTGAAGTTAAATCCATAAGACAGGGCAGAGTGAACCTAAAGGAGAGCTACGTCATCGTGAAAGATGGCGAGGTCTTCGTCTTTGGTATGCATATAAGTCCTTATAAAGAAGGCAACATTTTTAACGAAGACCCATTAAGAACGAGAAAGCTATTGTTAAATAAAAATGAAATTAGAAAGATCTCTCAGGACGTAAAGCTAGCAGGATCTACTGTAGTTCCCTTAAGACTATACTTTAAGAATGGCAGAGCCAAGCTAGAGATAGCACTTGCAAAAGGTAAAAAGCTTTATGACAAGAGAGAGAGTCAAAGAGAAAGAGATATTAAGAGAAGTCTTGATAGGAAGTATAAAATTTAGGAGGTAAGCGATGAAGATCGGCGAGTCAAGAGAAAATTATTTAGAGATGATATTGATGCTACAAAACAAAGGCATTAAAGTTAGAAGCACAGACGTTGCTAAAGCCCTTGATTTTTCTAAGCCAAGTGTAAGTAGAGCAGTTGGTATATTGAAAGAAGACGGATACATCGAGGTTCAAGACGACGGTGAGCTAACATTTACAAAAGAGGGCGAGAAGCTAGCGAAACTTGTTTATGACAGGCACTGCACACTTAGAGCGTTCTTTGAAAGCATTGGTGTTGACCCAGAGACAGCAAATGATGATGCTTGTAGAGTCGAACACGTTATTAGTCAAGTTACATTTGACAAGATAAAGGAATTAGTCAATAAAGATAATGAATAATATACTAGATAGATTAAACACAAGACAGAGGGAAGCCGTTTTATATAACAGCGGTCCCTTATTAATCATGGCCGGAGCTGGATCAGGTAAGACAAGAGTAGTTACTTACAAGATTGCCTTTCTTATTGAGAATGGTCTTGCGAGCGAAAACGAAATACTTGCTATAACATTTACGAACAAGGCGGCTAAAGAGATGAAAGATAGGGTAGCGTCCTTCTTAAATAAAGACGTAAGCCCAATGTGGATAGGCACATTTCACTCGATAGCGCTTAGGCTACTTAGGCGCCACGCAAACCTTGTTGGTTACACAAACAGCTTCACTATATATGATAGAGACAATCAAATAACACTTATAAAAGATATACTAAAGGAGCTTGAACTAGATCCAAAGACCTATGTCCCATCATACTTCATAGCGTTAATATCAAATTTAAAGATGCAAAACATGGACGCAGACGAATATGAAAGCATTTCTGATAGCTATAGAAAGAAAACTGATGCTGAGGTTTATAGACGCTATCAAAAGAAGATGCTTGAGTACGATGCGATGGACTTTGATGATATGATAGTAAATTGCGTAAGACTTTTAGAAGAAAATGAAGACGTAAGGCAAATCTATAAAGAAAGATTTAAGTACGTTTTTGTTGATGAGTACCAAGATACAAACTACATGCAATATAAGATGGCAAAGTTATTTTCAGACATGTACAAAAACATCTGCGTGGTAGGTGACGCAGACCAAAGTATCTATGGCTGGAGAGGCGCTGACATTAGAAACATCTTAAACTTCGAAAAAGATTATAAAAATGTCAAGACCATACTACTTGAGCAAAACTATAGATCAACAAAAAATATATTAAAGGCAGCGAACAATATTATCAAGAACAATGACGAGAGAAAAGATAAGAATCTTTGGACTGATAATCAAGACGGAGACGATATATACTGCTACATAACACAAAGCAATGTCGAAGAGAGTTACTTTGTAGCGCAAAAGATAAAAGAGCTATTAGATGAGGGTTATAATGAGAGCGACATCGCCATTCTTTATAGAACGAACGCTCAATCGAGATCCTTTGAAGATATGTTCTTGAAATTCGGAATTAAATATAATATAGTTGGCGGAGTAAAGTTCTATGACAGAAAAGAGATTAAGGACATACTTGCCTACTTTAAATTTTTAGATAACACAAACGATTTTATCTCTCTTAAGAGAATTATCAATACTCCAAGACGAGGTATTGGCGATAAAAGTGTTGAAAGCATCACGAGTGATATGATTAGTAAAAATATCAGCCTTTACGATGCACTATCCATTAGCACGAATAAAAAGATAAAAGACTTTTACGAGACGATTGAATCAATCAGAAAGCTTAAAGACAATGTGACTCTGTCGGAGCTATATGACTTAGTTCTTGATAGGACTGATTATTTAAACGCACTTGAGAGAGAAAATACCGTTGAAGCAAGAACTAGGATAGAAAACTTAGATGAGTTCAGAAACCTTTTACTTGACTATGAAGATAATTACGACGAGATTACTCTTAAGGACTTCTTGGGCGAAATATCACTTTTAACTGACCTCGACAAGACTGAAGACAAGGGTGGGGACGCTGTAACTATGATTACTATGCATAGTGCTAAGGGCCTTGAATATAACATAGTCTTCGTAGTTGGCATGGAAGATGGTCTCTTCCCGAGCGAAAGAGCCATCGAAGAAGGCAGCTTAGAAGAGGAGAGAAGACTTTGCTACGTTGCTTTAACAAGGGCGATGCAAAAACTATTTTTAAGTTTAGCAAAGGAAAGAAGAGTTTACGGACAAAGCATAATCTCAAAGCCATCGAGGTTCATTGATGAGGCAGAGGAAGCAATCAAAGTAGTTAACTACAGATCAGACAAGTTTGATGAGAGACCTATACTTGAAAACACTAGCATCAATAAGAGTATTCACCAAAACCACGGCTTTGACAAAACTGTTTCACGCTTTAAGTCATATACGGGTACTGACGGCACTTCAAGTGACAAAAAAGATATCAAGGCAGGCGACAAAATTAAGCACAAAGCCTTTGGCGAAGGCATGGTTGTCTCTGTCAATGGCAAGAACCTTACTATAAGTTTTCCAAATAAGGGTATTAAAATTTTGAATATTGATTTTGCACCAATAAAAAGGATAGATTGATATGAATAGAATGGAAGAATTAATCAAGAAGCTTGAGGAATACAACTACCACTACTATGTTCTCGACGACCCAATAGTTTCTGATAAAGAATATGACAAGCTATATGATGAGTTAGTGAAGCTTGAGAACGAGACAGGGACTCACTTACCATACTCGCCAACTCAAAGAGTTGGTGACGCTATACTTGACAAGTTCGTTAAGCACACTCATCTTGGAAGGCTTTGGAGCCTTGATAAAGCTCAAAGCTTTGATGCGCTTAGAGACTGGCACGCGAGAAACCTTCGCTTCATAGATGGTTACAATAGCGCTCATAGCGAGAAACTGCCAAGCCCTGAGTATATACTTGAATATAAGTTCGATGGCCTTACCATTAACCTAACATATGATGAAGGCATTTTGCAAATGGGGGCAACAAGGGGCAATGGTGAAGTTGGCGAAGAGATTTACGAGCAAGTCCTAACGATAAAGTCGATACCCTTAAGAGTTAATTACAAGGGCAAGTTTGAGGTACAAGGCGAGGGACTTATGCCATTATCTAAGCTTGATGAGTACAATGAAAAGAACGTTACTCAGCTAAAGAACGCGAGAAACGCGGCGGCTGGTGCACTTCGTAACCTTGACGTGAAAGAGACTGAAAAGAGGCACTTAATCACTTATCTTTACAATATTGCTTACATAGAAGGCAAAGAATTTAAAACGCAAGAAGAGATAGTCGCTTTTATAAAAGATAATGCGATGCCAGTTTCAAAATATCATAAAAAGTTTACGGATATAGAAGAGCTTTTAAAAGAGATAGACGCGCAAAAGGAAGAAAGGCTTAAAGAGGACTTCCTTACAGATGGCATGGTTATCAAGATAAACGACGTTAAAACACAAAAGCTTATGGGCTACACCAACAAGTTCCCGCGCTTTGCGATTGCATATAAGTTCGAGGCGCTTGAAACATCTACTAGAATCATAGGCGTTGAGTGGAACGTCGGTAGAAGCGCGAAAGTTACGCCAACTGCGCTACTTGAGCCAGTTGATATAGGCGGCGTTACTATAAAGAGGGCGACGCTTAATAATATGGATGACATCAAGAGAAAGAACGTTCACTTAAACGAGAGAGTCTTGATTAGAAGATCAAATGATGTTATTCCTGAGATTATGGGCCCACTAAAAACAGATGAAGAAGTTTATGATATAGAGCAGCCAGAATTTTGCCCGTATTGTCACAGCAAACTTTATAAAGAGGGCGTTCATTATTTTTGTCCGAATACCTTGGGATGTAAACCGCAGTTAGTCAAAACAATCGTTCACTTCGCTTCGAAAGAGGCCATGAACATAGATGGCTTCAGTGAAAAAACTGCAGAACTATTCCTAGAAAAGCTAAATATTGACCAAGTATCAATGCTTTACGACCTAAAGGAAGAGGACCTACTTAAGCTAGAAGGCTTTAAAGAGAAAAAAGCAAATAATATAATAAGTTCTATACAAAATTCAAAGACAGTGGAGCTTAAAAATTTTATTTATGCTCTATCCATTGCCAATGTTGGCGTTAAGACAAGCAGGGACCTTGCTGAGCATTACAAAACTGTAGATAATTTCTTAAATGCGAGCTTTGACGACTTAGTTGCCATCGAGGACGTAGGCGAGATAACTGCTAATGAAATAGTTTCATTTTTAACAGACGAAACAAGTAAAAAGTCTATACAAAGTTTATTTGACCACGGCATAAAAGTTTTAGACGTAGAAGATAGCGGCGATAAATCACTCGAAGGACTTAAGTTTGTCTTGACAGGAACCTTAGAAAATTACACTCGTGATGAATTAAAAAATATACTTGAAGACAAGGGCGCTAAGGTACAAGGCTCTGTCTCATCAAAGACAGACTACGTAGTTGTTGGCGAAAACCCTGGTTCAAAATTTGATAAAGCAAAGACTTTAAATATAAAGATACTATACGAAAATGATTTGAAGGAGTTGATATGATGGAGAAGAAGGACATCGAAAATCTATGTTACACAGCTAGACTTGCCATCGACGAGTCGGACATGGATGCATTCACCAAAAAATTTAACGATATAATCAAAATGATATCTGTTGTTAACGAGCTAGATGATAGGGACATTCCAAAGACTTATCAAGTTAATGAGTACAAGGAGAGCTTATTAAGCAAGGACGAAGTCGACAGTGAATATTCATTATCAAAAGAGGACGCGCTTAAGAATGCGCCAGAAGAAAAATTTGGCTTCTTCAAACTAAAGAGAGTAGTAGAAGGGTAGTTATAGGTGTTATTTATGGATATTACGAATTTAAAAGCATGGCAGCTAAAAGAAAAAATTGCTAATAAAGAGCTAAAAGTTTCAGAGATAACAGAAGCCTTTATCAATAGAAGCAAAGATATAGACAAAGATATCAACTCATTCATATCAGATGACTATGAAGGAGCACTAGCAAAGGCAAAGTCACTAGATGAGAAAGACCCAAGTGGTAAGTTATTTGGACTACCAATAGGCATTAAGGATAATATCTCTGTTAAGGGCATGAAAAATACATGTGCATCAAAGATACTAGAAAATTACGAAGCTGTTTTTGATGCGAATTGTACAAAGCATATCAAGGATGAGAATGGTATTATTATAGGCAAATTAAATATGGACCAATTTGCTATGGGTGGATCAAACGAAACATCATACTTCGGTCCAGTTCACAACCCACTTGATCTAAAGAGAGTGCCAGGCGGCTCTTCAGGTGGATCAGCTGCAGCAGTTTCATCAAGACAAGTACCTCTTAGCCTAGGTACAGACACAGGTGGATCCGTTAGACAGCCAGCAAGCTATTGTGCTTGCGTTGGACTTAAGCCAAGCTACGGAACAGTCTCAAGAAATGGAGTTGTATCTCTATCAAATACACTTGACCAAGTATCAACATTTGCAAACGATGTAAAGGACGTAGCGCTTATCACAAGTGCCATCGCTCACAAGGATCACAGAGATCTAACAAGTCTTTCTAATCCTATTGACGAAATCACTTACTCATATGACGACGCCATTAAGTATTTAAAAACACTTAAAGTAGGCGTACCAAAAGAAGTTTTAGCAGATGAAAAAGATGATGAAGTCGAAAAAGCATATAGAGATAGCATCAAGCTACTTAAGGATAATGGCGTAGAAATCGTTGAGATAGATCTTAAGGATCTTAAATACGCCGTTGCAACATACTACATCATCATGAATGCTGAAGCAAGCTCAAACCTATCAAGGTTCGACGGCGTGAAATATGGTCTTAGAGACTTTGACGCGGAAAGTCTTGAAGAGATGTATATTAAGACGAGAGCAGAAGGTTTTGGCCCAGAAGTAAAGAGAAGAATACTATTTGGCACATATATATTAAGTCAAGATAAGGACAGCGACTACTTCCAAAACGCATTAAAGGCAAGAACACTTCTTATAAATGATTTTAAACAAGCATTTAAAATGGTTGATACCATCTTGGTACCTACATCACCTGTAATGCCATTTGAAATTGGAACAAATATTAACGATCCAATCAAGATGTATAACGCAGACAAATACACAGTTCCCGTTAATATAGCTGGCAACTGTGCTATATCCGTGCCAAGTACTAAAGAATATAAATTAAATCCTGGTATGGAATTTATCTGTGACAATTTAGAAGATAATAAGCTTATAAAGATTGCTTATGCTTATGAAGGGTTGGTGAAGTAGATGGCTTACAAAACTATAATCGGGCTTGAGATACACGTTGAGCTAAAGACAAAGACAAAGATGTTCTGTCACTGCAAAAACGAATTCGGCGAAGAAGCAAACACAAACGTTTGCCCTATATGCCTAGGACTTCCAGGAGCTTTGCCACAAGTGAATGAAGAGGCAATCAATTATGCAATCAAAGCTGGACTTGCAATGAACTGCAAGATACATCAACACACTAGATTTGATAGAAAGAGCTATTTCTACGCAGACCTTGTTAAAGGCTACCAAATCACACAAGATGAGCTACCTCTATGCTACGAAGGTTATGTCAATATCGAAGACGAAGACGGCAATGACAAAAAAATCAGACTAATTAGGATACACGTTGAAGAAGATACAGGTAAGTCACTTCACACAGACAAGGGAGAAACACTTCTTGATTACAATAGAAGCGGCGTCCCTCTTATAGAGATAGTTACTTATCCAGACATGAACTCAGCTAAAGAAGCGAGAGAGTTTTTGGAAAAACTTAAGGCAACAGTTATCTATCTAGGTGTATCCGATGGTAAGATGGAAGAGGGCTCCTTAAGATGCGATGTTAATGTCAATGTAGTTGACACAGAGACAGGCGTTAAGACAAATATCTCAGAAATAAAAAACATCGGCTCATTCAGAGGCGTTGAAAAAGCCATAGACTTTGAAGTATCAAGACACATCGCGCTTCTTGAAAAAGGCGAAAACACTAAGAAAGAAACAAGGAGATGGGATGAACTTAAGGGCGAATCCATCTTGATGAGAGAAAAGATTAAAGCAAATGACTATAGATACGCACCAGATGGCGACATACCGCCAATGGATATATCAGATGAAATGATAGACGCCGTTAGAAAAGAAATGCCAGAGCTACCAGACGAAAAAGTTGCTAGACTAATGAAAGACTACGGCATAAGTAAAGACGATGCCAAGACACTTAGCCTTGATGTGAGCCTTGCAAATTATTACGAAGAGCTTGCAAAGAAAGTTGGCGACAACGCTCTAGCACTTAACTGGCTATTAGGCGACGTATTAAGAAGACTTAAAGAAGATAATAAGAGCATAGATCAAATGCCATTTGCAATAGAAGACCTAGAAAAACTACTTACACTTGTTAAGACAAATAAGATTAATAATAACGCTGGAAAGAAAGTTTTACAAGAGATGTTTAAGGCACCAGAAGATCCTGAATCCATAGTCAAGAGGCTTGGACTAGTTCAAGTAACAGACGAAGGAGCCATAGAAGCAGTAGTTGATAAAGTTCTTGAAGCAAATCCACAATCAATCGAAGACTTTAAGAATGGTAAGAGTAGAGCCTTTGGTTTCTTAGTTGGCCAAGTAATGAAAGAGATGAAGGGTAAGGGCAACCCACAAATAATAAACGAACTACTAAATAAGAAACTTAAATAATATTTTAATAGTATACGTGAAAGGCACATCGAAATGATGTGTCTTTTTATTTGCCTTAAATAGCTAGAAGCACTAGACCATAAGCGCGTGCTACGGCAAGTAAATCTATCAAGCCACTCTTATTCAAAAATCGTTTTGCGCGCGTAATGGCTTAGGCATTTACTAAGAGCACCTCAAGTGATAAGCACGCAAATCCATAAAGATAATTAGCAAAGGCCTCACAAGCCATTTACTATGTTAAATTTATGTAACAGTCTTTGAAATAAGTTGCAATTTACCCTCGTTGATGTTAATATAATACTAGGAGGCATAGCTATGAAAAAATTTATTTTAGGACTTCTTATTGTTTTATGCTTTTTATGTTCTGCGAATGTATATGCACAGAACATAAATATAAGGATAGCGAATAAGAATTACAAAGCATCATTAATAAATGTAAAGGTCGATGGAGTGGATAAACAAAGCAAGGAGATGCCAAGTTTTATCTATCAAAGAAGGACGCTTGTTCCAATCAGATTCTTATCTGAAACTTTTGGCGCGAGTGTTGATTGGAATAGTAAGAGTCAATCGGCTATCATAACTATGTCTGACAAGAGCATAGTCTTGACTATAGACAAGGCTGAGGCAACGATTAATGGCGTAACTAAGCCTATAGAAAAGGCTTATACACCAAGGCTTGTTAGGGTTAATGGTGGCAGCGCAAGGACTTATGTTCCCTTAAGGTTTATCTCTGAGCTTTTTGGCTACGAAGTAGGCTGGGACAATAAATCTCAGACAGCTACTATCAATACGAATACGCAAGTTAGTGAAGAGCCAAGTGGTGACGATGACGCTATCATACTACCGAGCGGGGACGAGGAGCCTGATCAAATCAAGCCTGACAATCCTAGCATAAAGCCGAACACTAGTGAGCAGCCAAGTATTAAGCCTAGTACTGATGGCTTTGCGCACTTGACGAATGTTGTCGCTATTAGACATAATGACAGGGACGCGGTTTTATTCCAAGGGCTAAAGGGCAAGTATAAAGTGACTAAGCTTGATGGTCCAGATAGGCTTGTACTTGATTTTGAAAAAGCTATATTTGATGATTCAGAGCTATATAGGGAGTATAATATAGTCATAAACGGCATCAAGGGCGTTAGAGCTAGTCAATTTGCTGACAATGACAAGTCTAAGTCTGATATGAATGTTAGGATAGTTATTGATATAGAAGATGCTAATGTCGATTACAAGATAGAAGAAACAAACGATGGTCTTGTATTTTATACAAAGAAGTCGATGAAATCTTTCTATTCATATGATAGCAGAATTTTTGCCATCAAGAACACTGAGGGTAGAGTTTCTGATTACGTTTATGATGATCTAATGAAGACCATAACTATGAACGTTGAGACTAGTAAAGAGCTTGAGACTGGCAGTGAAGATTTTAAGGACCCATATATAAGGTCGCTTGTAGTAGAAAAGGCGCAAAATGGCTACACTTACACTATAAACCTAGTTAGAAACGTACTTATAGACAAAGTGGATTCAATGGATGCTGACTACGCCTTCAAGCTTAGTAGGATTATTAACAACAAGCCATCAGACTATTTAATCATGATTGACCCAGGTCATGGAGGCAAGGACCCGGGAGCAATATCGAAGATCGATGGCTCACGCGAAATTGACTACATTCCATATGTAGCTAGGTCTTTGGAAGCAAAGCTTAAAGCGGCTGGATACAATGTTTTGAAGACTAACGACACTGATGATAAATACGTCGATATATTTGAAAGAGCTAAGATGGCCAATAGCGTAAACGCAGACATCTTTGTAAGTATTCACGTCAACACTGCTGATTCATCGGCGGCTTCAGGCTTTGAGGTTCTTTATTCGAGTGAAGCAAAGCACAGCAATAAGACTAGAAAGCAAACTGAGCTTGCTAACTGTATATTAAATGCTGTTGGTGACCTTATCGGCAACAAGGGCCGCGGTCTTAAGGAAGGCGCCTACGTTGTTACAAGAAATACCAATATGCCGGCGGCTCTACTTGAGATGGAATTCTTATCAAATAAGAAGGGCCTTGCGCTATTAAAGAGCCAAGACTACCTTGATAAGATGGTCGATGGTCTATATAACGGCATTGTAGATTACTTGAACAATTATTATTAGAGGTTGATTATGAAAAAAGTTATTGTTTCAACAAACAATCAAAATAAATTAAAAGAGATTAAATTAATATTTCACGAGTTAGGCTATGAAGTTTTATCTAAAAAAGAGGCTGGCATAGCTGACTTCGATGTTGATGAGACAGGAGCTACACTAGAGGAGAACGCCTACATCAAGGCAAAGGCTCTTCGCGATATGGTGGACTGCGCTGTTATTAGCGACGACTCAGGTCTTTTCTGCGACGGTCTTTATGGCGAGCCAGGCATTTACTCAGCTCGTTATGCTGGGGAGCATGGCGATGACGACAAGAACAACGAGCTCTTACTCAAAAATCTTGAGAGCAGGGACAGAACTGCTCACTTCAAGAGCGTCATCTGCTTTATTGATGAGGATGAAAAAGTATTCTATGGCCATGGCAATGTTGATGGCGAGATACTTTATGAGTACAGAGGCGATGGCGGTTTTGGCTACGATCCACTCTTCTTACCAAAGGGTCATGACAAGACTTATGCTGAGATAGGAACCGAAGAGAAAAATAAGTTTTCTCACAGAAAGAGGGCTTTGGAAGATATTAAGGAAAAGATTTTACTTGAGGAAAAACATAATGAGCTATATAAAAAAGTAGACTTTGCTTTGACGCTTGATGAGATGAAAAACATTTTAAGAGTGAATAAAATTGCCGATGGCTCGAGAAGAGAGAATGACGCTGAACATAGCTTTCACGCGGCGGTCCTTGCGCCAGTTTTTAAGGACATGGGCAAGTTTGAAGTTGACGCAAATAAGACGGCGGTACTACTTTTGTATCATGACCTGATTGAAATATACGCTGGCGACACCTATTGCTATGACAAAAAAGGCAATGAGGACAAGAAGCAAAGAGAGAGCGAAGCGGCAGATAAATTATACTCAAAGCTTGACTGCTTAGGCGCTGAGCTTAGAAAATATTGGGATGAGTTTGAGGCTGCTGAGACAAATGAAGCGAAGTACGCGAACGCACTTGACAGGTTCCAACCGCTACTTATGCACTTTGCTTTTAACTCGCACTCGTGGCAAGATCACAAGATTACAAAGGAAGCCGTTCTTAAGAGGATGGCGCCTATAAAGATATATTCAGACGAAATGTATGATTTTGTTTTGGATTATGTAGAAAGTCAATTTAAGAAAAAGGAGATGATTTAATGAAAATTACAGTAAACGAGAAAAAGGGTATCAAGGTTTTACCAGTATTTGAAGACGATTTAGCTTTCTTCGAAAAATCAGAAGGCCTTGATGCTTTAGTAGAAAAAGAGTACTTTACAGGTAAGGCAAGCGAAGTATTTGCAAAGCTTGGTGAAGATGAGATAATTTATCTTGGCCTTGGCAAAAAGGATGAGATCACTACTAAGAAGATTATAGTAGCTTTCTTTGAATTAGCAAAGGCACTTAGAAAGTACAAGATTAAAGACGCAAACATCATTTTCAATAAGAAGCTTGATAATATTTGCTATAGAACTACTATGAAGGCTATAGTTGATGGTCTTGCATGCTTTGACTATGATTTTGATAAATATTTAGCTGAAGATAAAAAGCCTACTAAGCTTGGCACTATTAACATAGAAGTTATTGAAGACAAAAAGGATAAAGCTATGTCTGCCATAGAAGAAGGCATGAACATCGCTGAAGGCTATTCACTAACAAAGGATTTAGTTAACACTCCTGCCATTGACATGTATCCAGAAGTTTTAGCTAAGAGAGCGAAGGAAGACCTTGAGCCGCTTGGCGTTACTGTTAAAGTATATGGCAAGAAAGAGATAGAAGATTTAGGTATGGAGGCCTTCTTAGCAGTTGCAGCTGGTTCTGACAAAGAGCCTAAGCTAATTGTTATGAAATATATGAATGGCGAAAAAGATGACAAGCTTACTGCGCTTGTTGGCAAGGGCTTAACATATGACTCAGGCGGATATTGCATAAAGCATCCACAAGGCATGGCTACAATGCATATGGATATGGGTGGAGCAGGTGCTGTTATAGGCGCAATGCACGCTATTGCCAAGAATAAAGTTAAGAAGAATGTTGTAGCTGTCGTTGCATCATGCGAAAACTTAATTTCAGGCAAGGCATACAAGACTGGCGACCTAATCGGATCAATGTCTGGTAAGACTATAGAAGTAGCTAACACTGACGCCGAGGGTAGACTTACACTAGCTGATGCTATCTACTACGCATCAGATGTGCTTAAAGCTGATAGGATAGTTGACCTAGCTACACTTACAGGCGCTTGTGTAGTTGCACTTGGCTCATATAGAACTGGTGTTGTTACAAATAACGACGAGTTTATGAATGAAATGAACGAAGCATCAAAAAGAGCTGATGAAAAGCTATGGGTAATGCCTAACGACGATGAGTACAAGGACATGGTTAAGGGCACTATGACTGATTTACTAAACTCAGTACCTGGCGGCGCTGGTATGATTACAGCTGGTATGTTCCTAGAAAACTTCGTTAAGGAAGGAACTCCATGGATACACATGGACATAGCGGGAACTTCAGATACTTCAAAGGACTACGCACAATATAAAAAAGGCTCAACTGGCGTTCCAGTTAAGACACTTTACTACCTAGTAAATACTGAACATATTTGCTAATAGCTTAATAAAGACAAAGAGAAAGCTCTTCTCATTTTGATATGAGAAGAGCTTTTTTAATGCAAAATTATTTACTTAAATATTTTTTATATGCTTCTTCGTCTAAAACCAAATCGAACTCACCTATGAACTCGGTAAAGTCCTCTTCATTTAAGAAGCCTCTTTTAAATCTGTATAAACCATCTTCATCGTCAAGTTTAAATATGCCGCCGAAGTCGTAGCGAGTGGCGCCATGCTCTTTCGCATACTTAATCATTTCCCACTGCATTTGATAGTTTGGCATATAGTTTCTGTGAAGATTGTTTGACGCGCCGTACATGTACCACGCGTAGTCCTTATACATAATGAGTATCGCGCTCGATAGAGGAGTGCCTTCAAAGTCTGATAAAAATATTTTAGCGTCGTAATTATCGATGAGTCTCTTAAAATACTCTTTTGGTCTATAAGTGATGCCGTTGCGCTCAGCCATGACCTTAGTCTCTTCGAAGAAGGTATTTAGGTCCTCATCCATTTGTGAGATCCTTGTCGTAACGCCTTTTCTGTAGCTTAGGCGAATGTTGTAGCGCGTCTTTGAGTGGAAGCCCCCCAGTATATCGTCTTCACTTTTACTTATATCGATGATGGCATTCCTTCTTGGCTGAATAAAGCTGTGTTCATCAGTGCCTCTCGTTCTTATTTTTAATTCTGTATCCTTATATAGACGGGCAAGCTTTTCATCGTAGGGAATGGCTGGATCAAATCTTAATAAAAATGCGTCCTTAAACTTATCCAATTTTTTCACTTCATCTACTAAGGCTAAAACAGTATCTTTATCATATATATCACAGACAGGTCCGCGATTAGCGTAAAGCAGCCACTTTCCATCTATTGCTTTGATAGATAGTATGCTCATTGCGGCAACTATCTCGCCATCATTTTCTAAATAAACATAGTCCTCAGACCAATTGTTTTTTATCTTCGCCCAAGCTCTGTCCTGAGTTAAAAAGCTATATTCATTTGACTTCACGAATGTATCATAGCGTTTTAGCTCAGACGCGTTATTTGTATCAAGTATCATCTAATTCACCAACTTTTTCTTAAAAAATTCTTCAAATCTCTTGTCGTATCTCGAGTAATATTCATCCAAACTTGCTTTTCTCTTTGCGTTCAAGTCCTTTCTATAGTATAGCGCCATGTTTTCAATATCGTCACTGTAGCTACTCATCTTTTCCTTTGCGGCATCGCTTTCGATGTATTTTAATACAGTTTCATATCTTGCTCCCAAGAATAAAAACTTATCCTTGCCAATGATTATCTCGTCATCTTTGTGATAAACAAAGTCATTTACAAGCGCTTCAGCTAAGTTCGCGCCCGCAAGCGTTGAGAAGAAAGAGGAGCGTCCTTGTCTGAGATTGATTTCAAAAACCTTGTACTCTTTTGTTCTGTCATCAAGCTTGATATCAAAGTTTGCCAGACCACGATAATTTATTTTCTCCAAGAAATTTTTTATCATAGGGAAGATCTTTTCATATGCATCTTGACTTGCATCAGCTATGGCAAGGTAGTTACCTATAAGTAGTGGGGTAGGGTCCTCCATAAGAGCTCTTCCTAGGGAGAATAGTTTTAGCTTGCCCTTGCTATCGACGTAGGCGTTGACCACATGCATATTTGAGTCAGCACCTTCAATAAATTCTTGAGCTATCATGTAGTCGCCGTAGCCATTAGCATATATATCATTAAGAGCCTTATTTAATTCAGCTTCATTTTTTAATATATATGCTTTTTTCTTGCCATCGAAGTCCAAGAAGAAGTACTCAACACTGTTCGACGGCTTTAAGACCATAGGAAAGTCAAAGCTTGTCTTGTAGCTCTTGTAATTATCCTTGTTAATGTATTCGCTCTTTGGATACTTAAGACCATACTTTTCGCATAAGTCGTAGAAGTTCTTCTTCAGTATTAGCTCATTAAGCATGGACTTATCTGTAAATGGCAAATTATATCCACTAATCCTATCTTTGTTCATGATGACTCTCTCTGCATATGAGTCAGACGATGCTACTAGTATGAGCTCCTTGTCTTGATGCGCTTCTTTAATTTTATTTAGTTCATCAAGCATGACCGCATCGTCATCTAAGTCCTTATTGATTATTATATCGACAATATCAGAGTTCTCAGTCATAAGCAGCCTTGCCTTACCTAAGACCAAAGACTTAATGCCGTATTTCATATGAAAGCTTCTCGCAATAGAGTAGCTGTTAACATCTGTTCCTAATATAACTGGTAAAAAATTCATAATTATCTCCTTTATATATAAGTATAACTATAATTATTATAACATATATTGAACAAATTATAAAAATATAATTATTTATTTATTTTTTTGTTTATTTTTTTCTTTATTAGGGTATAAGTATAATGTAAGATATATATTAATATAACAGAGGGGGAGTGATTCCATTGTGGACAATAATTTAGGATAGTATTTTATTTATATTTAAGACTTATTTTAAGGAGGTATAGTTATGAGAAAAATAACAAAAATGTCAATATTTAATATTTTGGCTATTACAATAGTTTTTAGTATGCTTATAGTTCCAGTTAATACTTTTGCAAGTTCGCAAAGTAAAGAAACAGGGTGTGAAGCTGGGCATTATCAAGGAGAATTTAAGATTGGATCAACTATTGTTGGACAGACATATTTTTCACCTGCTGGCTCTGACTCAGATGAGCTTTTTGTTGAAAATGATCTTTTAGAAGATGGAGAATATATGATTGGAAATTCTATAGTTGGAAAAACTATGGTTTCACCAGCTAACGACATAGTTTTAAGAGGACCACACCCATCACTAGTGCCAAATTATTTTTATTCTGAGGAAATAAAAAATGTCAGATATGAAGGATATATACAATTTCAAGCAAGCTATGAAGTGCAAGATGGTGATGGATATGGTTTAGTAGCCGGAAGACATGTAAAACAAGCGTGGCTGGACTATAGGAGACAAGGAGAGTCTGTTATAGGCGGAATTAGATGGACAGAAGCGGCAGATAGTATTCATGATGATAATGTATATAGTACAAGTGCAAGCTGTATGGACGATCTTATTCATTGGGGAGAAGCAGGAAGAACATATTTTTATAGAGGATGGAAATATTTTGATTAATGAAAAATAAATTTATAAAAGCGTTAATAATTGTACTCACATTATTTTTAATAATATCTATATACCATACTAGTAAATACTTCTCTATGACAAATAAGTATAATACAATGATGTCAGTTTATGATAAATTGCCAATAAATTCTTATATAGCTATGCAAAATCAGGATATGAATTTGCCAGAATCAAATCGAAGTTTTGATGATAAGGAGTTAAATGATTTATTTGACAATATAGATAAAATATGTGATAAAAAATATTCATTTTATTCATATTTTCCAACTTCTATCAATAATGGCATTGCACGCAAACAAACCTTTATTGATTCTGATATGTATGATTTGTACAATTTTAGGATTGATAAAGGAAGAAATTTTACAAAGGATGATTTTCAAAGTAACGATGTAATTCCTATGATTGTTGGTTATGATATTAGGGACGATTATAAAATTGGTGAAATTTATACTTTTGGCCGTGTCGATAAAAAAGACATCCAAGCGAAAGTAATTGGATATTTTTCAAAAGATCAAAATTTTGCTTCTTTGTTAGAACTTACCGATACAACTAATAATGCATTGCTTATGCCGATTAGTGGAAATTTAATAAAAAACAACTTTATTGAATCTGATTTTGATATGTATTTAAATGGCACAGTTTTTGAATTGAAAAATGTTGAAGATGCACGAAAAATAGAAGCGCTTATTAATGATACTAAATTTTATAATGTTGAATTAAAAAAATTTCATGATGTATTAGATGATTTCAAAAACAAATATATAAAACCAAATAATAGAATGCTTATAATTTTTATATCTGTTGATATTGTTTTATTAGCTGGTATAGCTTTATTAGAATTAACTAGTTCTAGAAAAAATAAAATGCAAGTTTAAATAGTGATGATATTATATCCCCTCAGTGATTAGTAATCTTGAGGGGATATTTTTTATTTAATAAAAAATGACTAAACTTTTGAAATTATATGTAAAAATATGTTATAATTATAAAGGAGGTCTTTTTATGGAAAATAATTTTGATGATAATAATAAAAACATTGATATAAATGAAGAAGCAAAGGCAGCGAGCGAGAATGAAATTTTAGAAGCTGCTGAGGCGATGGCTAAGGCAAAGGAAGATGACATCAAGTCGTGGATATACTCGATAGTAATCACGGTAGCCATCACTTTATTCTTGGTGAACTTTGTCTTTGCTCTAACAAGGGTTGAAGGCATATCGATGGAGCCGACACTACATACGGGCGACAGGGTCTTCGAGTGGAAGCTATTTAAGTACTTTAAAGAGCCAAACAGAGGCGACATAGTCGTTATTAAAGGCGAGAAGACTAATAACGAGCATTATATCAAGAGGCTCATAGGTCTAGCGGGCGACGTTATTGACATCATCGACGGAGAGGTCTATGTCAATGGTAATAAGCTTGATGAGCCATACCTAGACAGAAAGACTAGTGAGCAAAACGGCAACCATTGGGTTGTGCCTGAGGACTCATACTTTGTTATGGGGGACAATAGAGAGGGCGGTAACTCATATGACTCAAGGAGTTTCGGACCTGTAGAGAAAAAATATTTACAAGGTAAGGCTGTATTTAGATTTTGGCCTTTGAATAAATTAAAAATATTTAGATAGGATGATAGGATGGATCAAAAATATATTCGTAACTTTTCAATAATTGCGCACATCGACCACGGTAAATCTACTTTGGCTGATAGAATCATTGAAAAGACTGGCTTACTTACTCAAAGAGAGATGCAATCACAAGTTTTGGACAGCATGGATCTTGAAAGAGAAAGAGGAATAACAATTAAATTAAAGGCCATACGTTTGATATATAAGGCAAAAGATGGACAGGATTATATTTTTAACCTTATAGATACGCCCGGCCACGTCGACTTTAACTACGAAGTGAGTAGATCATTAAAGGCATGTGAGGGCGCGATACTTGTCGTTGACGCGACTCAAGGCGTTGAAGCGCAAACGCTTTCTAACGTTTATCTAGCCTTAGACCAAGACCTAGAGATACTTCCTGTTATTAATAAGATGGATTTGCCAAGCGCAAGACCAGATGAAGTTAAGGAAGAGATTGAAGATATCATTGGCCTTGATACTACTGATGCGCCACTAATCAGTGCAAAGAGCGGACTTAATATTGAAGATGTTTTAGAAGACATCGTTAAAAATGTTCCGCCGCCAAATGGCGATAAGGATAAACCTTTAAAGGCACTTATCTTTGACTCGATATATGATGCTTACAGAGGCGTTATCTGCTACATCAGAGTTTTTGACGGTGTTATTAAAAAAGGAACTCAAATAAAGATGATGCAAACAGGTACTACTTTTGAAGTTGATGAAGTTGGTGTAAATAACACATCTTTATTAAAGAAGGATACGCTTGAAGCAGGTGAAGTAGGCTACTTTACTGCACAGATTAAAAATGTGAAAGACGCCAGAGTTGGTGACACAATAACTTATCTTGACAATCCAACAGATGAGCCACTAAGCGGTTACAAGAAGGTCGTACCAATGGTTTACTGCGGTATATATCCGGCAGAGGGTGAGGACTTTAACAGTGTTAGAGAGGCTCTTGAAAAGCTTCAAGTTAATGATGCATCTCTTGTTTTTGAAGCAGAAAATTCAGCTGCACTTGGCTTTGGCTTTAGATGCGGTTTCTTAGGCCTTCTTCATATGGAGATAATTACTGAAAGGCTTGAAAGAGAATTTAATCTAAATATAATCTCGACTGCGCCATCGGTTATTTATGAAGTTCATAAAAAAGACGGTACTATGATGATGATACAAAACCCATCGAACCTTCCTGACCCAAGTGAAATTGATTACATGGAAGAGCCTATGGTTAACGCAGAGATTATGACTCCCAAGGATTATGTTGGAGCCATTATGGACATCTGTCAAAATAGACGTGGTGAATTCATTAACATGGAATACCTTGATCAAACAAGAGTTACGCTTCACTATAGAATGCCACTAAACGAGGTTATATATGACTTCTTCGACGCACTTAAGTCAAATACAAAGGGCTACGCATCGCTTGACTACGAAATCTCAGGCTATCAAAGAAGTGAGCTTGTTAAGGTTGATATACTTATCAATGGCGAGCTTATCGACGCATTCAGCTTGATCTTACACGAGTCAAACGCTTATGAAAGAAGTAGGTCCATAGTCGAAGGCTTAAAGGACGTTATACCAAGACATCAATTCCAAATACCTATACAAGCGGCTATCGGCTCAAAGATTATTGCAAGAGAAACTATCAAAGCGCTTAGAAAAGACGTTCTTGCAAAGTGCTACGGCGGCGACATTTCAAGAAAGAAAAAATTACTTGAAAAGCAAAAAGAAGGTAAGAAGAGGATGCGCCAAATTGGCTCAGTAGAACTACCTCAAGAGGCCTTTCTTTCAGTATTGAAGTACAAGGAAAAGAAATAATGAATAAATTAGGAATATATATACATATTCCTTTCTGTGAAAGAAGATGTAAATATTGCGATTTTACATCTTCTATTTTTAATCAAGACAGAATGAAGGATTATGTAGATCACTTATTATTAGAGATAAAAAATAATGAAGAGCTCCTAAAAAATTATATTGTCGACACTATATTTATAGGTGGAGGCACGCCATCATTATTAAGCCTAGAGGACTTAAGACGCCTTGTTGATGGCATAGCGGGGGTCATAAACTTAGATGAAAATTATGAATTTACTATAGAAACAAATCCAAACTCAATAAGCGAAGAAAAATTACTAGCTTATAGAGAGCTTGGCATAAACAGAATTTCTATAGGTGTGCAAAGCTTTAACGAAAGGCTTTTACGCATCATAGGCAGGCTTCATACAGCTGACGAGGCGCGCGAAAAGATTAAATTAGCGAAGAAATATTTTGACAATCTTAGTTTAGATTTTATATTCTCACTACCGACAGAAACTTTATCGGATGTGATAGCATCAATAGACGAAGCAAGTGATTTAGGCGCCACTCATATATCGCTTTACTCACTAATACTTGAGGAGGGTACTAAACTTAATGCACTTGTCGAGAAAGGCGTCTATAGGGTGAACGATCAAGTGACAGATAGGCTCATATATAGAAAGGCGACTCATCACTTAGAAAGTCTCGGCTACAAGCAATATGAAATTTCGAACTTTGCCAAGGACGGCTGCTACTCAAGGCATAATTACAAGTACTGGTCCATGGATGAGTACCTGGGCCTTGGCATGTCGGCGCACTCACTTATTAAAAATAAAAGATTTTTTAATGCGAGCACTTTTAACGAGTACTTTGACGATGTGAAGAAAAATGTCTATCACGATGAAGAAATTTTAACTAGAGAAGATAAAATCACTGAGTATATAATTTTTAAGCTAAGGACAAACGAAGGCATAATTATAAACGAGATCAATAGAAAATACGATATAAATTTTGAAGATATATATAAGGAAGAATTAGCTAAGGCGATAAATAAAAAGCTGTTAAAAAAATGTGACGGCAGATACTTTTACACAGAGCTTGGCAGAGACCTTGCGAATCAAGTAGAAATACTTTTTGTATAAGGAGAGGCTATGGACGAAATAATTAAAAGAGCGATTGATTATCTTGAAAATATTTTTGATGGCAACTCAGATGGTCACGGCGCAGATCACAGCCTAAGAGTTTATAATAACGCGCTTAATATAAGAAAGGCTTATGAATGCAATGAGCTATACGTAGACCTAGGAGCACTTTTTCATGACGTCGACGACTATAAATTATTCAATAATAAAAATAATGAAAACGCAAGAAAATTTTTAATTGAAAATGATTTTGATAGTGAGGCGATTGAAGATATTATTGAGATTATCAATTCAGTTTCATTTACAAAAAATAAGGGCACTAAGCCAAATACACTTGAAGCATCTATCGTTCAAGACGCCGATAGACTTGATGCTATAGGCGCGATAGGCGTTGCGAGGACCTTTATGTATAGCGGCAAGAACGGCCGCGGCATAGAGGACTCACTAAGTCACTTCGATGAGAAGCTCTTATTATTAAAGGATATGATGAACACTGACGAAGCTAAAAGGTTCGCTGAAGAAAGAGATAGCTTTATGAAAGAATTTTTATCAGAGATAAATGAAGAGCTTAATTATAAAAAATAGTATACTAAATGAAAAAGGCGATATTATCGTCTTTTTTTATGCATTTAGAGAAATATTTTGCAAAAAAATTGAAAAAAAGTAAATATTTTTGAAAAAAGCTTGATTTTTTTATTATTTTGGGTATAATAGAAATAGAGTTAGCACTCACCAGTGAAGAGTGCTAACAAAAATAATGGAAGGTGATCAATTGGATGAGAGAAAATTAAAGATTTTAAAAGCTATAATCAGCTCATACAATGAAACTGGTGAACCGGTTGGCTCGAGGCTTGTTGCCAAGAACGAGTCCATAGGTCTTAGCTCGGCAACTATTAGAAACGAGATGCAAGACCTTGAAGAAGCGGGCTACTTAATAAAAACTCATCTTTCTAGCGGAAGAGTGCCATCACAAAAAGCATATCGCTTGTATGTTGACATGGTAGTTCAAAAAGACTTCGAAAAGCTTTCGTCTACAGAAAAGAAAATTTTCTTAGATGATATAAATGACAAGTCGAAGAACTTAGATAGTATGATAGGAAAGATGTCAAAGCTATTGTCAAGCCTAACTGATTTTACATCGATTGCTTATATTAGGCACAAAGGCGAGACAAAGCTAAAGAGCTTAGAGCTTTTAAAAGTCGACGAAAACAAAATACTTGCTATCTTTGTCTATGAGAACTTTGCCATTGACAAGACATTAATTACACTTAATGAAGAGATAAGTGAAGAGGAAGTGGCTTATTTTAAGGAGATTTTAAATAAGAATCTTGCTGGCAAGTCCATAAACTCACTTGATTTCAATTCATTGAAGCATGAAAAGGACAGTCTAGTTAATTATAAGACCATATTAGAGAGCGTTTTGGAAAAGTTTTCGCAAAAAGACGAGACAAATAGCGCAGACAAGATATTCCTTGAAGGAATAAATAAGATCTTGAATTATCCAGAGTATTCTGACTTTGACAAGGCTAGAGAGCTTATAGAGCTCTTGGAAGATAAAAGAGGTCTACTTAATATCTTGGAGAATGAAAATTTGGATAATGATCTTGTCATTAAGATAGGTAATGAGAATGAAATCGACATCTTCGACAACATTGCTCTAGTACTTAAGAACGTAAACATCTTGGATAATGAAGTTACTTTTGGTTTAATCGCTCCAATGAGAATTGATTACAAAAAAGTTCTTTCTATATTTGATGATTTTTATAATGATGATTTATTTTAGGAGGGATTAAATGGAAAAAGACAAAAAACTGAATGAAGAAATGGAAGAAGAAAAGCTTATAAATGAAGAAGCAGTAGATGAAGCGGCAGAAGAAGTTCAAGAAAAAGCTGATTCTGATGAGCAAGATGGCTTAGCATCTGAAATAAATGATCTTCAAACAAAACTTGTAAGACTACAAGCGGACTTTCAAAATTACAAGAAGAGAGTAGAGAAAGAAAAGGACGACTTGGTATCGATAGGTGTTGTAAGCATTGCAAATGAGATACTTCCTGTTATAGATAACTTCGAGAGAGCCTTGGAACACGAGGGCGAGAGCGGATCGTTTAAAGAAGGCATGGAGCTTATCTACGAAGGATTAAAAAATGCTCTTAAAGCTAAGGGCATAGTTGAATTAAAGGCACTGGGTGAGGACTTTAACCCAGACTTTCATCAAGCGGTATCTATGGGCCACAACGATGAATACAAAGAAAATCAAGTCATAGAAGTTTTATTAAAAGGTTATGAATACAATGGCAAGGTTATTCGCCATGCCATGGTTATAGTAAATAAATAAGAAAATATATTAAGGAGGAATAAATTATGGGAAAAATAATTGGTATTGACTTAGGTACAACAAACTCATGTGTATCAGTAATGGAAGGTGGAGAAGCGATAATCATTCCTAACGTTGAAGGTAACAGAACTACTCCATCAGTAGTAGCATTTACAAAAGACGGAGAAAGATTAGTTGGTGAAACAGCTAAGAGACAAGCAATCACAAATCCAGACAGAACTATATCATCAATCAAAAGAGAGATGGGTAGTAACTACAAGATTGACATAGACGGAAAAGATTATACACCACAAGATATATCAGCAATGATATTACAAAAACTAAAAGCAGACGCAGAAAGTTACTTAGGAGAAACAGTTTCAGAAGCAGTTATCACTGTTCCTGCATACTTCACAGACGCTCAAAGACAAGCTACTAAGGACGCTGGTAAGATAGCAGGACTTGAAGTAAAGAGAATCATTAACGAGCCAACAGCAGCAGCTCTTGCTTATGGCATGGACAAAGAACACGGTCAACACAAGATTATGGTATATGACCTAGGTGGCGGTACATTCGACGTTTCAATCCTAGAAGTAGGCGACGGCGTTTTCGAAGTACTAGCAACTAGAGGTAATAACAAGCTTGGTGGAGACGACTTTGACCAAAGAATCATAAATTATATTGCAGATAATTTCAAAAAGGAAAATGGCGTAGACTTAACTCAAGACAAGATGAGCTTACAAAGATTAAAAGAAGCAGCAGAAAAGGCTAAGAAAGAGCTTTCTACTACAATGACAACAAATATCAACTTACCATTCATCTCTGCTACAGCAGCTGGTCCACTTCACTTGAACATGGATTTAACAAGAGCAAAGTTCAATGAACTAACTCATGACTTAGTTGAAAAAACTACTGAACCAGTTAAGAGCGCTATCAAAGACGCTGGTATTAGTGCAAGTGAAATCGATAAGGTACTTTTAGTTGGTGGTTCAACAAGAATCCCAGCTGTTCAAGAAGCTGTTAAACAAATCATCGGTAAAGATCCTCAAAAGGACATCAACCCAGATGAATGCGTTGCCATCGGTGCATCAATTCAAGGCGGTGTATTAACAGGCGAAGTTAAAGACTTATTATTACTAGATGTTACACCACTATCACTTGGTCTAGAAACACTTGGCGGAGTAACTACAAGACTTATCGAAAGAAACACAACTATTCCAACAAAGAAATCACAAATATTCACAACAGCAGCTGACTCACAAACATCAGTTGATATACACGTACTTCAAGGTGAAAGAGAGATGGCAGCCGACAATACTACACTTGGCCGCTTCCAACTAGAAGGTATAGCACCAGCACCAAGAGGAATCCCTCAAATCGAAGTAACATTTGATATCGATGCTAATGGTATTGTTAATGTATCAGCAAAGGATTTAGGTACAGGCAAGGAACAAAAGATTACTATCACAGCTTCATCTAACTTATCAAAAGATGATATTGATAAAAAAGTTAAAGAAGCAGAAGAATTTGCTCAACAAGATAAGAAGAAAAAAGAAAATATCGAAGTAAAGAATAACGCTGATCAAATGGTTTACCAAACAGAAAAGCTTATGAAGGACCTTGAAGGCAAAATCTCTGACGATGAAAAGAAAGATATAGAAGCAAAACTTGCTGATCTTAAGAAAGCAAGCGAAGGCTCAGACTATGACGATATGAAGAAGAAGACAGAAGATTTAACACAAGCCTTCTATAAAGTTTCTGAAAAGTTATATAAACAAAATGCAGAAGCAGGTGCAGCTGGAGCTGAAGCAGGCGCACAAGGCTCTGAAGAACACAAAGGTGATGATGACGTAGTTGATGGTGACTACGAAGTTGTTGACGAAGACGATAAATAAGATTTATTAGATTAGATTAAGAAGAATGGAGAGTGCCTTCATTCTTCTTTTTTACATATAGAAAAGAGATCTATTATACTTTTATTTTTCAGGCAAATTTGGTATAATATAATGTATATGATAATTATTTTACATTTTAGAAAGGGTGTAAGTTTTGAAAGATTTATACGAAGTTTTAGAGATAGAATCAACTGCGACTGAAGCTGAGATCAAAACTCAATATAGGAAGCTTGCAAAGAAGTACCATCCAGACCTTAATCCAGGTGATGAAGAGGCCGAAGCAAGATTTAAGGAGATATCTGCTGCATATGAAATCTTAGGCAATGCTGAAAAGAGAAAGCAATACGACACATATGGTGAGTCTATGTTTCAAAATGGAGGCACTGGATCTGGCGGTTTCGGTGGTTTCACTGACGATATATTTGGTGACATCTTTGATATATTTGGAGGCGGTTTTGGTGGCTTCTCGTCGTCTGCTTCACAAAGCAAAAGGCCAATGTACGGAGAGGATGTAAGATATAACCTTACTATAGACCTAGAAGATGTTTTAAACGGCACTCAAAGAGAGATTGAGATAGAGAGAGTCGAAGAGTGCTCACATTGCCACGGAAGCGGAGCCAAGGATGAGAACAGCAAAAAGACTTGCTCTACTTGTTCAGGCAGAGGCACAGTTAGAAATGAGAGAAGAACAGCCTTTGGTGTCTTCGTTCAAACTGAAGTTTGTCCCGACTGTCACGGCACAGGCGAGATAATTACAGAAGAATGCCCACATTGCCATGGTAATGGTACTGAGAAGAAAAAGAAAAAAATACTTGTTAAGGTACCAAAGGGCGTTCGTGAAGACAGCGTAATTAGCATAAGAGGCGAAGGAAGTGTCGGCAAGAATGGCGGACCAAATGGTGATCTAAACGTTTACATCGACATAAGAGAAAATAAAAAATTCAAACGTAGCGGCGATGATTTATACACAAGCGTTAGCATAAATTATTTACAAGCAGTTTTAGGCGATCAGATCGAGGTCGATACGCTTGATGGCAAAGTTAGATTAACTATACCAGAGGGAACTCAAAGCCATACTAAATTTAAGATAGCTAATAAGGGACTATACCCACTACACAAGAATTACAGATGCGATTTATACGTTGTAGTCAAAGTTGATGTGCCAAAGAATTTGAGTGACGAGCAAAAAGAATCATTAATAAATCACTTTAAAGACATGGATTTTGATTACGAGCCAAAGAAGAAAAATTTATTTGAAAAAATAAAAGACAAACTATAGGAGATAATATGAATTATAGAGAAATTAAATTAAAATTTAAAAAAGAATATGAAGAAAAGGTCGAAATATTTTTATCAGACCTAGGCATTGACAATATGGCGATTGAAGACCCAGACGATTTAAAAATCTTTCAAGAAAGGCAAAATGCTTGGGACCTTTACGACGATGACCTAATTAAATTAGAAAAAGATCATATAAGATTTACCATCTACCTAGATAATATAGAGGACAATGATGAAAGAGAAGCCAAGATTAAGGCTTACATCAAAGAGCTTGACGGAGAATTTTCTAAGGAAATAATTGACGATAGCGATTGGAAAAACAATTGGAAGAAGTTCTTCAAGATTTTAAAGCCAAACAAAACCATAGTTATAGTGCCAACTTGGGAAGAGTACGAAAAGAAAGATGGGGAAGAAATCATCAAATTAGAGCCGGGTATGGCCTTTGGAACTGGCTCACACGAGACAACATCCTTATGTATAAAGAAGCTTGAAGAGTACATGAAGCCTGGTATGAAAGTTCTTGACATAGGTACAGGTAGCGGCATACTATCGATTGCTGCGTCAAAGCTAGGTGCGAGCGAAGTTCTAGGCGTTGACATAGACCCGATGAGTGTATATATTGCTAATGAAAATAAAAAGTTAAATGAAGTTACTAACGCAGAATTCATAGTCGGCGACCTGCTTTCAAAGGTTAATGACAAATACGATATAGTCGTTTCAAATATACTTGCAGAAGTCATAGTCACTATGACAGGCGATTTACACAAGTTTATGAATAAAGACGGAATTTTCATTTCATCAGGCATATTAAAAGTTAAGTCCGCCATGGTTATCGACTCACTTGAAGCAAACGGCTTTGATATATTAAACGTCGAAGACCTAAACGAATGGACTTCAATTGTAGCTAAACATGCATAGATTTTTCGCAGAAAAAAAGGACGAAGGTCTTTTATACTTAGCAAAAGAAGATATAAAGCACTTTAAGGACGTTTTAAGGATAAAGGATGACGAAGAAGTCGAAGTCTACATCGATGGTAGTGGTTATATCGCAGTTCTTAACTCATATACAAAGGATGAACTGTCTCTTAAGATAATTTCTGAGATAAATGAAAAATATGAGTCAGATCTAAAAATCACCTTATTTCAATCATTAGTAAAGTCTGATAAGATGGACTTTATTATACAAAAAGCTATAGAAATGGGTGCCTATGGCGTAGTTCCTATCGAGACGAAGAGGTCTATTGTCAAGAAAAAAGATATAAAAGATAAAAAGCGAGATCGATATAGAAATATCGCAAAGGCCGCCGCGATGCAGTCAAAGCGTGAGTATATCCCAAATGTTTCTGATGCAATGAAGCTAGATGAAGCAAAAGAAATTTTAGATAGCTTTGATTTAGTTTTAATCGCTTATGAAGATGAGCTAGATAATAGCATAAAAAATTATGATATCAAAGACAAAAAGAATATCGCCATCGTCGTAGGACCTGAGGGCGGCTTCGACATAAGTGAAATTGATGAGCTTAAGAACTTTGGCTACAAATCCATTAGCCTAGGAAATAGAATACTTAGAGCAGAGACAGCGCCAATAGCGCTACTAACTATGCTTTACTATGAATATAACGGAAGTGGTCTTTTATGATGAAGGTTTATGTGCAAAACTTGGGCTGCAAAGTAAATTTATATGAGGCTCAAGCGATAAAAAATGCCTTTGAGCAAAAGGGCTACGAGGTAAAGGAAGATTTTGAGGATATTGATGTATATGTAATCAATACTTGTACTGTTACAAACAAGTCAGACTCGAAGTCAAGGCAGATGATATCCAAAGTTAAGAAGAAAAATCCTGATGCAGTCGTAATAATTTGTGGCTGCTACAGCCAGATCAATGCTAAAGAGATAGAAGAGATGGATATAGCGGACATCATAGTTGGCACACAAGGCAGAAACAAGATAGTTGACTATTTAGAAGAGTATTTAGACCTTGGTGAGAAGAAAAATTATGTTGAGGACAACATCGACAAAAACTATGAGGAACTGCTTTTTGATAAAAATTTCGATAGCACTAGAGCCTTTATTAAGATAGAGGACGGCTGCAACAACTTTTGTTCCTATTGCATAATACCATATGCAAGAGGAAGAGTGCGCTCGAGAAAGGCAGATAGCATTATTAAAGAGATAGAAACGCTTGCTAAGGACGGCTACAAAGAATTTGTTATCACAGGCATACAGATTACCGACTATGAAGATAATGGTATTGATCTAATAAAGTTATTAGAGATGATAGATGAAGTGCCTGGCGCAGAAAGACTAAGACTTGGTTCAATACAGCCAAAACTATTGAAGGACGAAACAGTAGAGAGACTTGCTGAGCTTAAGCATTTGCAGCATCAATTCCATCTATCCTTACAAAGTGGATCAAATAAAGTGCTTAAGCTAATGAATAGGAAGTACACGAGAGAAGACTATATAGAAAATACAAGTAAAATATATAAGGCAATGCCAGACGCTGCCATAACTACAGACATCATAGTTGGCTTCCCTGGGGAAGATGATGAGGACTTTAAGGAGTCCATTGACATAGTTAAAAAGGTAAATTTCTTAAAGGTTCATGTCTTTAGATACTCAAGACGTAAGGGGACTAAGGCTTACGATATGCCTGATCAAGTTCCTGAGAGCGTTAAGAAAGACAGAGCTGAAATACTTGAAGAGTATCAAGAGGCGTCGAGACATATATTTATAAATAAATTTATTGGCGATGAGTTTGAAGTTTTGTTTGAAGAGAAAAAGGATGAGTACTTTGAGGGCTATACATCAAATTACATCAGATCTTATCTTAAAACAGATGAAGATCTTCATAACCATATAATAAAAGTAAAAGCTGTAGAAAGATTTAAAGACGGAGTATTAGTAGAAAGGATTTGATTTTATGGATTGTTTATTTTGTAAGATCATAGAAGGATCTATTCCTTCTGATAAAGTTTATGAAGACGATATGATGCTTTGCTTCAAAGACATCAACCCAACATGCCCAGTGCATGTGCTTATGGTGCCTAAAAAGCATATCGCGTCTCTTGATGAACTTACAGACGATGACAATGAAGTCATAGCTCACATGATGCTTAAAGTTAAGGATATAGCTAAGACTATGGGCCTTGACAATGGTTACAGACTAGTCATCAATACAGGCGAAGACGGTCAACAAAGTGTCAAGCACTTACACATGCATTTAATAGGCGGCAGAAAACTTAATTGGCCAGCAGGTTAAAATCAAGAAAAATAGCAAAAAATAGCAAAAAAAACTTGAAAAAGCTTTAGATATGTTGTATAATATTTGTAACTTAGTCATAAATGATAGTAATTGTTTTATGAGGGGAGGGATACTATGACAGAAATAAGAGTTAGAGAAGACGAATCACTTGATAATGCACTTAAGAGATTCAAAAGACAATGCGCAAGATCAGGCGTCTTAGGAGAAGTTAGAAAAAGAGAACACTATGAAAAACCAAGTGTAAGACGTAAATTAAAATCTGAAGCAGCTAGAAGGAAAAAACATCAAAAGTTTTAACTTAAATTTATTTGAAAGAAATGAAGGTGTATGATGTCCCTTAAAAACGAATTAAAAAGTAGATATATAGAATCTATGAAAAATAAAGATACGATCATTAAAAACACTATCATGATGGTTAACTCAGCTATAAAACAAAGCGAAGTTGATCAAAGAAAAGAACTAAGTGACCAAGACATTATAGCAATAATACAAAAGCAAATAAAGGAAAAGAAAGGCGCTCTACCAGAATTTGAAAAAGGTAATAGAGCGGACCTAGTTGAACAGACTAAAAAAGAAATAGAAATTCTTATGGAGTACGTACCAAAGGAACTTTCTGAAGAAGAGATTAAAACTATAATCAATGAAACTTGCGAAGAGCTTGGAGACAAAGGAGCTAACTTTGGCTTAGTCATGAAGACTGTTATGTCTAAAGTTAAAGGCAGGGCAGATGGATCATTAGTTACAAATCTTGTTAAAGAATATCTAGCCGGTGCAAAATAGCATCGGTTTTTTCTTGTGATGGGCCTTAGCCCACGATATTTTATACAAAGGGAGGATATTATGAAATTTGTAAAAACTTTAAGCAAAAGAAACTTATTAAAAACAGCTAAGCACGGCGGATGCGGCGAATGCCAAACTTCATGCCAATCAGCTTGTAAGACATCTTGCACAGTTGGTAACCAAAAGTGCGAAAATAAGAAAAATCATAAATAGGCTTTGATGTACGATATTAATTTAATACATAAGTTCTATCTTAATGATAAGTATGTAATCTTAGACATATACAGTGGTGCTGTACACGTAGTAGATGAGATTGTATACGACTTAGTAGATTATATGTCCAAAGGCTTAGACGAAGCTTTAAAAGGACTATCTAATAAGTATGAAGCTTGTGATATTAAAACTGCTTTCAAGGAAGTAGAAGAATTACACAAAGAAGGCTTGTTATTTACTGAGCCTATTAAAGAAACTGAACTAGACTTAAGTAAATACAACATAGTAAAGGCTCTTTGCCTACACGTTTCACACGACTGTAACCTTAGATGCAAGTACTGTTTTGCATCTCAAGGCGATTTTAAGGGCAAAAGAGAGCTTATGAGCGTCGAAGTAGGTAAGAAGGCTTTGGACTTTTTAGTTCAAAACTCTGGCAATAGAAGGAACTTAGAGGTTGACTTCTTCGGAGGAGAACCATTAATGAACTTTGATGTTGTCAAAGAGCTTGTTACTTACGGAAGAAGCTTAGAAAAAGAATACGATAAGAATTTTAGATTCACTTTAACTACAAACTGCGTCTTATTAGATGATGAAATTATTGATTATTTAAATGAAAATATGTCAAACGTCGTTCTAAGTATAGACGGAAGAAAATCTGTTAACGATGAAATGCGTCCAACTACTAATGGAAAGGGTTCTTATGACCTAATCGTTCCAAAGATTAAACGCTTTGTTGAAAAAAGAGGCGATAAGGACTACTACATTAGAGGCACATTTACATCAGAAAACTTAGACTTTTCAGAAGACGTATTAGATTTCTACAATAATGGTTTTAAGAAGACATCTATGGAACCGGTTGTGACAGACCAAAATGAGCCATATGCCATAAGACCAGAACATGTAGAAAGAATAAAAGAAGAGTACGAAAAATTATCCAGAGAATACATCAAGATTAAGAAAAAAGATGATGATTTTCTATTCTTCCACTTTATGATAGACTTAGATCAAGGACCATGCTTGATTAAGAGATCCATAGGCTGCGGAGCGGGCTGCGAATACCTTGCTGTAACACCTAAGGGAGATCTTTATCCTTGTCATCAGTTTGTAGGTGAAGAGCAATTTAAGATTGGTACCGTTTTTGACGGCGTTACAAAAACTGATTTGAGAGAAGAATTTAAAAAGTCAAATGTATTTAATAAAAAAGACTGCCAAGAATGCTGGGCAAAGTTCTACTGCTCAGGCGGCTGTCACGCTAATTCATACTACAATACTGGCAATATAAACGGAAACTTTGAGATAGGCTGTGAATTAGAAAGAAAAAGAATAGAATGTGCAATTTCAGTTATTGCAAATTTAGATTAGGAGGCCAAAATGAAAAAGTTAAGCACACTTAAGATTGTGATAACAGTCATTTTAATTGCCTGCTTTGCATTAGTAGCTGTATTCGGCTTTAACTTTGCTGGATACGAAATAAAGAGCGCTAAAGACTCTATTAACTTAGGTCTGGACTTAGCTGGTGGGGTATACGTACTTCTTGAAGCCGATACAGACAAAACAGGTGAAGAGCTTAGCAAAGCTATGGAACAATCAAAGGCAATTATACAACAAAGAGTTGACGGTTTAGGAATTTCTGAACCTAACATATCTATAGAAGGTTCAAACAGAATCTCAATTGAACTAGCAGGTGCTAAGAATGCACAAGACGCAATCGAAACTATAGGTAAAACTGCTCAATTACAATTTATCGATCCAGATAACAATGTAATTTTAACAGGTAAAAACATTAAAGAATCAAAAGTTGTTTACTCACAAGACAATCTTGGTAAATCAACACCAGTAGTTTCAATGGAGTTTGACGAAGAAGGAACTCAAAAGTTCGCTGAAGCAACTACTAAGCTATATAATGAAACAGAACCAGAAAAGAAAATCCTTAAGATAGTTCTAGACGGTGAAGTTATTTCTGCACCTATAGTACAAAATTCACCTATTACAGATGGTAAGCCAATCATCGAAGGTGGATCAAAGGGATTCACAGTTGAAGAAGCATCAAAACTTGCTACACTAATCAGAGCAGGTGCACTACCTATCGAACTTAAAGAAGTTAGATCAGAAATCATCGGCGCTTCACTAGGTATAGACGCATTCGACAACTCAATGAAAGCAATAGTAATTTCTATATTATTAATAAGTATACTACTAATCATAGTTTATAAGATTCCTGGTATAGTAGCAGCAATCTCACTAGTTGCATATACATTACTAGTTATGCTAGCATTTATCATATTCCATATCAAACTATCACTACCAGGTATATGCGGTTTACTACTATCAATAGGTATGGCGGTAGATGCTAACTGTATCATCTACGAAAGAATAAGAGAAGAATTACTTAATGGTAAGACAGTAAGATCATCAGTTGATTCAGGCTTCAAGAAAGCCATCGCAACTATCATGGACTCAAACATCACAACTATCATCGCAGGCGTTGTACTTTATGTTTATGGTATCGGTTCAATCAGAGGTTTTGGTATTACACTTATCATAGGTATAGTCGTTTCATTATTGACAGCAGTTGTATTAACAAAATTCTTATTAAAGAACTTTGCTCAAATCACAGCTAATGACAATAAAAAGGCATATGGAGCATAGGAGGTAAATATGATTAATTTTAACAAATTGAAAAAGTTTTTTGCTCCAATACCATTCATAGTTATCATCGCAGGTATCATAGGATTCTGCATCAATGGTTTTAACTACGGTATCGACTTCTCAGGTGGTACTATCATGAGAATCAATGCTGGGCAATTTATTGAAGAAGAAAAAGTTTATGATATAGTTAAGAAAGTTGACAGTGGAGCAAGCGTTGTATATGCAGGTGCTAACAAAGAAACTGTAGTTATCAAGTCCACACTTGCTTTAACAAATGAACAAAAGAACCAAATCAGCCGTGCATTTGTTGATGAATACAAGGTTGACAGAAACAATATTGAAGACACAACTACTGGTCCATCAATCAGTAGAGAAATTAGACAAAAAGCTGTTATATCCATCATCATTGCATCAATCTTAATGCTTATCTATGTAACATTTAGATTTGAATGGAAATATGGTGTTGCAGCAGTATTTGCTCTAATCGTTGACGTTCTAGTTATAGTAGCGACATACGGCATATTTAACCTACAAATCGATTCATCATTAATCGCAGCTACACTAACTATCGTAGGTTACTCAATCAACGCAACTATCGTTATCTTTGATAGATTCAGAGAAAACAAAAGAATGTATCCAAGGATGGAAAACTCTGAACTTATTGAAACATCACTTAACTCAACATTCAGAAGAACATTGTTAACAACAGCCACAACACTTATCGCAGTTGTTGTTCTATACATCACAGGTGGCCACGTAATCGAAGCACTTTGTATCCCACTACTTGTTGGTATAGTTGAAGGTATGATTTCATCAACATTCATCGCACCATATACTTGGGGACTACTTGAAAAGAACTTTGGCCATGGTGCAAAGAGCAAAAGAGCTTAATTAAACTTATACAAGGGGAGACGAGAAGTCTCCTCTATTTTTATAAAAATTTTAATTAAGTATTATAATTATTATGAATTGGGTATTAATGTATTAAGTTAATGAATAGTAAATAGTTTTGATATAAGAACTATTAATATCAAAGGGAGGTTATTATGATAGATATTTTAAAGGGTAAACCCGTAGCAGATATGATTAAAGCTGATATGAGTAAAAAGATTGAGGACTTCCGTGCAAAAGGCATAGCACCAAAGATCGCTATAGTAAGGCTAGGCGAAGACCCAAGCGACATATCATATGAAAAGGCGATACTAAAGGTAAGTGCAAACCTAAATATCGACTCAGAAGTATTTAATATTGCGAGAGAATCAACAACTGAGGAGCTACTTGCACTTATGGACAAGCTAAACAAGGACGATAAAGTTCACGGCATACTTGTATTTAGACCGCTTCCTAAGCAAATAGATGCAGAAAAGGTCGCTGCCTTCATCAATCCAGATAAGGACATAGACTGCATGAACCCAATTAACTTAGAAGCAATATTTGAAGGCAAGAAAGATAGCTTTGAACCAGCTACTCCAAGAGCAGCTGTTGAAATACTTGGCAGAACTGGATATGATTACACAGGCAAGAACGCTGTTATAATCAATCGTTCCATGGTAGTTGGTAAGCCACTTGCAATGATGCTGTTAAATGAAAATGCCACAGTTACTATCTGCCACTCAAAGACAAAGGATCTAAAGGCAGCTTGCAAGAACGCAGATGTAGTATTCACAGCGCTTGGCAGAGCGAAGATGCTTGATAAGTCTTACTTCAATGAAGACTCTATAATTATAGACGTCGGCGTAAGTATGGACAAGGACGGCAAGATTAGTGGCGACGCTGATTATGACAATCTCCTTGATTATGTAGCAAAGATTACACCAGTACCAGGCGGAGTAGGCAGTATAACAACTACAATACTTCTAAATCAAGTACTAAAGGCAGTAGAAAAACAAAACAAATAAAAAATAAATAACAGAATAAAAATAAGTGCTAAGCAAAATTACATGCTTAGCACTTTTTCGTTTGCAGATTAAATTATTTAAACGAGAAAAGATATATCTCTTCGCTAGTCACATCTGGATTTACTGCCATAGTGATCGCATATACCTTGTTTAATCCATCTTCTTCTTTTGTTAGTACTTCTTTTAGGACCACTGGATTTGCATCATAAATCGTTATTCTATCTTCATCATCAGTAGAAAATTCTTGCTTTCCTACTTTCCATTCGTCTCTGTTCTTCCAGTATATAGTGCCGTGATACTTATCATTTTCATCCAGTCTTACAGTTTTTACATATACACTTGACGCTAAAAGACTGTTTCTAAGATTGATACCAGCATCATGTTCAAGCGGCTCAGTAATATCTACGTAGCCCTTCTTTACAAACTTTTCTATGCTTGGATCTTCAAGCGAGGCAAAGTCTTTTATCTCTTTCGAAACGTCAGCTAAATCTATTTTGCTAGACTTAGATATAAAATATATAGCTATAGCAGCTACAATCAGTACTATAGCAAGTATTAGCCAATACTTTCTTAAGGATTTTTCATTACTCATAATCTCATCTCCATAAAATATAATTGTTACTTATTAAATTATACCCATAAGCTTAATGTATTATCATTATAAATTTTTATATAAAAAGGCGAAAGTATAGATTATTAAAAAACAAGGCCTAAATTAAGCCTTGTTTCTATCTATTTATATCTATGGTAATATTTTTACTTCACCTTCATTATTTGAATTGTTATCAGTATTTGTATCATTTTCCTTAGGTTCTTTTTCGCCGTTGTCACCATTATTATGATCAATGATATCTGTAATTATCTCGTTCCAATCCGTATCGCCATCAGGATTGTCTGGATCGATGCCATGTTCTTGATTATACTTGTCCAAATCTTCTTTAGTATCTGACGCGTAAGGAGGGTAGTAACTGTAGTCCTTAGGTATGATACCATTGTGCTCAGCAGGATTGTATGCTGGGTTCAGTGCAGTGAAGACCTTGGTAATTTTTAGCTCTTCCGGAGTAAACTCATTTGCAATCTTATTATTTGATGAGTTTACTTCAATTGAAACGTGAACGTCACATGTATCTTTTGGCTCGGTTCCTTTGGCAAATATCTCTTGTTTAACGACGCCTCTTGGGTCAGAGGAGCAAAGCGAGCTTGGTTTTTTACCAGATTTAGTACATACATAAGCCTTTACAATGCCTTCAGGCTCAGCGAATTGAGGTTTGCTTTCTTTATCTTGATGTATCTTCGTCATTATGTGGCCCCAAAGTTTTGCTGCTAGCCATGAGCTTTGAGGTATAGTAATCTTTGGAGAGTCATTACCCATCCATGTGCCAGTTGCGTAGTAATTAGAGAAACCTACAAACCAGAAGTCTGCCTTGTAGTCAGTTGTACCAGTTTTACCAGCTGTAGCTTGTCCTTTTACTACTGCGTTTCCGCCAGTATGTTCGTAAGCGGTTGATCTAAGTACATCCTTCATGATATAAGCAATTTGTGGGCTTACAACTCTTCTTTCTTTAGGCTCTTTATCAAGGACTATGTTGCCGTCCTTATCTAAAACCTTTGTGTATATAGTCGGTTCGATGTAAACGCCGTCATTAGCGATTGCAGCATAAGCAGCAGTCATCTCAAGTGGGCTAACACCCTTTGTCATACCACCAAGAGCTAGAGCAGCAAGGTTTTCATCGTTGTGAGTTTTGTTTTCACTAGCCTCTACAAAATTATCTTTACTTGGATTTTCTTCGTCAATTAGGCCTAGTAGCTTTAGATATTTTATAGAAGTAGGTATACCAATCTTTTTCAAAGTTCTAGCAGAACTTACGTTTATGGAGTAGATTAGTGATTCTCTAAGAGTTGTGATACCTTTAAAACCAGTATAAACGTTCTTTGGCCATACCTTGCCTTCACCTGTTACCAATGGCACATCAAGTATTGGCGATGCTGCTGTAAAGCCATTGTCAAGAGCAGGTAAGTATACTGCTATAGGCTTTATAGACGAGCCTGGTTGTCTAGTCGTGTCAGTAGCTCTATTCAAAATTCTATTGCCTTTTACGTCACGTCCGCCTATCATGGCAACTATGTGACCAGTTTTGTAGTCAATAACTACAGTTGCTGACTGTGGTTGAACTAGACCAGTCTTATTATTATAGAAATAGTCTGGGCTTATGAATAAGTTGCCAGCTTCATTAACTTTATAGAACTCAGCGTTATTTTTAAAGAATTCTGCTTTAATAATTAAGCTGTGTTTAGCTTGTCTTAAGTAGTAAGCATCAGGCACTGCAAGACCGCCAACTCTGTGAGTTAGAAGGTTCTTCGCATCGTCAATAGTGTAGTAGTCTTGTATATCAGTTGATTTATTATAAGCAAAGACTCTTGGGCTCGTGATAGTTAAATCACCGTTATCAGCTATGCTAAACTCGCCCTTTGGTATAAATAAGTAGCCATCGTCAGTAAGCAGATTTGCCTTCTTTAAATAAACCATATTACCGTTCTTATCAACAATATTACCAGCCTTATCAAGGGTTCTGTCAACAAGCAGTGGAGCCTTGTATCTTGATACGTCGCCAAGAAGTATGCCGTTGAAGTTTCTGTTGACCTCGTCAAGATCCTTTTGCATCTTGGTGTCAATAGTTGAGTAAATTCTTAAACCGCCTGTGAATAGTCTTTCTTGAGCCTTTTGCTTAGTAATTTGATACTTATCCATCAAGTCTTCAACAACTTGATTCTTAACGTAGTCGCTCGCGTAGCTTGTGATCTCAGTTTGCTTCTTTTCACTTGGTTTTAAGCTTGCTACTATATCGAAATTAATCGCTTCATCGTATTCAGCTTGAGATATTTTTTCAAGCTCAAGCATCTTTTTAAGAATTACTTTTTGTCTTTCAACAGATTTTGTGTTAAATACAAGTATGTATTTTTCACCTAAAATTTCTGTTTCGCCAACCTTTCTCATAGTCGCCTCATCAAATTTAAGCGGACTGACTCTGTAGAAAGGCTGATATATATTTGGTCCCTTAACAACGCCAGCAAGTAGAGCGGCTTGAGCGATGTTTATCTCATCAACATTCTTAGAGAAATATGTTCTTGAAGCCTCTTGTACACCATAGGAGTTTTGGCCAAGAGAAATCATATTTAGGTAAGACTCAAGTATTTGATCCTTGCTAAGCTTTGTCTCTAAGTTAAGGGCAAGATATATTTCCTTAAGCTTTCTTGTAAGCGTTTGCTCATTAGAAAGGTAAGTATTTTTGATTAGCTGCTGAGTGATAGTTGACGCGCCACGTACAACGCCACCAGCCTTAAAGTTTTCATATAGAGATGACATAATACCCTTAGGGTCAACGCCTGGGTGATCGTAGAATCTTTCGTCCTCGATGCTTATAAAGGCGTCTTTCAAATATTGAGGCACCTTCGATAGCTTAACAAAAGTTCTGTATTCAGCAGTCTCTACCTTTTCTAGTAAATTATTATCCTTATCAAATATAAGAGACGTCTCTTCAAAGCCACTGTTAATTGCATACGGGTCAATCTCAGGGGCAGTAGTAAGTATATTAACAAAAGCGAGGCCAACAGAGCCAGCAAAAAGAGTTAGCGATATAAGCACAGTCATCAGCGTAATGACTATGAGCTTCTTAAGCGTAAACCTCGGCTTTCTTCTTCGTTTATTATTAGACATATTATCACTCCTAATATAATATCTACATGTATTATACCACATATTATAGATTTTGGTATATATTTTAAGAAAAATTTAATATATATCTGGCCTTTGTGATATAATCTTGGTGAATGGAGGAGTGAGTAGATGATAAGCATAAAAAAGAATCACTTTCATAAGAAAAACATATATATAGATTTTGATTTAGACGATATGAAAAATATAAATAGAGATAGCTTTAAAGCCATAAGCGAAGAAAATCATGCACCACTACAGATGATGATAGATGGGGATGATACTAAGAAAAAAGACTTCATCGAGGAAAATGGCTTTAAGAGAGTGAGGACCTGTTATGGCATGAGCGTTAGAAAAGATGATCTCATTAAAAAAGAGACAGCTAAGATAAATTTGCTTTTGGCAAAAGAGGGCGATGAAAAATATTTTGAGCTGGCAAAAATATATTTTGAATATTATAAGAAGACACATGAGAGTGTCAATCCACTGACAGTAGATTTTGGAGAATTTAAAGAGATTTTAACAAAAGATGTTTATTATAATGATGAGAGCAGCATAAATTTAGCCTTTGTAGAAGATAATGAAGTGGCTTATGTATACACAAGCGATTTAGATAAGGCAGATGACTTTTTCAAAAGCCTTTGCGAGAAGCTTTTTAATGATTATGAAGAAATATTTTTTGAAGCAGACGATGTGGATGCGAGCGCAATGCACTTGAAAAATATTTTTATTGGCGGAGTAGATGAGATTACAGAGACGTGGATATATAGTACTAGTGATAAATAGTTTTATAAATTAAAAGTCATTAGCGTAGATAAATTTGTCTGCGCTATTTATTTATCTATAATAAATATTTTGACATTTAATCACGGCTTTGGTATAATTACAAAAGAGGTGCTATATGGAGAGGGCAATTATATATACAATTGAATTTGATTCAAAGACTGAAGAGTATCTTGATGAGCTTGAAGCGCTTCTTGAGGCATGTGATGCCGAAGCTATAGTCAGAGTGAAGCAAAGTAAGGACGTTTTAAACCCGCGCTACTACATGGGAAAGGGTAAGCTTAACGAGATTAAAACTCTTATTGAAGCGAATGACATTGACCTTCTTGTTGTTAATGACGAGCTAAGCGGTGTTCAAACGAGAAACTTAGAGGACGAACTAGACATCAAAGTAGTCGATAGGACTAATCTTATTCTTGATATTTTTGCTCTAAGGGCTGAAACTGTTGAAGCAAAACTACAAGTGGAGCTTGCTCAGCTATCATATAGACTGCCAAGGCTTGTTGGTATGAATAATTATCTATCAAGAGAGGGCGGCGGCATCGGCACTAGAGGTCCCGGTGAACAAAAGCTTGAAACTGACAGACGTCACATACAAGAACAAATCGATAGAATTAAGAATAAATTAAAGGAAGCTCAAAAGTCTAGGGACAATATCTCGAGAAAGAGAAACGAGAGCGATATTCCTTATGTAAGTATCATCGGCTACACTAACTGCGGCAAATCTACTATATTAAACAGCATGATTAAGCTATCGGAGAGCGGCGCGAAGGAAGTTTTGGCTAAGGATATGCTATTTGCCACATTACAAACTTTTGTTAGGAAGATAAAATTCTCCACTGGATCAGAATTTATCGCCTCAGACACTGTAGGTTTTGTATCGAATTTGCCAACAAAGCTAGTTGAAGCCTTTAAAGGCACTTTGGAAGAGCTAAAGTACGCTGATTTGATACTACATGTGGTTGATATATCTGACGAGAACATGGATTTACAGATTGAGACGACACTTGAATTAATGAAGTCCTTAGGACTTATGGACAAAAAAGTTTTAAGGGTATATAATAAGGTAGACAAACTTGACGAGCATAGAAGGGCCACTTTAAATGACACAGATGAGATCATCTATATATCAGCAAAAAATGATGAAGACGTTAAAAAGCTTATAGATAAGATAGAGTCTGTACTTAAAGAGGATCACAAAGAAGTCACAATGAAGGTTCCTTTCAAGGACAGCGCCCTTGTAGATAGATTAAAAAAGAGCTATGCAGTAGAAGTTACAAAGTACGACGAAGCTTCAATGTACATAAAAGTGAAGCTTTCACAAATAGATTACAATAAATATAAAGAATATGTCTGCGAATAATGAGTACAAATCGGTTCTGGAGCTAGTAAGCGCCGAGGATCTGATTAATAAATCAAAATTCATAGCAAATACAAAGCACGTTACGAGCGAGGATGAGGCCATAGCCTTCATTAACGAGATGAAAGAAAAATATAAGGACGCAACTCATAACGTCAGTGCCTACATCATTAATGGCGGCATACCCATAAAGCGCTACGATGAGGACGGAGAGCCACAAGGCTCATCAGCAAGGCCCATACTAGGCGTTATGGAGATGGAGGGTCTATCAAACATAGTCTGCGTCGTAACTAGATACTTTGGCGGGATTAAGCTTGGCGTTGGAGGCCTTGTAAGAGCTTACTCAGGCGCATTTAAGAAGAGCATCGAAGGCAAAATTTATGACTACGGCAGCTTTCTTAAGTATAGATTGACATTCCCATACGCAGAATTTGACAAGATTAAGAACCATCTATCACATACGGTTTATGATCTAGATAATTTAGAGTACATGGAAAATATTAGCGCTGACATATATATTAAGGAAGAGGACAGCGAAGAACTTTTAGAAACGCTCAAAAATCTTGCCAATCGGGAGCTTGATTACGAGTTTGAGGATGAATATATAAAAGCGCATATTGATAAAAGGATAGTGAAATAATTGAAAGATTATGAAAAGATAGTCCAAGACATGGTATCTTGGCTAAGAGATAAAAGGGACAAGACTGGCTTAAAAGGAGCGGTTTTCGGGCTTTCAGGCGGCGTTGACTCGGCAGTAGTCGCAGGCCTATCGAAACTTGCCTTTGGTGGCAATCATTTGGGTATAGTTATGCCGATACACTCACTTGAGGAAGACGAGGTAGATGCAAAACTAGTCGCAGATAAGCTAGGCATTAAAACTAGCAGAGTTGATTTAACAAGTACTTACGATGACATTGTGAAAAATGCTAAAGCAGAAGGATTTTCAAAGATGAGCTTATCAAACGTAAAACCAAGGCTTAGGATGACAAATCTTTATCTATATGGACAAAATTTATCATACATGGTAGTCGGCTCATCAAACAAGAGCGAGTACTTGGTCGGTTACTTCACCAAATGGGCAGATAGCGCTTGCGATATATATTTACTTAGAGATTTTTATAAGAGTGAGGTATATGAAATTGCCAAAGTTTTAGGCGTGCCAGATGAAGTCATAAATAAAAAACCATCGGCAGGGCTATGGAAGGGCCAAAGCGATGAGGACGAGCTAGGCGTTTCTTACGATGATATAGAAAAATATTTTGAGGGCAAGGCCATTGACCCAGAAAAAGAAGAAAGAATAAAAAAGCTATATAATTCAACTCAGCATAAGAGAGTGGATATAGATTATTTTAAAAATATTTATTAGGAGGAATAAAATGTCAGGACATTCAAAATGGAAAACAATAAAAGCTAAAAAAGGTAAAGAAGACCAAAGAAGAGCATCAGTATTTACAAAGCTAGCTAGATACATCACGGTAGCGGTTAAGGAAGGTGGATCAAATCCAGAATTTAACCCATCACTTAAGTCAGCTATTGAAAAGGCTAAGGCTGAGAACATGCCTAACGACAACATCGAGAGAGCTATCAAAAAAGGTGAAGGCGGCGAGGGTGATGCTAATTACGAAAACGTTACTTACGAAGGCTACGGCATAGGCGGCGTTGCTGTTATCGTTGAGTGCTTAACAGATAACAGAAACAGAACTGCTTCAGACGTAAGACACGCCTTTGATAAGCACGGCGGAAACTTAGGAACAACAGGCTGCGTATCATATCTATTCGATAAAAAAGGCTTTATCGCTATAGAAAACGACGGATCAGTTGATGAAGATACCTTAACTATGGACGCAATTGATCTAGGAGCAGAAGACTTTAAGTCATATGAAGAAGGCTATGAAATCTACACAGCTGTTGAAGACTTTAACCAAGTTGTTGAAGGCTTAAAGGACAGAGGATACAAGCTAAGTGATTTCGATTTATCAAACATACCTCAAACAACAGTTAAACTTGATGAAGAACAAGCAATTAAGTTTGAAAAGATGGTTGACGACCTTGAAGAATCAGATGACGTTCAAAGCGTTTCACATAATTTAGAAGATTAAAATGAAGAATATGAAATTATCAGTTGCTATTATATTGACCTTAAATATAATAGCACTTATATTATGTCAAGCAATACAAACAGTTTCCTACGATGAAAATGCTGTATTTTTGTGCGCCAAACACATGGATAGCTTTGATTACATCGATAGATCTGAAGATGAAGTCTTAGTTGCTTCAAAAGTGATAGCAGGCTACCTAAGAGGGCTTAATGGCGATGAGCACCTAAGCCTTATAGGTTTAAATGATAAAGAGATAAGCCACATGAGAGATGTAAGAGGCATATATAAGACAATAAACAATATAAAGATAGTAGCTGCAATAATAACTTTAATCATTATAATGTTATATGCTTGGAAGAAAATTAATGTATTTAAGTTTAAAGAGCTAAGAAACACTTTGTTTATAGGGTATCTAGTGCCAATATTCTTTGGCATCTTGTATCTAACAGACTTTCAAGGAGCCTTTATAAAGTTTCATGAGATCTTCTTCAAAAACGATTTGTGGCAACTTGATCCAAAGACAGACCTTTTAATAAGACTAATGCCAGAAGAATTCTTTGTGTCTGGCTTTATAAAAATTCTTGCTTACTACACAATATCGATATTTGTAATTCATATCTGTAGCTTCTATTACGTAGCGAGATGTAGTAGTAAAATGAAGAAGAAGGAGGTATAAAATTCATAAATGTTAGGTATAGCTAAATTTATAGATCAAACAAATTTAAAACAGGACGCAAGTGAGGCTGATATTATAAAGCTTGTGGAAGAGCAAAGAAAATATGACTTCAGATCCATATGTATAGCGCCATCGTTTTTGCAAGTCGCTCGTGAAAACTTGCAAAATATTTACCTCACTACAGTGATATCATTTCCTAATGGATATGCATCTACAGAGGCAAAAATTTATGAAGTAAAAGATGCGATTAAAAACGGAGCAAACGACTTAGATATTGTTTCGAACATCGGAAGAATCAAGATGAGAGACTATGACTATCTAAGTAAAGAGGTAAATGCTCTAAGAGAGATTACTAAGTCACATATATTAAAATTTATAATAGAAACTTCTTTCCTTAATAAGAAAGATATATTATATATAACAAAGATATTGGCTGAGAATGGCGTAGATTACGTGAAAACATCAACAGGCTTTACGAAGTCTGGAGCAAAATTGGATGACGTTAAATTTATAAAAGAAAACTTCGGTGGAAAAATAAAAATAAAAGCCTCGGGAGGAATTTCTGATTACAAAACAGCACTAGAGTTTATCGAGGCAGGCGCCGATGTTATCGGCACTTCACACGGTTTAGAAATTATAAATTACAAAGAAATTTAATAGTAGATAAATATTAATTGCAAGCTCATTTATGAATTTTTATAAAAAAAGCTTGCAATTTTTTCAAAAATGTTGTAATATATATGTAACATATAGCCGTTATTATATGAAAAAAATTTAAGGGGGAATATTAATGAAACTTAAAAAGACATTAGTGTTTTTATTAGTACTTTCTATGGTATTATCAGCTTTCGCATTTGCTTGCGGTAAGAAGACTGATGAAGAACCAGAAGAACCAGGTACTGAAACAGAAGCTCCAGCTGATGACGAAAATTCTGAAGAACCAGCAGATGACGAAACAGCTGACAAGCCAACTGAACCAAGTGGCCAATTAATCATTGGTACTACTACTGAAATGAGTGGAGACTTTTCAGGAATGTGGCAAAACAACGCATCAGATGCTGATGTTAGACGTTTAATCCAAGGTTATGGTACTGTAGACCAAACTGACGAAGGTGAATACGTAATTGATGATTCTATCGTTAAAAGCTATGAAACAAAAGAAAACGAAGACGGATCAAAAACTTATACATTCACTATAGTAGATGGACTTAAATATGCTGACGGTAAAGAAATCAATGCTAAAGACTACGTTGCAAACTTCTTACTATGGGGCTCAAGACTTATTGGACCAGACTTCTGCGGTGCTAAAAACACTGGTGGTATGGACTTAGTAGGTTATGACGCATTTAGTAAAGGTGAAAAGAAAGAATTTGAAGGTGTTCACCTAATTGATGATTACACTTTCTCAGCAACAATTGATCCTGAAAATACACCATATTTCTATGAAATAAATTCTGTAGCAGCAGGCCCAGAAGATCTAGAATTTTGGTTAGGTAAAAAAGTAGACATTAAAGATGACGGCGATGGATGTTACTTTGCAGAAGATATTAATACAGAAGAGTTCAAGAACGCAGTTAAAGCTGCAAGAGACAGAAAAACTCTACCTGCAAGCGGTCCTTATATGTTAGAAAAATACGACGAAGCACAACAATTAGCAACTATGGTTATCAACCCTAACTATCAAGGAGACAGAAGAGGTAGAAAACCATTAATTTCAAAGGTTATTCTTAAGAAGATAACTCAAGCTACACAAATCGACGACTTAAAAACTGGTGGCGTTGATATTATCAATAAAATCGGTGATGGTAAGACAATCAATGCTGGTATGGACTTAACAGAAGACGAAGGCTTTGCTTACACTGACTATCCAAGAGCTGGTTATGGTAAGATCGCATTCGGTTGTGACGTTGGACCAACTCAATTCCCAGAAGTAAGACAAGCACTTGCTTACTTACTAGACAGAAACGATTTCGCTAAACAATTTACAGGCGGATACGGTTCTGTTGTAAACGGACCTTTCGGACCAGCTCAATGGTTCTATATCGAAACTGAGAAAGAACTTGATGAAAAGCTTAACTCTTATCCATATGACCCAGCTAAGGCTGTAGAACTATTGGAACAAGTTGGCTTTACTCTAAACGAATCAGGCGCTGAATACAAAGAAGGCGACGGTATCAGATATAAGAAGATGGATGACGGCAAGTTAATGCCACTAGAAATCAAATGGGCATCTACTGAAAACAACGACGTATCTGACTTACTAGTAGTTAAACTAGCTGAAAACCCTGACCTTGTAAAAGCAGGTATAAAGATTCAAAGAGACGCAATGAGCTTTGACGAATTACTAAACTGGTTATACAGAGACAAAGCACAAGATGCTAAATATGGAGTTCCAACATATAACATGTTTAACCTAGCTACAGGCTTTACTCCATACTATGACCAAAAAGATAATTATTCAACTAAGAAGGAATTCCTTGATATGGGATACAACACAAACTTCATAATTGATAAGGATCTAGAACAATCTGCTATCGATATGGTTAGATGTACTCCAGAAGATAGAGAAATCTTCAAAGAAAACTTTGTTAAGTTTGCTTCAAGATGGAATGAATTACTTCCAGACCTACCACTATACTCTAACCAATACCATGACTTCTACAACTCAAAACTTAAGAATTGGGAAACTTCAGAAATGAAGGGCTTAACATCTACAATACTAGATGCATGGGTAACAGAATAGTAAAGATTAAAATTTAAAAAAACATTTTGTGGAAGGCAATAGAAATATTGCCTTCTATAAAAATACAGATAAGGTGGATGATGATGGGAAAATACGTTATAAAAAGAATACTTTACATGGTATTCGTATTTTTTGTTATGTCTATTTTACTTTTCTTCTTATATAACATGATACCTTCAGACCCGGCAAGAGCTGAGCTTGAACCAATGAAGGCACAATTAAAAGTAGAAGAGTACAATAAGAGATATCAAGATTTAAGAAAGCAATACGGTCTTGACGATCCTATGATAGTTAGATATGGAAAGTGGCTTGGTAGATTATTACAAGGCGACTTAGGTGACTCAAGAGTATATAAAGATAAGGTTATAAATGTTGTACAAGAACCTTTAAAACTTACTATATTTATTAACATTTTTGCAATAATTATAGGTCTTGGCATAACTATACCACTTGGTATAGCATGTGCGGTTAAAAAGAATTCAGTTTTCGACCAAGTAACTCAGGTATTAACTGTTATAGGTTATTCTATACCAGTATTTATTACAGCACTATTGTTTATTTACATCTTTAGTGTTAAGTTACAATGGTTCCCTGTAAGTGGTATGAGAACTGCAGGTAAAAACTATACAGGTATGAAAGATACACTTGATATCCTAAAGCACATTGCACTACCTCTTATAATCATGACAGTAGGCTCACTAGGCGGTATGACAAGATATGTCAGAGCTGCTATGGATGACGCTTTGAGCATGGATTATATTAAGACTGCAAGAGCAAAGGGTTTGAAAGAAAAGACTGTAATCTATTCGCACGCGTGGAGAAATGCTTTACTACCAGTAGTTACACTTATAGTTGGTTGGTTTATGAGTATATTCTCAGGATCACTAATTATTGAATCAATGTTCAATTTAAATGGTATGGGTAAGTTCTACATAGACGCTTTAAATAAAAAGGACTATGACTTAGCACTTGCTATTCAGTTGTTCTATATTATAATAACTCTATTAGGCAACTTAATTACAGACTTGACATACGGCTTAGTTGACCCTAGAGTTAGAGTAGAAAATTAGGAGGTTAATATGGAAAAAGATAATAAAGACTTAAAAGACACAAAACAAATACCTCCTAAAAAAGAAAAAGGATTATTTAAAAAGAAAGATAAAAAGAAAGATATTATGATTGAGGATGATATTCAAACTCCTTTTAGAACCATACTTAATGCATTCATTTCAAATAAGGTAGCAATGACTGCTTTCTTTATCTTCTTAGGTATATTTTTACTAGTATTAATAGGACCACTTTTTAATCCTTTAGACTTATCTTATGTTGAAACAACACAAGCAAACATTGCTCCAGGTTTTGACATACTTCCGCTTCCAGATGGACTTAAGAATGTCAAAGCTTTAAGTGTAGGATCTACATTTAGCGTTGCAGTTGATGACAATGGTAAGATTTTTGTTTGGGGTAAATCAAATATCTCTAAAAAAGTAGATATTAGAAAAATACCTAAGGAAGTTAAAAAAGAAGGAAAGAATATCGTTAAACTAGCTTGTGGTACTGACCATGTAATTGCACTTACAGAGGATGGTAAAGTGCTTGGTTGGGGTAATAACAGACTTAAACAAGCTAAAGCTCCAGCAGAGTTAATGGGCACTAAGATTGTTGACATAGCAGCATCTGATCAAGTATCTTATGCTATAGATGAAGATGGAGACACATATGCTTGGGGTAACATGGGAGTTAATGACTACAAAGAAGGTCATGAATGTCAAGGTAATATAGCTAAGATTGCTCCTAACCCTAATACAGCTTGCGCTATCACTAAAGATGGTAAAGTTGTTCACTTAGGCGCTCAAGAATCTGGTTTATCAAAGATTCCTGAAATAAATGAAAAAGTAGTTGATCTTGCCTCTTCATACAATACATTCGTTGCTGTTGGAGAATCGGGTAAGATATACATGTGGGGTAACCCATCTACAACTGGTGAGTGGGAAGTTCCTGAAAATATTGAGGGCAATGTTAAGAATATTTATGGACAAAGATATTCATACCTTGCTAAGTTAAAAGATGATACTATTCAAGAATGGGGATCAAACTCATTAGGCCAATTAGATGTTCCAGCTGATTTAAGAGACAAAAAAGTAGATGAAATATACACAGGCTTCTATCAAACACATATTAAGGATCAATCAGGCAAGATGCACAGCTACGGTCATAAAGGTTACCTATTAGGTACTGACGACCTAGGTAGAGACATCTGGAACAGAATTCTTAACGGTGGTAGAAAATCTATGACTATAGGTGCTATCGCAGTTATTATTTCAACTATCATCGGCGTAATCGTTGGTGGTATTTCAGGCTTCGTTGGCGGCTGGGTTGATAACGTTCTACAAAGGGTTGCTGAAATGATAGGCTCACTACCATTCCTACCATTTGCGATGATACTATCAGCACTTGTTGGCCAAACAATGACTGCCGACCAAAAGATTTTTATGATCATGATTATACTTGGTTTACTATCTTGGACAGGACTTCAAAGACTTGTTCGTGCGCAAGTACTTTCAATTAGAGAGCAAGAATACGTTGTTGCTGCTAGATCACTAGGTATAAAAGAAAAGAACATTATATTTAAACATATATTGCCAAACACTATATCTATAATTATAGTTAACGCTACACTATCATTCGCATCAAGTATGCTTACTGAAGCATCACTTTCATTCCTAGGCTTTGGTGTTCCAGCACCATATCCAACTTGGGGTAACATGCTTAACGGTGCTAACAACTCTATAATTATTCAAAGATACTGGTGGAGATGGGTATTCCCTTCTATCATACTAGGTGTTTGTGTAATTTGTATTAACTTAATAGGTGATGGCTTAAGAGATGCTATCGACCCTAAATCAGCAGACAGATAGGAGGTAAGATTAATGGCATTATTAGAATTAAAAGACTTGCATACCTTTTTTACAACAAAAAAGGGAATAATCAAAGCTGTTAATGGCGTTTCCTATTCAGTAGAACAAGGTAAAACATTAGGAGTAGTAGGAGAAAGTGGTAGTGGTAAGAGTGTTTCTGCCATGAGTATTATTAAACTTCTTGATGGTAATGGATATATTGACAGTGGTGAAATTTGGTTTAACGGAGAAAATATTACTGATATACCTAAGAACAAGATGGGTCATATAAGAGGTAATGATGTTTCTGTTATATTCCAAGAGCCAATGACTTCACTTAACCCAGTATTTACTGTAGAAAAACAAGTTAGTGAACCGTTCATTATTCACCAAGGTATGGATAAAAAGCAAGCGGCTGAAAAAGTTGTTGAAATGCTTAGCATGGTTAAGATACCTAATCCAGAAACTGTTGCTAAACAATATCCTCACCAATTATCAGGTGGTATGAGACAAAGAGTTATGATTGCCATGGCACTTGCTTGTGTTCCTAAGCTTCTTATAGCTGACGAACCAACAACTGCTCTTGACGTTACTATTCAAGCTCAAATACTAAGACTAATGAATGACTTAAAGAAGAGAATTGGTACTTCTATATTATTTATCACTCATGACCTTGGCGTTATTAACCAAATGGCTGACGACGTTGCTGTTATGTATTGTGGACAAGTAGTTGAAAAAGCACCAAGAGAAATAATTTTCGAAGGCAAGAGCATTTATATGCATCCATATACTGAAGGACTTATGGTATCAATACCTAGATTGGATACTCCTCAAGGCACAAAGCTTGATGCTATACCTGGTGCAGTACCGCATCCACTAAACTTACCTAAGGGCTGTAAATTTGCTCCTAGATGTAAGTATAGAACTGAAAAGTGCGATAACTATGAACCAGAATTAGTAAAGGTAGATGAAAATCATGAAGTAAGATGTTTCTATCCTGAAAAGGGGGTAAGATCCAATGGAAAATAGAGAATTATTATTTAGAATACAAAACCTTAAACAATACTTCCCAGTACAAAAAGTAGGTAAGGAAGTTCAATATGTTAAAGCTAATGATGATATCTCTTTGGATATTTACAAAGGCGAAACTATTGGTCTAGTAGGTGAATCTGGTTGCGGTAAATCAACTTTTGGTAGAACTTTACTACAATTATACAAACAAACTGATGGTAGAACTATTTACTACGGAAGAACAAGATGGGAAGTTAATCCTAAATATGTTTATAAGCTTATAAATGGTTTTGCTAGTCACAAGAATAAGATTAAAGAGCTTGAAGCTGAACTTGACAAGGATAAAGCTGCTTATGAAGCACTTCCTGATGGTAAGGAAAAGGGCGAAGCTCTTAACAAATTTAGAGATACTGAAAAGAAGCACAGACTTTTATATCAAGACCTTGCACAAATAGCAGGTGCTTTGATATATCATGATAATGAAAGTGAAGTTAAATCTTTATTATTAAAGGAACAAGAACTTAACGCTAAGATCTTTGCAGCAAAGAAAGATGGCAAAGAAGATTCCTCAGCAGAGAGCGCTTTAAAAGATGTTGAAGCAAAGCTTGATGCGCTTAGAGAAGACGTTAAGGGTAATCCTGATTATGAAAAAGCAGAAAGCTATAGAGACGCTGGTATAAACCTAGCTGAACTTGAATATGAAGAAATGAGACACTTGAGAAAAGATATGCAACTTATCTTCCAAGACCCATACTCATCACTTAACCCTCGTATGACTGTAGGTCAAATTATATCTGAAGGTTTAGTAGCTCATGATATCTACAAACAAAAAGATAAGGCTCTACAAGATTACGTTGTAAAAGTTATGCAAGACTGCGGTTTAGCTCATTACTTTATACACAGATACCCTCACCAATTCTCTGGAGGTCAAAGACAAAGAATTGGTATCGCAAGAAGTGTTGCTTTAAAGCCTGACTTCATCGTTTGCGACGAAGCGGTATCAGCTCTAGACGTTTCTATTCAATCACAAATTATAAACCTATTGATTGACTTAAAAGAAAAAGAACACTTAACTTATCTATTCATTTCACATGACTTGTCAGTTATTAAATATATATCTGATAAGGTTGGTGTAATGTACTTAGGAAATATAGTTGAGTTCGCTGACTCTAAGGAGTTATATTCTAGACCAGTGCATCCATACACAGAAGCACTTCTAGGCGCAATACCAACTACAGATTCTAAGAAAGAAATTCAAATTCTAGAAGGGGATATTCCAAGTCCTATCAATCCACCTAAGGGCTGTAAATTCCACACTAGATGTAAGTACGCTACTGAAGAATGTAGAACAATAGTTCCAGTATTTGAAGAAGTAAAACCTGGACACTTTGTTGCATGTCATCACAAGCTTAACTTGGATAAGTAATGTTTTTTCAAAAGAAAATAGATCGCGCGTTTGAACACCTTAAGAAGACCTCAGGTAAGTATGATGAAAAGGGTAATTTAATTAATAAAGACAAAGAAGATACTGAAAAAGGTGACTTCGCTGCTATGTTTTTAGCAGCAGCAAAGGTATTCGGCCCGATATTTATAGTTTTGATTATAATTTTAATATTAACTAGACCAAGATAAAGAGTAAAGCTACGAGCAATCGTAGCTTTATTTTTTGTCTATAATAGATGAGTGGTTAAAATGAATGGCCAATAACGATTAATCAGTGTTGAGTGGGGGGGGGGTTAAGGAGTCTTGGATAGGTAGAAATAAATAATAAAGAATAAGTATATAATTGTGTAATGAGTATTGAGTAATGAGTAAGGAAAAAATTAGAAGTTAAAATTAAAACTAGAAATGAATATTAACAGATGAACAATGAATAATGAATAATGAATAATGAGCAATGAACAATGAACAATGAATAATGAATGTCAAATAATGAATAAGGTGCAATTAGCTATGATATTGAGCAAATATATGTAAATATAAAATCAATTATAATTTAAATACTTTATTAATTCTTGTTTAGTTTAACGCGCTTAAGGGTAAATAGAGAGTAAGGATAAAGGAGGTTTTCTTATGAAAAGAAAAGTATGTTTATTATTAATATTTTTACTTATGCTTACAAATGCCGCATATGCAGCGGACTTAAAGGTTAGTACACCAAATGGATATGTATTAAGTGACTCAGAAGTAGAAAGACTAAGCTTAGTCATCAATAACAAGATGAAAGAAGAGAACAACGAGAGAGAAAATTTAGTTGGCTATGTAATACCTGTTTACAATCTTTCAACAGAGTACTTATTTAACAACGCTAACAAGACATTAGAAGATTCCTTTGTCAACAAGGGAAATGCAATTATGATTATTAAAGATAAAGTTGGTCCATTCATGCAAGCTGGGCTAATAAAGTCAAACAAGGGCCTTATAGTTGAAACATATTCAGACATAAGCGATGGTCTACTTGAAGCAATTACACTACTTAAAACAAAAAGCATGACTAATGCAAGATACCTAAGCATAGATCAAACAAGTAAGCCAAGCATAATACTTGCCAACGAAGGCAAAGTACCTAAAGCGATAGCTATTGACCTATTAAACGATAGAGAGAAAAATGATTCAAAACTTGAAGACGCCATACTTGACACAGAGGATGTATATGAACAAATCAAGCAAAACAAGATAGCTGACATGGAACTAACAGTTGAAAATCTTAAGAAGGGCGAGCCATATAAAACTGATCAAATATCCTTATTTAAGCCAGTTGAAGTTCAAAAGACTGAAAAGAAGAGCCCGATCAAAATTATAATCATCATACTTATAGTAATACTACTAATACTAGGAACTTACTTCATCTTGATGCAAAAATCTTCAAAGAAGGCAGCATTTAAGAAGAAAAAATCAAAGAAGGCAAAAGACGATTATGACGATATTGATGACGATGGAGATTATTTAGTATAGAGATTATTTTACTTACAAAGAAAGGTGATATCATTGTTTAAAGTAATTATGCTTATATCAGTGGCCTTTATTCCACTTTTACTGATAGTAATAGGAAAGATATTTGAGAAATATCCGATCAAAGAGCCAAACATAGCTATAGGCTTTAGAACAAAACTTTCAATGATGAATAAAGAAACTTGGGACTACGCACAAAGACTATTCCCAAAGGCGTGGATAAGCTTAGGAAGAATAATGCTTCCACTTAGCCTCATCATACTTTTCTTACTATATAGCGAAGATAAGGACTACACAGGAAACTTAGCCCTAATACTTATTATAGTACAAGTAGTTCTGATGCTAGGCTCGATACTTTATGTAAACTTAAAACTTAAAAAAGCTTTCAACAGCGACGGAAGCCGCAAAGAAATTCAATAAAAGACAAAGGTCAAAGTTTTAACTTTGACCTTTTCTTATGGCGTTAGCCCTTAATTTCGTTTATAAATGGACTTATATCGTAGTCCGTGTTGTTTCTTTCTTTAAAAGCAAATATATATAGATTCTCTCTCGCTCTAGTCATTCCAACGTAGAAGATTCTTCTTTCTTCTTCAAGTTCTGCATCACTCGCGTTATTTGAGCCAGGTATCTCCTCATCAACTATATCTATCAAAAATACCGTGTCAAACTCAAGTCCCTTAGCGCCGTGTATAGTTGAGAGCACCACATTTGAATCATTTTGGCTATAGATTTTGCTTCTCAAAACATTGAGCCTTAACTTAAGCTCATCCATGCTCTTAGTGTAGAGAGCGATTTGCTTCAAAAAGTAGAGCATAGTAAGCAGTTTGTTGAAGGACTCACTGTTGTCGCGGCCCTTTGTCCTTAAGTAGCCTCTGTAATTCATATCATTTTCAATATAATCAATGACATTTGACGGCTTCATCTTTCTTATGGCCTTGAAGTCTTTCATTAATTCAAGAATATAATCTTTTTTGTAGCTTTGAATCGATTCAGACCTATATAAGGTCTTTAAAACATCGACATCTGTCAAAGTGCTTATCTCACTTATATCTTGCTTAGATAAATAGCCTTTTATCTTGTAGTAAATCTTTCTAAATAGGGCAGCGTCATTCATATTTTGCGAAAAATTATATATATCAAAGATGTCTTCTATAATCCAGTGATTAAAAAATCTGTCTTTCTTATCATAGGAAGTAAAGTTAATCATGTAGCGCTCTAAGTACTCAGCAAGCGGTATCTGAGAGATGTTGTTCCTATACAAGACAGCTACTGTGCCAGTGGCGTCCTTCAAGTACTTTGCTATGTAGCGGTACTCGTCAAGGTCCTTGTTAAAGAGCTTTACATTGACAGGTGCGTTTCCAGATTTGTGTGCACTTAAGTCTTTAGTGTATCTTAGTTTATTGTTCTTAATCAGTCTGTTAGATGCAGTGATTATGCTGGGCGTAGACCTATAATTTTCGCTAAGCCTATAGATATGGGCGCCTTTATAATGTTTCTCAAAATTCAGTATTCTTTCAGGGCAAGCGCCTCTAAACCTATATATCGATTGGTCGTCATCAGCTACCACGAAGAAGTTATTATCCTTATTAATAAGCTTATCAAGTATCATAAACTGAATGGACGAAGTATCTTGGCCCTCGTCAAGAAGTATGTACTCGTACTTATCCTTGAATTTTGAAATTATATGCCTGTCCTTTTCAAGCAAGTCGTTTGCAATCACAAGCATATCGTCAAAGTCGATAAGCCTCTTTTTCTTTTTATAAGCTTCGAAGTCATCGACAACGACTTTGTATTCAAAAGGCCCGTCCGCATCGATATAGTCCTCGTTTGTGTTCTTGATGTAGCCAAGTATAGACTGTATCTGATCTAATTCTTCTTCGCTTGGATAAGTTTTTAGCTTATCCATATATATCTTTCTAAGTATATTTCTCGATTTTGGTGCATTTTCAACGTCAAGCAAGGTGTATTTAATTTTTTTGTATCGCTCGTACTCTCTGATTATCTTGTAGGATAGAGCATGTATAGTCAAAACGCCGACCTCTTTTGCATAGTT
>QWCY01002324.1_pt1 | contig 64094 bp, 63 predicted proteins | sample 1972631 | NCBI WGS metagenome assembly QWCY01 (sample SAMN09866696, study PRJNA288562) | Human gut metagenome isolate pre1_stool, whole genome shotgun sequencing... | isolation source: gut | host: Homo sapiens | place: USA: California
TGTTGACTACAATGGGAAAAGAGTGAGTGTGAAATTTTAGTGCTATTTGGAAATATAGATTTTAAATACCAGAAACAATGAAGAAACTTATTTTGCCCGGGCTGACGGCAGTTATGTTGTGTATGGTTTCTCCTCAGGAGAGCCTGAATGCCCAGACTCCGATTATACAGACCAAATTTACTGCCGACCCTGCGCCAATGGTGCACAAGGGTACAGTATACCTTTATACTACCCATGATGAAGACTATGCTCCCGAAGGGATGGCAGGCTTCCGCATGAAAGAATGGTTGCTTTACACCAGCACCGATATGGTGAACTGGACAGATCATGGAACCATAGCCAACTTATATAACTTTAAATGGGCTGACCCTGCCGTATCAGGTTGGGGAGGATTTGAGAATGGTGCCTGGGCTCCTCAGTGCATCGAGCGTAATGGGAAGTTCTATTTGTATTGTCCCGTGCAGGGACGAGGCATCGGTGTGCTGGTTGCTGATAATCCCTTTGGCCCTTTTACCGACCCTCTCGGAAAACCTTTGATCGGTGCCGAGTATGACAGTATTGACCCGAGTGTGTTGATAGACGATGATGGACAGGCATATCTATATTGGGGAAATCCTAATCTTTGGTATGTGAAATTGAATGAAGATATGATATCCTGTGCGGGGGAAATCACGAAAGATAAATTAATCCGGAAGATAGAAAATCAGAAAGACCCTTATCATTTTCAGGAGGGTCCTTGGGCATACAAGAAGAACGAGCACTATTATATGGCTTATGCAAGTACATGCTGTCCGGAAGGTATCGGTTATGCAATGGGTCCCAGCCCGGTAGGCCCCTGGGAATTCAAGGGGTATATAATGAAACCTAACAGAAAGTCTTCCGGAAACCATCCGGGCATCATTGATTATAAAGGTAAATCTTATGTGTTCGGATTTAATTATAGATTGAATTTCATGATAACCGACAAACATCATGAACGCCGGTCTATATGTGTGGCTGAACTAGAATATAATCCTGACGGTACAATCAAAGAACTGCCCTGGTGGGATGACGGTGTCGGGGTTGAATCTGTTGGTACACTGAATCCTTATAAGCGGACTGAGGCGGAAACAATGGCCTGGAGCCAGGGACTCAAAACCGCCAAGGACGATGAAAGCGGGATGTATGTTACTTCCATTCATAACAGGGATTTCCTTCAAGTGAAAGCGGTTGACTTCGGCAAAGGGGCAAAGACATTTGAAGTCCGTGCAGCCACAATAACCAAAGGAAAGATTGAAATCCGTTTGGATGGTCTTGATGGTACATTGCTGGGCGTATGTAATATAAATAATACCGGTGGCTGGAATACGTGGAAAACCTTTACTGCTGATGTAGAGAAGACGGGTGGAGTTCATGATCTGTACCTTGTTTTTAGAGGAGGTGATGGAGAAATGTTTAACATGGACTATTGGAGATTCAAGTAAGATGACCGGGAAATTGTGTCAGAAATAAATAGTAAATAAATATATATTTGTATCATGAAAAAGATTATGTTGGCATGGCTGACTGTTGCTTCATTACTGATGGGGTGTTCCGGTTCGGAAATGTCGGTGAAGGGAACGTATCGGAATCCCGTAATTTATGCTGATGTACCGGATATGTCTGTGACGCGTGCAGGAGAGTACTATTATATGATAAGTACCACCATGCACTTGATGCCCGGTGGACCTGTAATGAGGTCAAAAGACTTGGTGAATTGGGAAACTGTGAGCTATGTCTTCGATAAGTTGACCGATAACTCAAAGTATGATTTAATCGGTGGAACAGTTTATGGACGCGGGCAATGGGCATCTTCCATACGCTATCATAATGGGAAATTCTATGTCTTGTTCTCACCTAACGATGTACCCTATCGGTCGTATATATTCACGGCGGACAATCCCGCCGGAAAGTGGGAACTATTGTCGAGAACGCAGCATTTCCATGATGCCTCTTTGTTTTTTGATGATGACGGACGGGTATATGTATTCTATGGAACCTGGAGTGTCCCTGGCCGAGTGCGCAGGGAAGTATGTTACCGTGCTGACAAGATAACAGGACCTTATGAGAAAAAAGTTATCCTGGAACATGATTTTGACGGTTACGGAGGAGTAGGCCAAGGTTGTATTATTGACTCGGAAGAAGGAGACTGGTATGGGGTTATTTTTCAAGACCGTGGAGGAATAGGCCGGGTGCCTACTCTGATGCCCTGCCGCTGGGTAGACGGATGGCCGATGCTGGGAGATGAAAACGGTCATGTACCCTTGACGATGGAAAAAGAGATATATCCGACTGAAAACACCAAAGGAATACTTGGAAGTGATGATTTCAGCGATGAGAAGCTTTCACTCTACTGGCAATGGAATCATAATCCGGTAGATGATAAGTGGTCGCTCACAGAGCGGCCGGGATATTTACGTTTAGAGACCAGTCGGGTGGTTGATAATCTGTATCTTGCTCCGAATACAATTACACAGCGTATGGAAGGACCGAAATGTAAGGCTACTGTCTCGCTTGATATTTCGAATATGAAGGATGGTGATGTGGCAGGTTTCAGTGCATTCAATGGACATTCCGGACTTTTGTCTGTGGTGAAGGAGGGAGATGCGAAACGACTTGTGATGTCTACCAATGTAGTCAACTTTGATAATACTCCTAATAAAGCCATTGCAAGTGTAGATGTAGAGGAACAGGAACAGGTAGAACTTAATCAGGATATCATTTATTTGCGTATAGAGGGTGATTTTACTCCGAAGCGGGATATTGCTACTTTCTATTATAGCTTGGATAATAAGGAATGGAAGAAGATTGGAACAGATTTCAAAATGCGTTTTGATTATACAAAACTGTTTATGGGAAGTAAGTTTGCCATCTTTAACTATGCAACGAAGTCGTTGGGAGGTTATGTCGACGTTGACTGCTTTGACTACGAGAGGGCCGATGATAGGGTGACTATTAATAAATAATATCTTGATATTCATGGAATATTAATTATAGAATAATCAAACTAAAAAAGCAATATGAATAAAATGAAATCTTTATTCCTTTCATCGCTATTGGTGGTGATGGGTACTTCGGGATTGGCACAAAATCCAATCATTCAGACAAATTATACGGCTGATCCGGCTCCAATGGTATATAATGATAAAGTATATCTTTATACTACCCATGATGAGGATAATTCTACCTGGTTTACGATGAACGACTGGCGATTGTATACGACCAATGATATGGTGAACTGGACGGATCATGGCGCTGTGTTATCATATACTGATTTTAAATGGGCAAAAGGGGATGCATGGGCTCCACAATGTATTGAGAGAGATGGTAAGTTTTATATGTACGTACCCATGATTTCGAATATAAACAATAGAGGTGCAATTGGTGTGGCGGTAGCTGATAGTCCTTATGGTCCCTTCTATGATCCGCTTGGAAAGCCATTGGTTCAGAGTGAATGGGGAGACATTGATCCGACTGTTTTTATTGATGATGACGGACAGGCTTATTTGTATTGGGGAAATCCGAATCTGTATTATGTGAAGTTGAATGAGGATATGATTTCTTATAGTGGGGATATTGTGCGTGTACCTTTGGTAGCAGAATCGTTTGGTAAACGCGAAGGCGATGCCCAGAGAGCCACTCTGTATGAAGAAGGCCCCTGGCTTTATAAGCGGGATAAGAAGTATTATTTATTCTGGCCGGGAGGTCCGCTACCCGAACATATCGGATATTCTATCAGTGATAGCCCTACAGGACCGTGGAAATATGGCGGTACGGTAATGGCTGCCGGAGGCGGATCGTTTACAATCCATCCGGGCGTCATCGACTTCAGAGGTAAGACTTACTATTTTTATCATAACGGAAAGTTGCCCGGTGGTGGTGGTTTTAACCGTTCGGTATGTGTGGAAGAACTTAAATTCAACAAAGACGGCTCAATTCCTGAGGTGAAAGCGACGGAAGGAATTACCAAAGGGCTTGCTACCTTGAATCCATACGTAAAGAACGAAGCAGAGACAATCGCTTTCTCCGAAGGTTTCAAATCTTTCAAGAACAATCAGGTGGGTGTTTTTGTGACGGCAATGAAGGACGGCAGCTATATCCGGGTTCGTGACGTGGACTTTGGAAAAGACGGTGCAACGAAGTTCACTGCCAGACTCGGTACAACACACAATGACCCCGTACGGCTTGAAGTGCGTCTGGGTGGTGTGGACGGAGAATTGGTGGGAACCATTAAAGTGCCCCGCACAGGTGGCAGTGACCGTTGGGATCTACGAACCATTGATATCTCGAAAGTGACCGGAGTGCAAGATCTTTATTTTGTGGTAAAAGGAAGACCATCTACCAATCTTATGTATTTTGATTATTGGATGTTCTCTAAATAACTTGTACTAAATACTATGAGGAATAAAAGAAAGTATATCAGAACAACAGGAATTATCCTGTTGTTCTGTGCTGTTTTGTTGAATATGGCATGTACTTCAAAGCAAAAAGAAAAAGTAGTTATTGAATTGAAGCAGGGATTACTTTCGCTGATACCATTAAATCAGAATGCTGTCCGGGTACAATTTTCCCAACCGGGTTCGGCGCCTATGGAAGAGCTTATCTATACAGAAAAACTCCCTGTTCCTGAATATGAAGTTACAGAGAATAAGCAATCACTGGTTTTATCTCTGAATGGAATTTCAGTGGAATTTGACAAAACTACGGAAGTCCTGACTTTTAAAGATACGAATAAGCGTATCATTCTTCAAGAGAAAGTTGGCGGGCGTTTTATGAAGGCTTCTTCTGTGCAGAATGAACCTACCTATCAGGTGGAACAACGTTTTGTTTCTCCGAAAGATGAATACATATATGGTACAGGCCAGTTTCAGGACGGTTATCTCAATATTCGGGGGTTAACACGGCGCTTGACGCAGGTGAATACGCAGATTTCTATTCCTTTTATTCTTTCAAATAAAGGTTATGGGCTGTTGTGGAATAACTATGGATTGACAGATTTCAATCCGGCAGATAAATCTGTCGAGTTGACTCCCGTCAATGCTAGTGGAGAGGTTGTTACGGTAAATACCACCGGTACGAGTGGAAATGTAAGAGAAACCAGACAAACCTATTCGTTTATAGCTTCGGTGGAAGTACCTCGTTCCGGTAATTATTCTTTGTTGTTGGATGTAGGACAGCGAATGGCACGGAAGTATTATCTGGTTATCGACGGACAAGAGATTGTGGATGTCAATAATTTATGGTTACCTCCTACTACTTCTGCCATTGTGGAGTTGGCAGCCGGTAGGCACGATATAGAAGTGCAAGGTGAACGCAATGATAAGCCTGTGTTGTATTGGCGTCCTGTTTCAGAAGAGACTGTATTCCGTTCTCCGGTTGCCCAAATGTTAGATTATACGGTTTTCGCCGGTAATGGAGATGAAGTGATCGCCAGTTATCGGGAACTAACCGGACCTGCCCCCATGATGCCCTTGTGGAGTTTGGGATATATACATTGCCGGGAGCGTTATAATACTCAGGCAGAATTGCTGGAGAATGCTCGTGAATTCCGGAAACGGAAATTGCCTGTTGATATGATTGTACAGGACTGGCAATATTGGGGAAAATATGGTTGGAATGCCATGAAATTTGATGAAGATAGATATCCTGATCCGGGAAGTATGATGAAGGAACTTCATGAGATGGATGTGCGTCTGATGATCTCTGTATGGTCTAAAATTGATGCTCAGTCCGAAGTGGGGAAACAAGTCAAGGAAAAGGGATATTACATACCGGGCAGTGATTGGATTGACTTTTTCAATCCGGATGCGGCGGCTTTCTATTGGCAGAACTTCCGTACCGGATTATTGAAATATGGTATTGATGCCTGGTGGCAGGATGCTACTGAACCGGAGAATGATGATTTGCAGAACCGTCGCATCAATCGTGAACAAACTCCGGGAGAGGTTTACCGGAATGTATATCCGATGTATGTCAGCAAGACAATCTATGAAGGTTTGCGTCAGGATGATCCTGATAGGCGAGCTATGATTTTTACTCGCAGTGGATTTTCAGGAATGCAACGTTATGCAGCCGCCACATGGTCGGGAGACGTAGGCCATGACTGGGAAACCTTACGTCGGCAAATCGTAGGGGGATTGGGGCAGATGGCGACAGGTCTGCCTTGGTGGACTTATGATGCAGGTGGGTTTTTCCGTCCGGGAGACCAGTATACAAATGCCGGATACCATGAACAGTTGATCCGCTGGATACAGGCAGGAACATTTTTTCCATTGATGCGTGTACACGGCTATATGAGTAATACAGAGCCGTGGCGATATGGAGAAAAGGTGGAACATATCATCGCCCGGTATCTGGATTTACGTTATAGACTTCTTCCTTATATCTATTCACAAAATGCTGCGGTTTCATTTAAAGGTTCTACTTTGATGCGTCCGTTGGTGATGGATTTCCCTGAAGACCGTTTTGCACTGGAACAAAACTATCAGTTTATGTTCGGGCCTTTTATACTGGTGGCTCCGGTGGTAGAAAGCGGTGTTAATCGGATGAAAGTTTATCTTCCGGAATGCTCGGCCGGTTGGGTTGATTTTTGGAATGGTACATCTCATAAGGGAGGGATATTCACTGATATCGATGTGGATCTTATGAAGACTCCTTTATTTGTGAAAGCGGGTTCTATATTGCCGTTGGGATCTCAGAAGCAGTATGCATCTGAGGAGACGGAACAACCGTGGGAAATCCGTATTTATCCGGGGGCTGATGGTTCTTATTCTGTTTATGAAGACGAAGGAATCAATTACAATTATGAGAAAGGAATGAAGGAAAGAATGTCTTTCAATATTGTGATTGTAACGCCTGAATCAGGCATTGGAATTTATCAGTCAAAAGTAAACAAGAGTGTTATCTATGAGGGAAAATCAATCGTGATATCACTGTAGTGCTTTCTTGAAATAATGATTTGGAAATATCTTAAAATATGAAGAATAATATGAAACAGTTATTGACCTTTGTAGGGTTTGTAATAGCCTCCATAACTACAGGATATGGTCAATCCCATACTGTGTGGCTTGATGATTTGGATCTGACAGCTATGACTCAAGGTCATGGAGTAGCTATGAAAAATAAATCGGTTGACGGTAAAACCCTGACAATCGGAGGACAAACGTTTGAACGTGGAGTGGGCACCCATGCAGTTAGTGAGATAGCAATTCAATTGGATGGCAAAGCCGTATCATTTACGGCTCAGGTAGGGCTGGATGATGAGATCATCGAACATAAGACATCTGCCGAGTTTGTTGTAATAGGAGATGGAGCCAGACTTTGGTCCAGTGGAATTGTAAAGGTGGGAGATGCGCCTAAATTATGTTCGGTTTCACTGGATGGAGTCAAAAGGCTTGAACTGATTGTTGCTGATGGTGGTGACGGGCCTTATTATGATCATGCTGACTGGGCGGATGCAAAGATTATATCAAAAGGAAAGAAGAGTTTTCCTACACTTAAATTCATTGCTACGGAACCTTATATACTGACTCCACCTGCTCCCGCGACGCCGAGAATTAATGGGGCTTCTGTGTTTGGAGTGCGTCCCGGTTCACCATTCCAATATCAGGTAGCGGCTACAGGCGATCGTCCGATGACATTTATAGCAGAGGGATTGCCGGCAGGGCTGGAGATTCACCCAGAAACGGGTCTGCTTACGGGTAAGCTAACCAAAGCCGGTACATTTGAAGTGGTTTTACAGGCAAAAAATGTGAAAGGGACGGCAGAAAGAAAGCTTCGTATTGAGTGTGGTGACAGGATTGCTCTTACCCCACCGATGGGATGGAACAGTTGGAACTGCTTCGGACACGAAGTCTCGGCTGAAAAAGTGAAGCAAGCAGCAAGAGCTATGGTTGAAAGTGGTTTAGTGAATTATGGCTGGACTTATATCAACATAGATGATTCATGGCAACATCACAGAGATCCCAACGACCAGACCAGAGGTGGACGGTTGCGTGACGATCAAGGTAATATCATACCTAATGCTCAATTTCCTGATATGAAAGGGTTAACGGACTATATACATTCACTTGGACTGAAAGTGGGTATTTATTCTTCACCTGGTCCGTGGACTTGTGGAGGTTGCGTAGGCAGTTATGGTTATGAAAAGCAAGATGCTGATATGTATGGTAAATGGGGATTTGATTATTTGAAATATGATTGGTGCAGTTACGGGGGAGTTCTTGACCGTGATTTAGATAAGGATCCTTACAGTGTGTCTTCCTTGGCATTTCAAGGGGGTGGGGATTCAATTGCCGGTAGAAAGCCATTTAAGATTATGGGTGATTATTTACGTAAACAGCCCAGGGACATTGTTTATAACTTGTGCCAGTATGGTATGGGAGATGTTTGGAAATGGGGAGATGCCGTCGGAGGCCAGTGCTGGCGTACGACTAACGATATCACGGATACTTGGGAAAGTGTAAAAGGTATTGCTCTTTCTCAAGACCGTGCAGCTGCATGGGCGAAACCTGGTAACTGGAATGATCCGGACATGCTGGTTCTTGGTATTGTAGGTTGGGGAAATCCTCACCAAACCAAGCTTAAACCTGACGAACAGTATCTCCATTTCAGTCTTTGGAGTTTATTCTCTGCACCACTTCTGATAGGTTGCGATTTGGAGAAAATGGATGATTTCACCCTAAGTCTGCTGACTAACAATGAGGTGATAGCTGTTAATCAGGATCCTTTGGGTAAACAAGCCATATGTGCGTATTCAATAGGAGAATTACGTATTTATGTGAAAGAACTTGAGGATGGCGGTAAGGCGGTTGGTTTCTGTAATTTCGACCGAGAAAAGGCTAATATCTCTTTCCGTGATTTTGAAAAACTGAACATTACTGGTAAACAAACTGTGCGTGACCTTTGGAGACAAAAGGATATAAAAATCTTGGATACAGGACGGAAACCATTGCCTCTCAATGTTCCGGCTCATGGGGTACTTCTTTATAAATTTACACCGGTTCAGTGAGAATATAAAAAATAGAATTACTTACTTAATTGTTTTTGATCATGAGAAACACTCTTTTTATTGTTAGTTTGTATCTGATCTTATCTGCCTGTGGTGAGAAAAGAAATGAAGTGAAGTTTATTTCGGAAGGTAATCCGATAGTGACGGATAAGTTTACCGCTGATCCGGCACCTATGGTGCATAATGGTAGACTGTATCTCTATGTGGGTCACGATGAGGCTGAAGAAGGACAGGACTTTAACATAACCGAATGGCTGTGTTATTCAACAAAAGATATGAAAACATGGACCGATCATGGCTGTGTGCTGAAACCTACGGATTTCTCGTGGGGAGTTGGAGAAGCATGGGCTTCCCAGGTTGTAGAGAAAGATGGGAAATTCTATTATTATACAACGGTGCAGGCTGATGCGCCATATAATAGTAAAGTAGTAGGCGTTGCCGTGTCAGATAGTCCGACGGGACCTTTCATTGATGCTCGGGGTACACCGCTTATTACAGATGATATGACTCCTAACGGTCCTCGTGGATGGTGGAACGATATCGATCCGACTGTTTTTGTGGATGATGACGGCACACCATGGATGAGCTGGGGTAATGGTACCTGCTTCTTAGTGAAACTTAAACCCAATATGACAGAACTGGACGGAAACATAGAGATTCTTAAAATGCCGAAATTTGTGGAAGGTCCATGGATTCATAAACGTGGAAATCTTTACTATCTGACGTATGCATCGATGGGTAAGGGGCGTGAAACCATTAGCTATGCCACGGCACCAAGCATGGATGGTCCATGGACGTATCGTGGAGTCTTGACAGGAATGGCAGAAAATAGCTTTACCATACACCCGGGAATCATTGAATTCAAGGGACAAAACTATCTGTTCTATCATAATGCAATACTTACCATAGATGGTAAATCCGGTGCCACAGGGCGTCGAAGCGTGTGCGTTGACTATCTTTATTATCTACCCGATGGACGTATGGCGTATGTTGAGCAGACCAAAGAAGGCATTACTGTGAAGCCGAAGACTGCTGCTGAAGTAGCTGAGATTGTAAATCCATACACTGATGAAGAAGAGGTTGTGGTAGAAATAGTGCAGAATGATACAGAATCTCGAAAAAACTGAAGGTGCTGACTTACACAGATGACTATTAAGGTTTTAGTTCGTTATTGCTTGAATAGATCGTATCTCTATAGATTGTAACCCTGCGCTCCTGAGTCGAATCGTTCTTGATGGAGGTAACATCCCCACGTGTCGTAAAATAGACATAGTTGCCTCTGTCATAAAAGCGATATACTTTGCACCCATCGTGCTCAAAGAGATAACTGACCTGATAGGTCGTATTATTCTCCGATTCACCTACCTTTAGCGGAATAGAAGTGTAACAAGCTGTAATTCCCATCATTATGAATGAGAGAATTAATAATTTAGTTATTGTCTTCATAGACGGAAGTATTTATGTTTACCAAATACAAAGATAAAGTTTTTCCCGAATTATATTTCCGGAAATAGATTTTATCTATGCTTTCATAGATAAATACAATGAATAAAAAGTGTGTAAATATCAAACAAAAAACTTATTTTTGTGTTGTTAATATGAATGACTAACGACAATTGATACGTAATTTACTAACTAAATAAGAAAAAAGATTATGGCTAAAAGTGTTAAGGGAACTCAGACAGAAAAGAATCTGTTGACCTCATTTGCAGGAGAATCACAAGCAAGAATGCGTTACACTTATTTTGCAAGTGTAGCAAAGAAGGAAGGTTACGAACAAATTGCTGCTATTTTTACTGAAACGGCTGACCAGGAAAAGGAACACGCTAAGCGTATGTTCAAGTATCTGGAAGGTGGTATGGTAGAAATTACTGCAAGCTATCCTGCCGGTATTATCAGCACTACATTGGATAACCTGAAAGAAGCTGCTGCTGGTGAACATGAAGAATGGTCTCTGGATTATCCTCACTTTGCTGACGTAGCAGAAAAAGAAGGTTTCTATGAAATTGCTGCTATGTACCGAAACATTTCAATTGCTGAAAAAGGTCATGAAGAAAGGTACTTGGCTTTTGTAAATAATATCGAGAATGCTACAGTATTCGCTAAGGAAGGTGAAGTAGTATGGCAATGCCGTAACTGTGGTTTCATCTTCACAGGTAAAGAAGCTCCAGAAGTTTGTCCGGCTTGCTTGCATCCGCAGGCTTACTTCGAAGTGAAGAAAGAAAACTATTAAGAAATTCTTATTTCTATGATAAAGAACGCCCGGGTGTTTCGCTTGAAGAAACATCCGGGCGTTTTGCATTACAAGCGTATGCCCTCATAGGGGAGGTCCTTATACTATTTCTTTGCGTGCGGATAATCAATCGTATAATGTAATCCGCGACTTTCCTTGCGTTCTATTGCCTGACGGGTAATCAGGTAACCGACATTGACCATATTACGCAGCTCGCAAATAGCTCTGGATGCCTTGCTGCGCTTGAAAAGATCTTCCGTCTCTTCATATATCATATCCAAACGTACCCAAGCACGTTTCAGGCGTAGGTCACTACGTACAATACCTACATACGCACCCATAATCTGGTTGACTTCTTTCATGCTTTGAGTAATAAGCACCATTTCTTCGTTAGTCACAGTACCTTCTGCATTCCATTCAGGTATTTCATGATTGAATTCATAACGGTCGAGCATGCTTAGTGCATGTTTAGCAGCAGCATCGGCATAGACAACTGCTTCAATCAAAGAGTTGGAAGCTAAGCGGTTGCCTCCATGCAGACCAGTACAGGAACATTCTCCTACAGCGTACAGGCGGTTGATAGAAGACTCTCCGTTCAGGTTAACTTTGATACCACCACACAGATAATGTGCGGCAGGAGCCACAGGTATATAGTCCTTTGTGATATCAATACCTAAACTGAGGCACTTTTCGTAGATGTTCGGGAAATGCTTCCTGGTCTCTTCCGGATCTTTATGGGTAACATCCAAGTAAACATGATCATCACCACGTTGTTTCATTTCACTGTCGATGGCACGTGCTACAATGTCACGAGGAGCAAGAGAAAGACGTGGGTCATATTTCTGCATGAATTCTTCGCCTCCCATGTTGCGCAATACGGCACCATACCCGCGCATTGCCTCTGTTATCAGGAAACAGGGGCGGTCTCCCGGATGATAAAGGGCAGTTGGATGGAATTGAATAAATTCCATATCCTGTACGAAACCCTTGGCACGGTATACCATAGCAATCCCGTCTCCGGTGGCAACCAATGGGTTAGTCGTATTTCGGTAAACGGCACCCACACCACCCGTAGCCATGAGAGTTACTTTAGAGAGGAAAGTATCAACCTCGCCTGTATCTTCATTCAATACATAGGCTCCGTAGCACTTGATACCCGGGGTATGGCGGGTTACAATAATCCCCATGTGATGCTGTGTGATGATTTCTACGGCAAAATGGCGGTTGAATATCTCAATGTTAGGATGCGTCTTTACAGCTTTGATTAGGCTTTCCTGTATTTCGGCGCCTGTATTGTCTTTATGATGCAGGATACGGAATTCAGAGTGTCCGCCTTCTTTATGTAAGTCGAAGTCTCCTTTGTCATTCTTGTCAAATTCTACTCCCCACTCTATCAGTTCCTTGATTTGTCCGGGTGCTTCACGTACCACTTTTTCTACGGCGGCACGATCACTGATCCAGTCACCTGCAATCATGGTGTCCTCAATGTGCTTATCGAAATTATCTACCAGTGTATTGGTTACTGAGGCGATTCCCCCTTGTGCGAAGAATGTATTAGCTTCTTCCAATTCCGTTTTGCAGATGAGCGCTACTTTACCTTTATGAGCTACTTTCAGAGCGAAACTCATGCCGGCGATACCGGAACCAATTACTAAAAAGTCGAACTCTCTAATCATATTTTGTATGTTTAAGTACTGCAAAGCTACGAAATAAGTAGTTTCATTGTACTTTTCCCGTATATTAATTCATAAAATTATGATAAGAACTGTTTAACAACTTCATCCAGAGACTCTTCTTTTGCAAGTCCTATGTTCTTTCGCATACGCGAACGTATCATATTGACGCTGTTACGGTTAATACCCATAATCAAAGCTATTTCATCCGTACTTTGGTTCATGCAGATGAGCATGGCAAGCAATTCTTCATTGCGGGTAAGTTGCGGATAATATTCCCGTAATTTGGGTAAATAAAGTGGGTGTATTACAGCAAACGATTGTCTGAAATCATTTTCATCTTCTTTGCTGAGAAGGTTTTGCCCGGTCAGTTGGCGGATAGAAGTCAGGTTGTTGGTAGCCATTGCCTGTTCTATTTGTTCGGTCAACTGCTCGTTACGACGGTTCAGTTCTTGCTGGCGGGTGATTAATTTCTTTATTTCTTGTTTATGCTTTTCCAAGAGCAAACGATTGGCCTTTCGTTTATTTATGAAATAGGCAACGGAAATGATAAGTGTCAACAGCAGGGTAATTGAAATACATATATTATAGAATAACTGTTGCTTTTGCAGCTTCACTTGTGCCGAGAGCAAAGTATTTTCTTTTTCTTTCCGTTCGGTATCAAACCGGATATTGGCAGCAGCGACGGCACGCATCTTTTCAGCTAAATTCAGTGAATCTGTAAAAGTTTGGCTACGCCTATAGCAACAAATGAATGCGTCTTTCATATTCATGTCCAGATAGTAGTCCATAAGTATATCGTTGGCCTTTTGTTCTCTGGATTTCATATCCATCTTTATAAAGCCTTGTGTGGCTTTCTCTATCAAAGGTATTCCTTGCACAGCTTTTCCTGTTTGTAATAGAGCTCGCCCTAAGTGAAGTTCCAGTTCATATTTGGCCCACTTCGGCATGCGGGAACTGTCCGGACAGATACTTAATGCAAGCGTTAGTGCTTTTTGTACAGAATCGGGATACTCCAGATAGGCTTCTGCTGTAGTAACTTTGTTCACAAATACTCCTTTGAAGCTGCCTTGCAGGGCTGATATCTTCTCGGCCTGGTTTAAATAGTAGAATATGGAATCTTTATTCCCTGTTTGACCGAATATGGATGCCCGGTAACGATAGAGATCGCCCAGTCCGAAACTGTCTTTCATAAGCGAATAGCGTTGAGCTTCCGTATTCAGTTGCAGTGCCCGGTCGTACATGCCCAATTCTGCATAAAGGTTTGATTGTTCGCCATAAGCTATTACTATATTAGGGGGAGCTATGCTGTCGGTATAACTGCTGATGGCTTCCTGATTAATAGCGACAGCTTTTTCATATTCTCCGATGAGGCGATAATAAATACCGAGTCGGGACATGATGCGAAGCATATTCCGGTACTTTCCTCCCTGCCGGTAAGCTTTCATGGCCTTTTCTAATATTCGGATGGCTTGGGGGATATCATTTCCGGAATAGATATAAACTCCGCTGATTATTTCTGCTTGTGGAATAAAGCGGTCTGTATCCTCATAGTCAGGTAGTTGCAGGTATTCATTGGCTAACTCGATGGCTTGTTCATTGTCTCCATACATTTGGTGCATACTTGCCCGGGCGGATAACAGTTCATGTTTACAGTTTTCTTGTATGAACGGAATCTGGCTGAGACTATCCATATACTCTATGCCGGAACGAAATTGCTTACTTTTTAAGTAGTTGTAATAAGAGATAGAAAGTATCTGCCGGGCATATTTGATCAGCGTGTCATTCTTTTCTGTATCATTTACATTTACCAGTAATTCCGCTAACTTTATTTTAGTCATATTTTCAGTTTCCCGGAATTTTTCCTCTTTTAGTAATGTGGTGAGTTTTTCTGCTGTTTGTTGCCACTGTCCGACATCTTCTGTACTTGGAGAATGTGAATCAGTAGTACAAGCTCCTACAAATAGTAAGAGCAAGAATAATGGCTTCCTTATATTCATGATTCTAAAAACTTACTTTGTTTGGGCAAAGATACAATTCCATTTGGAAAAGAAAGAAAATGATATCTATAATTTTATGACTTTTATTCATGGTTGATAATGAGGAAGATACATTTTTGTATATTGGATTGTATATTGGCTGTTTATGATTTTATCTTATAGTTTCTGCAAATTTGCAACTAATAATAGAAAACTAACCGACAATGAATAAAGTAGAGAAAATATCCCGATTGTGTATGAAAGAGATCAGTCGGGCTTTGATAGAAATGATTTCCGAAGACTCGCCTTATGCTTCGAAAGATATGCTTTGCGGAGCGCGTGGTGCTGTTTTCCGCGAGATATTTATTTTTCATTATCCGGACTTTATAGGGAAAGTACAGAAACAGGTTCCCGGTATTACGAAAGATGAGGAACTGCTTTGTATGTTGGTCGCCCTTGGACAGTCTGTAGAAGAGATTGAGAAACTGTTTTGCCTGCCTGCCGAGCAGGTATATATGTTCCGTAAATCAGTATGTTGGAAAATGAGGTTGGAGGAAGAAAAGCTGTTAGGTGATAAACTGAAGGAGATATTAGAAGAATAACTCACGCCGTTCCGTAAAAATACCTATCTTAGCGGCAAAAATCAGAGTCAATGAATCGTATCTTTCATGCCCGTATTGCTGCGGGGCAATATTTGTTTTTGGTGCTGACAACAATCATCGTCATTTATGCCATGTGGATGCAGCATGCCGTTATGGCTATTCTTTTTATGCTCCTGCTCATCATCGCTATCGAGCGCCTCATCCATACTACGTATACGCTGACCACAGACGGCAGGCTTCTCCTTTTTTACGGTCGCTTTTCCCGTTCGGAGGAAATACTCCTGAAAGACATTATTTCTGTAGAGCGTGCCTCTTCTATGAAAATAGGACGTTTCGCTGTGATGCGCTATGTGCTGGTGAAGTACGGAACGAAGGGAAAATGTGCTTTGTTGCTTCCGGTGAAGGAAGATCTGTTCATAAAAACTCTTACTAATCGTTTAAGTGAAGTGAAGAAATATTAATTCTCGATTTTCTTTTTGCAGCCTTCCGGAAAGTCGTTCGTCTAATTTCTAAAAATAAGAGAAATGATGATGAATTTGACTTGTGCTATTTTGCATGCCGACCAACAGGTGAGTGAACAACTGGAAGTGTTCATAGCCAAAATACCCTTTCTTTCTTTGTGTGGAAAGTACAGTAATCCCATTGAAGCATTGAAGGGGTATTATGACAACAAGGTACACCTTTACTTTGTAGGAATCGGGCAGGAAGAAATGGAAGGAATCAACGGAATGGAATTCAGTAAATTGCTTTCTCCGTTCACCCGTGTCATTTTTATTGCAGATACTCCCCGGTATGCCGCCGAGTGCTTCCGCCTGGATGCATTGGATTACCTGATATCTGAAATCAATTTTCCTATATTTTTTGAAGCGGTGAATAAGGCTTCGCGCTGGTTCAGCTTGAAAGGTGAAGCAGGGATGCCGTTTACTGTCGTTCCCGAAAAGTCTCAGGCAGATACATCACAGCCCGAAATGCCCAAAGTAATTTATGTAAAGTCCGACAATCGTATTTTTCGTCTGGATATATCCAGAATATCTTATATCGAAGGGTTGGGCGATTACGTGAAGATTTATAGTAAGGATGAATCAAAGCCTATACTGAGCCTGTGTACAATGAAATATATGGAGGAGAGATTGCCTTCTGATGAATTTATACGTGTGCACCGCTCGTTTATCATTCGTAAAGATTGCATACGTATCATAGAGAGCAGTAAAATTGCTCTGGATAAAAGAAGTATCCCTATCGGAGAGGTGTACCGGAAGAAGTTGAAGAATTATATTTCTGATTATTCTGTCCTTTAGTATGATTCAATGCTTGTTGCCGGAATTGGCTCATATGATGCAAAAAAATAGTTACACATAATACATCCGTCCCACCCTTTACTAAAAGGGCTTCGGATTTTTACTAAATTCACGACTGAAAATTAGTAAAAATCTACCGGAAAATTAGTAAAAATCCGAAGCCCTTTTAGTAAACAACGGTCACCCCGTTCAGAAAGGATTCTGACGGCACTTTTAGTTATGCAATCATTAAAAAATAACTTGGTAAAATTCCCTTATCTCAATTTTGACCGTGATATTCTTTCTCCAAACGTAATATTCAGATTCATGCTGAATCGGTTTTCCTGCATCAGACTGCTGCGTGAATTGATTTGTTTCCGCCAGGTGGCGCCTAATGAAAGATAGGAGTACCGGATAGGAAAACTTGCCCCTGCACTCACTTCCAGGTATTGCATTTTTCCACCTCGCAGATTTATATACGAATTACTTAAACCTATTCCCCCCATCAATTCAGTGGACCGGGGAAGGCGTGGATTGGTAATATAGGCTCCCCCGATGTTCAATTTGTGCTGGTTTTCGTACTTCATGGAAGTGTAAGATGAGGTATTGCGACTCCAATCCAGATAATTATAATCGGTGGTCATTACCCAACGTTCGGTAGTCATTGATATTCCGGCACCGATGTGCATAGGCAAATATTGCGTCCGGCTATGATAACTCTTATCGACACCTTCACTGGTGGAAGAATTGCTATAGGTCAGATTGTTTTCGTGGTTAACCTGAAGGGAGGGGGCAAATACAAGTCCCGCTGCCCACTTTTGGTTTCCGATGGTATTGAATTCATAATGTATTCCGAAGTCGGCATAAAAAGCACGCTTAGAAGATTCGTACTCCACAATGGCACTTTCTTGCGTTTCGCTTTGGGTTACTGTTCCCAGTATGATACCCAGATTTACGCCAACGGACAAACGTTTGGTCAATGCAAAGGCATTAGTAAGATAACAACGGTATAATCCTCCCGATCCTTCAAATAAGGAATAGGTATAACTTCCGGGCATACCTTCCACTTCTTCTTCGGTCTGGATCATGTAGCCCACGCTGCTATAGGGTGCGGCACCTATCATGGCATACCAACGTGGCAGGATTCTGCATCCTATGCTGAAGCGGTTGGGATTACCCATAAAACTGGAACTGTGATCATTCTGAAAGGAATAACGGGCATATGAAGCCGATGCACCGACATCGAATATGAAGCAGGTGCTGTCCATTCGAGTAATGGCTGCCGGGTTCAAGGTATTTTGGAATCCGGTTCTGTTCAGGGCAATACCTATGTTGCCCATTCCGGCATAACGTCCGCCGTCACTGGTACTTAGTTCACCCACTCCATACATAGAAGTGGGTAGATTGGTGTTATTTTGGGCTATGATGGAAAGGCTTGCTGCACAGAAGCTGCACAGCATAAGGGGAATCCGGTGGTAATGTTTCATTTTTCGTTGTATATTTTAAATCTGATCTCTAATCTGCATTGTCTCTCCTGGTCGGGGTCGTTGGTGAAGATTATTTGATTGAAAGTCATTGTCATTTCATTCTCTGGTAGACTCAGGAGTAGCTTCTGTCGTTTTATGCCCCACGTACCGAAGTTGTTGCGGATGAATTCGGTTACGTCAAAGGAATAATAAGTATCCCGCCCGAACATATCGTCCACTGTCAGATTTCCGGTCTGTACCGTAACACCATCACTGCCGTATACATAATCTTCCAATACATTGTTTTCATCTGTGATGTAAAGGCGTATATCTTCCGGTAGTTGGTTTAGCTTGTTATAACTTCCGGCCAGCGGATAGAGGTAGAGTGTGGCGCTTTCTATGGAAACGATTTCTCCTGCATCCTGCAAATTATTCAGATGGGGAAATTCTATCTGATTATAGAATCCTGTCAATCCTTCCATATATGCCCGCCTGCCCAGACTGCCGGAGTGGATAAGGTTCTCTATTCCGCTTTCCAAGGTAGCGAGAGGGGTATTGGTGCGATCGTGTCGGATACCGATATAGGCATAATCAGTGTTCACACTGAAGGTCAGTTCTTTTTCTGTGCGTTGACTGGCTATTTCTTTATAGTGCAGAGTGATGGCCATGGATGAATCATTTACCATGAAGCCGGTGATGCATTCTCCGCTGTTTTCGGCTATGAGTGCCAGTCCGGGGAACTTTTCTTTGAACTTATCCTGGCTGTCGAAATAGTCTTCCTCTGTTACGAGATCATTCAGTAACTTTTTTCCCAGTTCATCGGGCAGACGTATTTCTAACTCCTTCTTTCGTCCGGGGCTTGGCGTGAAAGTGAAACTGAATAGAGGCATGCTTTCGGTAGGCAGGATAGTACTGTTGTATAAATCTTCGTCATCATCCAGATAGATGGCTTGTTTTAGCCGGTAAACAGATATTCGTTGCTGTGTTAAGGTATCACCCCAGAAGTTGCCGGAAGGCGTCATCCTCAGTACTAACGAGTCGAAGCTGTAACTATAATCCTCGTTGGGAGTAAAGCTGTTTTTAGAGTATTCGGCATAGTAAGCGGCGGAGACCTCACCCCATGAGGCATCCTTATAGTGTCCTAACTGACAAATACTGTCTCCCCTGGTCTCTATGGAGTCCATAAGAATGGTACTGATGTCCACCGTACAAGTATCTACATATACATTATAGAAAGAACTGTTCACCAGACTTTGTCCTAATTCTGAATTTTCATCCTGACAAGCACAGATGGCGGCGATCATTATAATCAGACTATACAATAACTTTTTCATTGCTGCGGTTTTTAGAGTCGCAAAGGAAAATGAAACTTCTATATCTTCCTATTAAAATCGGCTATCGGGCAGGTTTTATCGGTAAAGGTATTTACCGGAAATTTAGTGCCGTTTGTCGGTTATATTTGTTGATGAAGTACCTGTAGCCTACTTTTGTTACCAAAAATATAGTAAATCAAAATAAGTTCTGAGAAAAATGAATCGACTATTATTTGGAATGATACTGCTGGCGGTTGGATGCTTGGCTGGCAGTTGTACGGACGACGATGAATACACCCAGGGTGTATGGATGAGAAGATCGGACTTGGACGGTGTAGCGCGGGGACAGGCTGGCAGTTTCACCATTGGAAATAAGGGTTATCTGTGTTGTGGCTATCGTGGGTCGAATAAGACCTATCTGAAAGACCTTTGGGAGTACAATATGGATGGAGATTATTGGACACAATGTGCCGATATGCCCGATGCGGCAGCGGGACGCCATAGTGTAGCTTCGTTTGCCTTGAATGATAAAGGTTACATTACTACCGGCATTCAGAAGGCCGAACCCACATATCTGGCAGATACCTGGGAGTATAATCCCGCCACAGACACCTGGACTCAGATGGATGACTTTGGTGGTGGTGCACGCTACGGTGCATTGGCTTTTTCGATTGGAGGATACGGCTATGTGGGTACAGGGTTCAATGATAATTATCTGAAAGATTTCTATCGCTTTAATCCTAATGCCGCTGCCGGAAAGCAATGGGAAATTGTAAATGGATTCGGGGGATACAAGCGTTGGTATGGTACGGCTTTCGTTATAGATGATGTAGCTTATGTCTGCTGTGGGCAGAACAATAACACGCTGGTTGATGATTTGTGGAAATTTGATGGTGACAACTGGGCTCAGTTGCGTGACATTGCCAATACTGATAGCGATGAAGATTATGATGACGATTATGCTATAGCGCGCTTAGGTACTGTATCTTTCGTGATAGACGGAAGAGGGTATATTGCTACCGGAACCCGTAGTGGGGTAACCAGTGATTATTGGGTGTATGATCCTGGTGAGGATTTGTGGTATGGTGACTCCGATGATGACTATACACCGATGACGAATGTACATAATGTAAGTTCAGGAGGTTCGTCGCGCGCCTATGCCGTATCTTTCTCTACGGGCAAGCGTGGTTTTGTATTGACGGGGGCTTCGGGAACCAGCTATTTTGATGATGTTTATGAACTCCTGCCCTATGAGCAGGAAGATGTTGATTAATGTTCATTGTGATTTATGAAGTTAGTGTTTATTGTGAAGATAGGTGTACTGTCCCTGGTGGCAGTATGCCTTTCTTGTTTCTCCGGCTGCACGAATACCGGTGAGACGGAATTTACCTGCCGCGCCATGCAGGCGGAGGGTGGCTATGGGTATATGGTATTCCATAAGGGAGATACATTGATTCGTCAGCCTTATATACCTGCTGTAGGGAGGAAAATAGCTTTTGTAACGAAGGAAGACGCCTTGAAGGTAGCGAAGCTGGTTTGTCGTAAGCTGGATGAAAAGCAATCACCCAGCATTAGTAAAAAAGAGATTACGATGCTGGGTATTATAGTGAATAGAGAATGAGTTATTCTTGCGAAGGTAGTTCGCTGACTTCCGTACGGGGTTTCGTGTGAAAGTAAGGAAACTTCCTCGACATTTCTCCTTTTACAATTTTCTCTTCTTGTGTACGTACATTTGTGAGTGTCAATGTATAGGTTATTTGGTGCAATTTATAGAGTATCAGTCCCGAAATTTTGGTTTGTTTCTGAGGGGGAGTCTCTACTTTCACTTCCGTATACTTTAGTTTGCTGTCATACTGTTGTGGAAATAGGCTATATTTCACTTTCTCACCTGTCAGCTGTATTTTTTCGTCTACTATTTCCGGGACATCCACTAAAGGTTCTTCGTACTTCAATAATTTGAAGGCAAGATCGTTGGGGCAGTGGAACTGATATTCTTCAGGTGCATGGTCATAAGGAAATATGGTAGTAGTGGTGGAATTGTCCGTATAGTTTCGGAAGGTAAGGCCATAGGGGCGTGAATCCATCCAGAATTCTCCGTCTCCTTCTTCCAGTGAGTAGGTGATGCTTTTTATTTCATATTTATCTCCGGGATTTTGCTGTACAATGATCTGTTCTGTATAGAGTCCGCTGCTGGTACTCAGGTTGATAATTAGTCCCCGTTCTTCATCTTCCAGGTTCTCGTTGGCCTGTATGGTCAGGGCGTCTTCTTTATCTCTTGTGATGCTTCCCCAGTCAAAATAGATTGTGCCGAATCCTTCCAGTCCGCTTGCCAACTGGTTCCATCCATCAAGGGAAGTAAGTGAAACTATCTTCCAGTTGGTCCGGCTCATGATAATTTCCACACTGTTATTATTTCCTTCCATGATGACTTTCTTCATAGGAGAAAGGCGTTCATCTTCACCGTTATCACAAGCTGTCCCACATAAAAGAATGAAAGTGGAGAACAATAGCAGTTGGAATAAGTTTGTTCGTTTCATGTACCTTTAGTTCCGTTAGTTTAAATAGCTTTTGTTTATAGACGTATTTTATTGAGGAATACTGCAAGCAAAGGTATGTTTTTTTAGTAAGAAAAAGATAAGGGGCGGTGCTTTTTGTAGAATATTAGTTGTACCTTGTAGGTCTTTAAATCAACAAAATGCATATAAAGTATGGAAAACGAATTACAGATAATCAGAGAACAAGAAATAGAAGCATGCTTAATAGAACTGAGAGGACAGAAAGTTTTGTTGGACAGAGATGTGGCAATGTTGTACGGAGTGGAAACGAAGAGGGTGAATGAAGCGGTGAGGAATAATCTGGATAAGTTTCCGGAAGGATATCTTGTTTCTTTGCAAGTGTCTGAAAAACAGGAACTGGTCGAAAAATTCGACCGGTTCAAAACATTAAAGCATGCTACAATGGAGCCTAAAGCTTTCACCGAAAAAGGTCTTTACATGCTTGCTACCGTTTTGAAAAGTCCTCGTGCTACGGCTACAACTCTTGCTATTATAGAGTCTTTTGCCCATTTGAGAGAGCTCTCTCGTAATCTAAATATCTTGTCAACAGAAACAGATGAAGGCAAACAGAAAACATTGACCCAGCGCAGTAGCGAGTTACTTCACGAATTATTGTCTGTAGAAGAGATGGGAGATACAACAGAAACCGAATCTTCGATAGAACTGAATTTATATGCTTTAAAGATGAAGCGTACGGTGAAAAAGATAAAGAAAGGATAATTCTTTTGTGCAGATAAGAGAGGTTTTTATTAACTTGCAGGCAGTTTATAAATAACCCCTGTATACATGGAAAAAATATTCAAATCGAAAGGTATGACTACTACTGAAAAATGGGTAATAGTATTTGTTCTTACTTTTATGTGCGTTGCATACCTGTTGCTGAAAGAAGCGTCTGCCTTATGTGGATTCATTGTGGCTATTCCTTTCCTGATCAGTAATTACCAAAGGAAATATATCATTAAAGAAAATGGAGACCTTTGGGTGAAGACAGTGTTCGGTGTATCTCAGAAGGCGATCGGAGTGAACTGTATCCTCTATAACCCGTCTGCCAAAGGATGGCAATGGCGCGTCCGCCAGATGGTGGTCAGGTATCAAAATGGATTGAAGAAAGGCTTTTTCCCGATTACTCCTGCTGACCCGGAAGGGCTGATAGCCGCACTTAAAGAAAAGAATCCTGGTCTTGAGTTGCAATATACCTATAAATAAATAGAAACTATGAAATACCAAGTTGCCATTATCGGTGGAGGTCCTGCGGGATATACTGCTGCCGAAGCTGCCGGGAAAGCCGGACTAAGCGTAGTGTTGTTTGAAAAGCAAAGTTTAGGTGGAGTCTGTCTGAATGAAGGCTGCATCCCTACCAAGACTTTATTGTATTCGGCAAAAACGTATGATGCTGCGCGTCATGCTTCCAAATATGCAGTCACTGTTTCCGAAGTCTCATTTGATTTACCGAAGATTATTGCCCGTAAACAGAAAGTGGTGCGTAAACTGGTGTTGGGTGTTAAAGGTAAGCTGACTGCCCACGGAGTGAATATCGTGCAGGGAGAAGCTACCATTATCAATAAGAATACCGTGCAGTGTAGTGGTGAGACTTATGAGTGCGAGAATCTGATTCTATGCACTGGTTCGGAAACATTCATCCCTCCTATTCCCGGAGTGGATACTGTACCTTTCTGGATGCACCGCGATGCTCTAGATAATAAGGAACTTCCCGCTTCACTTGCCATTATTGGTGGTGGAGTAATTGGTATAGAGTTTGCCTCTTTCTTTAATAGTCTGGGCGTGCAGGTCACTGTTATCGAAATGCTTGATGAAATCCTGGGAGGTATGGATAAAGAGCTTTCCGCTCTTCTGCGTGCGGAATATGCTAAACGTGGAATCAAGTTTATGCTTAGTACGAAGGTCGTATCTCTTGCTGAGGCTTCTTCCGAAGACGGGAAGCCACAAGTACAGGTTAATTTTGAGAATGCAGAAGGTACAGGCAGCGTGCTTGCTGAGAAACTATTGATGAGTGTAGGTCGTCGTCCGGTAACGAAAGGTTTCGGGTTGGAGAATCTGGAATTAAGAAGAACGGAAAGAGGGAATATCTGGACAAACGAACAGATGCAAGCCTCTACTCCGGGAGTATATATATGTGGTGACCTGACTGGTTATTCTTTACTGGCACATACAGCCGTCCGTGAGGCGGAAGTAGCTGTGCATACGATACTTGGCAAGAAAGATGTTATGAGCTATTGTGCTATTCCCGGTGTAGTATATACCAACCCGGAGATTGCAGGAGTAGGGCAGACGGAAGAAAGTCTGCAAATGAAAGGTATTAATTATCGTGTTGTAAAACTCCCGATGGCTTATTCCGGTCGTTTTGTTGCTGAGAACGAAGGAGTGAATGGAGTTTGTAAACTTCTGATAGCAGATGACGAGACCATAGTGGGAGCGCACATACTGGGTAATCCGGCTTCTGAAATTATCACTCTGGCAGGCATGGCTATCGAACTGAAACTGACTACCGAAGCCTGGAAGAAAATAGTATTCCCGCACCCCACGGTTTCAGAGATTTTTAAAGAAGCGTTGTAACCCGATAAACATGAAAAAATATCTGTTGTCTCTTGTTCTTTCCCTCTTGTTTATCCCTGTGACCGTATGGGGGCAAAACACGGCTGCTAAGGGCCTCTCTTCCCGTCTGGATACCTTGATTAAATATCAACTTCCTGTCGGCTCCAACGTTGGCATATCCATATACGACCTGACTGACGGGAAGTCTTTATACACTTATCAGGCGGATAAGCTCTCTCGTCCGGCTTCTACTATGAAACTGCTGACTACTATTACCGCCCTTTCCCATCCGGATGCGGATGATCCTTTTAAAACAGAAGTATGGTATCAGGGCGTGATTGAACAAGATACGCTGAAAGGTGATTTGTATGTTGTGGGTGGATATGACCCTGAATTTGATGATGAAGCTCTGGATTCATTGGTAAATGCGGTAAGTCGTTTCCCATTCTCGGTGATATCGGGCCATGTATATGGAGATGTTTCTATGAAAGACTCCATTTATTGGGGAAGCGGTTGGGCTTGGGATGATACGCCTGCCTCCTATCAACCTTATCTCTCGCCATTGATGCTGAATAAAGGTCTGGTCGCTGTTACGGCTTCTCCCGGTGAACGGGGTCATTTAGCAAGTCTCGATTGTGTTCCTGCCTCTTCTTATTATACCGTAACGAATGAAACCAAATCCCGTACTCCTGCTGCCGGGCGTTTCGGGGTTTCCCGGGATTGGCTACAGAATGGTAACAACATAGTTGTAAAAGGGAATGTAGAAGGCAAGCGTACCGGTATGGTGAATATTTATTCTTCACGGGATTTCTTTATGCATACTTTCCTCGAACGTCTGCAGGCGAAAGGTATTCAATGTCCTGTAAATTATGCTTTCAACGAATTGCAGAAGGATAGTCTTTCGGTTCAAATAGCTTTGTTTGAAACTGCCATTCAGGATGTAATCAACCAGATTATGAAAGAAAGCGATAACCTGAATGCTGAGGCTTTGCTTTGTCGTCTGGGCGCGCAGGCCACTGGTAAAAAGCATATTTCCGATGAAGATGGGCTTTCTGTTATCCGTAAACAGATAAAAGCTTTGGGAGAAGATCCGGATTACTATAAACTGGCTGATGGCTGTGGACTTTCCAATTATAACTATATCTCTCCCAATTTGTTGATTGCTTTTCTTAAATTTGCCTATTCCCGTACGGATGTTTTTCAGAAACTATATAAAGCTTTACCTATCGGTGGTGTAGATGGAACATTGAAGTATCGTATGAAACGCGGAACTCCTTCTTATAAGAATGTACATGCCAAGACGGGTTCTTTTACAGCTATTAATTGTCTGGCAGGTTATCTGCGGACAACAAACGGACATGAGATTGCTTTTGCCATCATGAACCAAAATGTACTTTCAGGAGCTAAGGCGCGTGCTTTTCAGGATGCCGTGTGTGATGAAGTGATTAGAGGAAGATAAAGTAGATCATTCATGTAAGAAAAACAATTAAAATGAAAGGAATAATTGATGTATTGAAGAGTGTTTGGCAAAAGCTTATGGGAAATGAATTTACTCGTTGGTTGGTCTATATAGGTATTGTTGCTTTCTGTTTTTGTATTGTTTATAATGCAGGAAAAATATTGGGCAGTTGGATTGCCGTATAATGACTTTTGTAGAAAATATAAACGGGGCTTGCTATCTGTATGGTGGCAAGCCCCGTTTTTAAAGTATTTACTTGTACTGTGCCCAGTCTACGTTTTGCATATCTCCACTTTTGGCAAGTTCTGCATGCATAGCCAGTGCAGCACGTGCAGCTTGCGGAGTCTGAGACTTACCATCGGTTAGTTTTAGGTAATCCCAGAGGATATTCTTGTAATCCGGGTGAACGCAATTTTCAATGATTGCCTGTGCACGTTCTTTCGGACTCTTACCACGCAAGTCAGCAACGCCTTGTTCGGTAATGATGATGTTGACGTCGTGTTCTGTGTGGTCATGGTGAGATACCATCGGAACAATAGCACTGATTTTGCCTTCCTTGGCAACGGACGGACAAGTAAAGATGGAGATATAAGCATTACGCGTGAAGTCACCGCTTCCACCGATACCATTCATCATCTTCGTACCGCCGATATGCGTAGAGTTTACATTTCCGTAGAGGTCAGCTTCGATAGCTGTGTTGATGGAAATAACTCCTAAACGGCGAACGACTTCGGGACTGTTGGAGATTTCCGAGGGACGGAGTACCAGTTTATCACGGAAGAAATCCATATCGTCATAAATGCCTTGCAGGCAGTCGTTGGTTACAGTCAGTGAGCAAGCGCTACCGAATTTCACACGACCGTCGCGAATCAGTCCGATTACGGAGTTCTGAATCACTTCTGTGTACATTTCAAATGCCGGAATCGTTTTATCACGTCCCAGTGCACCAAGTACGGCGTTGGCAATGTTACCTACACCGGATTGCAGCGGTAAGAATGTTGACGGGATAATACCACGCTTCATGTCCGCAGCCAGGAAGTCGGCTACATTCTGGCCAATCTTGTCAGTCAATGGATCGGCATCGGCAAAGCTACGTGCTTCATCCGGCCAGTTGGTTTCTACTATACCTACAATCTTTTTCGGGTCTACTTGAATATACGGCTGACCGATGCGGTCGCTCGGTTTGTAGATAGGAATTTCACGACGGTAAGGCGGATCAAGCGGTTCGTATACATCGTGCAGACCCATAGCATTCTTGCTGTGAGCAGCATTCAGTTCCACGATGATCTGGTCGGCAAGGCGACAAACTGTAGGAGCGATACCACCGGCTGCAGTCAGGTAGATTTTACCATCGGGAGTCACTTCACAAGCTTCGATGATGGCAATGTTTACTTTGCCCATGAAACCGTAACGGACTTCCTGTGCCATCTGTGACAAGTGGATGTCGTTATAAGCGATTTCCCCGTTGTTCACAGCTTTACGGAAATCAGAATTGGTTGTGTAAGGAGCACGGTAGCGGATAGCTTTGGCGCGTGAAAGTATGCCGTCGCAGGAGTCACCCGTAGAAGCACCGGTAAAGATACCTATCTGAAAGGGATTACCTTTTGCATGTTCTGCTTCTGCTATTTTTGCTAATTCAGCCGTAACGGCTTTGGCTGTTCCTGCGGGAGTAAATCCGCTCAAGCCGATGTTGTAGCCATGTTTAATCAGGCTTGCAGCTTCCGCTGCCGAGATGTAATTGAGTGCCATAATGTATTTAGTTATTTTTTCTGTGTGAAAATTCGTAAGTTACCGGAAGAGTTACTCTCAACTCTTCATTTTCAACTCTCAACTTTCCGTTTGTTAATACTTTCGTTGCAGTATTTCCGACCAGATAATAGCTTTTCGTGCTTCTTCTGCCGAATGGATCGCATATTCGGAATCAGTTTCGGGCTTTTGCTGTACGGATGGAGGAGGAGAAATCTTCTGTTTCGGCGGAGCCGTAATAGGTTTGGGGGATGTATTTGCAGGATCTCCTCCAAAAATATGTTTTGAAGAAGAGAATTGGTATTCTTCTTTAGCTGTGGAAACGGGTTTTGGTTCCGGTCGGGGACCTTCGGGGATATATCCGCCATAAGTCTTTCCCCAGCTTTCAGGAATGGGCAGTGCGTCATCGTCAAAGTCAGTGTCCGGCATGGGCATAGCGGGGCTGTTGTCAGCGTTCTTTTTTGCTTCTTTCTTGAATTGTTTGACAATTCCGATAACGATTATGCCTGCGATTAACAGAAACTGTAATATGTCATCCATACTCATTTAAGTTTTTCATCGCCAAAGGTAACTAAATTATCTGAATTACAGCCAATTTTTAAACATGAAAAAAGGGCAGCTTCACAGCTCCCCTTATTTTTTTTAACCTAAACCTTAACTATGAAAAAATCTAATGTTTCTTTCATTGCACAAAATTGTGAAATTAATTGCTTTACGCCAAACATCTACCTCAAAAATGTTTAGTCTCTTAACATTAATTACCAGAAATTCTTCATTTTCTAACTATTGAGTGTTATTTTTCCTCATTTCATCTGTAATTTAGTGCCGAAGGCGTATCTTTGCAACCGAAATAAAAAAAAGAAATTATGGAAAAAGTAACGGGAGCAGACTTTAAATCTGCAACTGCTGATGACAACAAGAAGTTGTTCATTGAAACCTATGGCTGCCAGATGAATGTGCGCGACAATGCCGAACAGAAAATCCTGAATCGTTTAGAATTCTTCCATTCACTTAAAAAGAAAAAACGAAATCTGATTGTGGGTGTATTAGGGTGTATGGCCGAGCGGGTAAAGGATGATTTGATAACGAATCATCACGTCGACCTGGTGGTTGGACCTGATGCTTATCTCACTCTTCCTGATCTGGTTGCAGCTGTGGAGGCAGGCGAGAAAGCTATCAATGTGGAGCTTTCTACCACTGAAACTTACCGGGATGTGATTCCTTCGCGCATTTGTGGAAACCACATTTCAGGTTTTGTGTCCATCATGCGTGGATGTAATAACTTCTGTACGTATTGCATTGTTCCCTATACCCGTGGGCGTGAGCGTAGTCGTGATGTGGAAAGCATCCTTAACGAAGTGTCCGACCTCGTGGCTAAAGGTTATAAGGAAGTCACCCTGTTGGGACAAAATGTAAATTCCTACCGTTTTGAGAAACCGGATGGGGAGGTTGTTACTTTCCCTATGCTGCTCCGCACTGTGGCTGAGGCCGCACCGGGGGTACGTGTCCGTTTCACTACCTCGCACCCTAAAGATATGAGTGACGAAACACTGGAAGTCATCGCACAAGTTCCCAATGTATGCAAGCATATCCATCTGCCTGTACAGAGTGGGAGCTCTCGCATCCTGAAATTGATGAATCGTAAGTATACCCGTGAGTGGTATCTGGAACGTGTGGATGCTATTCGTCGTATCATCCCCGATTGTGGTCTGTCTACAGATATATTTTCCGGTTTCCATTCCGAAACGGAGGAAGATCACCTGCTTTCCCTTTCCTTGATGGAAATATGTGGTTACGATTCGGCTTTCATGTTTAAATATTCCGAGCGTCCGGGTACGTATGCTTCCAAGCATCTGCCGGATGATGTGTCTGAAGAAGTGAAGATACGTCGGCTGAATGAGATTATCGCTTTGCAGAATCGTCTATCCGCCGAGTCTAACGCCCGTTGCATCGGCAAGACGTATGAAGTGTTGGTGGAAGGTGTTTCCAAACGTTCCCGCGAGCAGCTTGTAGGACGTACGGAGCAAAATCGGGTGGTAGTATTCGACCGGGGTACACATCGCGTGGGTGATTTTGTAATGGTGAAGATTACCGAAGCCAGTTCCGCAACGCTGAAGGGGGAAGAAGTAAAATAGGCTTTGCTGTTCTAAGTCCCTTTCGCGCGTATACACGTAGTTTGTGCTTATTTTTACTTGCACGCTTGCACTCACCTTCTGTATCTCTTTATTTATCAGCGTTAGAGCGGTGGTGGCAGCAAAAAAAAATGAAGAGTGTAGGCAACCTTGCCTGCACTCTTTCTTTTTGCAATCTCCCCATCTTCTTTTTGCAAACTCCTAATGTTTATTCTTCTGATAATTAGTGTGTTATATGTGTGCACGATTGTGGTTCTGGTGCTTCATGGCTGTGGCGTACGAGGACTACGATAGTGAAGCACGTGAACTACAGATGTGGACTATTGCAAATAGCTAATATTTAGATAAAGAACTGCCTATGCAAAAGCAAAGAAGTAATGGTGTTTTAGTCTTTAGGCAAAGGGGGCATGATAAAACCATTACGCTTCTAAAAAAAAGGTTCTTTTCTTTATGCAAAATTGAAGAGAATATGAACTATTCCATAAAAAAATCATATATTTGTATTTATAATCTCAGTTATTATAATCTGAATTATAAATTGCATTAATTTGATAATCTATATTTTATGGAGTTTTTTGGAAGAGAAAAAGAAATGGAAGTTTTAGCTCGGGAGCAAGAACTATCACTAACATCGGCACGCTTCACTATCATTATGGGGCGTCGGCGTATTGGAAAAACATATCTGATACGCCGTAGTTTCAGGAATATCCCATGTCTTTATATTCTTGCCAAGAACGAAGCAGAAGCCACTTTCTGTGCTTCCCTGCAAAGACAAATACAGCGCGAACTGAATATTCCTATTTATGGAACTATCCGTTCCATGCGTGATATCTTTGAGATACTTTTTTCGTATGCCACCAAAGAACATCTGAATCTGGTTATTGATGAAGTACAGGAATTCTTCTATGTCCGCAAGAGTATTTTTGCAGATATGCAGGAATTGTGGGATCGATACAAGAGCGAGATGAAGATTAACTTTATCACTTGTGGCTCCATTTATTCTTTGATGAAGGAACTGTTTGAAGACAAGAAGGCGGCTATGTACGGGCGTTTGACGAAGCGCATGGAGCTATTACCTTTCAGCATTGCCACTCTGAAAGAGATATTGCGGCATTATTCCCCTTCATATCGTAATGAAGACCTGCTCTGTCTGTATATGCTGACAGGAGGAGTTGCCAAGTATATAGAAACCTTGATTGATGAACAGGCGTTTACCAAACAGAAAATGCTGGAGTGCTTTATAAATCCATATATGCCTTTCCTTACCGAGGGCGCTGACCTGATTAATATGGAGTTTCGGCGCGAAAGTGCTGTCTATTATTCCATTCTGAGTTTGATAGCCGATGGCAAGAATACATCGGGAGAGATTGACTCTATATTGGAAACAACATCAAGCGCCTACTTGCGTAATTTGGAAATCAACTATTCATTGGTCCGTAAGGTCAGGCCTGTTCTTGCTTCAGAGCGGAGCAGGGGAGTACGGTATCGGCTGAATGATAATTTCTTGCAATTCTGGTTTCGCTTTATCTATCCTAACCTGGACTTGGTAGAGAGCCAACGTTCTGATTTGTTGTTGGAGATTATAGAACAGGGTTACAGTGTATATTCCGGTTTTGTGCTGGAGCATTATTTTCAACAGCGCATTCGCGAAGAAGAATGCTTCTCTTTGATAGGAAATTGGTGGGACAGTAAAGGGGAGAATGAGATAGATATTGTAGCAATTAATAGAATAGACCGGCAGGCACGCATTGCGGAAGTAAAGATAAATCCTAGAAAAATATCTCTGCATGTATTAAAACAGAAAGCGCAGAAGCTGTTTGGTGAATTGAAACGATATAGCATAGAATATCGGGGATATTCGTTGGAGGATATGTAATGGAATGGGTAAATTATTTTGTGTAATATATTGTGGTTGTTCTTGCATTTTAATATAAAATTCTATCTTTGCGCTACAAACCATAATAAAATGACGGATACAATGAAAAACAATATAACTTTAACACTCCTTTCGATTGTTTTTTTTCTGGTGGCTTGTAGCGGACAACGGAGTGATAACAGGCAGTTGATATTGGCGGATTCTCTGATGCAATCACAGCCGGACAGTGCGTTGAATATCTTGCAGGATATTCCGATGGAGGTATTTACAACGCAGGCTGATAGTGCTTACTATGCATTGCTGTTGACACAGGCAAGGGATAAGAATTATATTGTACAGACAGATGATTCATTAATACGAATGGCTGTGCAATATTATGATGTTACAGGTGATACTAAAATGCAGGCAAAGGCGCATTATTATTGGGGATGTGTATGGAGGGATGAAGGTAATCATTTAAAAGCCATTGATGAATTCTATATAGCCCAAACTCTTGCTAAAAAAGGAAAGGATTCAGAATTGATAGCATTAATATATAGTAATGTTGCTTACTTATATTATATCCAAGATTTAAATGCGGAGGCTGATTCCGTTTACCAATTGGCAGAGGATTTTGCTATTCAACAAAAAGATACTATTTCCTTACTTTATGCGTTATTGCAACGAAGTATGATTAATCTTGAGAAAGGAAAAAACTGTTATCCAAAAGTTGAGCAGCAAATGCAGCAAGCTTTATCATTGGCTGAACATCTTTCAGATACTACTATAAAGATTCCTATTTATGCATCGTTGAGTACGCTTTATTGCGAAATGGAAGAAGCTAAAAAGGCGCTCCAATATGCTAAACTTAACTATCGCTTACAAAGAGATACGTTGCATCGATGTAGAGCTTCTCTACTGTTAGGTGATGCTTATTTTAAGAATGGACAATATGATTCTGCTGAAGTATATTTACGAGAGGTGTTTTTTACAGAACAGTATTATGACACTAAGGCAGACGCTTGCATGCGATTAGCGGAAATTGCAGAATTCTATGGAAAAACAGAAACTGTTGCAGAAATGAGAAAAACGCAAGTAGCTTATATGGATAGTGCGCAACAGAATCTGCAATGGCATGATATATTGCAGAATATTATGTTTCAAAAAGGGACTGATAATGAACTGCTTCGGAAACAATATGTATATTCAATCATTGCATTAGTTTTGGTTTTCTTTATTGCAGGAAGTATTATTATAATGTACTATATTAAGCGAAATAGGAAACGACAATTTATCGAAGAACAGCAAAAACAAAAATTAGAGTTGAAAGTCGATTCTTTGTTAATTGGAAAAGAGGAATATGATAATTCAGCCGTTTATATTAAACTGAAAGGTATTGCACGTACACTAATAAGAGTTGAAACAAAAGAAAATCTTAATGAAGAGGAATGGCAACAACTAATTGCTCTGACAAATGTAAAGTGGAATGGAATCATTACCTATTTGAGTACGGTATATAATTTGTCAGGAGAAGAAATTCAGATTTGCTGTCTTTATTTAGCTGAAATACCAGTTAAATATATAGGGCATTTTGTTAAAGGGTATGCTCGTAGTACTATTCAATTAAAAGCGAGAGATATCATACAAAAAATGAAAGCTCCTCAAGGAAGCCTATTAAAAAAGGAACTGTTTTCATTATCTCAAGAACTTAAAGTTCAAATATAGACACTTTTTGTACACTAGACACAAAAAATCGGGCACTTTTTAGACATTTACTTGAATGAAATGCCGCTAACTTTGCAATACGTTAAACGATAAATTGTATTGATTATGAAAACTGTATTGCTCTTCTTATTGCTTATTGTAGGGAATATTAATACTTATGGTCAAACTTCTACCGCTACTGGGTAGATAATTGAATTTAGAAACAAGAGGCCTAAAGATAGAGGAGGAGATATTGGTGGAAATACTCCTATAAGGCGTAGTGTTTTCTTTCAGGCTATTTATGCTTATCTGGATAATAATGTCATGAGTCTTAATTTTGAAGAATCACTGTCTACTGTTACTATTAGTATAATTAGTGAAACTACTGGTGATATCATATATTCAGGAAATTATGATAACCCCAATAGCCTTACTATTGATTTGAGTACAGAAAGTAGTGGTGACTATATTATTGAGATTGAATTTGACGATATATTGTTAGAAGGGTGTTTTGTGTTGGAATAACCCTCTTCTTATTCTTTCATGTATTTCTTATTTGTTAAAATAGAAACATACGGTTGTTTCGAAATATATGAAAAATGAGAAATTAAAAAGTTCTCTTTTCTCAGATGAAAATCTGATGAAAAGGGTGGAAATGTCCTCTGTTAGAGGAGGTAATTATTCTGATATTAAATATACTGACTCTTCAAATGGAGGTAGTAAATATGATATCTTAGTACCTAGCTTGACGGAAGTTGTCAAAAGCAAAGAATCTATAGATAAACCTGGTTTTGCAGCATTTGAATCTTCTATAGTTACAGAATAAAAAGGTAGCAGCCAAGCAAACTGCTTGGCTGCTTTAATACTAATTACTATGATTTTAATATTAACAGATGTTGATGAACCAACCACGGATTTAGTTATAGATTGGCTGATATACTTGAAGAAAGAATTCGTCAGAGTTTCAGTTGAAACCCCTATTTTTGTAAAAAAGATATATATGACTACGAAAGGGATGGAGGCTGTTTTTAGTGTAAAAATAGGCGAACTGCATAGACAAATAGATACTCGGGACATAACTTCTTTTTGGTATCGTAGGTCTAGTATTTCTATATACTGTAAAAATATAAAATCATCAATGAAATTGGCAGATCGACTAATTAATGGTTATATTAGGTCTGAATATGAGTCTGTTGTACAAATTTTATATTCTATTTTAGCTAATAGAACGAGAATTAATAAGTTTGGAGATGGCTACAAAGTAAACAAAATCTGGAATCTTCAAATAGCAAGGGATTGCGGCCTTAATGTCCCTGATACAATTATATGTTCATCAAAGAAAGATCTATATAGATTCTATGAAGAACATCAGGGGGAGGTTATAACTAAACCTATCGGTGATCCAGATAACCTTTTTGATTATGGTCTTAACTCATTTACATCTAAAATTGATATTGATGTTTTACCGGAAGAATTTGCATTATCTTTATTTCAAGAAATGGTAAGAAAAATGTTTGAAATAAGAATTTTCTATCTACATGGTAGATTCTTCTCCTCTGCAATTTTTTCTCAATCAGATCCCCAAACTTCTGTCGATTTAAAAAACTACAACGATGAAAAGCCTAATAGAATCGTTCCTTTTCAACTTCCTACATCAATAATGAAAGGTCTGACTAAGTTTATGAATTATTGCAATTTAGATTCAGGAAGTATTGACATGATATATACTATGACAGGAACATTCTATTTTCTGGAAGTTAATCCTGTAGGACAGTTTGAACAGGTAGCAGTTCCATGTAATTACAATTTATTCAAAATAGTGGCGAATGAATTATGAAGAATATTAAAATTGAAGAATTGAAAGAAATAATTGATAATAATAGGTGTAGTCTGCCTGTAATTTCTTTGTATATTTCTGGGCATAAAGCTGCCACAAGGTCACGCAGAATAAAAGATTCTTTATTGATAGAATCTATGCGATACCAAACAGTAAAGCATTATAGTAGATTCTTTTATAATAAATTGTTTAAATGATGTTGTCACTGTTTGAAGACATATTTATAACAGATGGATTTAATAGAAGTTTGTTAATGGATGTAACGAGAGGAAAATATTATTTGATTCCTAAAATGTGGTCTAAAATAATATCTCATTTTAACAAAAACATCCTTGTTGAGGATATTGCTCTCTACTTACAACGGCCTGGGTTGTTGGAAGTGGGTAAGTTGTACCGTTTTTTAACAGAGAAAGAGTTGGTCTTTGATATTAGCGAAGATCTTCTCCAATATTTTCCTAAAATGAAAGAAGAGTATGAGACCCCATCATTATTGGATGATATATTTATTACTATATCTTTGAGTAATATTGATTTTCTTTCTATTTTGTGTGATTCTTCTATCTTTAAAAGTGGAAATATATTCACCTTTCGTCTGTTCGTTGAAGATGAAGTGTTACTAAAACAGGAACATAAACTAAATCAAATTATTAATAAACTTCCTTTGTCCTCTTTACTAATAATAGTATTAAATGAATCTTTGAAAAGTAAAATAAGTTCTTTACTTAAGAAGAAAAATGTTGTGATTACTTGTTTAGAGATGCCTATAGGTGTTTTCTTCTTTCAAGAAGAGGTATATAAAGATAGATATCCTTTGATAAGCATTGATATGCCGCAAATTATGGGCTCTAAAAGTTATAATATGTATTATCATAAGTCTGTTTTTATAACATCAGAAGGCTATATTGGTAATTCTTTTGAGTTTAGTATGAGGACAAAAGTTCATCTTAAGGATATAATTACTGACAGTAAAAAGTTTGAAGACCTCATAGCAAAACCTTTTTTTAAGAGATTAGGTAATATTCCTCTTTCTAAGGTAGAAATATGCAAAGACTGTGAATTTAGGAGGGTATGCATTGATTGTAGAGTTCCTCGTTTATCTGGTAATTATTGGCAAAAAGAAGATTGTTTATACAATCCATTTATTTCTAAGTGGAAAACAGATTCTGGCTATGTTGCTTCTTCGTCTTGTGGTAAATATTTGAATAACGGTAGCTTTGAAAGAAACGGGGCATATATTGTCCATAAAAATGAAGAATTATGGGGATCTAATCCTAGTTTTGTAGAAATGGATTAATTATAGTATTATGAATATGAAAAATGCTTTAGTATGTATTTTTATTTATATGTTAAGTAATAACTTATATGCTCAAACAAATGAATCTTCTTTTTGGAAAGTTGATTCATTGTATAGTTGTGTTTTATGTGAAATGCGTTCTTTCTGCATATATATGCCTGCGCATTTTGATTGTGATAAGAAATATCCGATAATATTTTCGGCAGATGGTCAAATGTTGGTTGAAGATAATTATAAAGCTGTGCTTGATTCTATGATTGAGTCTGAACTTATTCCTCCTGTTGTACTAATAGGAGCATACTCTAACTCTCAAAAAATGGATGGTACAAATATTGAATATCGTTTTTATGAATACGTTGAGCGTGATATGAAAGATATTCATTTAAGAGAACGATTTGATAATCATTCAATTTATTTCACTCGTGAGCTTTTGGAGTTATTAATGCATAGATATCACGTGAAACCCGCTTCTGCTCACAATATATTTTATGGATGTTCTAATGGTGGAGATTATGGAATGAATTTAATTAATCAGTATCCCAATGTTTTCACACACTTTATTTGTTTTTCACCAGTTAGCACAGTCGTAAGGAAGAATATTGTAAAAAATGGAGTTCAATCTTTGCTGTATTTGGCATATGGAACACAAGAATTGGAGTCTATAATAGGAATGAATCTGAGGAAACTGGATAAGAAACTTAACAAAGCTAAGAATCCACATGTATATTCAACGGTATATGACGGTGGACATGATCGTAATTTGTGGAAAAAAGAATTTGAAAAAGCATTGATTTATATATTTAAAATAGATGATTCCTTAAGATGAGAAGAATTCCTCTGTACTATCAACATGATATAATGGATTGTGGTCCAGCATGTCTTCGTATGATTAGTTACTATTATGGTAAGAAATATTCATTAGAGGAATTAAGGGCTAAGTCATTTATCACCAATGAAGGTGTATCTGCATTAGGGCTTAGTGATGCTGCTGAGGATATTGGATTTCATACTATTTGTGTACGAGTAGATTTTAATAAGCTGAGAGAAGTTCCTTTACCGTGTATTGTTCATTGGAATCAAGAGCACTTTGTAGTCGTTTATAAAGTGTCTTCATCTAAAGCACGAAAGCAATATGTGTGGGTCGCAGATCCTGGAGCTGGAAAACTTAAATATACAATTAGTGAATTTTGTAAATGTTGGTTGAGCTCTAAGCAGGGAGGAATGGAGACTGGTATAGCTTTATTGCTGGAACCAACTCCTGAATTTTATAGAAAGGAAGTAGAAAATGTAAAGTCTGGAAGAAAAAATCTAAGCTTCTTATTCTCATATCTTTATCCGTATAAGAGTTTGATTATCCAACTCTTTTTGGGACTCTTATTAGGTAGTATGATACAATTGATATTACCTTTTCTAACTCAGTCGATTGTTGATTTCGGCATTAGCAATCAGAATTTGAATTTTATTTATTTGGTGTTAATAGCTCAACTTATTCTTGCGATTAGCAGTGCCAGTGTAGAATTCATAAGAGGCTGGATATTGCTCCATTTGGGCACCCGTGTTAATATTGCTTTGATTGCTGATTTCTTGGTAAAGTTGATGAAACTACCTATCAATTATTTTGATACAAAAATGACTGGTGATATTTTGCAACGCATTAATGACCATACGCGTATACAGGATTTCTTAACAGGTTCAAGTCTGAATATCTTATTTTCTGCTTTTAATATTTTAATTTTTGGCTTTATTTTATTAGTATATAATTGGACCATATTTTTAATTTTTATGTGTGGCAGTACTCTGTACGTAACCTATATTTGGCTATTCATGAAGAAACGAGCAGAACTAGATCATAAATATTTTGCACAACAATCAGTTAATCAAAGTACGATAGTACAACTTATTACTGGTATGCAAGAAATAAAACTGAATGCATGTGAAAAGATGAAACGATGGGAATGGGAACGGGTTCAAGCCATACTTTTTAAGTTGAGCGTAAGAGGCCTAGCTTTAGGACAATATCAAGATTCGGGGGCGGTATTGATAAATCAAACTAAGAATTTGTTAATAACAGCACTTGTTGCAGGCTTGGTAGTAAAAGGTGAAATGACATTAGGTATGATGCTTTCAGTGCAATATATAATTGGACAGTTGAATAATCCTATAGATCAGTTTATAGTGTTTATGCGAGATGCTCAAGATGCCAGGTTAAGTTTAGAACGTCTAGGCGAGGTGCGGGACAAACCGGATGAAGAAGATCCCGCAAGGCAGTTGATACGGGACATTCCTCCGGGGAAAGATCTTCGATTGGAGAATCTGAGTTTCAGGTATGATCCGTTGAGCGAATTTCCTACACTGGATAACATCAATTTGGAGATAAAAACGGGAAAGCAGACGGCTGTGGTTGGTATGAGTGGAAGCGGAAAGACAACATTGGTGAAGTTGCTGTTGGGCTTTTATCCTCCTGCAAGCGGGCAGATATTGCTGGGAGATACGCCATTGGAGAATTACAGTATACGGGAGTGGAGAAAACAGTGCGGCGTTGTGATGCAGGACGGCTTTATCTTCTCTGATACCATTGCGGGGAACATTGCGCCGGGGGCGGAACGCATTGACAAAGAACGGTTGCGCCATGCGGCTGAGGTGGCAAACATACACGGCTTCATCGAAGAATTGCCACTGGGATACAACACCAAGATAGGACAGGAAGGGCATGGATTGAGTCAAGGACAGAAACAACGTATCCTCATAGCCCGTGCTGTGTATAAGAATCCGGAATTTATCTTCTTCGACGAGGCAACCAATGCACTGGATGCCAATAATGAACGCATCATTATGGAGAATTTGCAGGTGTTTTTTAAGGGACGGACATCGGTGGTGGTGGCGCACCGCCTGAGCACTGTGAGAAATGCGGATAGGATAGTGGTGATAGAGCAAGGGCGAATAGCGGAGACGGGAACGCACGAAGAGTTGACAGCTCGCAAAGGAATCTATTACAGGTTAGTGAAGAATCAACTGGAACTTTGAGAAGTGGAGAGTTGAGAATTATGGAGAAACAAGAAGAAAAAGACATAGAATTGAGGTGCGAGGAGGTGCAGGAGATACTGACACGGCCGCCGCATGCGTTGGTGAGGTGGGGAATCACGGCGTTTTTCAGTGTGCTGGCTCTGTTTTTTATCGGTGGCTGCTTCTTCAAGTATCCGGATGTGGTGAGTGCGCAAATCACGGTTACCACGGAGCATCCGCCTGTATGGATAGTGGCGCGGGGAAGCGGAAAAATAAAGGAAGTGTATGGCAAAGACCGGGAGCGGATAGAAGCAGGCAAAATCATTGCTGTACTGGAAAACCCTGCAGAGACGGAAGATGTATTGCTGTTGGAGGAAGCATTGCAGGATTTCTGCCTGACGGATAGTTGCGTACACGGCATTTTGTTTCCCGAACATTTGGCTTTGGGCAGTATACAGGCCGTTTATGCCACATTTATCAAGAGTTTGACGGATTATCGTAACTTCCTCTCTTTAGACCTTTACGAACAGAAAATAGAGGCTACCCGTAAAGAATTGCAGGAATATCGCAACTATATAGTGCACTTGAAGCGTCAGGCAGAGCTGGATAAAGAGCAGGTGCGAATAGCCGAAACTGTGCATAGTCGGGAGAAGAAACTTTTTGGCGAAGGGCTAACGGCACAGTCGGACTATGAAGAGGCCAAACAGGTGTTTCTGAACAGACAACAGGGACAGGAACAGATGATGACTTCACTTTCTTCAGCCAAAATACAGGAGGCGCAGTTACAACAGAATATTCTTGAAATCCGGATGGAGCGAAGTCGGGAAGCTAACAGTCTGGGGACAGCCTTAAAAGCTGCTTACAATGAATTACAGGTGAGCATCGAGGACTGGAAAATGACGTATCTTTTCATCAGTCCGGCCGGTGGAATATTGTCTTATAACAATGTGTGGCAGAAGAATCAGAATGTGAATAGCGGGGATAAAGTTTTCTCTATTGTCGCCTCGCAGACAGGGGATATTATCGGCAAGATAAAACTGCCTGTTAACGGGTCGGGCAAGGTGAAACCCGGACAACGGGTGAATATCAGCGTGACGGGATATCCTTATATGGAATTCGGCTTCCTGACCGGAACAGTAGTATCTGTTTCCCTCTTGACGGATAGCGATAGCATGTATACCGTTACTGTAAGCTTACCGCAGGATTTATGTACATCTTATGGTAAAGTGCTGGATTTCAACGGAGAACTTACCGGAACAGCGGAAGTGATGACGGATGAAAGGAGCATAACCGGAAGATTGCTTGAGCCGCTGCGCTATTTGTGGGAGAAATATCTGTAATTCTTTGTGATTTAATACAGAAATCCGAACAACCAGAGAGGTATCCGCTTGCCTGTTCCATATTCCACATTGTCTATTGCCAGATAGCTATTGGGAATATCCTTTATCTGTTCAAAGCTTTTTGTTTTTCCCCCTACCTCAAATGTATAAGTGTCATCTATCCGGAAATCTCCTTGTCCGGAGAAGGTTATTGTATGGTTCGCTTTCAGCTGATTGGCAAAAAAGGTTTCACGGATATTGCCTATGTCTGAGGTTGGAGCGAGTGCATACATCAGGTTGGTATTTTCCAGATATACCTTTTCCGGTTTGGTAAGCTGCTGCATATTATTCTTTTCGGAATAAAGCATGATGAAGGAACCATTTGTGAAACAATCATCAATAGGCGTTTCATCTTTTTGATAGAAACATACTCTACCTTTTCTACCGCAGGCAGGTCATTTTCAAGAATGGTAGTAATGACTTGTTGCAGGCGTAGAGGATAGGAAGCCGGAGCTTCTTTATAGAAAGGGTAATAGCCATGTCGCAAACTATGGAAAAGTCAATTTGTAATAAAGAGGAACCGGTGAATACAATGTGTGAAGTTCGGGGTATCTCCATAGATATCTCCTGAACCTTATTATAAAAAAACACGAATCTCTCGATCCGTGCTTTTTAACTAATGGTTAACTTTAATTTCTGTATTTTTACTTTGCAATTGCCAATAGATTAGTTGTGAAGTCCATCTGTTTGTGGTCAACCAGAGTCCAATCTGATTTATTATCTTGCTTGTAGGCTTTGTAAGCCGTCGGCATATTTGCATCATTCAGTTCGTATACACTTTTCTGAATTGCTTCGTCAAAAGCTTTGTGAGATTCGTTCCAGCGACCATAGTTCATTATTATTTCATTATCGCTGTACTGGTAAGTCATTTTGAAATAGGGTACCCATTCATCTTTTGCACCATCCCATTTGGAAGCCTCTTTGCTGATCAAACGGTTCTGATCATCGTATGAAAAGGTGTACTGCATGTGGCGTTGGAGGTAAGAGCCATCTTTTTTGAAGATAGTTTTTGATGCTACCAATTCGCCGTTCATCACCTGATTTGTTATGAAACCATCCTGAGCTTTCACTTCGGAGTTAAGAACACTTGCTATCATAATAGCTACCAATGCGACTGCTTTAAATAAACTTGTAGTTTTCATAATCTTTATTTTTAAATTGTTACTAATTCTATTGGGTTTTCGCTCTTATCTGTTAGACGGAACTACTTGCTGAAAAGTGGCAGTTAATCTTTATTTTTTTGCTGACCGCTTTCACTTAATAGAAGTCAATTCCTGTGCCAAAGTGATAATGCGTTGATAATCAGTGGTTGTTTAAGAGTGCAACCTGTTCATTATCGGACAACTGTCCGCTCATTATCGAACAGTGATCAGAAATAAATCGAAATATTTATTCTTTTTAAAACATGAGTTTAAAACATATAGCATGTAACCAATAAAGAGTTATTGGTTACATGCTATATGCTATGAAGGATTTCTATTTGATTACTCCCCGCTCTTTTTCACTATGATTTTCGCTGCATATTGTGTAGCGACATTTTTGCGGAAATCCATGAAGTCTGTATTATCTTCTTTGGGATAATTTCCTTGATGGAACAATAGCCGGTGCACAATAAGAATATTTCCACCTTCTTCTAAGGTGATGGAAGAATGAAATTTGCCGAATTTAGTTTCCATATCTGTAGTTTTAGGTAGTGATTCTATTTCGTATCCTTCCGGTAACCGGATGTTGAGGCTGTCTATATCAAGATAACCGTAATTGATTTGAATATCTTGAGTACGCTCACCTTGGTTGCTTGGGCTATAGAAGCCTTTATGGAATATGTTGACGGGGATGAACAGACGCTTTCCGGTTTTATTTCCATACTGGCTGCTTTCGATGGTGTAATGAATATCCAGTTGAGGCTCTTTTTGTTTGGTCTCTTTGAAGCGAATATTATCTACTTTAGCTTGTACAAGACTGATGTCTGAGCGTAGCCAGTCTTTCTGCCGGGCAGGTTCTATGTTTATGATATCTGCTTTATCTTCATATTGAAACAGGCGTGAACTTTGTTTTACTTCGATTTTGGCGCTTCCATCCGGTTGAAGGGAGATGAGAGCGTCGTTGACTTGGGTGCTCAAGGAATCGGCATAGGTCGGTAGTCGGTAAAGTGTTCCGCCATCAGGGCCGATAAGTAAAGCATCATGTCCGGCTATGGAGTGATGTACATAACCCAAGGGCAGAGTAGGGTTAGTGCATTCGATCCAAAGTGTATCGTTAGGTAACGGCACTTGCAGGATGACGTGGTTATTCTGGTTGGCACTGGCAAAATCGGCTAACAGGCGTCTGTTTGTAGTACTGATTACAGTATAGGTAGATGGAATTCCTAACTCTGTAAGCATGGCACGCATATAGTTGGATAGTCCTTTACAATCACCGAATCCGGTACGGTGTACATCAGCAGCGGCAATGGGTTGTAGCCCACCGATACCGAGCTGTATACTGACATAACGTGTAGTGGATGCAAGATACTGGTATACTGCGGCTATTTTTTCATAAGGGGTATTGCAGTTTGCTGTCCGCCTTTGCAGTTCTTCTTTTAGTGCCGGGGGAATCTGATCTCTGCCGCTTAGTAACTGATATTGCCATGCACCGTATGTTTGCCAGTTATCCATACTTCCTTTAGTTCCTTCAAAAGAGAAATTCCGGGGAGTGAAATAGATGCGTGGCAATAGTTCGGAGAGGGCAGGGCTGTAAGGCTCTTTCTGAATGGCGGGTAGGGACTGAACTTTAACTTCCGTCAGCCAGTTTCCGTCCGCCGTTTGCTTTTGGCTGACCTCTGCCTGCATATTGATTGTACGGTAACGACAGGGATTATCGGCCGGAGTGAGAATGCGATAACTTGCTTGTGCGACGGACTGGTTATAATTCTTTTGTGGTAGGAAACTGGGATAGCCGATGAGACCGTCGCTGTTCTTTATTTCCCATTCATAGGTGATGGTTATAGGGTATCGCGATGGAGTGTATTCAAAGAAATAATAATAATCGTCGCTAACAAGTTCATCCGAGTATTCGGTAACTTTCAGCTCGCTCTTTTTTATCTTACGGATGACGTTGCCGGAGGCATCGCGGACTTCTCCGGAGAATTTCTTTAAAGAGGAAAAGCGGTCGCACATACAGACAAAAGAGGCATCCCCTTTCCCTTTTCCATCCAGTATTTGTATTACGCGTTTCTCTTTCTGAATGGCATCGGTAGGAGAGGTACATACAATATCCGTTACGGCATCCTGTATGATGGAATAAGCATTGGCATGTAAATCTGTTTGGGCGTGCAGACCACTGGAACAAACGGTGGCTTGTAACAGAAATCCGATCAAGAACTTGTTTGTTTTCATAAATCTCTCTATTAGAGTTTCTTTAAAACCATTATTTCATTATTCTTCTTTACTATTATTTCCCATAATTGCTGCAGTTCGGGATAATCGGTATTCAGGAATAATAGCTTTTGCAACCTGAAAAGGTATCTGAGAGTGACCTGATTGTTTTGCTGGGTGATGGTATACCGGCAGAATACTTTCTCATCACCTGTTTGCACCCTTAGACCTTCCGGCTTCTCATCTACTACATATCCCTCTGGGATAGTCAGATTAGCGGTCAGTGACAGATGGTCCGTATAAGGAAATTCTACAGGGAGCTTTCTTTCTGATTGTTTGAAAGGGGATTCGGAAACATGCAGGAATACAAGCGGATTGACGTAAATAAACTGGTCGTTAACTGTAGATTGTTTTTCGAATTCCATTACTTCACGTACTTGTGGTGAGAAGCCGTTTCTTCCTTCTATCCGGAGTGACTTGACCTGGATGTTTTCTTCGGAAGCCAGCTTGTTGACAAAGTCGGTGCTGTCCTTTGCCGTGCGGAACTTATTCCGTAAGCGGGAAGCATACTGACCTGCATAAAGTGTTTCGCGTGTACCAGAAATGGTACCTTCAGGAGAAATGCTGGCAATAACGGCGGATCTCAACTGGTTTGTTCCGAGAGCTTCCAGATTAACCCATTGACTGTGGTTACCCGGAATGATGACCCGGGCGCGGTTGGTCATAAGTAGAGGAGGCAGTACATTGAGGTAGCCGTCTTCTACTGAACTGTCCAGATAAACCAAGGTGGTGTCTGTGTGGGCAATACCTACGATGAAAGTATTTAGTTTCTGAAGGCTGGGGTGGGTCAGGGGGAGTATGCCCATATTCCGCCGGCTCATTACTACCGGATAGGCAGGTATTCCGGCATCTGTCAACATACTGATGAGGATGAAGTTTAAATCAGCATTGCTTCCTGTACCCTCTTTCAGTATTTGCTTTGGGGCTTTACCGTATAAGTTGTATTTCTCATTCCATTTCACCTTATTTTTGAGTAGAGTGTAGATGGCACATATCTTTTCTTCTGTTCCTTTCATCTGTTCAAGATGTAGTGCATTCATCTCTTCTTTAAGAGGATTGCTCATTTTCAGTCTGCCACCGAATTCATTGTCTTTGAGCAATGCTTCATCAATTTGTTCCCAGCTTTTTGTGAACGATTGATAGAGAGAACCGGGAAAATCAATTCCCAGTAGTTCTAAATTTACCTGTGTACAGTAGTCATCTGCACACCACACGTAACTGTCGTCTTTCAAGGCGGGTAGTTGAGTTCCCCGAAAATTCATGTGTGATCCGGTGCATTGGAAGAACTGTCCCCCGATAGAGAGACTGAGAGAAGTGGATTCGCTTTTTGTCTCCAGGCTCTCCATGCCGCGCATGTCTGTATTGAACTTGAAATATTCGGGAATGATTATATCGTATTCAGCATATAAAGTAGGAATGTCACTTTGTGCTTTCCAGCTGTCGATGGTGAAGAAGAAGTCTGATTCTAACCGGTATTCATATTCTATCAAAGTCCCTGCTTTTACTTGCGGGATGGAGAATTTCAGAGTCATCTGGTTTTCGTTAAGGCGCTCTTTGAATACCATATCTTTTTTCATTTTGGTACGTACCATTTTCCCGTTTTCCATATTATAAGCGCTGGCATCCAAACCGATGATATTTTCTTTCATGGTGTTGTTGGCCAATTCATAGTAGGGAATCGTAACATTGGCGTAAGATGTACCTTCCGGTTTGAGTACTTTGATTTTTACTTTATACTCAGAAACGAGGCGGAAGCTTTCAAGCCCCCATTTGTAGCTGACATTGGTCAGTTTACATAGAATAACGGCGGTGGCATTAGAGTCGGGCGCATAGGTAGTCATGGTCAACTCTTCCATGGTAGGTTTTCCAAACTTTAGATTGGGAATAATTGTTTGCTCGTCGGCAAATAGTTGGAGACAGCAAAGATAGCATAGTAAAGTCAATAAAGCGTTTTTCATATAGTTTTGAATTGAGTGTTGTTGTTTCCGCAAATATATGTTTTTTTCATTTAAAACAAGCGTTTATTCCTCTCTTTTATTAAAACTCCTTAAAGAAAGCCCGTAGCGTCACTTTTTATTTGTTATTTTGCACCAAATTCGGGTATAGTGTGGTCTGATTGATTCGGACTGCACTTCATTATTGCATAATGTTCAATGAATAAACTCACCATAAAAGTCTGTCCGGTATGCGGTAGTGCACATATAGAGCGTGCTATGACTTGCATAGACCATTATGCTTCCAGCGAAGCATTCTATCTGTGTCGTTGTCAGGATTGTAGCTTTCTCTTTACGCAGGATTTTCCTGTGGAAGCCGAGATAGGCAGATATTATGAAACTCCCGATTACATTTCCCATTCCGATACGAAAAAAGGCCTTATGAACAGGGTGTACCACTGGGTGCGTAGCTATATGCTGGGCCGTAAGGCGCGCTTGGTGGTTCGCGAAGCACATCGTAAGGAAGGACGTCTGCTGGATATCGGTACGGGAACAGGATATTTTGCCGATGCTATGCAGAAGCGAGGCTGGCAGGTGGAGGCAGTGGAAAGGAATGCGCAGGCACGCGTATTTGCTAAGGAACACTTCAATCTGGATATAAAGCCTGATACCGCATTGCAGGATTTTGCTCCCGGCAGCTTTGATGTCATTACTTTGTGGCACGTTATGGAGCATTTGGAACATTTGAATGAGACGTGGGATACATTGAATAAACTCCTGACGGAAAAGGGTGTACTGATTATTGCAGTGCCTAACTGTTCTTCTTATGATGCTAAGAAGTATGGTGCACATTGGGCTGCTTATGATGTTCCGCGCCATTTGTGGCATTTTACGCCGGGTACCATTCAGAAGTTGGGTGCCAAGCATGAGTTTATATTGGCTGCACGCTATCCGATGCCATTTGATGCATTCTATGTATCGATGTTGAGTGAAAAGTATATGGGACGTTCTCTGTCTTTCTTCCGGGGCATGCTTAGTGGTACGCTGGCATGGTTCAGTGCATTGGGAAGCAAGGAACGGAGCAGTTCGATGATTTATGTATTCAGAAAGAAACAGAAGTAGGGGGATAAGATAAAAGGTGATAGGGTGGTAAAGTGATAGAGTGATAAGAAGGTGATAAAGGAAGAAATGAAGGTATGAAGACGAAAAGCAAAAATAATTCCGTATCCTATTTTGATATGCAGTTCATTACCTCCAGTATCAGTACTACGTTGGTATTGCTGTTGTTGGGGTTGGTGGTGTTTTTCGTGCTGACTGCCCATAATCTGTCTGTGTATGTGAAGGAGAATATCAATTTCTCTATTATCATTAGTGATGATATGAAGGAGGCAGATATTCTGAAGTTGCAAAAGAGGCTGGATAAGGAAGTGTTTGTACGGTCTACGGAGTATATTTCGAAGAAGCAGGCGCTTCGCGAGCAAATTGAAGCAATGGGAACAGACCCGCAAGATTTCCTGGGTTATAATCCGCTTCATGCATCTGTCGAAGTGAAATTGCACTCTGATTATGCGAATACCGACAGTATAGCTAAAATAGAGAAACAGATAAAGAAAAATACCAATGTACAGGAAGTACGTTATCAGGAAGATCTGATAAACATGGTCAATGAGAACATCCGCAACATAAGTCTGATGTTACTGGGGTTGGCGGTATTATTGGCGTTCATATCCTTTGCATTGATTAATAATACCATCCGGTTGACAATCTATTCCAAGCGCTTTCTCATTCATACAATGAAATTGGTAGGGGCGAGTTGGAGTTTTATCCGCCGTCCGTTCCTGTGGCGTAACTTTTGGATAGGCGTATTGGCTGCTGTCATTGCCGATGGGATTCTGTGGGGTGCTGCCTACTGGTTGGTGGTATATGAGCCGGATCTGATCAGTGTTATTACGCCCAATGTCATGATGCTGGTTTCCGTATCGGTGCTTGTGTTCGGGGTGTGCATTACATGGTTCTGTGCATACCTGTCCATTAATAAGTTCCTGCGGATGAAGGCAAGTACACTGTATTATATATAATACCGGACAGTATAGTTGCTTCAATCGGAACTATACATAAATGGAAAAATAAGAGACGTTTTGAATGAAGTTAAACCGTAAATAATTAAATCATAAATAAAGAGATGAGTAAACAGAAATTTGCTTTCGATAAAACCAACTTTATCCTGCTTGCAGTTGCAATGGCGGTAGTGATTATCGGCTTTATCCTGATGACCGGTCCGGTGTCTACACCGACGCACTTTGAACCGGATATTTTTAGTGCAAGACGTATTAAAGTTGCTCCGGTGGTTTGCCTTGCGGGCTTCTTACTTATGATATATGCAGTGTTGCGTAAGCCGCGTGACAAGCAAATGGATAATGGGGGAATGAAAGAATGAAATGCTATGTGTGGGAGGATGGCCTTCTATCATAAATTATAAATCATAAATAAACTACATGGAATGGTTTGAGGCGCTCATCCTTGGGATAATCCAAGGTTTGACAGAGTATTTGCCGGTAAGTAGTAGCGGACATTTGGCTATCGGTTCGGCATTATTTGGTATTGAGGGAGAAGAAAATCTGGCATTTACGGTAGTAGTACATGTGGCTACGGTGTTCAGTACGCTGGTAGTTCTGTGGAAAGAGATAGAATGGATTTTCAAAGGGCTGTTTAAGTGGCAGATGAATGAAGAGACGCGCTATGTAATTAATATCCTGATTTCTATGGTACCTATCGGTATTGTAGGCGTGTTCTTTAAAGATGAGGTGGAAGCGGTCTTTGGTTCAGGTTTACTGATCGTAGGCTGTATGTTGCTGGTGACGGCTGCTTTATTGTCTTTCTCTTATTATTATAAGCCGAAGCAGAAAGAGAATATCTCTATGAAAGATGCATTCATTATCGGTTTGGCTCAGGCTTGTGCTGTACTTCCCGGACTTTCACGTTCCGGAACTACAATTGCTACAGGGTTGTTGCTGGGTGATAATAAGGCAAAGTTGGCTCAGTTTTCTTTCCTGATGGTGATGCCACCCATATTGGGTGAAGGCCTGTTGGATGGTATGAAGTTGATGAAAGGCGAAGATATTGCCGGAAGTATTTCAACCTTGTCATTGTTGATAGGCTTCATTGCGGCTTTTGTATCGGGTTGTTTGGCTTGTAAGTGGATGATTAATATTGTGAAAAAAGGGAAACTGATATACTTTGCGATTTATTGTGCGATTGCCGGTATTGCAACCCTTGTACTGTCACAAATGCAAGGATAGCAGATGAAGTTTAAAGAAGGAGAAGTACTCTATTTTAATAAACCGTTGGGGTGGACTTCGTTTAAGGTTGTGGGACATGTGCGTTATCACATCTGCCGACGGATGAAAGTGAAGAAATTGAAAGTAGGCCATGCCGGCACACTCGATCCTTTGGCTACGGGGGTGATGATTGTCTGTACAGGTAAGGCTACGAAGCGAATTGAAGAGTTTCAGTACCATACGAAGGAATATGTTGCCACCATTCAGTTGGGCGCCACCACTCCTTCCTACGATCTGGAACACGAGATAGATGCCACTTACCCTACGGAGCATATTACGCGGGAGTTGGTGGAAGAGACGTTGAAGACATTTATCGGTGAGATACAACAAGTGCCTCCCGCCTTTTCAGCCTGTATGGTGAATGGCAAACGTGCTTATGATCTGGCACGTAAAGGTGAAGAGGTAGAGTTGAAGCCGAAGTTGTTGGTGATTGACGAGATAGAGTTGCTGGAATGTAACTTACCGGAGATTAAAGTCCGCGTGGTGTGCAGCAAGGGTACGTATATCCGTGCCTTGGCACGTGATATCGGTGAAGCGCTGAATAGTGGTGCTCATCTTACGGCTTTGGAACGTACTCGCGTAGGTGATGTCCGATTGGAAGATTGCCTCGACCCGATGAATTTTAAGGAGTGGATAGATGCTCAGGAGATAGAAATTGAAGAATAACTTAAAGAAAGAATAGATATGAAACTGTCGCAATTTAAATTTAAGCTTCCGGAAGAGAAGATTGCTTTGCACCCTACAAAGTATAGAGATGAATCGCGCCTTATGGTGCTTCACAGAAAGACAGGTGAGATTGAGCACAAAGAATTCAAAGATGTTCTGAACTACTTTGATGACAAAGATGTGTTCATCTTCAATGATACGAAAGTATTTCCTGCCCGCCTGTATGGTAATAAGGAAAAGACCGGTGCCCGTATCGAGGTATTCCTTCTTCGCGAGTTGAACGAAGAACTTCGTTTGTGGGATGTATTGGTAGATCCTGCCCGTAAGATACGTATCGGCAATAAGCTGTATTTCGGTGACGACGATTCTATGGTAGCTGAAGTTATTGACAATACGACTTCGCGCGGTCGTACGCTCCGTTTCCTTTATGACGGTCCGCACGATGAATTCAAGAAAGCTTTGTACGCACTGGGCGAAACCCCACTGCCGCATAGCATTATCAATCGTCCTGTAGAACCGGATGATTCAGAACGTTTCCAGTCTATCTTTGCTCGCAATGAAGGTGCGGTAACGGCTCCTACTGCCAGTCTGCACTTCAGCCGTGAACTGATGAAGCGCTTGGAAATCAAGGGTATCGATTTTGCTTATATTACTCTTCATGCCGGTTTGGGTAATTTCCGCGACATTGATGTGGAAGACCTCACGAAGCATAAGACGGACTCTGAACAAATGGTTGTGAACGAAGAAGCCGTCAGCATTGTGAACCGTGCCAAGGATATGAACAGACAGGTTTGTGCCGTGGGTACTACCGTGATGCGTGCTATCGAGAGCACCGTAAGCACAGACGGACATCTGAAACCGTACGAAGGCTGGACGAACAAGTTCATCTTCCCTCCTTACGACTTTACAGTGGCAAATGCGATGATTTCCAATTTCCACATGCCGCTTTCTACTTTGTTGATGATTGTTGCTGCTTTCGGTGGATACGATCAGGTAATGGAGGCGTATAATGTGGCTCTGAAGGAAGGTTACCGCTTCGGTACGTATGGCGATGCGATGTTGATTACGGATAAGTAATGCACGTCTATTTCAGTTTAGGGACTAACTTAGGCAATAAGGAGCAGAATCTCCGTCTTGCCGTGCAATATATTGAGAAGCGGATAGGGAAAGTGATTTCCCTGTCCGCTTTTTATGCTACTGCCCCGTGGGGGTTCTCCTCGGACAATGCTTTCCTGAATGCTGCTGTCTGTATAGAAACCACGCTTTCTCCCTTAGAGGTACTTTCTGAGTCGCAGTCCATTGAGCGGGAGATGGGACGTATTCATAAATCTGTAAATGGTGTGTACAGTGACCGTGTGATAGATGTCGACTTGTTGTTGTATGATGATCTTATTCTGGATACCCCTACATTGAAACTTCCCCATCCGTTGATGCAGGAACGTGCTTTTGTGATGGAACCGCTGGCGGAAATTGCCCCTGATGTGATGCATCCTGTATTGGGGAAAAACATACAGGAACTTTATCTCGGTACCTTTACATAATATCCTTTAAAAATCAGGTATATATACCCGACTTCTTGGAAATATATATCCAATGCCTTGGATCTATATATCCAGCGCGTCCGATCTATATATCCAACACATTGGATATACATCTCCAATAAATGGAGTAAATATCTCCTTTGTTTTTGATAAATAGAATACAATTACATACTTTTGCGACCGTTGAATAAGAAGACTTCCATATGAAGAATAAATATCGCAACTTGTTCTTGCTTTTTGGTGTGCTGGCTATCGTTGTCATGCTTTGCACGATGGATATGGATTATTCCGATATATGGGAGAATCTGAAGCGCGTGGGCTTTTGGTTTCCTGTGATCATGCTGTTGTGGTTCTTTGTCTATCTGATAAATACCTGTTCGTGGTATCTGATAATCAGGGATGACCGTAAGTATCGCGTTCCTTTCTGGACGGTCTGCAAACTGTCGATCACCGGTTTTGCCATCAATTATGCCACGCCCGGCGGACTGATGGGAGGCGAACCGTACCGGATTATGGAGCTGACTCCCTATGTGGGTGTAAGTAAGGCTACCTCTTCCGTCATTCTGTACGTGATGATGCATATCTTTTCTCACTTCTGGTTTTGGTTTCTTTCCATATTCTTATATATCTTCCTGTATCCTGTGAATACCTTTATGTCAATATTGCTCACTGCAATAGGAGCATTCTGCCTGCTGGCTATCTATTTCTTTGCCCGTGGATATAAGAATGGAATGACGGTGAAGACTTTCCGGTTTCTGCAGAAGGTACCGTTTATCAAACGGTGGGCACATCGTTTCATTGTGAAACAAAAAGATACTCTGGAACAGATTGATAGTCAGATAGCCTTGTTGCATAGCCAACATAAGATTACTTTCTACAGTTCGCTGCTGTTGGAGCTTTCGGCACGCATATTCTCCAGCCTTGAAATATACATCATTCTGCGCGTCTTCACCCCGGAAGTGAGTGGATGGGATTGTGTGTTGATATTGGCTTTCTCCTCGCTGTTCAGCAATCTGATATTCTTCTTCCCGATGCAGCTGGGGGCGCGTGAAGGTGGACTGGCCCTGGCTGTAGATGGCTTACATATGTCTCCGGCACTGGGTGTTTATGTGGGACTGATTACCCGGCTGCGTGAACTGTTATGGATCGTTATCGGCATGGTATTGATAAAGGTTGGCAATAGAAAACCGGGTGATCCGCCTTCTTCCGAATGTTAAAGCCTCTTCAGGCATCCCGATCACTTTACCTACAAGTGGGTATTCTGTTTATAGAAGTGTTAATACTTTCCTGATTATATACTATATTCATCGAAAACCTTTATCTTTGCACCCGAAAATGAAATGTGGAAAGATTTGAGTAGCTTGCAACCACAGAAAAAAATGCTAAAACAACATCCTTTTCTGACGGCTCCGTGCTGATGCTTCTACTCACATTTATCTCCATACTTCTTTTAATTTTTAATTTCTAATTTTTAATTTGAAATGGGATATTTATTCACATCCGAATCGGTGTCTGAAGGACACCCCGACAAAGTGGCCGATCAAATATCGGACGCTGTGCTTGACAAACTGTTGGCTTACGACCCCAGTTCGAAAGTAGCTTGCGAAACTCTGCGACCAGGGTATGATGTTTGGTTATGCTACTAACGAGACCGAAAATTACATGCCTCTTTCTCTCGACCTGTCACACCGCATTCTGCAAGTGCTGGCCGACATCCGTCGCGAAGGTAAGGAAATGACTTATCTTCGTCCGGACTCTAAGAGCCAGGTAACCATTGAATACGATGATAACGGCACGCCCGTACGCATCGATACGATTGTAGTTTCTACTCAGCATGATGATTTCATTCAGCCGGCTGACGGCAGCGAGGCTGCCCAGTTGAAAGCGGATGAAGAAATGCTTGCCACAATTCGTCAGGATGTCATTAATATCCTGATGCCACGTGTCATAGCTTCCATTCATGCAGAGAAAGTTTTGGCATTGTTCAATGATCATATCACTTATCACGTCAATCCTACCGGAAAGTTCGTTATCGGCGGACCTCATGGAGATACCGGTCTGACAGGGCGTAAGATTATTGTAGATACATATGGTGGTAAGGGTGCTCATGGTGGCGGTGCTTTCTCAGGTAAAGACCCCAGTAAGGTAGACCGCAGTGCTGCATATGCTGCCCGTCACATTGCCAAGAATCTGGTAGCTGCCGGTGTAGCCGACGAGATGCTGGTACAGGTATCTTATGCTATTGGTGTGGCGCGTCCCATCAATATTTACGTCAATACTTATGGACGCGGTCATGTAGCGATGAGTGATGGTGAGATTGCAAAGAAGATTGATGAACTTTTCGATCTTCGTCCGAAAGCCATTGAAGATCGTTTGAAACTCCGTAATCCGATTTATCAGGAAACTGCAGCTTACGGCCATTTGGGACGTGAACCGCAAGTAATTACCAAGCACTTCAAATCTCGTTATGAAGGTGACAAGGATGTAGAAGTAGAACTCTTCACTTGGGAAAAGCTGGATTATGTGGATAAAGTGAAGGCTGCTTTCGGTCTGTAGTATTTTCCTTTCAGTTAGTAATCAGCGTAGCTTTACAAGCTATTTATATAGAAGCCGTTTTTCTTCATTCCGTTTTGCGGGGGGGAGAGGACGGCTTTTGCTATTCTTCTTGCTACATTTGCACTTTTTAAAATTATTCTGTTTGACAATGAAACATTTTCTTTGAATAAAGAGTTATTTATATGGTTGCAAAGATATAATTTATTTGTGATTTGTCATTATCTTTGTAGGTATTGGAATAATGCCAGCGGTATTATTAAATAATTGAAGATACACTTTTGAACTGATTAAGAATGAGCAATATCTTTAAAAAAATATTCTCTTTAACGAGAGATAATGAAAGCAAACCGGATTTCCAGACTTGTTGCACTCCTATGGAAGTTTTTGATGAACAGAAAGTAAAAGCTATTGTAAAACACTGGCTTTTGTCCATTGATGAGTATGAGACTATCCCGGATGATATCGTTGCATTGAACTTCAATCTTTGGGAAGCTGTTGAGGAGGATGGTGAGAGTTGCTATACGCTTGAGTTGACGGGTGCCAAACAGTATGATGCAGAAGATGATGACTGGGCATGCGAAGAGGATTTTGATCCAAGACTAAGAAACTGTGATGCATTGCAACTTTCAAGTGCAATCCCATGGGAGGATATATTGAAAGGGCTGGTAGAAGTCTTGAAAGAACTGAAGGTTGAGTTAGCGGAGATAAATCTCTTTCAGGTGGAGCATATAACTGTTGGATTTACGGAAGGGGATCTGGAAGTTATAAAATAATGCATAAATGTTACTCAATGGTTATATTATCCTTCCGACGTTTCCAACATATCGATCAGTTGTACCCGTTGTATAGAGAAGCTATTGCTTTCTTTTTGTACATACTTGAGCAGTGCAAGTCCATCCTGGCGAAGTTTGGATTTTCGAAGAAGATCATCTGTTCCCATATCGTCGGATATCTTCAGCATGGTCATAGCGGCAAGCTCCGTCTTCCCCATTTCATTGGGGTCGCCCTTGTACCGATCAATTAATTCCTCTATATTCATTCCCAGCAAATTTTCGGAAGGGAAACCCAGTATTTGTCTGGTCAGATCGTCATATTCAGTCCATTCACTCCAGCGGTATTTCTTCTTCTGGAGCAGGGCGCTCACAATTAAAGAAATGATTTCCTGGATCATTCGTATCAGATAATCTTGTTTAATCATATATTCCTCCTTTTAATAGTGTTAGTTGAAAAGAATGAGAACAGGTTACAAAGTTAGTGATATTTTTAAGATATCGCTGAAAATCTTTACCTTTGCACTTACTAATGATATAAGGTATAGCAATTTCCATGAATAAGATAACTTCCGTATGTGTATATTGTGCTTCGAGCACTAAAATCGATTCCGCCTATTTTGAAGCAGCCCGTGAACTGGGTACTCTGTTGGGGCAACGTCGTATCCGACTGATAAATGGTGCTGGTGGTATCGGACTGATGAGTACTACTTCTGACGCCGTGTTGGCAGCAGATGGAGAGGTGACTGGTGTTATTCCTCATTTTATGGTGGAACAAGGATGGCAGCATAAAGGGTTGACAGAGATGATAGAAGTGGAAAACATGCACCAGCGTAAGCAGAAAATGGCAGATTTAAGCGATGCTATTATTGCTTTGCCCGGTGGATGCGGTACATTGGAAGAACTGCTGGAAATTATTACTTGGAAGCAATTAGGTTTGTATCTGAATCCTATTGTAATCCTAAATACCAATGGATATTTTGATCCCTTGTTAACCATGTTGCAGCGTGCCGTGGATGAGAACTTTATGCGCGAGCAACACGGTGCTATCTGGCATGTGGCAAGTACACCGCAGGAAGCTATTGATCTGATACATACCACTCCCATCTGGGATAGTTCGATACGTAAGTTTGCGGCAATATGATTGGGCTACTGCTGACATGGATTGCGGGATTCGAGGGAATGCCTATTCCTTATTCTCCTAAATTGGATGACGGAATCACTATACTCCTGTTGTGCTGCTTTTTCATATCTGCCTATGTCTTATCCCGTAGCCGTAAGTTTCTGGTGCAACTAATGAAAGACTTTCTGCTCAACCGTGAGCGGACCAGTATCTTTGCAGCCACTACGGCAGCGGATATGCGTTATATGTTGCTGTTGATCTTGCAGACTTGTGTGCTGGGGGCTGTCTGCACTTTCAATTATTTTATAGATGTCCGTCCGGAACTGGGAGAACGCATTCCTCCTTATATCCTGCTTGGAGTATATCTTGCGATAGCTTTACTTTATCTTTTCTGGAAGTGGGTGACTTACTCTTTCCTGGGTTGGATTTTTTTTGACGGAAACCGTACAAGCCTCTGGATGGAGTCTTATTCTACACTGCTTTATTACCTTGGATTTGCCCTTTTCCCGTTTGCTTTATTCCTTGTTTACTTCGATTTGAGTTTACTTGCAACTGTGATAATTGGTTTATTTCTGATGTTTTTTACTAAAATATTGATGTTATATAAGTGGATAAAGCTTTTTTGTAGCAATTTATATGGCATTTTGCTTTTAATTTTGTACTTTTGTGCCCTTGAAATCATACCTTGTTTTATTGTATATCGAGGTGTGTTACAACTAAATGATTATTTGATAATAAATTTTTAGGACGTTGAAAATTAAGAAAGTACTTGTGTCGCAGCCGAAACCGGCATCAGATATGAAGTATTTCTGTGTGACAGAGGCTGTTGCATTGTATATCCAAAAGTATATTCAATACCGCAAGCGTAAGATCTTCTTTGGTAATACAGGAAAGTTTGAAGACTTGTTGCCTTCTATCATCAAGCATAAAACTGAGAAGTATCTGGTTCCGATGTCTGATGTGCACACAGACGAGATCAAAAATCTCTTGGAAAAAAGCAAGATACAGCATACAGAAACTGTTATGTATCGTACGGTAAGTAATGACTTTACTGCAGAAGAAGAATTTGATTATGACATGCTTGTATTCTTTAGTCCTGCAGGAGTAACTTCTCTGAAGAAGAATTTCCCGGACTTCCAACAGAAGGAAATCAAGATTGGTACCTTTGGTTCCACTACAGCACAAGCTGTACGCGATGCCGGACTCCGTCTCGATCTGGAAGCTCCCAGCGTACAAGCTCCGTCTATGACGGCAGCGCTGGATATGTTCATCAAAGAGAACAATAAAGGAAAATAAATTTAGAGTTACGAGCTACAAGCTACAGGCTACGAGTGCCATGCGGAATAGCATGCCATTTATAGCTTAACTTGTAGCTCGTAACTTGTTTACTGCGGAGCTACTTGTAGCTCTTAGCCTGTAACTCGTAGCTAAGAATGCTTAATACCCTGCATAAGACCGAAAGGCTGGATAAGAAGAAAGTCATCGATAAGATGTTTTCAGGCGGTGCGCGTTCGTTTTCCGTCTTCCCTTTGCGTGTGGTATATCTGCCGGTGGAGGAGTTGGAGGCTCCTGTTTCCATACTGGTCAGTGTATCAAAACGCCGTTTTAAACGGGCGGTGAAACGTAACCGTGTGAAACGTCAGATACGTGAGGCGTATCGGAAAAACAAGCACGGACTATTGCAGGCGCTCCAGGATAAGGAGCAGCAACTTGCTGTGGCTTTCATTTATCTTTCCGACCGGTTGACTGACTCGATGGAAATTGAAGAAAGGATGAAGATTGCGTTGGCTCGTATCACGGAGAAAGTAGCCTCCTTATGAAAAAGCTGCTTTCATACCTGCTGTTGCTTCCTATTTATTTTTATCAGAAGTGCATTTCACCCCTGACTTCTCCTTCGTGCCGCTTCACTCCCACATGTTCACAATATGCCGTTGAGGCGATCAAGAAACATGGTCCTTTTAAGGGATTGTATTTGGCAATCAGGCGTATACTGCGTTGTCATCCCTGGGGAGGTTCCGGATATGATCCTGTTCCATAAAGACATAATATCTTTACTGTATGATAATTCCTGCTGATATACACACTCATTGCCAACCGGAAGTGCCTGGAGAAGCTATTGTGAATTGCTTTCCCGAAACATTTGTTCCGCAACTGGAAGGGTGGTATTCTGTAGGAATACATCCGTGGTATATAGCTTCTTCTAGTGTATCTCTGGCTGATAAAAAGAGATGTTTGGAGAGGTTATTGTATCATCCTCAGGTTTTGGCTATAGGTGAAGTAGGACTGGATAAATTGGCTGATGCTTCTCTGCCTTTACAGGGGGAAGTTTTCGAATATCAGGCATGGCTGGCTGAAGAAACTGATAAGCCGCTGGTTATTCATCTGGTGAAGGCTGTGGATGAACTCTTAAAATTGAAACAGAAGATACGTCCGGTGGAACCGTGGATTATTCATGGGTTTCGCGGAAAAGCAGTGCTGGCAGAAGAATATCTCCGACACGGTTTTTTTCTTTCTTTCGGGGAAAAGTATCAGGAAGAAGCACTGCGAATCGTACCATCTGACAGGTTGTTCATAGAGACAGATGAGAGTATGGCTTCTATTGACGCACTCTATGAGAGGGCGGCTATGATTCGTAAGGTTCCCTCTTGGGAACTTCGGGAAACGATTCGGAAGAATGTGGAGGGAATCTTTTTTAGGCGATAAGAGTTGTTTGTTCAGATAAAGAGTCGTACTTTTGCAATTACAAAGTATATCAAATATTTAAATAGTTAATCATTCGATGAATTTTGTAGAAGAATTGAAATGGCGTGGCATGCTCCACGATATGATGCCTGGTACGGAAGAACTTCTGGCTAAGGAACAAGTGACCGCATACATAGGTTTTGACCCTACAGCGGACTCATTGCACATTGGACACCTCTGCAGTGTAATGATACTGCGTCATTTCCAACGTTGCGGACATAAGCCAATGGCATTGATTGGTGGTGCTACGGGTATGATTGGTGACCCTTCCGGCAAGTCGGCAGAGCGCAATCTGCTCACAGAAGAGATTCTGCAACGCAACATGGATGGTATGAAGAAGCAGTTGAGCAAGTTCCTGGATTTTGAATCTGATGCTCCCAACCGTGCAGAACTGGTGAACAACTACGACTGGATGAAGAACTTCACATTCCTTGACTTTGCTCGCGAAGTAGGCAAGCATATCACCGTAAACTATATGATGGCGAAAGATTCTGTAAAGAAGCGCCTGAATGGTGAAGCTCGTGATGGTTTGTCTTTCACTGAGTTTACTTATCAGTTATTACAAGGTTATGACTTCCTGCATCTGTATGAAACCAAAGGTTGCAAACTGCAAATGGGCGGTTCCGATCAATGGGGTAACATTACAACAGGTGCCGAGTTAATTCGTCGTACAAACGGTGGTGAGGTATTTGCACTGACCAGTCCTCTGATTACGAAGGCTGACGGCGGTAAGTTCGGTAAGACTGAGTCCGGTAACATCTGGCTTGATCCTCGCTATACTTCTCCGTATAAATTCTATCAATTCTGGTTGAATGTGAGCGATGCTGATGCTGCACGTTACATTAAGATATTTACTTCTTTGAGCAAAGAAGAAATAGATGCTCTGATAGTAGAACATGAAGCTGCACCGCATCTGCGTATTCTTCAGAAGCGTCTGGCAAAAGAAGTGACTATTATGGTTCATTCTGAAGAAGATTATAATGCAGCAGTAGATGCATCCAATATATTATTCGGTAATGCAACTTCTGATGCTTTGAAGAAATTGGATGAAGATACTCTGTTGGCTGTATTCGAAGGTGTGCCTCAGTTCGAAGTGTCTAAGGATGCTGTGGCAGCCGGAGTAAAAGCTGTCGATTTGTTCACTGAGAACGCGGCTATCTTTGCTTCCAAAGGTGAGATGCGTAAACTGGTGCAGGGTGGTGGTGTTTCTCTTAACAAAGAGAAGCTGGAAGCCTTTGACCAAGTGATTACTTCTGCTGATCTTTTGGATGAAAAATATCTGCTTGTACAGCGCGGGAAGAAGAATTACTATCTGATTATTGCCAAATAAACGGTTAATTAATAACAGATATGAAAAAATGCCCCGAAATATTTGGATATTTCGGGGCATACTTCTATCTTTGCACCGCTTTTTAACAGAAAGCGCATAAGTTTGGACTATGGTGTAATGGTAGCACAACAGGTTTTGGTTCTGTTTGTCCAAGTTCGAATCTTGGTAGTCCAACCAAAGAAGGCCCTGAAAGAGAAATCTTTCGGGGCTTTTTATTTAAAATTACTCTGATGGCTCTCTCTATTGTATTATTTTCTGTTAAAGATTTCCTATTTTTATCCATTTGAACAATAATACTACATAATTGGGACAAAAACACAATGTTTTGACGTTTTCTTTTGCTACATTTGCATCGTGTACGTAAACGAAGTATGCCAATAACCGATTATTATAAACTTTAAAACGTAATAGGATTATGAAAACGAACTATGAAATTCGCTATGCAGCGCATCCCGAAGATGCAAAAAGTTACGATACCAAACGCATCCGTCGTGATTTCCTCATTGAGAAAGTATTTTCTGCTAACGAAGTAAATATGGTATATTCCATGTACGACCGTATGGTTGTGGGTGGTGCAATGCCGGTAGGCGAAGTGTTGAAGCTGGAAGCTATCGATCCGCTGAAAGCTCCGTTCTTCCTGACTCGTCGTGAAATGGGTATCTATAACGTAGGTGGTCCTGGTGTAGTAAAAGCCGGAGACGCTGTATTCGAATTGAATTATAAAGAAGCTCTTTATTTGGGCTCAGGTGACCGTGAAGTGACCTTTGAAAGCAAGGACGAAAAGAATCCTGCTAAATTCTATTTCAACTCACTGACTGCTCACCGTAACTATCCTGATAAGAAAGTGACGAAAGCTGATGCAGTAGTTGCTGAAATGGGTAGCTTGGAAGGTTCCAACCACCGTAATATTAATAAGATGTTGGTTAATCAGGTATTGCCGACCTGCCAGTTACAGATGGGTATGACAGAACTTGCTCCGGGTAGTGTATGGAATACAATGCCGGCACACGTTCATAGCCGTCGTATGGAAGCTTATTTCTATTTTGAAGTGCCCGAAGACCATGCAGTTTGCCATTTCATGGGTGAAGTTGATGAAACCCGCCATGTATGGATGAAGGGCGATCAGGCTGTATTGTCTCCTGAATGGTCTATTCACTCTGCTGCCGCTACTCACAACTATACCTTTATTTGGGGTATGGGCGGTGAAAACCTGGATTATGGAGATCAGGATTTCTCTTTGATTACCGACCTGAAGTAATATATTGAGTAAATCACGACTCTGAATCGTAAATTAGAAACAAATAACTATTAAACCTAAGTAAATAAATTATGGTAAACTTTTCATTAGAAGGCAAAGTAGCACTTGTAACCGGTGCTTCTTATGGAATTGGTTTCGCTTTGGCAACTGCTTACGCACAAGCCGGTGCTAAAATCGTGTTCAACGACATCAAACAAGAATTGGTAGACAAAGGTTTGGCTGCTTACAAAGCCGAAGGTATCGACGCTAAAGGTTATGTATGCGACGTAACGAATGAAGAGCAGGTGAATGCTATGGTTGCCCAGATTGAGAAAGAAGTGGGCGTGATTGATATTCTGGTAAACAATGCAGGTATCATCAAGCGTATTCCGATGCACGAAATGTCTGCTGCTGAATTCCGTCAGGTGATCGATGTAGACTTGAATGCTCCGTTCATCGTATCGAAAGCTGTCATTCCTTCTATGATAAAGAAAGGTCACGGCAAGATTATCAACATTTGCTCTATGATGAGTGAGTTGGGCCGTGAAACTGTATCTGCTTATGCTGCTGCTAAGGGTGGCTTGAAGATGCTGACTCGTAACATCGCTTCTGAATACGGTGAATATAACATCCAGTGTAATGGTATCGGTCCGGGTTACATTGCTACTCCGCAGACTGCACCGCTTCGCGAACCGCAAGCTGATGGTTCTCGTCACCCGTTTGATGCATTTATCGTTGCTAAGACTCCGGCTGCACGTTGGGGTACTCCTGAAGATTTGATGGGTCCTGCCGTATTCCTGGCTTCCGACGCTTCTGACTTCGTAAACGGTCACGTACTCTACGTTGACGGTGGTATCCTGGCTTACATTGGCAAACAGCCTAAATAAGTATATGAATAGATAATGGGAAATGGATAATTGATGCTATCAGTTATCCATTTTTCCCATTATCTATATCTTCATTATCCGTTTTCAATTATCAATTGATTAAGCAATATGAAAAAGTTATTCCTTTTACTGGCAACAGCATTTGTATGTTTTGCCTGCACCAACACTAAGGATGTGGTTACTGTAACGGTAAGTAATCCTTTAGCAATGGAGCGTTCCAATGAAATGGTTGAAGTGGCTATGAGTGATATCTCTAACCAACTGAAACTGGCTGACACAGCTCAGATTGTAGTTCTGAATGCTGACGGACAACAGGTCCCCTATCAGATTACTTACGATGAAAAAGTAATTTTTCCTGCAAGCGTAGCTGCGAATGGCACAGCTGTCTATACTATTCAGGCAGGTACACCTGAGAATTTCGCTGTAAAGGCTTGTGGTAGATATTATCCTGAACGTGTGGATGACGTAGCTTGGGAAAACGACTTGGTTGCTTTCCGTACCTATGGTCCTGCTTTGCAAAAGAGTGGTGAACGTGCCTTCGGTTATGATGTTTGGACAAAGTACAATACTACTGAACCAGTTGTAGAAGCTCGTTATGCAAGCGAATTGAACCCGGAGACCAAAGCTAAGATTGCTGAACTGAAGAAGACTGACCCGAAAGCTGCACAGGAATTGTATAAATCAGTTTCTTATCACGTAGATCATGGAAACGGCCTGGACTGTTATAAAGTAGGTCCTACACTGGGTGGTGGTACTGCTGCTCTGATGCCCGATGGTGAAATCGTATATCCTTATTGCTATGCAACACAGGATATTCTGGACAATGGTCCGTTGCGTTTCACTGTGAAGCTGGTATATAATCCGCTGAACATCAAGGGGGACTCTACAGTAGTTGAAACACGTGTTATTACGTTAGATGCAGGTTCCCATTTGAATAAAACAGTTGTGGTTTATGATAACCTGAAAGAAACGACTCCGGTAGTTGCTGGTATCGTATTGCACGAACCGGATGGTGCTGTAGTAGCTGATGCTGCTAACGGTTATATCACCTATGTAGATCCTACAGATAATGTGAATAACAACAACGGTAAGATTTTTGTAGGTGCTGCTTTCCCGGCTACTGTAAAAGAAGCTAAATCGTTGCTTTTCCCTGAAAAGGAGAAGAATGAACTGCGTGGTGGTGCCGATGGTCATGTACTGGCTATCAGCGATTACGAGCCGGGTTCAGAATATGTTTACTACTGGGGTGCAGCTTGGGACAAGGCTGACATCAAGACTCCGGAAGCATGGAATGCATATATGGCAAATTATGCTCAGCAAGTACGCAATCCGTTGACGGTGACAATTAAGTAATCGATACTGTATAGAATAAAAATGGAGGTGTGTCAAAATGCACACCTCTTTTTTATGCGCAAAGCCCCGACTTTCACAAGCTGGGGCTTTGTTATTACCTAAAGAATTTGTATCTT
>QWCY01000511.1_pt1 | contig 64085 bp, 75 predicted proteins | sample 1972631 | NCBI WGS metagenome assembly QWCY01 (sample SAMN09866696, study PRJNA288562) | Human gut metagenome isolate pre1_stool, whole genome shotgun sequencing... | isolation source: gut | host: Homo sapiens | place: USA: California
AGATGCTTTTGGTTGCAAGGTAGCAAGAGATATGGAAGAAGCAGTTGATGGAGCCGATGTCATTATAATGCTTAGAGTTCAACTTGAGAGACAAAACGCTTCAACACCTTTTCCAAGCAACCGTGAATATAGTAAATTTTTTGGACTTACAAAGGCAAGAGTTCTTTTAGCAAATGACCCTTTAATAATGCATCCAGGTCCTATAAATAGAGGCGTTGAAGTAAATTCAGATGTACTTGAAGGGGATTTTAATATGGTATTTAACCAAGTTGAAAATGGAGTTGCTGTAAGAATGGCTATTTTAGATATTTTAAACTCAAATAGGAGAAAAGCGTGAAAACTCTAATAAAAAATGGTCTTATAATAAATCATGATAGTTCAAAAAAATCAAATATTTTAATAGAAAACGATAAAATCATAAAAATAACTGATGAAATTTTAGAAGCCGATAAGATAATAGATGCTAAAAATATGCTTGTAATGCCAGGTTTAATTGACATGCATGTGCATTTTCGAGATCCAGGATATGAGTATAAAGATGATATTAACTCAGGAAGCGAGTGTGCAGTTGCAGGTGGTGTGACAACCGTGCTTCCTATGGCAAATACAAATCCAGTAAATGATAATGCTGCCATCACAAGAGATATGATACAAAAAGCTAAAAAAAGAGGACTTATAGATCTTTTGCCAATTGGCGCTATTACAAAAAGCCTAAAAGGCGAGGGCATAACTGAGATGGGTGATATGATAAGTGCTGGGGCTGTGGCGTTTAGTGATGATGGACTTCCAGTTAGTTCTAGTGATGTCATGCGTGCAGCACTTGAGTATTCAAAGCATTTTGGATCATTTGTTATAAGTCATTGTGAAGACTGTTCAATGTGTAGAAGTGGCGTGATGCATGAGGGAAAAGTTTCAGCAATTCTAGGCTTAAAAGGCATGGCAAGAGAAAAAGAAGAGATTATGGCAAGTCGTGATATGCTTTTAGCAAAGTTAACAGGCGGGCATATTCATATCGCACATGTTAGCTCAGAGTATTCACTAAAACTTATAAAAAGAGCAAAAGAAGATGGTATAAATGTAACTTGTGAGGCTACACCGCATCATTTTAGCTTTACAGATGAGTGCTTAATGGACTATAATACAAATTTTAAAATGTCTCCACCTTTAAGAGAAGAAAGCGATAAACTTGCTATTAGAAAGGCCCTAAAAGATGGGCTTATAGATGTAATTGCAACAGATCATGCACCGCATAATGTAGATGATAAATTTACAGAATTTGACAAAGCTAGTTTTGGAATTTTAGGACTTCAAACACTTATACCGCTTACTTTAAAACTTGTTGAAGAAGATGTTATAAACTTAAACGATATGGTAAGGCTAACTTCTTTCAATCCTGCTAAGATTTTAAATTTAAAAAATAAAGGCGAGATTAAAGAAGGATTTTTAGCTGATATTGCAATAATAGATCCAAACTTAGAGTATATGTATGATGAGTTTTTAAATAAATCAAAGTCTTTGAATTCCCCACTTCTTGGAAAAAAACTAAAAGGCATAGCTTTTACGACCATAAAAAGTGGAAAAATAGTGTGGGAATATCCAGATTTCATAGCTTAAATTTAGATATTTTTTCTAAATTTATGTAAATTTGCAGATTTTTTATAAAATTTTGCAAATTTACTTGACAAAGGAATTTTTTTGTATTATAATTATATTTCTTTTTTACAGAGTTTTAGTTTAAAACTTCTACTTTATTCCGGATTAGCTCAGCGGTAGAGTAGGCGGCTGTTAACCGCTTGGTCGCTGGTTCGAATCCAGCATCCGGAGCCATTACACATTTTTTAATCAATTGCTTTACATTGTTTTTTATTCTTTTAACCCCTTGAAATGGATATTTTAAGCCTATTTGTATAATTTTCATATTGCTTTACATTCTTTTAAATTGCTTTTTATTTACGATAAAATTGTATAACTAAGTGTATAACTAAAACTACAAAAATGTAAAAAAAGGTAAAGAAAATGGCAACTCTAACATTTACTCAAGTTAAAAAGCTAAAATGTCCTAATGATAAAAAATTCAAAGCTTTTAGCATAGATAGTAATTGCAGTTTGTATCTAGTGTGTTTTAACACTGGAACTAAGTTATACAAAAAGAGGATAAAAACAGGGTATAAAACGCTAGGTGATTTTAATGATCTAAGTTTAGCTGAGGCTAGAGAACTAGCAATAAACTATGAAAAACAAATTGTTTTATCAAAGCAAATGAAAATAAATGACTTGTTTGATGAGCTTTTAGATCTAAGATATCCAAATACAAAAGAAAATCAAAACAAAAGAAGAAAGTATAAAAACAGGGTAAGTAAGTGGATACTAGATAAGATAGGAAATAAGCTTATAAGTGAAGTAGGTAAAGATGAGTTATTAAATGCATTAAATGGTGCAAATTTGGAAATTTCCCAAAGAGCATTAGCGATTTATAGGGATATGCTAAAAATTGCCAAAAATAAAGGTGCAATTAATGATATTAGTTTTATTTATGAGATATTAGAAGATGCAACCTTACTTTTTCCAAAGCCTAAAACCGGTCATAGAAAAATTATAACAAGTAAAAAACGGCTTTTAGAGATAATTAAAACGGTTATGAACTCAAATATTGATGAAACCATTAAAAATATCTTTTTATTCAACCTTATAATGGCTCAAAGACCACACCAAATAAGAGAACTTACTTGGGATAGGGTAGATGAAAATTTCATGTATTTTGGTGAAAGTGATAACAAAACAAAGATAAACGCAAGATTGCCACTACCCAAAAAAGCAAAAGAAATTTTAGAACATCAAAAAAAGCTAACTGGCAATGAGGGCATAGTTTTTAAGTCAAAAACACACTCTTTAAAAAGTGGTTATGCTGTCAGCGATATGACTTTAATGGCAAATATGAAAAAACTAGGTATTACTGACTTACATGCTCATGGCTTTCGTGGAACACTTGCTACATTTGCCATTAGAGAAACGGAAACAATTGATGGCATAAAAAGAGGTAAATTTGAAAAAAGAATAATTGATGAGGTATTGTTGCATACTCGTGGTAGTGAAGTAGATAAGGCTTATTTTAGAGATTTTAACTCTGATGAGCATAAAAGATTATTAGAGTGGTGGTGTGAGTTTTTAGAGCTTTGAGATGTTTTGACAAGCCCTAAAGCTGGGCTTGTCTTTGAATGTAGGCATTGATATCTTCATCTAGCCACTCTTTTGGGTATCTTATAGAGTCGTTAAATTTGATAAATCTAGGTGTAAATTCCCATTTGCCTTGATTTGTTTTCATTCTCATTTTAGCTAAGATATTACCTTTTACCGAGTATCCTAAATACTCTTGTGCCTCTTTTTCATTTAGTAGCTTCATTTTTTATCTCCCTTTTTTTTATTTCGCTTTTAAGTTTGATTACGTTCAAAGTCGTGTCAATAAGTTTTCTATCAACATTACTAAATTTATTATTTAACCTTGCTAGCTCACTTCTTTTTATTAAACACAGGTTTGAAATATCCACATTTAAGCTATCATTATCTCTAAACATCACAAGATATCCTTTTGGAATTTCTCCGTTTTCTTTTTCCCAAATATGGCGGTGCAATAACTCCCATTTATTAGGGTTAGCAACTTTAATGTAGTAATATTTTTCGTTTTTACCTCTTATATTTGTTCTTAAAACTATAGTTCCAACTGGTTTTAAGTTAGCTGGCATATCACCTTTTTTAAAGCTTGTTTTATTGCTTTTCATCACTCCTTTAACGCCTTTATTCCACGGCTTACTACCTTTTTTAAATCTTCCAAGTTTATCTCTATGCATTTTTATTCTCTATAAAGAAATTTGGCTTTTGTATGCCATATTGTGCATCAAATTTAGCCGCATTTAGGCTTAAATTTGCTAAGTCTAGTATCTTGCCAGCTATACTATCAACTGCTTTACTTCGCTCTAACTCTTCTTTTAGTGCATCACCTTTTATATCATCATCTCTTAAACGCTCCATTTGTTCAAAAAGCATATTATTAAGATCTGTTAGTTTTGTTTTAGCCATTGTTTATCCTTTTTAATCAAATTTGTAAAACTCTATTTTATTTATCATCTCGCAAAATAACTCTTTTTTATAGTTTAGATCATTTATTTGGCTTGATGATAAGGCTTTTTTATCTCTAAAAGCCCCATAAAACTTTCTTATCCTATCACCTATATCCCACATTTTTAAAACACTATCTGAGTTTGAAAAAAGCTTAATTTTTTCCTCGCTATTTTTAAAAAAACTTTCATCACAGCTAGTGTTATCATCTTTTTTAGTCTTATCTTTGTCGCTAAGCTCTTTAATTTGCTTTAAAAGCTCTTTGCTACTGTTTATATACTTCTAGCTTTTTACTCTTTGGAAGCATTTTTTACCCCTTTTAGTTTTTTTTCTCTAAGCTCAAAAGCTCGTTTTAAGTGCTTTAAATTTGGAAACTCATCTATTAGCTCGCTTAATTCCTTTAATGTAAAACAATTTGCAGCTTTTAACATTTTAAATTTAAATATCTCACTATTTTTACTCATTTATGCTATCCACTCCTTAAATTTAACCTCGCTTTTAATTTTGCGTCTTCCATCCTTGAGATATGCAATTTGTGCATTTAAGGTTTTTTCATATACTCCAAATAAGACAAAATCACTATAATTCCTTGCTATATCATCAAGCATATCTTTATAGTGAAGTATTTCTTTCTTGGTTATTTTTGAAAACCTTTTTTTAAATCTCACCCTTAACTCTATTCGTTTCCAATCTTCCAAAGCTTTGCAAAGTCTTTGTTTATGATAAATGCTTTCTTTTATATATTTATCATAAATAAGGACTTTTTCTACCTTTCCAACGCATGAGTTTGCATAAGTTGTAGAGTATTGTGTATATATCTTGCTATCATTGTTGCTTATGCCTTTGACTGCGTTTTTAAATTTATTTTTATCACTGCTTTTATCTTTACTTACAATATCAACAGCAAGATCCATATCCCAAATGTTATATTTTGATAAAAAAGTCTTTAAAACTTTCATCGTTAAGGGCTTTATGGCTCTAGTTGGTTGATAAAGCCCTGCAAAAACAACCTTTACATAAGTTCCATATCTTTTCTTTCTCTCTTTGCAAAGGTTGTTTAGCTCCTTACTATTTTCTATGACTATCATTGTGTTACTTAGGCTTTTATTACCCCTTTTAAAGTTTATGTATCTAACCCTAAATGGTTTTTTTGGTTTTTTTACATTTTCACTAGAGTTACTTGTATCCATTTCAGATTTAAACTTTTTTTCACACCACTCTTTAATAGCCTGATTTCTGTTTGTTAGTCTTAGTTTTTGATTTAACATTAGCTTTTTTATTGTGTTTAAAAAGCTTCTTTTTTCTATGACATGATACACGGCATCTATGCCTTCATCAGCTATCTCATAAAAAAGGTCTTCTTCGCTTATATTGCTTGAAATTTTGTCTTTTAAAAGCTCACTCATCTAACTTATATCCACCAAATTTCATTAAGTATAAATACTCTTTAACTTTTTCATATCTTTTATTTTCTAGATCTTTTATGCTCTTATCTACGAAAAATAAAATCGCCTCTTTTTCAGTTTTAAACTTATATCCAAAACCCCAAAAACAAGCTCTTAAATAGTCTATATCTTTTTGCATAGTGCTATTCTTCCAGATGTTTTACCAACACCAGTTAAGAGTGCAAAATGCTCAATTTCATTTTCATACTTTAAGGCAAAGTCATTTAAGCATCTCACAAACTCAATATCTTTTTTAACGTCATCAGCACCGTTTTTCTTGATATAAACTTCAAAATTTATATTTACTTCACCAAAATAGCTATAAGCTGATATATCAGATATCTCTAACCCACGCCTTTTTAAAAAACTTACTTCATCTTCAAAATACACTAAAAACCCACTCATCTTTTATCCTTTTAAAGCTTATTTTTTTAAAATATCAACTATGCGTTTTGTTAAAATTTCAGCGATATAAATATCAGCGCCGCTATATATTAAAACATAGTTGTTTTTATTAAAAAGTGTTCCACTAACACCCTTATAAAAAGACTTCTTGCCAACATATCCATTTTTTGTTTTTGCTACTTCAAAAGCATTTAATATCATTGTTTATCCTTTTTTTACTTTGTAAGACTTTTAACTTATCCTTTCCACTCCAAAAGCCCCTTTTGGTATAATATCTTTGCAACAAAATTTATACACATAAAGGAGCCATCAAAATGGAAACTAAACTTTTACAAGAACTAATTAACGAGTTAAAGCTCTCAAATTTAATAGCTTTAACCAATCTTTATCTTTCCACAAAAGATAAAGAAAAATCAAAAGAGGCAATAGATTTAATCTTAGAAAACAAAGATAAACCACTTGACTTTTTTTTAAATGAACTAAACATGTTTTTACATTTTTAAAAACTTATCCAAAAAGGCGGCAAAAGCTTTTTTAATGACCGCCTTATCGGTATCATTTAGTCCATCACGCCAACCATTTACGTCTTTATCTAGCTCATCACACCTTTTATTAAGCCTATATATCTCTTTGCCTATGCTAACTTCATCAAAATTAACCCAAATATTACTGTCTATTTTTTCCTCTAGTTTTTTTACTCTTTTTTCTAACTGCTTAAATTTTTTACTCATCATATTCCCCTTAATTTTGTTTTTTTCACTCATTTTTAAACTCCTTTAATTACCTCATCATCCAAAGATAAAGACTAGTTATACAAACTCCAGCCACAAACCAAACTAAAAACATAAAAACCCCTATGCTCATACCTTTTTCCTTTTTATTAAATTTAACCCTTAGATAGTGGCAACGAATGTAAGTTGTGTTTTGCTAATAAAAGGCTTATAAATAATAAAGAACGCGTTGCCACCATTTAAGGGTTAGATGTTTTATATGACATTTTAAAAAAACATAAAGCCTTTAAGGGCTCATTTTTTACTAAATTTAAAGAACGCACCATCAATACAAAATTAAGCTATAAATAGTTATAATTCTTTCTATGGTGTAAGTGGTGGTATTATACTTCAAATGAAGTAATTTGTCAAGGGTATTTTGAAGTAAATTTACAATAAAGGTAAAAATATGACGAGTTTTGACGAGAATATAGCATTTCTAAAGAATTTAACAAATGCTAATACTATAAAAGAATTAGCTGAAATTTTGGAAGTTCCATATAGAACTTTTAATACCTGGCAAACAAGAGGAGAAATTCCAAAAGGTAGATTATATGAATTTTCAGAAAAATTGGGAGTGAGTATGGATACATTGTTAAACGGTTCTGTAAAAGTAACTGGCGATAATAACTTGGCATTTAGTGGAGACGGTAACACGGTATTTGATAAAAATGCTGATATAGCAAATGTATATTCCCCAAAAGTGAATGAATTTTTAGCACTTTATAAGAAATACGGCAATAAAAACAATGAAAATCTGGATAAATTGCTTGATCCGATTATCGAAAAACTCAAACAAATAGAAAAAATTTCAAAAGAGTAAGGCTATGATAAATCCACGAAGAAAACCATCGTCATTAAGAAATTTAAAAGATAGACAAGACGCAAAAAATATCGTTTGTAGAATGTGTGTTGTGGCTAAAGTCAAAGACAAAAAAGGACTTGCAAAAAAATTGGGTATAAAGTTAAAAACTATCGATAATTGGATACTTACTAACAAAGTTCCGTTTAAGCATATATATAATGTAGCAGATAAATTTGATGGCAGTTTCGATTTTATAGAACTTGGCTTTTTCTTTGAGCCTGATGATATTTTGAGAGATGCTGAATTAGAAGATTATAAAGACATTATAAAATTTCCATATATTAAAAAGCCGATTAAGCAAATTTATATATTATCCCCTTATGCATATGGGGAGTTTGATCCAAGAGATAATCAAGAAAGCGAAATAGAACAATATGTAGCAATTGAAAATATGAATAGTGGCAATGTAAGCGTAAAAGGCGATAATAATATCGCCTTTTCAGGTGATAATAATACAATCAAAAATGATAATAAAGAAAAATTTCATCAAATTATAGAAACCTTAAAGGATATGGGTATGGAAGAGGCAAATCAAGCTTTAAAAATATTTTTATCAATATTAGAGCATTTAAAGGATAAACGATGAGTGAGCTTATAGAGTTTTTTAATAAATTCAGTACTTTAATTTTGTTTGGCGTTTTGTTTATTGTTTTGTCTGTGTTAAATATGGTGTTGAGTAAAAGAGAAAATCAAAGAATTTATGAGGCTGCAAGAAACGAGGAAATAAGCAGAATAAGCGAGGGCGTGGCAGATGGGATGCTCGCTGTATTTTCAAATGAAAATTTCTTGCAGTCTTTAAGAGATGGAGCTGTGATAAAAATAAATATAAATGTAGATGGTTCTCAAAACATAGTAATATCAGGTAAAAACAATTCGGTTATGAGATAAAGCTTAATAAGAGCAATGAGTTTTTTCGCATAGTTGGAAAAGTTATAAAAAGTATAGTATAAGATGATAGATACAACCAAAAAAAACTTTATTATCTGGAATGATGGTAATAACAACACAAATATTCAAGTTTTGTTAGATGAAGCCAATGAAACCTTATGGCTAAGCCAAAAGCAAATAGCTGAAATTTTTGGCGTGAGTGTGCCGACTATAAACGAGCATATAAAAAATATCCTAAATGACAATGAACTTGATAACTCAACTATTAGGAATTTCCTAATAGTTCAAAACGAGGGTAAAAGGGAAGTTAGAAGAGAGATAGCTCACTGCAATCTTGATATGATAATAGCAGTGGGGTATAGAGTAAATAGCTATAAAGCTACCAAATTCAGACAATGGGCTACTAAGACATTAAAAGAGTTTTTAATAAAAGGCTTTGTGCTTGATGATGAGAGACTAAAACAAAATAACAATATTTTCAATAAAAATTATTTTGATGAGTTAATAGAGCGTATAAGAGAGATAAGAGCAAGTGAAAGGCTCTTTTATGAAAAAATAAGGGCTTTATTTGCTTTAAGTGTAGATTATGATAAGACCTCACAAATCACAAGAGATTTTTACGCAACCGTGCAAAATAAACTGGAATTTGCCGTCATAGGTAAGACTGCTGCTGAGATAATAAATGAGAGAGTAGATGGCAAAAAGCCAAATTTAGGACTTACAAACTGGAATAATAAAAACGGTGAGTATCCGTTAAAAAGTGATATTAAAACAGCTAAAAACTATTTAAGCCAAGATGAGCTAAAAAAACTTAATCTACTTACAAATATGTTGCTTGACTATGCTGAAAACTTAGCAAACAGAGGCATAGTGCTAAATATGAGCGATTGGGAGTTAAGGCTTGATGAGTTTTTGGAATTTAATAGCTACGAAGTTTTAAAAGGTCGTGGCAATGTCTCTAGTAAACAAGCCTTTAAAAAAGCAGATATCGAATATGAGAAGTTTAAAGAGCTAAAGCAAAAAAGTTATATGGATGAGGTTAAAAAGCTTAAAAAATAAAAGGTTATAAAAGTATAGTGTAAGATGATAAGTTTTAAAAGGTAATTGAGATGTCGTTAGTTGAAAATAAAGAGTATTGCGCTGAAGATTTGAAAAAATTAGATTTATTAGTTGAAAAAATGATATATTCTTTTGAGTATATTTGCAAAGTTGTTGAAAAATTAGAATTTTATGCAGATAATGATGAGTACAAAAAACTAAATAAAACTTATTATTATATTATTACCACACATCAAGAAGCTTTGTTGATGCTTATTAATAATAAATATCCAAAATACACATCATCTCTAATTTTGGCTAGAACCATAATAGAGCTTTTTGTTAAAAGTTTTTATTGCCAAATTATTTTAAAAAGCAAAAACAAAGAAGTAGACGAAATCATTAGCGAAAAAGCATTTAAAAAAATTAAATTTGTAGATATGCTTAAAGAATTGGATGATTATAAAGATTCTAAAACAAATAAAACTTTTGGTGGATTTTTTATAGAGTTTTCCAAAATTAAACTTGGCACATATGAAAAATTGTCATATTTTTCCCACGGAAAAGGTGGGTATTTCAAATATTTATATGATAGCGACTGTAAAAAGGAGCTTCATCCAAAGTCATTATTTGAAATTCTCCATACTATACATTTATGTTTTATTTGTCTTACTGTGTTTCATTTAGTTGTATTTGGACACAAGCATGAGGCTAAAAATATTATATTGAAATTTAAAGATGAATTAGAGAGTGAAGCGATATGAAAGAGTTTATTAGCACTATTGTTCAGAATGAGTGGTTTTTGTTTATAAGTGGTGTTTGTAGCATAATAGGCTTATGTGTTGCTGTATTTGCAGCTTATAAAGTCATAAATATACAAAACAGTATCAATATAAAAAACAAAAGTATGAATATTAAAAATCAAAATATAAAAGCAGATAATAGCGGAGTTGCTGCAGGAAGAGATATAAATATAATATCTCTCAATAACCGTATAAAAAGGAATGAAAGTGCTATAGAAAAGATACTTAAATGTATATCAGATGTAAATATAGATATCTCTTTTGAAAAGTTGGATATAACACCTTTTGATGTATGTGAAAAAATAGACTACAATGACATTAAGTGTTATAAGGATTTTTTAGATGATTATATGGAAAGCCTTGAAATAATTAAAAGAAAAGTTGATATAATAATGCAAACTGATTTAGGCTTTGAGAATAAATTATTTGGCTATATAAAAAACAAATTTAGATATTCTTATTCATCAGAAATTAAGCCAGATGATATTATAAGAAAAATAATTGATAATATAGAATCTGACTTAAAAGATAATATGCAGATTAACTTAGATGATTTTGCCTATATTGACTGTATAATATTTTATGTATTTGCAAAATGTAAAATATTTAAAAAACCACCTGTTGAAGGGCATTAAAATGATACTTACAGAAAGAGATCCACAAAAAAGCTTTTATTTTTTAGGCTCTGAACTTCTTAAGGTTTTAAAAGATAGTAAATATACGCTTTTTGGACTTTATGATGATTTCAAGCATAATTATGATGTGAGTATAAAGCAGTTTATACTTGTTTTAGACTGGTTATTTTTAGCCGGTATAGTTGAAATTTCAAAAGATGGGTTTATAAAAAGATGTATTTAATTAAACTTGTAGTTAAAGATAGACTAGGGCAGTATAATAAGAGAAGTAAAATTTAAAAAAGGTCTTAATTTAATACTTGGAATTCCCTCAGAAAAAAATGGCTCTACAAATAACATAGGTAAAACAACGCTAATAAGGTGCATTGATTTTTGTCTAAATGGCAAAATAGATCAGTTTTATAAAGACAATGAATTTAAAAATGGAAACCTTGAGATAATTGATTTTTTTAAAAAAAAAGAGCCATCATTTAGCCTTTGGGTGGAAAAAGATAATGATATATATATTATAAAACGAAAAGTTATGTTTAAAAATAATAAATTTTATATAAATAACTATATATTTTTAAACAATAATGTAATTAATTGTAGCTTTGAAGATGGGCTTAAAAAACTCTTTTTTGATACAGATGATAAAAAGCCTACATTGAGAACATTGATGCCTAAGTTTTTAAGAAAAGATAGCAATCAGATAGAAAATATTTTAAAATTTGCACATTTTAGTAAGTCTGTAGACGACTATGAAAAAATACATATGTTTTTGTTTGGCTTTGAAGATAGGTATTTATTAGACCAAAAGAGCATTTTAGAAATTGATTTAAAAAAACTAATAGATTCTAGAAAAGCCTTAAGTTCTAAGTATAGTATATCCGATTTAACCCAAATAATATCATTAAAAAAAGATGAACTAACAGTCCTTTATCAACAAAGAGATGGTTTTAAAATTAACGAGCAATATGAAGAAGAAGAAAATACTTTAGCATCTTTACAAAAAAACATATTATATATAGAGCACCATATAGCTGATCTAAAATTTAAGATGGAATTAAATAGTGATAGACTTAGAGATATAAAAAAAAATAAATTTGATAAAGATTTATCTGCTATAAAACTTATGTATAAAGAAGCTAATTTTTATATGGAAAAATTAAATAAGACATTTGAAGATACTGTTAATTTTCATAATAAAATGCTTGAAAATGAAAAAAAATATGTTATGGAAAATATTCTTTCACTTAGAAAAAAAATACAAGAAAGTGTAGATAAAAGAAAAAATATAACTAATCAATACTCACATATTTTAGAAAAACTATCTCGTACTGGCTCTTTAGCTGAATATACAAGACTAAATCAAAAAATAGAAGATATTGTTAAAGAAATTGGTCAAAGAGAAGGTCTTTTAAATGAACTTATAAGATTGGAACAATCTATACAGGATATTGAAAAGAATATGGATGAGCTAAATAAAGACATAGACCAAGGTCTTATAGGGTTTGATAAGAAGTTGGCAATATTTAATAAATTTTTTAGTGGTTATACCAAAGAAGTTTATGGTCAAGAGTTTATACTATCTCATGAAAGAGGCAATAATTCTATTAAATTTTATATAAGAGATGTTTCAAATTTTGGTAGTGGCAAAAAAGGAGCAATTGTTATATTATTTGATTTGGCTTATATAGATTATATAAATACCGCAGGGCTTAATTATCCAAAATTTGTTGCCATGGATAAGATAGAAATAGTTGATATTAATGAGCTTAAAGCCATTTTTAATATATCAAAAGGGGTTGATGGTCAATTTATAGTTCCAGTGATATATGACAAAATAGATTCTATATATGAAAATTATAAAGATAGCGTTATTTTAAAACTTTCAGAGGACGATAAGTTTTTTAATATTTAATACACAAATTAATTGTTATGCTTAATAGTGATAATGTTTTGATATAAAAAGCAAAACAATAAACTTTAAAGCCGACATAAACGCCAGATATAAAACTTAATAGCCGCTTAAAGTAGCAGATACCAAGTGCCATAATAAAACTATTGCAAACGCCTATGGCTTTTATATTTGCAAACCATAGCAAAACAAAGCTTAATGCAATTTGAATTTTTAATCTCTTAATTGTGTGCAATTTGGCTCTTTGTATTTTTGCTTTTTAGGTTCTTTTATCTTTAGCTTTTTATAATTGCTTTTTAAAAAGTAAATTAAATTTAAAATAGAAATCTTTAAACTTTATGATATAATCAAAATGTCTTTTTAGTTTATCCTTAAATTTAGTTATCTAAATTTATGAAACCCTTTTTTTATTTTTCAAAGAGTTAAAATTGAATTTTATAGGTGAATATTGCAGTGCAAAAGATTTGTGTTTTGCACTAAATCTAGACAACAGATTCTTAAGACTTGGAAACAAAGAACGTTATAATCTTGAGCTTATAAAAGTTTCAGGCGTGATTTTTGTAAAGCTACCTGATTGGGTAAGAGAACTTTTAGAAGATGGGTATCAAGGCTTTGTTATAAGAGATAAAGATGACTTAAAAGAGCTTAGCATAAACAAAATTTATCAAATTTCTAAAAAAACAAAGATAGGGTTTTGGAAATAATGGCCAGTATGTATAAGCTTTGTAAGTGTGGTGAAAAAATCCCCCTACATGAATATCAGTGCGATAAGTGTAAAAAGCTAAGTGCTAAATTTTACAATAAAACTTATGATAATTTTTCAAGAGATAAGCTAAGTGCTAAATTTTATAGCTCAGTTGCTTGGAAAAAGGCAAGAGCAAGAGTAATTATAGAAGAGCCGTTTTGTAGAGTGTGCGGCAAAAAAGCCGATGTGATAGATCATATAATTCCTATAAAATCAGGTGGAAGCAAATTAGCTAGAAAAAACCTACAATCACTTTGCCATAAATGTCATAATCAAAAGACTTTAAACGACGAAATTTTATATAAATAGGGGGGTGGTTTAATCTCTAATTAATGTTGCCTAAACACCGAGTGGGGGAGTTTTGATTTTATGTGCACCATTTTTTTGGAAAAGTTATAGGACAAATGACAATGACAAAGGAAGTTTTTATGCAGGATAAAAAGATGATATCAAATGAAGAGGCTATGAGGCTTTTATCTATACAAACAAAAAGTGCTATGAGCAAGCTCGCTAAAAAAGAGAATTTAAATCGCGTAAAAAAATGGAGAGAAGTTTTTTACTGCAAGGATGAGGTGATAAAACTTAAAAAATATAGAGAAACTAATCCACATAAAAAATCAAGCTCAAAACAAGCTTTGGAAAAAGAAATAGCCCATAATAAATTAAAAAATGAAAATGTGTTGTCTTTAGAGATAAAAGATAATAAGCTAAAATTTGCGTCTAGCACTTTGTCTGGTTCTATAAACACGCAACTTAAAGAGCTCATAACTATATTTAAGACATTAGGGCTTTATCTTGATATTGACACGCCTGTTTTAAAAGCATATATAAAAGATGCTTATTTTTTAGATCGCATAAGACAAAGTCTTGATAGTGATGGCATAACAACTGAAGATGAAAAGGGTAAAGAGTGGCTGAGTGCTAAATTTGATGGGTATTTAAAACTTAGTGAATTACAATTAAAAAGAGAAAAAGCTCTTGGTATAGGCGCAGGAAATAGAAAGGGTATAGATGCCACGCCACCTATTGAAGCAGATGAAATGGATGGATTGATAGATGAATAAGGTTTTAAATTTCAAAGCAGATAAGATGAATACTTTAATAGATGAATAAGGTTTTAAATTTCAAAAAATGGATGAAAAAATGAATAAAACAATCTCAAGAAAAGAGATTTTAAATAATGCCGATGAGTATATCAAAACTCAAAATGAAAATCTAAAAAATACACCTTATTTTATAGATGAAAAAACAGCTTTTAGGGCTATTAAGTTTATAAGTCTTTTGAAACACACCGCAGGAGAGTTTGCAGGGGTTAATTTTCAGCTTTTGGATTTTCAAATTAAGTTCATCATCGATACCATAGCTACTTTTAAAAAAGATACCAACTCACGCCGTTACTCATCAGCACTTTTATTTATCCCTAGAAAAAACGGTAAAGCTCTAAGCATAAACACTCTTATACCAACTCCAAAAGGCTTTGTAAAAATGGGTGATTTAAAGGTGGGAGATGAGGTTTTTAGTGTCGATGGAAAGCCTACAAAAATAACACTAATAAGCGACATTATGCATAATCACGACTGTTATGATGTAAAATTTAGCGATGGTAGTAGTATCACAGCAGACAAAGACCATATTTGGCATGTAAATAGTGCATATCATTATATAGGCAACTCTCGTAAAGACTTAAATCTAACTACCAAAGAAATGTTAGATTTGGGTGTGATTTATAAAAGAAAAGATGACAAAATCGAACACGCCTTTAAAGTTCAAATCACAAAAGCAGTTCATTTCAAAAAGCAAAAAACCACTATACATCCTTATCTTTTGGGACTTTGGTTAGTATATGGAAGCAGTTATGATGCAAGGATGACAATTGATAGCCATAAGAATGAAATAATGACAAAATTATCTAAAATAGGCGTAAAACTAAACTTAGTTCCAAATGATAATAAAAATGTATATTATGCCTACACAGACCAAAAGCACTCGCATAATGGCTTTGGCTCAACTCTAAGAAAGCTAAATTTATATAAAAACAAGCATATTCCAAATGAATATTTATTTAATGATGAAGAAACAAGGCTTGAGCTTTTAAGAGGTATTATGGATAGCGATGGCTTTGTTTCAAAGGCTGGTCAGTGTGAGTTTTGTTCTACAAATGAAAAACTAGCAAATGATATGCTTTTTTTAGTTAGATCACTTGGATTAAAAGCTACCTTAAAAAAATCAAAAGCCATGCTAAAAGGTAAGATTTGTAGCGATAAGTTTAGAGTGTTTTTTTATGCTCCTAAAAGTTTAAAAATATCTTATGTTGATTTTAAACAAAATAGACTTAAACCAAAACCATCAAAAAGAGCGTTTTCAAAAGCCATAATATCTATCACAAAAACAAAAAGCGTTCCTGTAAAATGCATACAAGTAGCACACCCTTCATCGCTTTATCTAGCAGGTGAAGCCTTTACACCAACTCACAATACCGAGCTTTTAGCTTCAATACTTCTTTATTTCCTTTTTGTTGATAGTGAAAAAGGCAAAGAGATCTATTGTGCTGCAAACGAAACCGAGCAAGCAAAGATAGTTTATAATGCAACCTCCACTATGTTGCGTCAAAACTCAAGCCTAGAAAAAGTTGCCACAATATTTAAATCAACTAAAACAATAGAACGAAACAATGAATTTAAAGACTTTATAAAGGTTTTAACCGCTAATGCCGACACCAAAGACGGACTTAGACCTTATGTATTTGTCTATGACGAGCTTCACGCTGCAAAAAGTGGTGAACTTTTAAAAGTGCTTGAAGAAGGCGCTAGAAGTAGAAACAACTCATTAAGTTTTGTGATTTCAACCGCTGGGTATAACCTAAACGGTGAAATGCACAAACTCTACGAATATGCCAAAAAGGTAAAAAATGGCACTATAAAAGATGATAGCTTCTATGCTATGATATTTGAAGCTGACTCAAACAATTGGCAAGATGAAAAAGAGTGGTTAAAGGCAAACCCTGCAATGAATAGAGGCATAAAGCTTGATAAACTAAAAGAAGCGTTTATAAAGACTTCACACGATGCTTTAGCAATGCACAGTTTTAAAACCAAGCACCTTAACATTTGGGTTTCAAGTAATGCCGATAGCTGGCTAAGTGATGAAGAGTGGATGAAAAACTCTTGTGAGTTTAAAATAGATGAGGTTTTAGCAGATAAAACGCTTAAGTTTTACGCAGGACTTGATTTATCAAGCGTAAATGACCTTACGGCTTTTGTTTTAATAACTAAGCTTAGCTCTAAAATAGCGATTATCCCTTATTTTTGGTTGCCATCTGAAAATTTACGCTCAAAAAGTAAAAAAGACTATGTAAGCTACGAGCAGTGGATAAAAGATGGCTTTATTCGTTTAACTCCTGGAAATGTAATTGATTATGCGTATATACAAAGAGATATTTTAGAAATTTGTAAAAAATTAAGCGTTGAAGCTATTGCATTTGATAGGTGGAATGCAGCAAGTATAGTTACAAATTTAGGTGATGAGGGCTTAAATATGCTAAGTTTTGGTCAAGGCTTTGGCTCTATGTCAGCCCCTAGCAAAGAACTTTATACTAAGATTATGAAAGGAGAGTTAGAGCATTTTAACAACCCTGTGATGAGGTGGATGGCTACAAATGCAGTTATTAAGACAGACTCTGCAGGAAACATTAAGCTGGATAAAGAAAAAAGCAGAGATAAGATAGATGGGTTAATCGCTTTAATTATGGCTTATGGCATTAGAAAAAACATACAAACACCAATAAACCCGTATGAAAGTAGGGGAATAAGGGTTTTATAAAATAGTTAAAATGTTTAATAAATGATTTATAAAATATAGTATAATTAAAACTATAAAATTTAAAAGAGCAACATAATGGATAAAAAAGAGTTTATACCAAAAGAATTACCACTTGATATAGAATTAAATGCTGAAAATTACCAACTTTTAATTAGTGCTTCAAGAGAGCTTGGAAAATTAAATGGCTTTATAAATACAATACCAAATCAAAATATTTTGATAAACTCTCTTGTCTTGCAAGAGGCAAAAGACTCTAGTGCTGTAGAAAATATCATCACTACACATGATGAACTTTTTTTAGCTCAAATGGATGAAAACTCAATCACGCAAAGTGCAAAAGAGGTTATTGGATACGAAGCTGCTTTAAAAAAGGGCTTTGATCTTATGAAAAAAGATAATCTTATATTAAATAAACATATATTGGCAATCCAAAAGCGTATGCAAAATAATAATGCAGGATTTAGAACACAAAGTGGAACTGTTTTAAAAAATCCAGCAACTGGAGAGGTTAAACATATTCCACCTCAAAATTTATATGACATACAAAGATTAATGTCTAATTTGGAAAAATATATAAATGAGGATTTAGATGATTTTGATCCACTTATAAGACTTGCTATTATTCACTATCAGTTTGAAACAATACACCCATTTTTTGACGCAAATGGAAGAACTGGGCGTATTATTAATGTTTTATATCTTACATATAAGGGGCTTTTGGATTTGCCGATTTTATATTTAAGTGCATATATCATACAAAATAAAACGCAATATTATAGACTTTTAGAAAATGTCAGTAAAAATAAAAGTTGGAATGAGTGGATAAGCTATATTTTAACAGCAGTCCAAAAAACATCTATCGCAACTATAAAAATTATATCTCAAATAAACGAAGCAATGCAAACCTTTTCAGTCAAACTCCAAGCCACTAACAGTAAAATTTACAGTAAAGACTTTGTAGAGCTTTTATTTTCTTATCCATATACAAAAATAGAATTTATCTCTCAAAAGCTTGGTATTGCTCGTCAAACAGCATCAAAATATCTTAAAATTTGTGAAGAAATTGGCTTATTGGAGTGTTTAAAATTGGGAAATACAAATTTTTATATAAATATTAGTCTTTTTAATATATTAAAAAAAGGTATAGAGTGTTAAAATTTATAGATTTTTTTAACATAGCTTAGCTTATTTGTTAAAATTTATAGATTTTTTTAACATAGCTTAGCTTATTTGTTAAAATTTACAACTATTAAATGTTTCAGTCTATATGATGATGCGTAAAGATTTTTCTATCCTTAAACCGTTTAAAAGTAGGATAAATAAGGTCTTTGTAAATGGCATATTTTTATAATATTTTATAGTTAAAGTTTGTTTAGCTCTATAATTAGTTTATGAATAGTAGTAGATGGATTGTCTTCTCCAGGGTTGTGGTTTTCGCCATAATAGTTTAACAAATTTTCCGCGTTTTTTATAGCTATTTGTTGTATATCAAGCAAAGCTTTATATATTTTTTGCGTTTGTTCTTTTGTTTTTATATTTTTATCTGTTAAATTTTTAAATTCAGTTGGAAATTTTATTTTAAGTTCATATATAACATTTTCTAAAATCTTATCTCTCATTATAAGGGTATCTATATAATTAAAGTGTAATAAATACCACAACTCAAAGCTATCATTTGCATAAGCAACTTTTATGCCTTTTGATTTTGCTCGTGTTATTGCATTATTAAAATCTTGTGCACTATGACCTGATCCTCCGCATTTATTTTGCGCATCTCTGTCAATAACTATCCATTTGCTATCAAAATCTTTATAAGTTATATTTTCTTCATTTTTATAATTTAGCAAATCGCTTAAAACTCCGCTTGGGTTATTGCACTTATGCGGAACTATAACAAAAGATTTTGCACTAATTTTTCTATCTTTTTTTAATCCAGCCACGATTTGTTTAAAATACTCAGGAGATGACACACTATCTTCACAGGCTATAATAATTCCTGGAATTTGTTTTCTGGTATTTTTATTCCTTTTCATCTTTTACCTTTGAAAAGTCAAAATCTATATATGGTAATCCACCATAATTCCCCATTTTATAATGTTTGGCAAAATTAGAATTATTTCTTACACCCTTGATATCCAAAAGAGAGTAAATTTCAGATTCTCCAAAATTATCTTTTTGTGCAAACCATATCTGATCTCTATTAAAAAGTGAAAGCGTATTTAAATCATGCGTTGTAAAGATAAGTTGTGCATTTTTATTATGTTCATTATTAAAAAGTTTAATTATCGTAGCTGTTATATAAGTGTGTAGGCTCGCTTCTAATTCATCTATTAGCAGTATTTTACCATTTTCTAGAGTATCAAATACAGGTCCAAGTATTTGAAAAAGTTTTTGAGTTCCCATGCTTTCATTTATCAGATTAAACTGCTCTTTGCCAATTAATCTATGATTTTCATATAGTCCATGACTTGTGGTTATATTATGTTTGTCTAAAAAAACAAGCCATTTATCAGGCATATCTTCTTCTTTATAGTTAATATCACTAATGCCTGTATCCATTTTTTGTATAAAATCCACTATTTTTTTTCTTAAATTTTCATTATCTTTGATCATATCTTTTGTAATGCCCATGTATCTATCTGAATGGCTAGCATCTATTAAATTTATATTTGACATATATCTTAAAATTTTGCGAGAAATTTCACCATTTTCTTCGTCACATTTCCATAAAAAAAGCCTATTGTTAAGCAGTTTGATTTTTTTATTATCATTGTCAAAAAAAGGTAATCCCTCTTTAAATTTGGTTGGATTTACATAATCTTCTTGTAATTCCTTCCTATGAAATAGTTTTGCTTCTCTACCGTTTTCATCAGCGTATAAATATTCTTCATAAAATTTATTTTCATCGTTTGAAAAACCATATCTGTATTTTATATCATCTATAACAAATATCATTTCAAATTCTGATGGTTTTGTTTTTGTGTTTGTATCTAATGCATATGGCCAATAGCTTAATTTATCTACTGATTGAATTATCTTATTTGCATTTTGGACAATATTCTTAAAAAAGGCTATTGATCTTAATAAATTTGACTTACCACTTGCATTTGCACCATAAATTGCAGCTGTTTTTAAAATTTTGTTTTTTCTAAAAGAGACCGAATTATCCTTATCGTTGCTATCTGCAAGCATGCTAAACTCAATTTTATCCTTAAAGGATAAAAAATTTTTTGCATAAAAATTTATTAACATAAAAATCCTAAATAAAATTAAATATCGCAATTGTATCATAATAAAACTAAATTTTGTAAAAAATATTCAAATTTGGATTATAAAATTATATTTAATACCAATTTATAATTATTATTAAGATATTTTAAATTTAAAATTATGTATAAAACTTTACTCAAAACTCTCAAACTCACACATTAGCCTATACTCACCATCTTCAAAATCAATATTAAAACTAAGTGAAATTATCGGTCTTTCAAAACTAAACAATACATCTTTTAATTTTTCTTTTATTAAATTTGCTTCTTTGTATGTTTTTGTATAGATATCAATTTGGATAAAAAAATCTGTTTGAAATGAGCCTAAATTTACCCCAATTCTTTCTTTTTCACTTATTATATTATAAACTCCACACGGACTTTTTGCTGATTTTGGTGCAATTTCTGGATAAAACTCAATGCCTAGATTATCTTTTAAGTGTTTTACTAAATTTATTATCATTATAAATTATTTAACTCCTTATTAATGGCTTTTTGAAGTTTAGTCTTGGTTTTTTCTTTGTCTATTGAGTTTCTTAAAAAAGGCTTTGGCTTAGAATGTTTTGTGCCATATTCTACAAGATGAGCATAATATACCTCTTTTATAGCTTTGCCTCTTTTATTGTATTTTAGCGATAGTGGGTTGGCTCTTTTAAGTTCTCGTTTTGTTAGGCTTCTAAACTTTTTAACAAAAATGACTCCACTTGAGACATTATTTCTAGTTCTATTTATCCTTGTTACGATATGTTTTTTTAGCTCACCAGTCCTTACAGGAACATTTGCTTTAGCCTTTTTCTTTGCATCTTTTAAGGCCTCTTTTATCACAGGTTTTATAATCTCTTTGTCTATGTTTTTTTTAAGCTTTTCAAACTTAAAAGTTAATTCTTTAAGTCCTTGCATCTCATAAGTTATCATTTATAACCTCTTTTTCTTTGGGTGCAGTTTAGTAAAAGTCTTTCATTTTTCTCATAAGGATTAATCACACTTTTTATATCAAAAATTTTATCTTTAAATTTGATAAAATAGCTTTCATCAAGATTTTTTAAAAACCTAATCTCAAATTTATAATCAACCTCGCTCATCTGTTTATCATTTATGTATTTTTCATCACCCTTTATGGCATCCATAAAAGCCCAAATTTTTTTGACAAATACTTCTTTTAGTTCAGCTTCACCATACTCATTGAAAACTTCATCAAGCTTATAGATTTCAATTCTATGTCTTAGTTTGCCAACTCTCACTAAAACTCCTTTATACGAAAGTAGCTTATAACAGTATCGTTTTTGTAGTCATTTACCCTGTTTTCATAAAGGTTTAAAGCAAAGTTTTTAATCCAAAGTTTTATCATCAAAGGCACTTTTTCATATCCACATACAAAGCTTACTTCACCACTTCGGCTAAAGCAGGTTGCCCCATATTCTGTTTTTATCTCAATATCACCACTTAATATCTTTATCTCATCGCACTCAGCAAAAAAGACTTTTTCATTTTCTAAAACAGCTTTAAATTTTGCTCTTTTTAAAACCCTATTTGTCTTTAACTCAAAGAAATTTATAGCACTTTCTAAAAGCTCATCTAAAAGCTCATCTTCTTCATCATTATCTATCCTAGCCCAAAGCTTAAACTCATCAACGCTTATTAATTTATCGTTTTTTAGTGGTATTTTTGTTAGTTTCATCGGTTTTCTTTTTTGTAGTTTTTACTTCAGAAGCAATACCTCTTTCTATCATCAAATTGGCTGTTTCTTCATCTACTTCTAAGATATCGCCTATTTCTTGAAATGTATTATTTCCACTTAAACATGTCAAAAGTTTTATTTTCATTTTATCCCCTTTTAAAAGGTGGTAAAACTACCACCTTATGCACATTTTAAGCATTTAATTGCATCATTTATGGTTAAAACTCCATCAACTCTAGCTCTTGCTCTAAAGCCAACTTGACCATTTCCAGCATAAAGCTCATTTAGTCTTTGCAAGCTCATAGACCCACGGTCTGCAATGTTGTAGTATCTTAAATTTCCAAATATTGCAGGGACTTTGCCACTTGCCAATCCATCCATATAACCACTCACATAGATAGGTTTTCCAAGTAGCGTAGCTTGTGCTCCTGCTGTTAAGGCTGGTTGCCACAAGTAATTGCCTGTTGTATCTTTTAGTTTTCTTAAAGCCTTTTCAAACTCATCACTTACAACCCACACTGCATCATCTCTGTAGTTTTTATCTAGGCTATAATAAAAGTCTATAAGCTCAATATCTGTGATAGCATTTGCACTAGCAGTGGTTAGACCTACATCATAAGTTGCTAAACCTTTTGGCTTTTTGTTGCCATCGCCTTTTATAAAGGCTAGTTCTTGAGTATGTTTTAGCCCTTCAACCATTTTGTTTAAAATGTAACTTTCGATATTTATCGCACTATCTTCTAATAGTTCTTCACTAATTTTAATAATTCCACCTATTTTATAGGCATTTATCTCAATTTGTGAAAAAGTTAGGTCTTTTTCGTTATAAACGCCTTTTTCCTCTATCCAGTCAAACTCAGGCACTATACCACCAACTGGTATAACATTTGTTGAGGTTGTTTGAGTTACAGTGCAAAGCTGTCTTAGAAACATTTCATTGTTTAATTTTTCTAATACTCTTGCTTGGAATGTTTTTGGTACTGTATATCCACCATTTGCTCCACTTCCTTCATTCAAATCCCTTTTTAACTTGTATAAAGCGCTATTATCACCCCTTACATAGTCAAAAAAAGTTTTTGTATATTCATCATCTTTTATGGCGGAATTTTTACTTTTGGGTAACTCTTTTGAGACTATCTCATCCATAAAAGCTTCTTTTTCTCTAAGTTCGTCTTTTAAAGCGTTACTAGCTTCAATTTGTCTAATTTGCTCTTGTAGTGTGTCAAATTCAGAGTTAAAGTTTTCGTATTTTACTTTTTCATCTGTATTTAATCCTCTTTGCTCTTTATCTGCTTTGTCTAAAATAGCTCTTGCATCGCTAAGAGTTTTTACTGCTTTTTCTTTTAATTCTTTTAATTTCATAGTGTTTTCTCCTTTAAATTAAGTATCTCTTTTTGTAAATCCATATACTCTTTGGCTCTTTGTATTTTTTCTATATCGTTTTTATTTCTTAAATTTGCACCTTTATCTGCTCCTTTCCAAACTGCACTAAGTTCTAAAATCTCAAATTTCGTTACTAAAACATAGTTTTTGTTATCTTTTTTACTGATTTCGCTCTCTATTACTCTATATCCTATGCTTACATCGTTTAAAATTCCATTTTTGAACCTTTCATAAATTGTAGTTGAGCTCTCATCAAACACACACTCACATAAAAGCTCACCATCTTCAAGGCGTATATTTTCAACCCTTGCTATGGCGTTATCTACGCTTATTATGTGGTCTTTAAACATAGTTTTTAACTCATCATAAATAGCGCCATTTACATCAAGCGTTTCTATATATCTGCCAATCTCCCAGTCAAATCTCTCACACGAATTATTGCGTGAGATTATGCAAAATTTAAGTCTTTTTTCATCTGTTTTGTTGTCAAATCCTCTTAAATTTGCAACTCTATATAAGTTTTTACTCATCCTTTTTACCTCCGTCAAGTTTTAGATTTGAATTTAACGGCTTATCGTATATGTCGCCTCCCTCAATTGGGTTTAACTCTTCAAGCTCTCTTATCTCATTTACGCTATATACTCCCATATTACGTCCTAGCATATAGCTTTCAAATCTACTTTTAACATCACCTCTAAGCATTGCGTTGAGGTTAAATTTAAAATAATATCTCTCTTTTTCATCATCTTTTAAAAGCCATCTATTAAAAGAGCTTTCTATTTTTGTGACAATAGGGCGTATTGTTTGAATGGCATAGTTTAACTCTTGTTGCTCTATATTTGAAAAAGTTGCATGAGTTAAATCGCCAATTTTATGAGCAGGGATATTAAATATCCTTGCGATATCTGTTATTTGAAATTGTTTAAGCTCTATAAACTGTGCATCTTTGTTTGGTATTGTTATAGGGGTATATTTTGCACCTGCTTCAAGAATTGCTGTTTTATAGGAATTTATCCCACTATAAGCATTTTGCCAACTATTTTTAAGCCTTTCATATGCCTCATCACTAAGTTCAACAGGAAATTCTAATACACCACTTGGAAAAGCCCCATTTTTATAAAACCTTTTGCTATATTCATCTGTTTCGTTAGCAGTTTCTAGACTATTTTTACATGCACTTATAGGGCTTAAACCAGTTATGCCATCGTATGAAAAGTAAGGTATATTTATAAGCTCGTCCATTTCAAGCCTTATAGCTGCACCATCACATATATAGTTATAAAAGGGCTTTTTTTCATAACTAAAAATTGTTATATTTTCAGGTGGTATTATTTCAAGCCTTACTATGCTTTCATCTCTTTTTTTGATAGGGTAGATAAAAGCATTGCCATAAGTAAGCATATTTTTTATAATAGCTTCTAAAAAACTTACGCTTGTAAGATAATCATTGGGTCTAAATTTTATTATTTTTTGCAAATAGTGATCGTGTGCTATCTCTCTTTTTTTGTCATTTAGTCTATATAAATTTAAAGGTAGTGTTGATATCGTATCGCTTATAGCAGCAATTGAAGCATAAACGGCACTTATAGCAGTTGCTTTTTTGCCAACTATTTTAGAATTTGTTATTATTTGGCTTAGTGTGTTAACATCGCTTAATTTTATGTTTATACTCTGTCTTTTTTTTATGCTTTTTGATCTTTTGCTCTTTTTCATAAGCTTAGTTTAGCTTTATTTTAAAGCACTGCTGTGTATATGGTTTTTAGTATAGTTTTAAAAGTTTTTAATTTAAGGAGAGACAATGGCAATTACAAAAGCACCAGATCATACTGGTATAAGTGTAAAAATCATAGACTTAGCAGCTGGAAAACTTCCTGCTTCACCATATGATGGAGCAGTAGCAATAGGACATATGGATGACTTTGAAGCGATAATTGGAGGAACAAGAGCTGTTAAAAAATACAGTCCTATAAACGATAGGGATTATGAGCAAATCGTATCAACTGGAGCTATTGAATACAATGAGTTTAACGCAACTGTTTTGTTTGACTTTAACTCAGAAGAAGGTGTGAACAAACTTCATAAGGCATTTTTAGATAACACCGAAATTGGGCTTGTAATAGAGCTAAAAGATAAACTAAGTCAAAGTGGTAAAGATACAACTATCGCGCAAATCATTAAAGTTAGTGAGTTTAGTATCGGTGGTGAAAAAGATGGCAAGCAAAGAGCCACAATAAGAGCTGAAAAGATAGGCAAGCCTGTTATTACAAAAGCAACAGGAGCGTAAATGCTAGAGCTTAAAGACTTACAAGCAAACTTTGCAGTAAAAGAAAAAGTAATAAAAGTAAAAGCTTGGAATGGTGAAGTAAAGATAAGAGAGTTAACAACAAAAGAACGCTCCCAAATAGTTGAGGTTATGCAAGGTGATAGCATAATTGATGAAAAAGGAAGCACTTTAAAGCTATCAAATTTAACAAAAGCACAAATTCTAACTGCTCATTATGGCTTGGTTGAACCAGCTTTAAGCATAAAAGATATTGAAAGCTTGAGTGAGGGTGCATTTGAGGGCATTAAAGAGATAAACGAAGCAATTGAAGGGCTGTCTAAAAAAAACTAGATTTAGATGATGATGAGGTTAGGTTTAGATACAAACTTGCCTCTCATTTAGGAATAATTAACCCTTTTATACTTGATGAACTACTTCCAACAAGTGTTTTTAGTGGCTGGGTTGATTATTATGAAAAAGAGCCTTTTTTAGCTGATAGGATAGAGAGCTTACTCGTGCAAATTTCTTTTTTAATAGCTTCATTTATGGGAAGCAAGGCAAAGCTAGATGAGTTTTTTATTAGTGATAGAAAAAGTAAATTAGAAAAAAGCAGTATGAAAGATGAGATATTAAAATGTTTTGGGATTTAAATAAAACCAGTGATACGCTCATTGCTTTATTTTTTAAAAGCTCTTATTGTAAAAAATACAATTATAAAGGTGCAAACAGCAAGAAATACATTTTTGGTTGTAAAAAGAACAATTGCACTAATTATAGCCAAAGCTATAATGCTAAGGAAAAAATTTGGCTTAATCATCGCCAAAATAGCATATTCAGAGCTATGTTGGTAATAAAAAAGCATCCTTTATCCTTTTTAGTCGTAGAATTTAGCCCCAAGATATTTTTCAAGCTCTTTTTTAGTAAGATATTTAATCTCATTGGTATAAATCGTTTCGCCATTTTCTTGACGTTTAATAAGATCTTGCATCTCTTTTATTTTTTTAGCTCTTTTTTCATCTCTTTTTGCAAGAAAATAGAGAAATATTATAGCACAAGGAAAGGCAAGTGGAGAAAAATCAAACATTTTTTATCCTTTCTTAGTTTTATTAATTATATCACATTTAAACATAAAAAAGGTTTAGTATGGGCATAGGTGTAGTAAAATCAAAAATTGAAGTTGATGCAAGACAAGGGGTTGCTGGGATAAATGCATTTAAAGGTGGTTTGCTTAGCCTTAGTAAAGTAAGCGAACAAACAAGAAAAAGCATTGATTTATTGGCTCATAGCACTCAAGCATTAAGTGGGGCAATTAAAACTGCAAATTGGATAAAAGACCACTCAAAACAACTAATTGAGGCAAATGTAAACTATGAAAGACTTCAAGTCCAACTAACTGGACTAATTGCTACAAACACTAAAAACATTGATAGTATGGGTAAGATGTTAGATGCCTCTACAAAGTGGGCATTATCTACAAAAGAAGCAGATAGAGTTTTAGCAAAATTAAATGAAACAAATTTAAAAACCAAATTTAGCCTTAATGAAGTGGCTGCTGCTTTTTCTATGTTTTATGCAACTGCAAGTAATCAAGGAAGTAGGGATGATGCATTAAAAGCTTTTGATAGTATAGCTTTGGCAGCTCAAGCAGTTGGCAAAAATATGCGTGATTTAGTGCCAATGTTTGATAGCTTAGCAACTGGAACTGTTATAGCAAGTTCTGAAATGGGTTCATTTATGAAAATGGTAGGACTAACCAACGAAGAGCTTAAAAAAGCTAATCAAAATGGTGAAGTATTTACGCTTATATCAGAAAAACTTGCAAAATACAAAGATTTAAGCAATGAAGCGGCCAAAGGCTATGACATTGCAATGGGAAATTTAAAAAACTCTATAAATGAGCTAAATAAAGAACTTGGAAAGCCTATTTTTGAAGCCTACATAAAAGGCTTAAATAGTTTTTCCAAGTTTTTGGACGAAAATAGAAGCTTAATAGTAGCGTATTCCAAAGAATTAGCTAGTGTGGCAAAAGCAGGTCTAATTGCTTATACCTCTTTTAAAACTATGACAATTGGAGCTTATGCTTTAAATAAGGCTATCCTTTTTATAAATAGTGTTGCTTTACCTGATTTAATTATCAAAAACGGTGTAGCAACAGTAGCAACATCACGCCTAACCAGTGCTGTAGCTTCTCTAAAAATGGCGTTTAAGACATTTCTACCAGTTGCAGTCATAACAAGCTTGTTTGAATACTATTCAACCATGAAAGAGATTAAAAATGCAACTAAAGATAGCCGTATTGAGATATCAAATTGGCAACTTTATACAACAGAGGCAGTTCAAAAAGTAAAAACTGCACTAGAGCTTTCAGTTAATGGCTGGAAGCTTTATTTTGTGAGTTTAGGTGAGTTTTTTGCTGGTGTTTTTAATTTAGTAGCCTCAAAAGCAGATAATTTGTTTAGTTATTTCACAAACAAATTTAACTCATTTATGGCTGAGATGACAAGATTTTCAAACTTTATCAGTGGGTTAGTTGGTCTTAAGCCAGTTGAAAGCTTTAAAATAAATAGAGATGGTTTCAAAGGCTCTTTTGATAATGAGGTTGAGTTTTATAGAAAAAAAAGAGAAGAAATCACAAGACAAAACGATGAACTTTTAAAGTCCATTGCCACAAATCAAACAAAAGCTTTGATTGATGCTCATAATAAAGAAGTTGATAACCGTAAAAAAACCAACAAAGAAGTTGCCAATTTAGTCGATGAAAACAGCAAAGTCATAGCCCAAAACTCACTTAAAACCTTTAAAGATTTTTCAAGCCAAAGGCTAAAATACCTTATTGAATACTATGAAAAATCGGGCAAATATCAAGAAGCGTGGGCTTTAAAAGAACGCGAGCTTTTAAAAGAGTTTAAACGCATAAATTTAGATAAAAAAACAGCTGATGCGATAGTTAAATTTAGAAAAAAAGAGTATTTAGACAGTTTTGTAAAAGAAAGCAAAATGAGTTTTAATGAGATAAAAAACAGTTGGAGCGAGACTATTTTATCTATGGCAAAAGCAGTTCAAGACAACTTTTTTGACTTCTTTACAGGCAAAATAAGAAGCTTTAAAGATATGTTTAAAAAACTTAAAAATGATCTTGTAAGTGCATTTATAAGTCCATATGCAAAAGAGGTTAGTAGTGGGCTTGGCTCATTTTTTGCTAGTATTTTTGGACAAAACACAAATAAGGCAAGTGTCTCAAAAATGGCAACTTCTTTAGGTCTTACACTAGCAAATGGCGTTTATGCAGGTGAAGTAAATGGTGTGAGTGTAAAAATGGATAGTGCAGGAAATATCATGCAAGGTTCATCTGCATTTGATGGAGCAAAAAACATCTTAAGTCTTGCATCAAATTTAAACACAGTCAATAAGCTTTTTAGTGGAAACACTGGCATAATAGAAACTTTTAAAAATCTTGGCTCATCTTTACAAGGTGGAATTACGAAGATTTTTGATATTAATACTTATAAAAATCTTTTTTCAAATTTTCAAGGGAATTTGTTTGGAAACATAAGTGGAGTTTTTGGAGATATTGCAGGGTATAGCTATAAACTTTTTGGAAATGCTGCACTAGCAAATGGTATAGCCGGTTTTGGCACAAATTTTAGCTCAGCTCTAACACTTGGTGGGCATATTGGAAGTGGCTTTAGTGCCGGGCTTGGAACGGTTGCAGGAGCGGGACTTTTAGGATATGGTGGTGGAAAGCTAATCGGTGGCCTAGGCGATAGGCTTTTCAGAGCTGATACTTATGCAGGAAAATACGGTTCCATTGCAGGTTTGGCTGGTGGTGCAGTTGGTGGGCTTGGTGCAAGTTTGGGTGCATTTGGAAGCTTTGCAGGACCAATAGGAGCTGGTATTGGTGCTGTGCTTGGTGCTGTTATTGGTGGATTTAGAGGAAAAACTAAGGTAAAAGATAGTGGAATTCAAGCTTTTAGGGATTTTTTAATTACCAAAAACGGCTTGCAAGGAAACGAAATTAAAAATTTCGTTGATAAACAAAAGAAAAGCTGGTTTAAAAGCAAAAGTTGGACGGAATACTCAAACATAACTAATAAGCAAAAAGATGAAATTAACTCTTTATTTTCATCCGTTTATGGTGTCGTGGCACAAAACGGTGGAGATTTAAACTATCTAAAAGTAAAATCAGGCAAATGGAGTAAGGGTGATGGCTTTGTAGATGTTGGTGTAAAAACTGCTATTGTAAGATCTATGATGAGCTCACTAAAAGTCGATGAATATGCCAAAGAATGGAAAGATTTAAAAAGTGTAATACAAGGCGTAGGAGAAGTTGGAGCTTATAGAAAAGAAATAAGTGCCATGTCTTTTAATAACCCAGTAAAAGCTGCTAAAAACCAAATGGATAGTTTTAATGAGGCACTAACTTTTGGGCTTAGTTCAAAGACGAATTTAGATAAATTTAAAGGTGCTATTGATGAGATAGGAGAACTTAGCGCAAAAGAGTTTTTAGAAATTTATAATAAAAGCCTAAAAAAAGACTTTACTCCGCAAAATATTGAGGTATGGAAACAGCTTACACAAACTTTTAAAAATGCTACAAATGCAGCCAAAGAATATACTAAAACTATAATAGAATATTCAAAAAACATCTATTCATTAATGGGGGCGTATTTTAACTCTATTGGTAAAGCAAACAACTTTACGCCAAAGGTTTTAAATGAGCAATTAAACGCTATAAAAACAGCTTTAAAATACGACTTAAAGCCTGATGAAACAAAAGCTTTAAAAGATTTTAGCTTTGAAAGCATAAATGAGTTTTTTTCAAAACTTGATGATAAGGGGTTAAGAGCCTTTTTGGAAAATGGAGATTATGAGCTTAGAAGTACTCTTTTAGGCTTAGCGACAGAATATAATGAGTTTTTAAAGCAAACTACGCTTAATGCCATAAAGGCACTTGATGAGCTACAAAAAAGTTTTTTTATAAGCGTTAAAAGAAGTTTTGAACTAAATTTAAGCATCTTAGAAAAACAACTTAACATCATAAAAAACCTTGAAAATCAAAGCAATAAACTAAATAGTGATGTCTTTAAACAAAGTAATAGCCAAAAATATTTTTATAATTTTGATTTAGAAAGTGCAAAAGCTGAGTATAAAAAAGGAAATTTTGACAGTGATATTTTTAACACTTTAATAAATAGCTCAAACAACTACGCAAAAAGGCTTCTTGATAGCTCAACTTCATTTGAAAAATATAGCTATGAGATGCTTAAAATGGCGGGTGAGCTTGAGAGTGTAGGTGGGGGTGATAAAGAAAGTGTTGAGCTTAAAATTTCACAAATAAAAGAGCTTTTAAATATAGGTAATCAAAACATTGAAAGTGCAAAAAAAGAGCTTTTAAGGGTCAATGAAACAGCACTTTTACAACTTGGTGAGCTTGAAAAACTTCTTGGAGAAGATAGTGTTTTATTTAAGGGATTAAAGGCTATTTATAGTGCTACTGTAAGTCTTAAACCACAAGATGCTAAGCAAAAGATTGATGAGCTTAATTTAAAACCTTTTGCAAACGGTGGTATTGTAACAGCTCCAACAAATGCACTAATTGGCGAAGCTGGATATCCAGAAGCTGTAATTCCTCTAAAAGATGGTAAAGGCTTAAAAATAGACACATCAGGGGCTTTTGAAAGACTATATAATAAATTTGATGCCGTAGAAAAGCTTGTTATAGCACTTTTAATGAACTCAAATAACTCATTAAGAATTTTAAGAACGGCTGATAGTGGTGAGGGACTTCTTATAAAGGATAACAAATGACAATTATCACGCCTACTAAATTTACCCACATATCAAACACTTTTATTGATGAGAATTTACCTAAATTTAGCCTTGAAGTTACATACAACACAGGCGATGAGGTTATTTATAAAAATAATATTTATAAATGTGTTAAGGACGGCGTTACAAACTTAAGCCCTGTAAAGTCACCAAAAGAATGGGTTTTAATGGGTGCTACAAATAAGTATAAATTTATGGATAAATACATCACCAGCCAAAGCAAAAGTGATGAAACAGTAGAAATTTTAATAAAAGTTGATGAGAGTATCGACACAATCGCCTTATTTAACCTAAATGCTGCAAGATGCGAAATAATAGGACTTGATAATGATGAAAATATCAAATTTATAAAAGAAATAAACCTAACTTATAAAAAAAGTAGAAGTTGGTGGGAGTATTTCTTTGGTAAGTTTTATTACAAGGCTGATGCGATTATAAATTTAGATCAGCCATTTTATGGAAATATCAAAATCAAACTTTATAAAAATAAATTTGGTGCATCTTTAGGTCATCTTTTAGTTGGGAGCAAATACCACTTAGGCGCTACGATTTATAGCCCTAAAATAGGCATTTTAGATTATTCAAAGGTGGTGGCTAATGACTTTGGAGATAAAGAGCTTTTTAAGGGTAAAAATGCCAAATATGCAGATTTAGGCGTGGCTATAAAAAACATTAATATTGATGAGGTTAGGAAAAAACTAAGCGAAGTTGCTGGGACTTTGGCTTTATTTATAGGTGATGAGAGAGATTATGGTTTTGATAGTTTAAATATTTATGGATTTTATAAAGATTTTAATATTTTAATAGATAGTGGCGGGATGAATGAATACTCAATCTGCCAAATTTCAATAGAAGGAGTTGTTTGATGAAGTTAATGCCTGATAGTGTAGTTTATGCCATAGAAAGTACTTTGGCAAAAACAGCAAGTGTGATAAAGGGAAATTTGTATTTAAAGCTAAGTGATTGGGATTTAGCAAGAGTATTTTTTGAAAGGGTTAAAAAACTAAGTCCTATACCAACACCTCCAACTACAAAAGACCCTGCAAATTTTGATGAAAGAGCAGATATTTTTTTGTCTTCTTTGCCAAATTTACAAATTGAGTTAAATGAAATGATAGATGAGTTAAATAAAATAAACGCAGACAACATCATCATAAACAATAATTTAAGTGCTATAAATTTAGACTTTAAGCCAAATTTGGAAAAAGCTAAAGAGTATATAAATGATATGCTTATAAAAATTGAGCTTTTAAGAAATGATTATGAGAAAAACACAGCTGTTTTAGCAGGAGATAACTACACATACTCAAAAGAGTATTTAGATGATATGTTTAGCAAATGCGTCCATGTCTTAAACCACTACACTAAATTTGAAATAGATACGATTTTAAAAGACAAAGAGGAGAAAAATAAAGAGCTTTTTTATCTTAAAAGCCAAATCGATGAGATGCTAAAAACCAAAGTAAATGCCGATGAGATATTTAAAAAAGCTGAAATTTACACAAAAAAAGAAATAGATGAAAAGCTTAGTAAAAAAGCAAACAACGGCGATTCTTATAAAAAGGCTGAAACATATAGTATAAATGAGCTATATACAAAAAAACAGATAGATGAAAAAATAAAAGAAGTTAATGCGTATAAAAAAGCTGAAAGCGATAAACGGTTTTTGGGCATAAATGCTAAAGCAAAAGATAGTGATTTGCTAGATGGCTTAGATAGCTCAGCGTTTGCAAGAGCTAGTGAAATTTTTTCAAAAAAAGAGTCTGATTCTAGGTATGTTTTAAGTAACTCAACTATCTTGCCATTTGGTGCAAAAGCTGTAGTTCTTGTAAACGCAGGGGTGGTTGTAAAAAGCATCGGTTGTGAAGTAACTCAAACTACAAAAAATATTGGAAGGCTTACTTATACGATGATAAATATAAAGCTTAATTTTGCACCCTCAAGTGTTTTTTCATACCTAACGCATACAAATGAAAAAACTGTTGGTCACACTCAAGGCGGAGAAAGGGAAAACCCTAAGCCAATAACAGTAACTGAACTAAAAGTGCTTTCTTTAACCAAAGAAAACGATAAAACCTATTCTTTTGTTAAAAGTGGTGATGTTAATGGAGTGAGTTATTTTTTTTAAATAATTTTTAAAAGGAGAAAATATGGCAATTAACATAGGAAGAGTTGGGATTGTAAATTACCCAGCTTGGCAAGAAAACAAAGAGTATGAAACGCTTGATAGGGTAAAAGTTGAAAACATAGGTATTTTTAGCTGCTTAAAAGACCATATCGCGACTTCTAAAAACAAGCCATTGGGTGATAGTGAGTTTTGGATGTGTGAGATAGATTTTGCCGACATTAACAAAATTCATACTGCCTTAAATGAAGCAACAGAAAATATTTACTCAAAAGAAGATATCGCAGTTGAGCATATAGCAGAAAAAAGAAACGAGGCTATTTCTTTGATTGAGACAAAAAAAGAGGATTTAGAAGCTTTTTTTAATGGCGAAAAGGAAAATATTAAAACTCAAATTGCAAATTTAAACACTTTTTCAAATATTTTTAAATCTCAAACTTATACCTATAAACCTTTACAAAAGATAAAAGAAGAGGGCTTTTTGGAAGATAATGTAGTGGCCAAACTAAACGAAGATGGGCTATATGATGTAGGCGGTGCTTTGATAAGCAAACAAGAGTATGAAGCTAGAAAAAATATAAGCAACTTTTTAAAAAATTATGAATTCTATATAAAAGAATATCGCCAAGGCATTGACTGGAATTCAAAAATATATAGAGAAATGTGGGTTAAGCTTCCAACTCAAACTATAAAATATATCCCAAAATACGGCGATATTTTATATTCTGAATATGGTGCTTTTGAGATTGATGATGGTGATGCTACAGTTTTTATAAAAGATGATGAAAGGTTTAGCGTATATAGACTTATAAAAGGATGCTTATATCCATTTATATATACAAAAACAATGGCAGAGTATTTAAAAAATAGTATTGAATTTGAAATTATGAGTTTTGAAAAATACAATGACTACGCCCAAAAAACACTAAAAGTAAGCACAAATAAAGATAGTAACGGTTTTTACCAAGAAGAATATGATTACGCTGATGAGGTACAATCTGTATTTTTTCCTATGGACTATTCAAGTTATACAGGCGCTGGGGCATTGGATAAAAACGGAATTATTGTAAGTAAATTTAAAATGTTTGGCAATATGTCTGCTATAGAAGATGTCTCTAGAAGATTAGAGCATAAAGAATATAGCAACGAGATTGTTTTTACGCTTCATATGATAGATGCAAGCATATGTGAAATAAGCTTTAGTTATACTGTAAGCGAGGGTTCATGAGAGCTTTATTTAACGCCATAATAATTTTTTACATTCTCTTTATGAGTGGATATATTTTAAATCAAAACAGGAAAATAAAAATTTTACAAAATGAAAATTTGATTTTAAAAGATGATTTGATAAAAGCAAATGCCAATTATAAATATATCTCAAAAGAATTTAAAAAAACTATTGAAATTTTGACTGTTTATGAGGCAAATAAAACAGCAAACGAGAGTGAAATAAAAAGGCAAAAAGATGAAATTTACAAGAAAAAAGATGATAACAAAACAATCAATCCTATCATTTTTGATAGTGTGCAGTTTGTCTCTCGCAGGTTGTGGAACAAGGCAACCACAAATTAGATATGAAAGAGTTAAAGTGCCTGAAATCTTTCTAACGCCTGTATTAGTGCAAGAAAGAGAAGTAAAAACAAATACCGATGTTGCAATTTTCTTAATTGACTTAGAATTTAGCTTAGAGCAGTGCAACAACAGATTAAAAATGGTGAAAAGGCTAAATGATGAATGAAAAAATGATAGATAGCACCACTAAATTTGTTTTAAGTGTAGATGAGTGGAGCTCCCAAGCTGTGATGTTTGTATGTGTTGTAATTATAATTATAGTTGTGTTTTTTTATACAAAAGTGTTTACAAAAAACATTGAAAAAAACCAAGATAAGCTAATTGATGTGATAAACAAAAACTCACAAAGCAACACAGAGTTAAGCAAAAGCATAGAACTTCAAAATAGAATAAATTTAGAGACTTTAAATCGCCTTGATAAAGGCATAAATGAAAGTTTAAAAATGCACGAAGCAACTCACAATGATTTAAATGATTTAAAAAAAATGGTAAGTAAGAGATTTAACGATGAGTAATTTTGATAAAAGCTTTGAAGAGATGTTAAATTTGGAGCTATCAAGCCCGTATAATGCACTGCATTTTAATAAGGGTGAGATTGGATATACATTTATGGGTATTTATGAGGTAGCTTATCCAAGCTGGAAAGGTTGGGAGTTAATTTATAGAACTTTAGAGCTTTATAAAGACCTTAGAAAAACTAGTTATGAGTGCTATCAAAACATTTTTTTGACTGATTTAGTAAAAGAGTTTTATAAAGTTAATTTTTGGGATAAACTAAGACTTGATGAGATTAAAAGTGATAGAATTGCTGATTTAATCTTTAAATTTGCAGTTAATGTTGGTATAAAAAGAGCTGTAAGGTATGCTCAAATGGTGGCAAATGTAAGAATTGATTGCATAATTGGAGCTAATACAATAAATGCCTTAAACAGCCTTGATAGTGGGTATTTTGAAGAAAGATATAAGGCTGAGTTTATGAAATTTTATGATGAGCTAGTAAAAAGAAATCCTGATAAAAATGGCAGGTTTTTAAATGGGTGGTTAAACCGCGTTACTTTATCAAAAAATGATTTACAAAATTATAAAAATTTCATAAGTGACTTTGTGTCTCAAGCTTAAAATAAAATTTATAGTGTAAAATTATTGTATCAAATTAATTTTTATATGTTTATAGTGCTTTAAAATTGTATAACTAAGTGTATAACTAAAAAAATAAAATAGCCTAATTTAGGTATTATAAAGCATTTTCAAAACTCAGCATCCGGAGCCATTAATAAAACTTTAATGTTATTTTCCCTTATATATCGTTATTCTACTAATTATAATATTTAAGAATTGTTTCCATAATTTTCCCAATAATTTTTATCATCAAGGAATAATTTATGAATGATAAAGATACTAAATGATTATAATAAAAAATAAGAGTTTTATTTTAATTTAGTTTTTATTATCTAGTCGAGAAAAGAAAAACACCACTAAATTTATTTAAGTATAAATTCTCTAAATTTTTATTTTATTTTTTTAAATATTATGTTTATGAATATCACCACGTTTCAAGTAAATACACTAATGAATAAAAAAATAAAAGATAAAATATTTCAATTTTATAAAATAGTTTAAATTTATTGTTTATGGTATTTTGATTTGACTCACCATGAAGCTGAGTCTCAGCTAGTAGGTTGTTGTCTATTTAAAATTTTAGTCTATATATGGCTTATTTTTTCATAGATAAAAAAGTAAAGTTAGCAGGTCAAAAGTAACTAAATAATAACTAAAAAGATTTATAATTTCAAAAGCTGTAAATTTGCTGCATAAAAAGGAAAAACAAATGGGATTTTTTTATAAAAAATGTGAAGTTTGTGGAAATAAAATGAATATATTTAAAATATTTTTAAAAGATTTTACTACATTAGAATGTAAAAATTGCAGAACTAAATATCAGGCAAAAGAGACTGAATTATATACAACAATCAATTTTTTATTTAAAAATTTAGGTGTTTTTATAATACTTTTTTTATCCGCTTATGCTACTGTTTATATTGATAATAAAATTTATGAACTTGACGCTGGGTTGTTTTTTGTATTAATGGTATTTTTATGGTTAATTTTTTGTTTTATATTTTTGTTTTTCTACTTTTTAATTATCTCGAATTTTATTAAATTTGAGATAATAGAATAAAATAATAAAAAAGATTAAATATAAAAATAAATTTTAGAATTTGTTTAATTATTTAAAAAGGAAAAATATGAAAATTCTTAAAAAAAGCTTCGGGATTGCTGTAACAAATTGTTATATTTTAAAAGGTTCAAACGGCGATATTGTAATAGATCCTGGCGAAAATGCGTATGAATGGGTTAGACAAAACTCAGACAATGTTTTAGCTGTTTTTAATACTCATGGTCATTTTGATCATGTATATGATGATTATAAATTTAAAGAAGATGGTGTTAAAATTTATATCCATAAAAATGATGCGTTTATGCTTGAAAATGATAACTTCAATATGCTTGAAAAAACTTGCAAGGCAGATGTTTTAGCTATTGATAAGGAAGAGTTTAAAGTAGGGGAGTTTAAAGTTATTTTTCACCATTTTCTAGGTCATACTCCAGGGTGTTGTATGCTTGAAGTTTGCCAAAATGATGAAAAACCAGTATTGTTTAGCGGGGATTTTTTATTTAAAAATAGCATTGGAAGATATGACTTTCCTTTTTCAAATGCCTTTGATATGAAAGAAAGTATTTTAAAAGTTTTAAGTTTTAAAGATGATTTTGAGCTTTTTCCAGGTCATGGAAATAGTAGCTTTTTAAGTGTTGAAAAACCAAATTTAAAGCACTTTTTAAACTATTTTTAAAGTTTATAGCTATCTTTAAATTTAAAAGTAAGTAGATTTTGAAGCATTCCAAACAAACACATAAAAGTTATAAAACTGCTTCCACCATAGCTAAAAAATGGCAATGGAACGCCTACAACTGGTGCTAGCCCGATTGTCATTGAGATATTAACACCTGCATAGATAAAAATTAAAACCCCAATACTTGTTGCCACAACTCTTGTAAAGTAGTCCTCTTTTAGTTGGTAATTTAACGTAATTAAGTGTATTATTAAGCATAAATAAAGCCCCATTAAAAGTAAATTTCCCACAAATCCAAATCGCTCGCTATTATACGCGAAGATAAAATCACTTGTTGCAATCGGCAAAAATTTAAAGTGTGTTTGAGTAGCTTCATCTTTTGGTTTTCCACTCATTCCACCATTTGAGATAGCGATGATTGACTGCTTTACATGATAGCTTGACTCTTCTGATAAAAACTCAGTTATTCTTTTTTTTTGATAATCATGTAAGCTTTGATACATTACGGGTGATGCCACAGATATTACTAAAAACAAACTTATCCAAATTTTTTTATTAACATGAATTATAAATAGTGTGCCAAATCCGCCTAATAAAAGTATCATAGCTGTTCCAAGATCTGGCTCTTTAAGTATTAAGATAAATGGCAAAAGTATGATAAAGCTAAATTTTAAAAAACTTTTTAAGTCATATCCATCACTTGGTGGGGGATTTTTTTTAACCATATAAGCAAGCATTAGTATAAATGCCGGTTTTATGATTTCACTTGGTTGGATTGTAAAATTTATAAGCGGTATTTCAAGCCATCTTTTTGCACCAAGCTTGCTTACGCCAAATAGATCAACGCTTATTAATAACACTATCCCAAACCAGTAAAAAAACGGAATTATCCATTCAAGTTTTCTAAAAGGAATTATAAAAAAAAATAAAAACACTCCAAAGCCAAGTGCATAGTAGATGTATTGCTTAAAAGCTAAAATTTCATTTGCTTCAGATATTAAAATATGCGATAGCACTAAAATAGGAATTATAAAAAGTAGCTGAACAAAGTCAAAATGTGCTAAAATACGCTTATCAAAAATTATCAATTATTTCTCCATTTAAAATTTTTAAGTGGATTATAACAAAAAAAGGTATCAAATTGAGTGAATTTATAGTAGATGAGAGTTTAAGATTAGATGTTTTTGTAAGTAAAATGTTGCAAATATCAAGAAGTAAAGCCTCAAATTTAGTAAAAAACGGTTTGGTTACTTTAGATAAAACACCTATTTTAAAGCCATCTTTTATAGTCGAAGTTGGAAAAAAAATTTCTATAAATTTGGATGAAAAAGAAGATAGAAAAGAAAATTTTAAAACCGATTTTGAAATACCAATAATTTATGAAGATAGTTATATTTTAGTTATAAATAAACCTGCAAATTTAGTAACTCATCCAGCACCAAGTGTGAAAGAACCAACTCTTTTAGACTGGCTTTTAGATAAAAACTATGCTCTTTCAAATTTAAACAATACAAGAAAAGGTATTGTTCATAGACTTGATAAAGGTACAAGTGGTGCACTTGTTATAGCAAAAACAAATAAGGCGCATTTAAATTTAGCTACCCAGTTAAAAGATAGAACAATGGGAAGAATTTACCTAGCTTTAATAAATTTAAGCTTAAAAGAAAACTTAGTAATTAATAGACCAATTGGTAGAAATCCTAAGAATCGTCTTAAAAAAGCGATTGTTCAAGGAGCAAGAGAGTCAAAAAGTGCTTTTTTAAATTTATATAGTGATGATGAGGTAAATTTAATTGCAGCAAAGCTTTTTAGCGGAAGAACTCATCAAATAAGAGTTCATCTTTCAAGTATAAATCGCTACATAATAGGTGATAATTTATATGGATTTAAGAGCCAAAATGATAAAATTGTTCGTTTAATGCTACACGCTTATATTTTATATTTCAAACATCCAATAACTGGGGAAAATATGAAATTTGTAGCAAATTTAGATAATGAATTTTTAAACTATAAAAATATTAAGGAGAAAGCGTATGAAAAATTTTCACCAAATTTTATTATCGGTAGTTTTGATGATTTTCATAGCTGGTTGTGCCTCACATAAAGTTCCTATGGTAAAAGATAGCTCTTTACCTGTAATAAATGATATTAGAACAGTTAGTTCTTCAAAATCAATTGGACTTGAGTGGAGTAATCCAAAAGATTTAGATGTGATGGGATACTACATTTATAGGGCCAATTTAAACGAGTCTTTAAAATTAGTGGGTACTATAAAAGATCGTTTTGCAACTCATTATTTAGATGATGGCTTAAGCCCTGCTACAACTTATAGATATGCTATTAAAACATTTGGTCAAAATGGCATTTCAGCAGACGGGATAGTAGTAAGTGCTAGCACTTCCAAAGGAATTGAAACAGTTTCGTTTGCTCAAGCGATATACGGACTTCCTGAAAGAGTTAAGCTCATTTGGAGACCACATGCAAATTTAAAAGTTGGCTCATACATAATCGAGCGAAGAAAAGATGAAAAAAGCAGTTGGTCTAAAAAAGCTGAAGTTAAAGGAAGATTAAGTGCTGAATATATAGATAGTAGCGTAAAAAGTGCAGAGTCGTATCAATATAGAATTAGAGTAAAAACTCTCGATGGTGATATTTCAGAACCATCAAATGTATTAACCGCTCAAACAAAAGAGCTTCCACTTGGTGTTATAAATCTTCAGGCTACAATTGATCAGCCAAAAAAAATAATTTTAACTTGGGATAGTCCATTAAATGATGCTTTTTCGCATTATCAAATTTATACTTCAAGAGGATCTATTTTGCCACTTGTTCCACTTGCTAAAACAGATAAAAATAGCTATGAAGATTTAATTAATGCAAATGGGGCTAGAAGATATTATAAAGTAACTTTAGTTGATAAAGACGGGCTTGAGAGCTTGGCTCAAGATGAGGCTATTATGGGGCAAACACTAGCTGCTGCAAAAGCACCTGTTTTAGATGAGCCAATAATTGAAAAAAACTCTATATCACTTAACTGGCATACTGGGGCAAATTATGATAAATTTGTTCTTATAAGAGATGGTGGTGGTAGTACAAAAACAGTTGATAATATAAAAACAATGTCTTATGTAGATAGAGAAGTTGTAAAAGGAACAAAATATAGCTATAGAGTTTATAGTGTAGATGAATATAGCATAAACTCAAATGTATCAAATAAAATGAGTGTAGAGTTTTAATGCCAAATTTTAGAGTAAAAAAACTTAAAAATTTAACTCTTCCTTTTGAAAAGAATGGAGTGAAGTTTTTAAAACTTGCAAAAGGAAGAGTTGTAGATTTGCTTTTAACTGAAGTTTTTGGTGAAAAATTTTTTATAACCATAAAGCCTAGCGGGGATAAATTTATCATAAAATCTGAAAAAATTACCCGTCCAGCAAGGCTTGAAAACTTGCAAATTGCTCTAGAAATTTTTAGAGATGAATTTACTCAAGAGCTTATTACAAATTCAATTAATGCTAAAAAAAGCAAATTTAAAAAAAGTGAAATTGTAAAAGATGAATTAGAAGCAATAAATTTTTTAAATAACGCTAATAAAAAAGCAATTGAAATAGGCTTTGGTTCTGGAAGACACCTTTTATATAGAGCAAAGCAAAACCCTGAAATTTCGTATTTAGGTATTGAGATTTATAAACCATCAATTGATCAAGTAGAAAATTTAGCTATAAAAGATAAGCTTTTAAATTTGGCTTTACTAAATTGTGATGCAAGAAGTTTTTTAAGTTTGGTTAAGTCAAATTCTATAGATTTTATCTATTTACACTTTCCAGTTCCTTGGGATGATTCAGAGCATAGAAGAGTGATTTCAAAAAGCTTTTTAGAAGAGGCTAAAAGAGTTTTAAAAGTTAATGCTAGATTTGAATTAAGAAGTGATAGTAGAAATTATAGTGAGTTTAGCATAAATGAGATGCTTGATTTAAACGGTGTTAGCTTAGAAATTTATAAGAATAAAAATTTAGAAATTTCAAGTAAATATGAAGATAGATGGAAAAAACAAGATAAAGATATTTATGATATTATTATGATAAACAATGACTTATCAGATGATATTTCAAATTTCAAAGAGTTAGAGTTTCCAAAATTTGATCCTTTAAAAATAGCGTCAAATTTTAAACACGAAAAGTTTAAATTTGATGATTTTTTTATAAATTTTGAAGAAATTTATAAATTTAGCGATGATGAAATTTTATTAAAACTCTCTTTTGGAGATTTTAGTGTTAATGAAAATAGATTTATTTATATCTCAAACGAAGTTAGCAAGTACTATATAAACTCACCACTTCCAACTAAAATAAATCAAAAAGCACATGAAAAAATAAAGGAAATTTTACTAAAATGACAGATATTATCAAAGCTTCAAATTTAACTCTTGGATATCACGGCTCAAGCCCTGTTATAAATGGTGCAAATTTTAGCATTAAAACAAAGGACTTTATAGTAATTACAGGAGAAAGTGGAAGTGGGAAATCAACACTTTTAAAATCATTTTATGGCGGAATTGATATAAAAGGTGGCGATTTAGAAGTTTGCTTTTATGATTTAAAAAACAGATCCGCTAAAAATTTAAGGCATCTTAGACAAAAAATAGGAATTGTTTTTCAAGATTATAGACTAATTGCTGAATGGACTATTGAAAAAAATATCAGACTTCCTTTAGTTATCGCAGGTTATGGTGAAAAAGAGTGCGATGCACAGGTTGAAAATCTTTTAAAAAGAGTTAAGCTTTTTCATAAAGTTGGCAAATATCCACTTGAAATAAGTGGTGGTGAGCAGCAAAGAGTTGCTGTAGCAAGGGCACTAGCACAAAATCCTCAATTGATTTTATGTGATGAGCCAACAGGAAATTTAGATGATGTTTCAAGTGAGATGATTTGGAGACTTTTAAGGCTTGCAAATGATAGATGGAATGCAACAGTTGTTGTAGTAACTCACAGAGCACCATCAAGTTTAAAATTTAATTTTAGACATTTTAGAATATCGGAAGGAGCAGTATTTGAAGAGCGTTAGGACACATTTTGGCGTTATTATTTCTCTTATTGGACTTTTGTTTTCTATACAATTTAGCTTTTTTGTAAATACTTTAGTAAATGAGTATGAAAAAATAATAAAAGATGAATATAGCATAATCTTAGTTTCAAAAAAATCACTTGATTTAAATAGTCTAAAATTAGATGAAATTCAAAATTTAAATGAAATAAGTTCTAAAAATATGCTTGAAAATTTACAAAACAAAGTTTCAAAAGAGGCAATTGCAAAAGTTAGTGAAAACCTTCCTAAATTTTATAGTGTAAGTTTGAAATTTTTTCCAAGCAATGAACAGCTTGATTTTATTAATCAAAAATTGCAAAAAATTGATGGTATAAGTAGAGTTGAAATTTTTTCAAAATCGCATAGTAGTATATATAAACTTCTTTTATTTATTAAAAGCTTAGTTTTTTCTTTTTCTATTTTAATTGCTATTTTGGGAGTTATGCTTATGTTAAAACAGATGAAAATTTGGACATTTGAGCATAAAAACAGAATAGAGGTTATGAACTTATTTGGTGCTCAATACCTTACAAAAAGTATTTTTTTATATAAATTAGCTTTTTGGGATAGTTTATTAGCTGCATTTTTAGTAAGTGGATTTTTCTTTATATTGCCTAATTTTGCTATTTATAAAACTTTTATTTCAACTATTTCATTGCCTTTAACATATGCTTTAACAGTAAATCAAATTTTACTTATTTTTGCTATGTCTTTAAGTGTTGCTTTTATATCTGCAACTTTTGTTATGCTTGGCATTAAAGAAGAGATTTTATGAAAAAAATAGCTCTTTTTTTACTTGTTTTTAGCTATATTTTTGCAGAGCAAAGCACAAAAGACAAGATAGAATTAACAAGTAAAAATATAGCTGTAAAAAAAAGTGAAGAAAAAAATCTATCTAAAAAAATTGATGAACTTGGAGTTTTGATAGTAAAAGAAAGTGCTGAGTTAAAAAAAACAAATGCTCAAATCGATGAAATAACTGGCTTAGTTGTAAATTTGTCACAAAAATACAAAGATGAAGCTTTAGAGCTAGATGAGTTAAATAAACAAACTGATGAGTTAGTAAAAATTAAATTAGAACTTGAGAAAAAAATCACTGATTTAATAGTAGAAGATTTTTCTTTTAATCTAATACAAGATAGTGATATAAAAACCCATGAAGCACTTATCTCAAATGAAATTTTTTTATCTTTAAGTGATGTTTTTAGAAAAGATATTGCAAATTTAATTATAACTCACGATAAGACAAGTAAAACAATTGATAAAAAAAACAAAGAAATTTCAAATTTAGAAAAAAATTTAAAAGAGTATAATGCAAAAAAAGAAGAGCTTTCAAACGCTCAAAAAAAGCAAAAAAAATTAGTTGAAAATTTAAATAAAAACAAAGAAGATTATATTCAAAAATTAATTAATACCCAAAAACAAAGTGAAGCTCTAGCTTCTACTTTAGAAGAACTTAAAATTATTGATGATAAAGAAGAAAAAGCCAAAGCTAAAAAAATAGCTCAAAAAAATGCACAAAAACAACAGCCTCAGCCAGAAATTTTACAAAGAGATAAAAGAGTTGAAGATATTGATAAAAAAGTCAAACTTTATGGCTCAAGCTATAAAGAAAGTAGAGTTAAAAAATATGTTGGCTCTAAGACAATTTCTCCATTAAAAAATGCCTTTGTAAAGAGAAAATTTGGAAATTTTATAGATCCAGTTTATGATATAAAAATATTTAATGAATCAGTTATTTTAAGCTCAAACACACAAAATGCACAAGTTTATAATGTTCTTGATGGAAAAGTTATATTTGCTAAAAGTACACCGGTTTTAGACAATGTTATAATTGTTGAAAACAAAAATGGCATTCATACAATATATGCAAATTTAAGCCAAATCGCTCCAACTATAAAAAATGGAAGTGTTATAAAAAAAGGTTATTCTATTGGGAGAGTAAAAAGCGATTTAACATTTGAAGTTACGCAAAAAAACTTTCACATCGATCCGCTTGAATTAATTTCATTAAAATAAACTCATATTATGCTAATTTAAAGAGATTTTTGATAAAATAATGAGTTATAAAGGAGAATAGCATGGATGATAAAAAAAGGATTTTAGTTAAATTTTCAGGTGAAGCATTGGCTGGTGAGAATGGTTTTGGTATAGATAGTAAAGTTTTGAAATTTATAGCAGGCGAAATTAAAGAGCTTGTTGGCTATGGTGTTGAAGTAGGCATTGTAATTGGTGGTGGAAATATTATAAGAGGCGTAAGTGCAGCAGCTGGTGGTATTATAAAAAGAACAAGTGGCGATCATATGGGAATGCTTGCAACTGTTATAAATGCGATTGCTATGAGAGAAGCACTTGAAAATGTAGGTGTTAATGTTAGAGTTCAAAGTGCTATTAAAATGGAAGCTATTTGTGAAACTTTTATAATAAATAGAGCAAAAAGACATCTTGAAAAAGGAAGAGTTGTTATTTTTGCAGCAGGAACTGGAAATCCATTTTTTACAACCGATACAGCTGCTACATTAAGAGCTGTTGAAATAGAAGCAGATATGATTATAAAAGCTACCAAAGTTGATGGTGTTTATGATAAAGATCCTAATAAATTTAGCGATGCAAGACTTTTAAATAAATTAAACTATGAAGAAGCATTAAAAGATGAAATAAAGGTTATGGATGATACAGCAGTGGCTCTTGCAAAAAGCAATTCTTTACCGATTGTAGTTTGTAATATGTTTAAAAGTGGAAATTTATTTAAAATTATAAATGATGATTTATCATTTTGTTCAATAGTAAAAAATTAAAAGGAAAATTATGACAAGATCAGAAGAAATAACAGCTAAGGCTTTAAAATTTGTTGATGGTGATAGATATAAGCTCTCTTTAGTTGTTGCAAAAAGAGCAAATCAGCTTCACAACGGTGAAAAACCCTTGGTAGATTTACCAAATATAAAAAATTATAAATTTGCAGATATTGCTTTAATGGAAATCGCAGAAGGTAAAGTATCGCTAGATGGAATCGTTAAAGCAGAGGAGTGATATAAACATTGAAGACTTTTTAGAAAAAGTTGTAAATGCAAATACCATAGAATCGGCAAAAGAGCTTTTTTTCTTTTTTAAAGAACAAACTGACAGACTTCAAAAAGGTGTTGAACTTTGTATAAAACAGCATGATGGTCAGTTTAGAAAAAGTGGTGAGCCTTATGCCGTTCATCCTATTTTAGTAGCTTCAATAGTTGCTTTTATGGGTGGTGATGACGATATGGTTATATCAGCACTTCTCCATGATGTGGTTGAAGATACTGATTATACTCTTGAAGGTGTAAGGGAAAATTTTGGAGACGGTGTTTCAAAGCTTGTCGAAGGACTTACTAAAATAGTAAGCATTAGAGAAGATAAGTTAGCTCCTTCTACTGATAAAAATACAAAGCTAAGATCTTCTGCATTAACTTTTAGAAGAATGCTTTTAATATCTATTGAAGATGTTAGAGTTTTAGTAGTTAAGCTTTGCGATAGGCTTCATAATATGCTTACACTAGATGCTTTAAGACAAGATAAACAAAAAAGAATTGCAGAAGAAACTCTTGTAGTTTATGCACCAATTGCTCATAGGCTTGGAATTTCATCTATCAAAAATCTACTTGAGGATCTAAGCTTTAAATATGTTTTGCCAGATGAATATGATATGATTGATTCATACATCAATGAGCATAAGCAACAACTTCAAATGAGTTTAAATAAATTTAGTCTTAAAATAACTGAACTTTTGTTAACTAATGGTTTTAGTGAAGATAGCTTTGATGTTCAAAAAAGAGTAAAACACTACTATTCAACATATCTTAAAATGCAAAGAAAAGGAATTTCCATACAAGAAGTTCTTGATCTTTTAGCTGTCAGAGTTATCGTTAGAGATATTAGAGATTGTTATATCGTTCTAGGAATTATTCATAATAAGTTTAATCCTTTAATTTCAAGATTTAAAGACTATATTGCACTTCCAAAACAAAATGGTTATCAGACCATTCATACGACCGTTTTTAATGATAGTATGATAATAGAAGCTCAAATTAGAACTTTTGATATGCATAATACTGCTGAATACGGTGTTGCAGCACATTGGAAATATAAATATAGTGGTTCTCTTAACCCTAAGCTCGATTGGTTAAGTGATATAAGTGCAAAAGATACCAACACAAATGATGAAGAAGATCCTGAAGAGCTTTATGAATATGCAAAAGATAGTCTTTATGCGGAAGATATAGCTGTCTATTCACCAAAAGGTGGAATTTTTACTTTGCCTCGTGGTGCTACTGCTTTAGATTATGCTTATGAAATTCACTCACAAGTTGGTCTAAAGGCAATTGAAGCCTATGTAAATCGTGTGAAAGTTCCACTTCTAACAGAGCTTAAAAATGGAGATATTGTTCATATTATAACAGGAAATGAAGCTCATTATAGATGCAGTTGGCTAACTTCAGTAAAAACAGGAAAAGCAAGAGCAACTATAAGAAATTTTTGTAAGCAAAAATTAAAAGAGCTTAATACTCAAATTGGTATAAAAATTTTATCAGCTATTTTTGATACAAAAGATATTAATGTTTTATCGTGGCTTGAAAAAGAAAATTTGCATAATAAAATAGGAAGAGCCGCATACGATTCTATCTACCTTCAAAATGTTGTTAATGCACTTAAAAAATACCCAAAAAAAGATAAATTATTTACTTTAAATTTGGGTGATAAATATATAGTTAGAAAGCAAAAATTTGATAATATTGTTGTTTATTCAAACTATAAAGTAAATAGTGTAGAGTTTGATTATTGTTGTAATCCAAAAAGAGATGATGATATTTTAGGCTTTAGGAGCGGTACAAATGTTGCAGTTCATCATAAATTTTGCGAAAGAGCTGCAAATTTAATAAAAGAGGGTAACGAGTTAATTTTTGTAAAATGGACAAGAAATGCTCCACATAGATATAAAGTTATCTTAAGTTTGGAAAATAAAAGAGGATCTTTAGCTGGATTTTTAAATTACTTAACAAGGCTTCAAGTTGATTTATCAGCTATAAATTTAAATGAAAATGATGAGACAAAGTCAGATTTTTTCGAGCTTATTATTGAGTTTGGTGAAAATGTAAAGGCAAAAGATATCAAAACAAGACTTAAAGATAGATATAAAATAGTGGAATTTACTTCCCTTGATGATGTTTATAAAAATAGTTAAAATAGGAGAAAAAAGTGGTAAATTTAGATGAAATTTATAAAGAATTAAAAAGAGGCGTGAATGAAATAATTGATGAAGAAAAAGTAAAGGATTTAATAAAAAATTATTATGAAAAAGGTGAAAATTTTTATGTAAAAATAGGTATGGATCCAACCGCTCCAGATCTTCATTTGGGACACTCTGTAACTCTTCAAAAAATGGCTTTTTTACAAACCCATGGCGCTATCATTATGTTTTTAATAGGTGATTTTACAGCTCAAATAGGCGATCCATCTGGAAAAAGTGAAACTAGAAAAAAACTAAGTAAAGATGTTGTTTTAGAAAATGCAAAAACTTATGAAAAACAAGTTTTTAAGGTTTTAGATAAAAATAAAACAAAAATTATGTTTAATTCAGATTGGTTAAACAAAATGAATGCTGCAGATATGATAGAACTTGCTTCAACATATAGCGTTGCACGAATGCTAGAAAGAGACGATTTTGAAAAAAGATATAAAAATCAAACTCCGATTTCAATAAGTGAGTTTTTATATCCACTATTACAAGGTCATGATAGTGTTGTTATGAAGTGTGATATAGAAATGGGTGGAACTGATCAAAAATTTAATCTTTTAATGGGTAGACACTTGCAAAGAATTTACAATACCGGAAAAGAACAAGCTGTTATTACTATGCCTCTTTTAGTTGGACTTGATGGGGTCAATAAAATGAGTAAATCCCTAAATAATTATATTGGTGTAACAGATGAGCCAAATCAAATGTATGCAAAAACTTTAAGCATAAGTGATGAGCTTATGTGGGAATGGTATAAACTTTTAAGTACAAAAAGTTTAAAAGAAATTGATGAGCTTAAAAAAGGCGTTGAAAATGGTACCATTCATCCAAAAGAAGTCAAGGAAGCTTTGGCTTTAGAAATTACTGCAAGATTTCATGATGAAAATTTAGCAAAAAAAGCAAAAGAAGAGTTTGATAAAATTCACTCCTTAAATAAACTTCCAAGTTCCATGGAGGAATTTGAGATAAAAGATGAAATTTGGGTGGTTGAAGCTATTGTAAAATGTGGCTTAGCTAGTTCAAACTCACAAGCTAGAAGGCATATAAAAGCAAATGCTTTTAGTATAGATCAAAAAAAGATAGATGATGAAAATTTGGTATTAAAAAAAGGTAAATATGTTCTTCAAATAGGAAAGAAAAACTTTGCAAGATTAAAGGTCGTTTGATGAAAAGTATAAAAATAGGCAAGTATGAACTAAAACATCCGATTATTCAAGGTGGCATGGGCTTAGGAATAAGTTGGAGCAATTTAGCTGGAAATGTAAGTTTAAATGGCTGTTTGGGTGTTGTCAGTTCTGTTGGGACTGGATATTATAAAAACAGATTATATTCTAAAAAAGAGATTAATTCAAAGCCACTAGGAAGCGAAAATTTTTATTCTAAAGAGGGCTTAAAAGCTTTAGCTGATGATGCAAGAAAAATTTGTGGTGATTCTCCACTTGGTGTAAATATAATGTGTGCTTGTAATGATTATGAAAAGATAGTTAAAGATGCATGTCAGGCTGGGTTTAATATAATCATAAGCGGTGCAGGACTTCCTACAAATTTACCTGAGTTCACACAAGAATTCAGTGATGTTGCTTTAATACCAATAGTTTCATCTGCCAAAGCATTAAAGATAATTTGTAAAAGATGGAAACAAAGATATAATCGCTTGCCAGATGGAGTTGTTTTAGAAGGTCCTTTAAGTGGTGGTCATCAAGGTTTTACTTATGAACAGTGTTTAGATCCAGAATACAGCATTTGGAATTTAATTCCTCAAGTTAAAGAAGAAATTTCAAAATGGGGAGATTTCCCACTTTTTGCAGCAGGCGGAATTTGGGATCATAATGATATCATGAAAGCAATTTCACTTGGAGCAAATGGCGTTCAAATGGGAACTAGATTTATAGGTACAAATGAATGTGATGCAGCATCTGAGTTTAAAGATGTGATAATTAATGCAAAAGAAGAAGATATTATGCTTATAAAATCTCCAGTTGGTTATCCTGCAAGAGGAGTAAAAACAAACTTATTAAAACTTGTTGAAAAAAAAGAAGGTCCAAAAATTCAGTGTATTAGCAACTGTGTAAGTCCATGTCAGCGTGGAAAAGGTGCCAAAATGGTTGGATACTGTATAGCTGATAGACTTTTTGATGCATACGACGGAAATAAAGAATTTGGATTATTTTTTACAGGTGCAAATGGATATAAGCTTGATAAAATAATTAGCGTAAAAGAGCTGGTTGAAAAGTTAGTAAATGGCGAAGACAGTTAGAGTTGTTCTATTTTTTTTCTTAGCCGTTTTTTTATGGGGTGGGGACTTTGATAGGAATTTTTCAAATTTTGATAAGAATTTTGACAATTCAAGTAAAGTTGCAAAAGAAAAATTCCACAAAGAGTTAAAAGATATTTATCTGCAAACTTCCATTGATAAAAATAAAATTGATAGAATAAATGTTTTAAAAAGGCTAGTTTATTCATCAAAGGCTTTAAAACTAAATCATAAGGGCTATGAATCAGAGCTTAATTTACTAGGAGATAATTATGAAAGCTATATAAATCAAAAAATGAATTTATCTAAATTTATACCAAAAAATAGCAAAGTAGTTGATGAAAAAGTAGCATTAGAACAAGATGAAAAAACAAAAACTATAATTGAAAAATCTCAAAATTCAAACAAGCAAAATGATAAAAATTTAAACCAAAAAAATGACAATATTAAAGAAAAAAATACAAACAATAAAAAAATAATTATTACAAAAGAGTCTAAAAATTACGAAGTCAATAAAAATATTAGATTAAGACTTAAAAGTGTTGATAAAACAGATGCTGGAATTAAGCTAACATTTAATAGAAACGTAAGCGAAGATGAAATTAAAAAATTTGCTTTAAAAAGTAAAGAGTATAGAAATGTAATTGATATAAAAGCAGTAAACGATGCAAAAATTTCAAAAATATTGCGTCATTTAAGCGATGAAATAAGAATTGCTCAGTATAATCCAAAAACAACGAGAGTGGTTTTTTCTCAAAAAAATAGCTTTAATATAAATTTAAAATTTGATGAAAAATCCATATCAATAGATATCAAAAACCCTTCAAATTCTGTAAATTTAACTATTCCTCCAGTTACAAAAACACCTAGTGGTGGCAAAAAAACAACTCAAAATAAAAAAGTACCTTTAAAAATTGTTAGAAAACAAAGAACTATTGTAATTGATCCAGGTCATGGCGGAAAAGATTCAGGGGCTATTGGAAATGGACTTAAAGAAAAAGATTTGGTATTAAAAATTTCACAATTTTTAGGTGATGAGTTAAAAAATATGGGTTATAAAGTTTTATTTACACGAAATAAAGATGTATTTATAAATTTAAAAGATAGAACTGCTTTTGCAAATAAAAAAAATGCCGATATGTTTATTTCAATACATATAAATGCAGGACCAAAAACAAAATCAGGAAGTTCTCTTTCAGGTGTTGAGACATTTTTCTTAAGTCCAGCAAGAAGTGAGCGTAGTAAAAACGCAGCTGCTCTTGAAAATAAAGGCGACATTGAAGATATGAATCATTTTTCTCAAGAGACTTATTTAAATTTTTTAAATAGAGAAAAAATAATAGCCTCAAACAAAGTTGCTATAGATATACAAAAACATATGCTTAATAAAGTTCAAGGCAAATATAATGTAAAAGATGGCGGAGTTAGAGAGGCTCCATTTTGGGTTTTAGTGGGTGCTACTATGCCAGCAGTTTTAGTTGAATGCGGTTATATTTCAAATAAAAATGATAGTAAAAATTTATCCAATAGAGTGTATCAAAAACTTATTGCAGAGGGTATTGCAAATGGAGTGGATGCATATTTTTTAAAGAATGAGTAATGAAGACTTTTTTTAAAGATGGAGTTTTTTATAGTAAAGAATTTGATGATTTCTATTATAGTAAAAATTCGGCTATTGGTGAAAGTAAATTTGTTTTCGAAAGCGCTTTGGATGAAATTTGGGATAAAAAAGATAGTTTAATAGTTGCAGAAGCTGGCTTTGGTGTTGGTATTAATTTTTTAAATTTATGTAAAAAATTTAAAAATAGTAATAAATTTTTGCATTTTGTAAGCATAGAAAAATTTCCTCTTTCAAAGAAAAAACTTAAAAAATTTTATAATAAATTTAACGAATTTGATGATGGGTTTAAAAAACTATCAAAAAAACTTATTAAAAACTATCCACCCAAAAAAACTGGGCTTTACAGAGTATTTTTTTCAAAAAATATTATTTTAGATCTTTATTTTGACGATATAAAAATAGCACTTAAAAATCTTGATTTTAAAGCTGATGTTTGGTTTATGGATGGTTTTTCCCCAGCCAAGAATCCTGATATGTGGGATTTAGAAGTGATGAAAGGTGTTGCTAATTTAAGTATGGCAGGAACTATTTTATCAACTTACTCAAGCTCTGGATTTGTAAAAAGAAATTTAACGGAGGTCGGATTTGAAGTAAGTTTAATAAAAGGTCATGCTCAAAAAAGACAGATGATTAGAGCTGTTTTAAAAGAAAATTTAAATCCCAATAATGATGAAATTTGGTTTAGGAGGGTTTTAAAAACTTACAATAAAAATTCAAGAATTTTAATTATTGGAGCTGGGATTTCAGGTTTGGCAACCGCAAAAGTTTTTCAAAATGCTGGCTTTGATGTTATAATTACCGAAAAAGAAAGTGAAGTTGCTACTAATGGGAGTGGAAATTTAATCGGAGCTTTAATGCCATTAATTACTCAAAAAGATGTTATTTTGGGTAAAATGCATTACGCGGCTTTTTTAATGGCTGTGAATTTTTATAAAAAATATGGTAAAAATTTAGTTAAATTCAACGGAGCAAAGGAATTTGCTTTTGATGAGACATTGATAAAAAGATATGAAAACTCAAATTTTAAGCTGGATAAAAAAGATTTTCCTTATCCAAGTATTTATATAAAAAATGCAGCAAGCGTTCGTCCAAAAAAGCTTTGTAGAGCTCTTTCAAGTGAGTTTAATATTTTATTTAATTATGAATTTCAAAACCTTGAAAAATGCAATAATAAATATCAAGTGCATTTTAAAAATGGTGATATTATGGAAACTGATATAGTTATTTTTACCATTGGAAGCCATAGCGAAGAACTTTTTAATAAAGGAGAAAATCCAAAAATAAATTTTGATGATAATGTACAAATAAGTTCAGTAAGAGGGCAAGTTACTTGGATAAAAAAAAGACTTAATAATAATTTTCCACTTAGTGCAAGAGGATATATTTGTCCACCAGTTGGCAAAATTCAGCTAATTGGAGCTACTTATGATAGACTTGATTATGAGAAGAAAAAAAGATACATTGATGATGTTAAAAATTTAGAAAATATTTGTGAATTTATAGGTTCTAAAAAAACTGAGATTCTAGATTCAAATGTTGGTTTTAGATCTTATAGTGGTGATAGGTTTCCAATAATTGGTGCTTTGCATGATAAAGAGTTTTTTATTAAAAATTATAAAGCTATAAATTTTACGAAACATTCAAATATTTATCCAAAACATTTAGATGGAGTTTTTATAAATGCAGCTCATGGCGCAAGAGGGCTTGGAACTTCTATAATGGGGGCTTATATTCTGTTAGATCTTGTTTTAAATAGACCACTTTGTGTAAGTAAAGAAATATTTAACTCTTTAAATCCAGCTAGATTTTTAATCAGAAAACTTAAAAAGGGGCTTATATGAAAAAATATTTAGTTTTTGCATCTATAGTATTTTTAATATTTATAGGGATTTGGGCGATGCTTGGCAAATCAAGTAGTGAATTTTTAAGAGATATAAAAATAATTGTTGTATTTATCACCTTGATAGTTTATATAATTTCTTTAGCAGTAATTGCAATAGGTGAGAAAAATGTTGTTAGTCATCCTCTTGCCTATGCTGTTGGGATAGCTTTTATAGCAGGATTTGTAAGCGGATTTTTGATGTTTAAAAACTTCTTTTTAATCTCTTTTATTATAGGTATTTATGTTGGTATTGTCGTGTTTTTGCAATATAGATATCAAACTTTTACAAATAAAATTTATAAATATAAAAAATGAGAAATTTTAAAGTTGTAACTATCATTTTATGGACTATTTGCTTGTTTTTAAATACACTTTCTTTACTTGGATTTGCAAATTTTAGTGGTAAAGAAACGGCTATTATTTGGTTTTTTATCTCAATTTTAACTTGTGCTTTTATATATAATAATATTTATAATAAGATTTTATCAAGAGCTTTAATAAGTTTGGTTGCATTTTTTGGTGGATTTTTTACATATTTTTTATATTACGGATTTTATGATTTAAATTCCATCTATATGGGAGTGATATCACTTATAATAACTTTGAGTTTAAGTCTTGGAGTTGGAGTTTTAATTTAGTTTTAAATAGTTCAAATTTACTAAAAAGCATTTTTGAAAAGTTTGGATTTTTATTTCCAAACTTCAAGTGCTATTTCTTTTACTAAATTTATTTTTGCCCACTGTTCATCAATGCTGAGATTATTTCCTTCCTCTGTTGATGAAAATCCACATTGCGTGCTAAGTAGAAGTTGATTTAGTGGTATAAATTTTGTCGCTTCAAAAATTCTTTTTTTGACTAAATCTTTATCTTCAAGCTCTGGAAATTTTGTAGTAATTAAACCTAAAACTACTTTTTGATTTTTTATAAACTTAAGTGGTTCAAATCCACCAGAGCGGTCATTATCATATTCTAAGAAAAACATATCGATATTACAATTACCGAATAAAACTTCTGCAACACTCTCATATCCACCACTTGAAAACCAAGTTGAGCGGAAATTTCCTCTGCAAATATGCATACTAAGTATCAAATCTTTTGGTTTTGCTTTTACTATTTCATTTATTACCCAAACATATTTTTCTTGAATGAGATCTAAATTTATACCTCTTTTTGCATAAGCTTCTCTTTTTTCTTTATCGCAAAACTCACCCCAAGAAGTATCATCGAGTTGCAAATGTCTGCAGCCAAGTTTATAAAATTCATTCATAAAATCTATATAGGTTTGTGCAATATCTTTATAAATTTCATCATTATCTTTATAAATTTCAATTGGGGTGTAATTTTGTGCTCTTACACAAGGTATTAAATGAAGCATTGATGGGGATGGGATAGTCATTTTAGCATTTTTTGCTTCTATTAAGCTTGTTAAAAATTTAAAATCTTGTAAAAAAGGATGATTTTTATTAAAACAAATTTTACCATTTATAATTATCGTATTTGCTTTTGGTGAGCTGTCTTTAAATTTAACAGACCACTCCTTTGAGATTACTTTTTTTACTCCGCCAATATCAGCTAAAAAATCTAAATGCCAATACTCTCTTCTAAACTCACCATCAGTTATAAAAGGTAAATTTAACTTTTTTTCTTTTTCAACTAGCTCTTTTATACATTTATCTTCTATGTTTCTTAATTTATCTTTATTTATTTTACCATTTTCAAAGTCAGCTCTTGCTTGTTTTAATTCAGCTGGTCTTAAAAAACTTCCCACTATATCGTAACAATACATTAATTTCCTTGTTGAGTATTTAAGGGAAAAATTTCCCTTATTTTTATTTGTAGTTTTTAATAGCTTTATCTAAAATTTCAGTAGCTGTTTTTAAGTCTTTAAATCCTTTTACTTTTACCCATTTATTTGGCTCAAGAAGTTTATAAGTCTCAAAAAAGTTTTTAATTCTATTTAGGGTTGCTTTTGGTAAATCATCAATTGATTCTATATTATCAAATCTTGGATCAATTTTACTAATCGGAACTGCTAAAAGTTTTTCATCCATTCCAGCTTCATCCTCCATTACTAAAACACCTATTAATCTACAAGGTATTACAGAGCCAGCTTGCAAAGGATACTCATTAATTACTAAAATATCAGCTGGATCACCATCATCAGCCAAAGTATTTGGTACAAATCCATAATTTGCAGGGTAAAATACAGCTGAATATAAAACTCTATCAACCACTACAGCACCGCTAGTTTTATCTATTTCATATTTTATATTTGATCCATAAGGTATTTCTATAACAGCATTTATCTTATCAGGGTTTGAGCCTATCTTTATTTTTGAAATATCCATTTTTACTCCTATTAATTCATTGATTTCATAATAGCTTGAACTATTATCTCATTCATATCGGCAACTATTTCATCAATTGTTCTTTCGCCATTTATAACTTTATAACAACCTCTATCTTTATAAAATTTTCTAATTTTTTCAATTGGATCTGTAAAAATTTTCATTCTATTATTGAAAATTTCTTCATTATCATCGTTTCTGTTTCTTCCTAAAATTCTCTCTTTTGCAACTTCTTCACTGACATCTACTTCGATAACGCAGTTTAGATTTATATCGGAATTATTTTTTAAAACTTCATCAAATTTTTCCATTTGTTCAACACTTCTTGGAAAGCCATCTATTATAATAAAGTCCAAATCAGAGCTTTTTATAGCTGAAGTTATGGTATTTATAACTATTTCAAGTGGAACCAAATTTCCTTTTGAGATAAAGCTATTTATCTCTTTTCCAAGTTCGCTTCCTTTTGTAACTTCTGCTCTTAACATATCTCCTGTTGAGTAGTGTTCCACGCTTTGATTCATCTCTTTTATCATGCTTGCATCAGTTGTTTTTCCGCTTCCTGGAGCTCCTATGATTAAAAATACATTTTTCATTTTTATCCTTTCTAATTTTGTTTTTTTACTACTTTAAGACCAAGCTCTTTTAATTGCTCATCACTTGCATGACTTGGAGCTTTTGTAAGAGGACATTGAGCTCTTTGAGTTTTTGGAAATGCTATGATATCTCTAATGCTAGATGATTTTGTTAAAAGCATTATAAGTCTGTCAAACCCAATTGCAATTCCTCCATGTGGTGGTGCTCCAAAGGTTAAAGCATCCAGTAAAAATCCAAATTTATCCCTTTGTTCTTTTTCATGTATTCCAAGCTTTTCAAATACTTTTTGCTGAATATCATTTTTATGAATTCTTATACTTCCACCGCCAAGTTCAATTCCATTTAACACAACATCATAAGCAACTGAAGTAATATCTTCTATGTCATCATCAATATTATTTGGCATTGTGAAAGGGTGATGCATTGCTGAGTAGGTGCCATCATCGTTTTCTTCAAACATAGGGAAATTTAATACCCATAAAAACTCTAATTTATCTTTATCGATTAAATTCATCTCATTTGCTAAAAATAGTCTAAATCTTCCCATATAATCAAGTACGACTTTTTTCTTGCCAGCTCCAAAAAATACAACATCTCCAACTTCAAGGTTGCATCTTTTTATGATCTCATCTATATCTTCTTTTTCAAAGAATCTAAGCAAAGGTCCTTTTAATCCATTTTCTTTCACTTGGAAAAATGCTAATCCTTTTGCTCCAAATTTTTTAACATACTCTTCAAAGCCTTGCATTTGGCGTTTACTAAAGATATTATCTCCATTTTTGACGGCTATAGCTTTTACTCTATTTTTTCTTTTGTCTTGTGCTATTTTGCTAAAAATTTCATTGCTTGATTTTTCAAAAATATCTGCTACATCAACAAGTGACATATCAAATCTTAAATCTGGTTTGTCACTTCCGTATTTTTCGGTAGCCTCTTTATAATCCATTCTTCTAAATGGTGTTTTTATATCATGCCCACACTCTTTAAAAATATCTTTTAATACTTCTTCAGCGACTTTTATAACATCCTCTTGCTCAACAAAACTCATCTCTATATCTATTTGTGTAAATTCAGGTTGGCGATCAGCTCTTAAATCCTCATCTCTAAAGCATTTTGCTATTTGGAAGTACTTATCAAAACCTGAGCACATTAAAAGCTGTTTAAAAAGTTGAGGGCTTTGAGGAAGTGCATAAAATTCCCCTGGATAAACTCTACTTGGAACTAAATAATCTCTTGCTCCTTCTGGAGTTGCTCTTGTTAAAACTGGAGTTTCTACCTCAACAAATCCAAGGCGATTAAGTGTGTTTCTAGTTGCAATTGCTGCTTTTGAACGAGTTTGAAATTTAGCAAAATTCTCAGGAGTTCTAAGATCTAAAAATCTATATTTAAGTCTTGTTTCTTCTCCTACGTTTTTATCACCAATTACAAATGGTAATGGTGCACTTGGATTTTCTATAACTAACTCATTAACAACTACTTCTATTTCGCCTGTTTTTAACTTTTCATTTGTAAGGCCTTCACCTCTAAGTCTTACTTTTCCACTTGCTTTTATAACAAATTCATTTCTTATAGTATTTGCTAAATCGTAAGCTTTTTTATTATCAGCTGGATCACAAACTAGTTGCAAAATACCACTTCTATCTCTTAAATCTATAAAAATAACGCCACCATGATCTCTATAAGAGTTCACCCAACCACATACTTTTACCTCTTTTCCGACATCTTCTTTTGACAAATCGGTGCAATAATGACTTCTCAAAGTTATTCCTTTTTATATTATTTTTGAAATATTAACTCTCATTGTATCGAAATTTTGCTTTTGTAAAGCTAATTTTTACTAAAATAACAACTATGAATAAAATAATTTTAGAAAAAAACTTAAAATATATTGGAATAGTTGCTAAAAATCCTAAAAAATGTTTGAAATTTGTAAAATATTTTGAAAGTTTAGGCTATGAAATTTTATTTTTAGAAAAGACTATAAATAAATTTGAAAATCTGCATAAGATAGATGAGGAAAAAACTTTAATTTTAAGCATTGGAGGAGATGGAACTTTAATCTCAACTTGCAGAGAAGTAGCTAAAAATGGTTTTAAAAATTTAAATGTTTTAGGTGTTTATGATGGAACTCTTGGGTTTTTAACCGATGTTAAAATTGATAAGCTAAATGAGTTTTTTGCCGATTTTTTAAAAGGTAAATATGAAATAAAAAAACCTTTAATGTTAGAAATTTCACTTAAAAACTCTGAAAATGAGATAAAGCTAATTGCATTTAACGATCTTGTTTTATCAAGAAGTGCAGTTTTATCAATGAGTAAAGTTGATGCATATTTAGATGATGAGTATTTTAATACATATTATGGTGATGGCGTTATAGTAAGCTCACCTGTTGGCTCAACTGCCTATAATATGAGTGCAAATGGACCAATAATTTATCCAATGAGCAAGGTTTTTTGTATTACGCCAATTTGTGCACATAGTCTAACACAAAGACCGCTTGTTTTGCCAGCTGAATATAAATTAAAATTTAAAAATGCAGGAAATAGCAAGGTAAGCATTATAATAGATGGGCAAAATGCTTTTGATATGAGTAAATTTGATGAAGTTGTGGTTAGACTTGGGGACACTCATGCCAATTTAATAAGACATTTAAACGCAAATTATTTTGAAGTTTTAAAAAATAAACTTCATTGGGGACATAATGGAGGCAAGGTTTGATAGATAGACTTTATATGAGAAATAATTTAAGTTTTAAAGAATCAGAGCTTTTTTTTGATAAAGGATTAAGTGTTTTTACAGGAGTTAGTGGAGCTGGAAAATCGGTTCTTATGAACGCTATTTTATCTGTATTTGGACTTAGCGAAACAGATGCTGGTTTGATAGAAGCAGATGTGGAGTTTGATTTTGATTTAAGTGAATTTGGCATAGAAAATGAAAGTGTTAATAATTTTAGAATGCTAAAAGATAAATCAACAAGATATTTTATAAACTCTCAATTTATTTCTAAAAAAAATTTATTTTCAATTGCTTCAACCCACATTAAATATCTTAGCATTAGAAATGCTGACGAATTTAATAATAAAAATTTATTAAATTTGCTAGATTTATTGTCTATTAAAAAAGATGGAGCTCATAAAACTAATTTAGAGAATCTAGGTGAGATTTTTAAAGAATTTAGTCATGTAAAAAAAGAGCTTTTAAAAATCGAAAATGAAGAGAAGAATATTGAGGAGCTAAAGGATTTTGCAAAATTTGAAATAAACAAAATAGAAAGTATAAATCCTAAAATAGGTGAATTTGAGGAGTTGATGGAATTAAAAAAACGCCTCAGTAAAATCGATAGGATAAATGAAGCTTGGATGAAAGCTGAAATGATATTTGATATAGAAAGTAGTGTAATTGAGGCTTTAAGGGTAAGTGATTTAGAAAGTGATTTTTTTGAAGAAGCAATAAATGAGCTAAGAGCTAAAAAAGAGAGTTTGAATTTAGAAGATTTGGAAAATATTGATATAGAAAAAACTTTAAATAGAATTGAAGATTTGAACTATTTAGAAAAACGTTATGGCGGTATAAAAGAGGCGCTAGAAGTCTTACAAATTAGAAAAAAAGAATTAAACGAATATGAAAACATAGAGTTTAAAAAAAATGATTTAAAAAATTCTTTTAAAATTTTAGAAGGAAAACTTTTAAAAATTTCAAATTTAGTAAGTAATAGTAGGAAGAATGTAAAAAATGAGCTTGAAAATATTTTAAACGAATATTTAAAAGAGCTTTATATGAGTGATGCAAAAGTTATATTCAAGGAAAAAGAGATTGATAGTTTAGGAATTGATGAAATAAGCTTTGAAATTTCAAATACACTTTTAAAAAATTTAAGCTCTGGTGAGTTTAATAGGCTAAGGCTTGCATTTATTGGTACAAATATTGATATAACAGGTTTTGCAAATGGTGTTTTAATCCTTGATGAAATAGATGCAAATTTAAGCGGAAAAGAGGCTATGAGTATTGCCAATGTTCTTTTAAAAATTTCAAAATTTTATCAAATTTTTGCTATTTCACATCTTCCACAACTTAGTTCAAAAGCCGATTCCCATTTTTTAGTTAGTAAAATAAATGATATTTCAAATGTAAAAAAACTAAACGAAGATGAGAAAATAACAGAGCTTGCAAGAATGATAAGTGGGGAAAAAATCACAAAAGAAGCCTTAGAATTTGCAAAAAAACTTAGAAATAGTTGAAAATTTATGGTGCTTTAAGCTTTCATTTGTCATTTTTTGCTAAAATCGAAAGTTGATTAAAATAATTAATAGGTTAGCAGATGATAATAGACACACATTGTCATTTAGATGATGATAGTTTTAATGACGATTTGGATTTTGTGATAAAAAGAGCAAAAGAAAGCGGAATTAATAAAATAATAATTCCTGGGGCTGATATAAAAACCCTAAAAAAAGCTAGAGATATCGCTTATGCTTATGATAATGTTTATTTTGCAGCCGGAGTTCATCCATATCACGCCGATGATTTTGAGATAAATTATCTAAGAGATTTTTTAGATGATAGAAAGTGTGTAGCTGTTGGAGAGTGTGGACTTGATTATTTTAAGATAAAAGAGCATTTTAATAGCGATGAAGATGTTTTGGCTAATAAAAATTTGCAAAAAAAGATTTTTTTAGATCAAATAAATTTAGCAATCCAGTTTAAAAAACCTCTTATAATTCATGCAAGAGATGCAAATGAGGATATTTACAATATTTTAAAAGAGCATTCAAAAAAACTTTTTGGTGTAGTTTTGCACTGTTATAATGCAAGCAAATTATTGCTTTCATTAAAAGATGAAGGGTTTTATTTTGGAATTGGTGGAGTTTTAACTTTTAAAAATGCTAAGAATTTAGTTGAGATTTTAGATCAAATTCCATTATCAAATATAGTTATTGAAACAGATGCGCCGTATTTAGCGCCAACACCAAATAGAGGAAAAAGAAATGAGCCTGCTTTTACTACATTTGTAGCACAAAAAATGGCTGAAATTTTAAATTTAGAGGTAAGTAAAATAGAAGAAATTACAACAAAAAACGCAGAAAAACTTTTTAAAATTTAAGGAGAAAATTTGAATAAATTGTTTAGTATTTTTACAATTTTTATATTTACTATTACTTTACAAGCAAATACACTTATAGATGAGATTTTAAACGAGTTTGCTATCCCAAATAATGAAAAAAATAAAGAAATAGTGTTAAATATAGAAAAAAGTATAGATGAAAGAGATGTAAGTGAGTTTATAAAAATTATAAAAAGCTCTCCCGATAATGTTTATATGGTAAAAAAAGAGCTTGAAAAAATTGATGCTCCTGAGTTTTTGCTCTATCTTGCTATGGTTGAGTCAAAATTTTTAAACAGAGCAACTTCGTCAAAAAAAGCTGGCGGAATGTGGCAGTTTATGCCTCACACTGCTAAATCTTTTGGTCTTAATGTTAATGCTCAAATAGATGAAAGAAGAGATCCTTTCCTCTCAACAGATACAGCTTTTAAATATTTAGACTTTTTAAATGAAAGTTTTGAAGATAAGTGGTATATCTCTTTGATGGCTTATAATTGTGGTGATGGCTGTATGAAAAAAGTTATAAGAAATAATAAAAATGATGATTTTTCAACTATTTTAACAAGTAATAAAACACCAAGAGAGACTAAAAATTTCATTAAAAAAATTATTAAAAACACAATAATTTCAAAAAATATTGATGCAAGAATCGCGCTTGTTGATATAAAGCCTGAAAATTTAGTAGAAAAAATAAAAGTTCAAGGTGGAACAAGTCTAGCAAGCGTTGGAAATAGCATAGGTTTAAGCGTGGATGAGATGAAAAAGTATAATCCTCACATTAAAACTTCTGTTGCTCCAAAAGACCAAAATGCGTATCATTTTTATATTCCTGAGGAGAAACTTAATCTTTATGCATTAAACTATATAGGGCAGATAATAAGAGGGGAAGATACATTTGCTCCATCATATAATATCCATGTAGTTGCAAAAGATGAAACTATCGAAAGTATAGCTAAAAAATGGGATATTCAAATTGATGAATTAATAAAAGAAAACGATCTTAGTGATGAGTTAGAGATTGGGAAAAAGCTTAAAATTCCAATTCCTATAATTGCTTTTAATGACAATAAAGAATATACCATAAAAAAAGGTGATACACTAATAGCAATATCTAATAAGTTTGATGTTGATGTGGCTACTTTAGTTGCTGCAAATGATATAAAAAATTTAAACATTAAAGCAGGAGATACAATTGTTATACCATAAAAAAATTTTAACATTTTTTTTTATAGCTTTTTTTATAGTAGGGTGTTCAACTAAAACATCTCATCCTGTGGTTGCTCCTAAGCCAAGCACTCATGCTACTATGAGGCCTTATAAGATAAATGGAAAAACATATTATCCGCAAAAAGTTGAAGTAGGAGAAACTCAAAAAGGATTAGCTAGTTGGTATGGGCCAAAATTTCATGGAAATATTTATTCTCATCGCCAGGAGCATATATATTTTGGGTCAATCATTTTTTTCGTGGGATTGACGTTACCACGTTATAGGTTTTCTAAGCCGTCCGCCAGCCTTGACATGAACCTCAGGTAATGC
>QWCY01000514.1_pt2 | contig 63605 bp, 66 predicted proteins | sample 1972631 | NCBI WGS metagenome assembly QWCY01 (sample SAMN09866696, study PRJNA288562) | Human gut metagenome isolate pre1_stool, whole genome shotgun sequencing... | isolation source: gut | host: Homo sapiens | place: USA: California
GGCGGGTTAATCCCGCCGTATTTCTCTTTTTAATTCCTTTAAACTGTTTATCATTTTGTAAACATATTCTATCTCTGCAGCCTGTGCATCATCAAGCCATTCGATAATTTTCTGTTTCAGTGTTTGTTTTGAGATTTTATGTTCATAGTCGAACAAATCTTTGACCTGCACATCGAATATTTTTGCCAGTATTTCAAGTTTTTCCGGCTGGGGAAAATGTTTACCGGCTTCAATTTTCGTAATATGGTTCGGCTCAAATCCAACTAATTCGGAAAGTTTTTCCTGTGTCAGATTTTTGCTTTTTCTCAGCTCTTTAATTCTTTTGCCGAGCATTTTTCTGCATGAGTCCATGTTTAATCTCCTATATTAATAGGATAATACTCTATTTTTCTTTAAAACATATTGACAAACGAATGAAAATAACTTAAAATCATGCGTATTATAATTATAAATTGCATAAAATTAATTGTTTTACGAATGAAAGAGGAATATTATGAGCAAAAAAGCATTTACATTAGCAGAGGTTCTTGTTACGCTCGGAGTGATCGGAGCAGTTTCGGCTCTGACAATGCCTGCATTAGTTCAACACTTCAAAGACATGGTATTAATTAGTCAGGCAAAGAAAAGTTATACAAATTTTTTAAATGTGATTAAAAGAATGAAAGCCGAAAATGAATGTACTAATTATGCTGACATATTTGCTACCGGAGAAAGTGCCGCCCAAATTGCAAAAAATATAGCAAAATTTTATAATGGTTCACAGGTTTGTACAGCAAAAAATCAAGGCTGCGGGAGCGAATATAAGGTTAAGACTGCAACTCCTTTGAATAACGGTACAGGAGGAATATCTTTAGAAAATTTCGGTTTCCCGAGAATTAATAATGTTGACGGCAGTTCTATCTATTTACGTGATATTCGGGATAATTGTATTCCGTATACATACACGGCAAACAAAAAAGATGAAAACGGTTTTTATACCGGTGAAACTTATACTATTACTGAAACCAGATGTGCGACAGTTATTATCGATGTAAACGGAGAATTTAAGGGGCCTAATCAATATGGAGCTGATGTGCATCAAATAATAGTGCAAGACAAAAAATTGGAGCCTAATGATAATAATTTCGGCTGTTTAAAGTCCATTTTCGTGAACAATAAATTAAATTATAAGAAATATTCAGACGATATCGAATTTTAATGTTACAAAGTATGTAATAAAAAGTCATAAACTGTGATTACGGTAATCTTTATGCTATAATCACAGTTATAGGGATAATAATAACAGAGAAGAGATGCAGGTTGGGTTTAACCTGACAATTATAAGGAGAAAATTAATGACTGAAAGAAAAATTGCATTGGTAACAGGCGGTTCCCGCGGTATCGGTTTAGCTTGCGCATTAGAGCTTGCAAAAGCAGGATGCGACATCATTATTAATGATATTTGCGAAGCGGAAAAAGCTCAGCCGGCTTTAGATGAAATTAAAGCTTGCGGCGTAAATGCTTATTTCTACAGATTTGACGTTTCAAATGATGAAGAAGTTCAGGCAAATGTTGATAAAATGATTGCTGAACACGGTAAAATTGATGTCTTGCTTAACAATGCAGGTATCACAAAAGACGGTCTGTTCATCAGAATGGATATGGAACAGTGGGAAAGAGTTATCAAAATTAACCTTACAAGTGCTTATTGCGTAACCCATGCCGTTATTAAACACATGATGAAAGCACGTCAGGGATCAATTATTAACATGTCAAGCGTTGTAGGCTTACACGGAAACCCCGGTCAGGCAAACTATTCAGCTTCTAAAGCAGGTTTAATCGGCTTGACCAAAACTCTTGCAAAAGAATTCGGCTCAAGAAATATCAGAGTTAACGCAGTATGCCCGGGCTTTATCCAAACAGCAATGACAGCTAACCTTCCTAATATCGAAGAATATCTTAAAGCTATCCCTATGAAGAGATTGGGAACTCCTGAAGATATTGCTAAAACTGTAAAATATCTGGCATTAGATGCTGATTATGTATCAGGTCAGGCAATCGAAGTTGCAGGCGCTTTAATCATATAGTAAAAGTTAAGATTTTTAACAATATGATTGCAGGATTGTAAATTCCTTGCAAAAAAATCTTGCTCTAAGTATAATATTAGAGAACAAATAGTATAGTATACAATTTAAATTATGAGGAAATTAGAAATGAGTACATTCGAAAAAGTTAAAAAAGTTGTAGTAGATCAATTAAGCGTTGATGAAGCTTTAGTTACTCCGGAAGCTAGCTTCACAGCTGACTTAGGTGCTGACTCTTTAGATACAGTTGAATTAGTTATGGCTTTTGAAGAAGAATTCGGCTGCGAAATTCCTGATGAAGAAGCTGAAAAAATTCAAACTGTTCAAGATGCAGTTAACTACATCGACTCTCACAAATAAGAGTTGTGCGTGTAGCCACTGTTTATAAAAAGTTGCGAGGGTGAAAATTGAATATTCATTTTCCCCTCGTATATTTATCAGAATTAATTTAAAAGGTAAAGAGATGACAAAAAGAAGAGTAGTTATCACAGGACTTGGAGCGGTTACACCATTCGGTGTCGGTGTTGAGAAATTTTGGAATAGTCTTGTTGAAGGAAAAAGCGGAATTAGTACATCAGAGCTTATTGATATTGATAAGCACGTTGTAAAAATATCAGGTGAATGCAAAAATTTTAACCCTGATGAATATCTTGATCCTAAAGAAGCTAAAAAAATGGACAGATATATTCAGTTTGCCGTTATAGCTGCTGATGAAGCGATTAAAGACGCTAAATTAGAAGAAGTCAAAGATGTTGACCCTTATAAAATCGGTGTTATAGTCAGTTCTGCAGCCGGCGGTTTCAGAACTTTCGAAGAAAACCATATCAGAATTCTTGAAAAAGGGCCTAACAAATGTTCTCCGTTTACAATTCCTATGATGATTGTAAATATGGCATCCGGTCGTATTTCTATGAAGTATGGTTTCAAAGGTATTAATAAAGTTGTTGTTTCTGCCTGTGCGACAGGTACTCACTCCGTAGGCGACGCTTTCAGGGCTATTCAATACGGTGATGCCGATATTATGGTAACAGGCGGTGCAGAAGCTACAATTTGTGATGTAGGTATAGGCGCATTCTCCAGTGCAAGAACTTTATCTAAACGTAACGATGAGCCGACAAAAGCTTCACGTCCATGGGATGTTGACAGAGACGGTTTTGTTATGTCTGAGGGTGCAGGAGTTCTTATTCTTGAAGAATACGAACATGCTAAAAAACGCGGCGCTAAAATTTATGCAGAAGTTGTCGGATATGGTCAGACAGCTGATGCTTATGATGTTGTTGCTCCGGATCCGGAAGGAAAAGGTGCTACAAACTCTATGAAATTTGCTCTTGAAGATGCAGGATTAAAACCTCAGGATGTTGATTATATCAATGCTCACGGAACAAGTACCGGCTTAGGCGATATTGCTGAATCTAAAGCTATTGAAGGATTGTTCGGAAGCAAAGATGAAAATAAAAAACTTCTTGTAAGTTCTACAAAATCTATGCATGGTCACTTACTCGGTGCTACGGGAGCGGTTGAATGTATTGCATGTATTAAGGCTATTAATGAAGGTATTGTTCCACCGACTATTAATCTTGATAATCAGGATGAAAAAGTCGGAAACCTTGACTATGTACCTCATAAAGCAAGAAAAGCAGACATTCATGTCGCATTGTCAAATTCATTCGGATTTGGCGGGCAAAATGCTTCTGTTGTTATCAAAGAGGCTGAATAAGTAAAAAAAATAAATATTAAAAAAGCCCTCAATTTTGAGGGCTTTTTATTTGTTTAAAATTCAACTTTCGGCGTTTGTTTTTCCTGCTCTGTAATTTCAAAATAATCTCTTGACTTAACTCCTGACATAGCGGCTACAAGAGATGTCGGAAATGTTCTTATAATTGTATTTATAGTTTTGACGCTTTCATTGTAATCCCTTCTCGCAACTGCAAGTCTGTTTTCAGTTCCGGCAAGTTCGTCTTGCAGACCTGTAAATGCTTTATCGGCTTTAAGATTAGGGTAATTTTCAACAACAACAAGCAGTCTTGAAAGTGCACTGTTTAATTCGTTTGTGCTTTGTTGTACCGCTTTAACATCGTTTGTATTCATTGCACCTGATAATTTAGCACGTGCATTTGCAATATTTGTGAAAATTTCATTTTCATGTTTTGCGTAACCTTTTACTGTATTTACCAGATTTGGGATTAAATCGTTTCTTCTTTTAAGCTGGTTTTCAACCTGTGCCCAGTTTGCCGTAACATTTTCGTCCATAACCTGCAATTTGTTGTAAGTTCCGATGAAAAACCCTGCAATCGCTATTATTGCAAGGATTAGAACTCCTAAAATAATTAAACCTGTGTTTTTCATGATATCTCCTTTATAATTGTGTAAAATTTTTTACCATCCGCGTGAAGCTCCGCCGCCGCCGAAGCCTCCTCCTCCTCCAAAACCGCCGAAACTTCCGCCTCCGCTTCCGAAAGAGCCTCCTCCGAAATAAAATCCGCCTCCGCCTCCGCCGTTTTTGCTTATTGAGAAATATATCGAAAGCCATATTATAAAAAATAATAAAATAACTAACCCTGAACCTTCATCATTTGTCGGCGGAATTGGTTTTGATGCTGAAATTTTCACGCCGTAGTAATCTGCAATATCAACTGCAAGTACGGTTGTTCCGTCAATGATACCCTTTTCGTAGTTATTCTGTCTGAAATAAGGTATCATGTAGTAATCTAAAATTCTTCCCGCATGTGCATCGGTTATTGCTCCTTCAAGTCCGTATCCTATTTCAATTCTTGCCTGTCTGTCATTTGGAACAACAAGCACCACAGCCCCGCTATTAAGCTTTTTATCTCCAATTTTATATTTTCGACCGATGTTAAGAGCTGCGTCTTCTATAGGCTGTCCGTCAAGTGCAGCTAAAGTTACAACAGCAATATCCGCTTTTGTTTTTTTCTGGAGATCATATAAAAGCGCATTTAATGATGCTTCGTTATTTGACGATAATACCTGAGCTTCATCAGCTATAAAGCCGTTAAAGTGCAAGTCTCCCGCATATACGTTTTGTATCATTGCGCCAAATGTTATAATAACCAACAAAATTCGTTTAAACATAAATGCATTATAAGCAAATATTTATATTCTGTAAATCCTTTTAAAGAGCTATTGATAAAATTTTTCAATATCAAATTTAAATTTATTAATGTTATCAAATGAAAAAATTTCTTTCATATCGGTTCCTAAAGCTCTGGATATTTTATATAGTGCACTTATAGTTATATCCCTTTTCCCGGCTTCAATCATGGCAATATGAGAGCGTGAAACCGTAGATTCAAGTGAAAGGGTTTCTTGTGTAAATCCTTTATTTAATCTTATTTTCCTTATGTTAACGCCGAGTTCTTTTTTAAAGTCATTGCACATATTTATATTTTATGCTATGTTACTGACAGTGACTGTCGCCAAGAGCGACAAATTATAAGGAGCATTATTATGAATAAAGCATTTACTTTATCGGAGACTTTGATAACACTGGGGATTATTGGTGTTGTTGCTGCTTTAACTATGCCCGCAGTTATTACCAATTATCAGAAAAAGCAAACGTCCGCCCAGTTAAAAAAGGCATATTCAACTTTTGCACAGGCACTGGTTCAAGCGCAATATGAATTTGGAGATGCTTCTAGTTGGACGGTTACTGAGCCATCGAGCTCTTATGAAGATAATTTAGCGTATTTTGAAACATATTGGAAACCTTATATAAAAACAATTAAAGTATGTAAAACAATGAGTGAATGCGGTTATGATATTACAGGTTATGCGAGTTTATCTAATAAAAATAATTATGTATACTACGGACAATTTGCAAATGTGCCCGGTTTTATTTACGGTGACGGAACATATGCATATTTAAGACCGTATAATCTAAATTCTACGGAAGATAACAGACAACGTCTTCAACTGTTATCAATAGACTTGAACGGTCCTAAAAAGCCTAATATAATAGGAAAAGATGTATTTCAGTTTATAATAAATACAAATAATGGTGTAATATCCGGATTTGGAAACAAAAATCTTTGTACAGCAGCCAATATTAAAAATTCTACAGAGCATTCACGCAGCTGTGGCGGGAAAATTATGTCTGACGGCTGGGAAATTCTGGACGATTATCCGTGGTAATATTTAATTTTCTATTAAAACTCTGTCAAGGCAGGCTTTTGGTGAATATTGCCATTCTCGGAATGTTATGCGTTTTACTTTGTAGCCTGAACGTTCTATTATTGCTTGTTTTTTCATATTAGAAATATGTGATTTAATTTTGTCATCTAATCCATCAATTTCAATTACAAATTTGTCGTCAACAAGCAAATCTGCACTTAGACCTGCAATATCAGCACCTGCAACAACTCTGTGCCCCAGTTCTCTTATTTTTTCTGCAACTTCGCGCTCAAGCTGGTTTTTATAGATATTTTCATCAATGTCACCTGATAGCATGGCTTGTTTTCTATCTTGGTATAGCTGCATGTAGGAAACGTAGTTTCTAAAATGGCCTTCAGGCAATTCTCTTGGATTGCGAGAAATAAAATTAATAACTTTATTTCTGCCTCTTGTGATTGCTACGTTAAATAGGTTTGGTTTTTGTAAGAATATCAGACTTTGATTGTAGCTATTGTCTGCAATTGCCCAGGAAATTAGCATAATATCACGTTCATCACCTTGGAAAGTGTGAGCTGTACCTATTTCTATCTGGTGTTTTTTAATCATGTAATCTGAAAGAACTTTTGAAACAGATACTTTTAATTGTTCAACCTGCGCCCTGAAAGGTGAAATTATGCCGACTGAAACAGGGTTATCGGGGTTTCGGCGTTCGTCTTCTATGATTATTTCATGTAGTCTTTTAACTAATGCTTCAATTTCAGGAAGGTTTCTTGTTGCATCAAAATCTACTTTTCCGTCAAGCACTTCAACCATTTCAAGAACTTTTTCCTCTGATTTATCTTTTCTCATAACGCGAATTCTGTCATTGTAGAATTCATGATTTGAGAAGTTGATAATAGGAGGAAGGCTTCTGAAATGTTCATCAAGCATAACGGAATTCATAGAATAGTAATCGGCTAAATCAAACATTGAATTTGTTCTGAAACGCCACATAAGCTGGTATTTGTCAGGAATTCCATATTGACTTAAGAATGATTGTTCTTTTGCCTTTTCCAAAAACGACAGGTGAGGCAATTGTTTGTCATCGCCGACGATTACGGCGCGTTTTGCGCGGAAAAGTATCGGGAAACAGCTTGCAATATCACATTGTGAAGCTTCATCAATGATTGCCACATCAAACATTCCGGGTTTAAGAGGAAGTGAATCCGATACTGCATAAGTTGTTACACACCAGCAGGGGAATGCTTCCAGAAGCGGCTTAAAATCTTCTTCTTCAAGAATATTTGTCTGCAGGCGTTTTCTGTTTGTAACAAGCGATTTTGCATGAACTTTCAATCTTCTGCGTTTATTTTCATCGCGGAGAAGTTCTTTTAATGCTTCACGGCGTTTGTTTTTCAAAATGTTTGTTGCAAGTGTTTTTTGCTTGCGTTTCATAGTCCTTATTTGCTCGGAGAGCATGTGAAGGTTGCCTGTTTTTTGAATATCGGCTTCTATTTTTCTTAAAGCCCATTCCATGCTGGCAAAATCAAGCTCTTGTTTAAGTTTTCCGAGATTATCATAATTAACTTCAAATTCTTTTAAGTTCAGAATTTTTTTGAGCTGACCGAGGCTTGTGAAGTTTGCTATTTTTGAGATAAAGCCTGCTTTTTCCATATTATGTTCAAGAACTTTTATAATTCCCGCAACAATATCAATTTCACCTTTTTTCAGGCTTTTTTTGATGAATTCTTTTTTGCCGAGAAGTTTTTCCTGTTCTTCAACTTCCAATAATTTGTCGTGCCAATCTTTTTCAAGCTTAATTATGGTTTCTGACTTAACTTCCATATTTTTAAGCATGTCAAGATGCTCTTTCATATCTTTTGCATCAACAAGAAGAATATCTTCAACGCCTTCATCAAGGTCGCTGTTTTGGGAAAGCAGGTTATTTAATTCTTCACTTAATTGTCTTTGATAATTCAAACGCCCTGCGCGAAGCGCCATGTGTGATGCGCCAAGTTCATTTAAACGTTCTGCAACAACGTCAACGGCTTTGTCCATACGGGAAGCCACCAGAACTGTTTTCCCGTTTGCTACAAGATGTGCAACAAGGTTTACGATAGTCTGTGATTTACCTGTTCCGGGAGGTCCCTGAACCGCTACAAATTTGCTGTTATCAATGTTTTTTATTACCTGTAACTGGCTGTCGCTTAAAGATAGCGGGGTTATCGGGTAGAAATCCGTAATTTTATTCATATCCTTTAAAGGAACTGATTTTTCTTTGCTTTGTGCATACTCTTCGTTGATTATGCTTAATGCTGTTTCTCTGTAAACTCCTGATGGTTTTTCGGCAATTTGTGTAAGTTCATGCAAAACTCCTGCCGTAACAGAGGGACGTTTGGTCAAAATAATTGCACTCTGATAAGTTACAGCAACTTTTTCAAGTTTTACTTTTTGTTTTTCCTGCTCGGTTTCTTCCTCAATTATTTCATCAAGGTTTTCTCCGTCAATTTTTTCTTTATAGAAATCTTTAGCCTTTGTAATATTGTCGTCTTCTTTGTAATCTCCGATATTTTCCGCAATTTCAACTTCAGGAACAAGAGATTTTAACGTTGTAAGGAAAATATCAAGTTTTTCCTGCGTTATAGGTAAATCGGGAACTACATCAAGAATTCCTTCAAGCAGTAAATCAACTTCATCTTCATCATCGTTTTTACGCATTAAAGCTGCAAGCGCGCCCGTATTCAGCGATAAAACTTCATCAAGAGGAAGGCAGTTTATATTTACGCCGTTTCTTTCAAGTTTGCAGGGCATATATAATAGCGGGGTTAAAAATTCGTTTTGTTTTTTTGATTTTGAACTTTTGCCGACAAGGAAAAGATAGCCGTAAATCAGGTATTTATCTTTCTGCCCCAAATCGCTCTGAATCATAAGCTCTGTCAATTTCGGATCGCTTCCGTCAAGAGATACGTATTCGGCACCTGTTGAGAAAAGCTGTTCTTCGCCTTTAAGGAAAATCCATTTGTTGTCCTTATCTCCTTTAAGGTTTCTGAATGTTGAGCTTTTAACTTCTTCTCTTACACAGTCGTGAAGATACTGGCTTAACTTTTTTATAAAACTGTTATTAAATGCCGAATTTATAGCGCGTGAAGCTTCCTGTAGCATGTGTTGTTACTCCTGTTCCATTTTCTAATATTTTACGCTAAAATAGCTGTTATGGAAATCATCAATATAAAGGATACTTCAAACAAATTGTTTTACATCGGGGGCGTTGTCCGTGATGAGCTTTTGGGGCGAAATTCTTTTGACATTGATATAACTTATGCAGGGAATGCAATTGAATACTGTCCGCGTTTCGGGGAAGTTATTCAGAAAAATCCTGATTTCGGAACTGTCAGGATTAATGTCGGCGGGCGTGAGGTTGATTTTGCTTCAACCCGTTCGGAAAGTTATCCGCGTAAAGGGCATTTGCCTGTTGTGGATAAAATTGGATGTTCTTTGAGGGAAGACGTTATGCGCCGCGATTTTACGATTAACGCGCTTGCAAAATCCGTTGCTACAGGCGAAATTGTCGATTATACGGGCGGGCTTGAGGATTTAAAAAATAAAAAACTGCGGGTGCTGCATGATGAAAGCTTTATTGATGATCCTACAAGAATTATCAGAGGATTAAAATTTTCTGTACGTTTCGGCTTTGAACTGGATGAACGCACACGCCGTTTGCAGGAAGATTATTTAGCAAATATAAATTATGACATGAGTTACAAGCGTGTTAAAAAAGAGCTTATAGAAACATTTAATCTTAATTCCCAGATTGCATTTGAAAAATTTATTAATGAAAAAATTTATAAACTTGTAACTGAAAATGATGTTCAATTGCCTGAAACTAATATTGAAAATCTGGTTAATGATTACAAACCGGAGAATGTGTGGTTAATTTATACGGGAGTGCTCGGGGATTTATCACGTCTGCCTCTTACAAAAATTGAGCAAAAAATTCTTGATGATGTGCCGAAAAGGATATTGAAAAACGACTTTGAACTTTATAAAGCTTTTGAAAATGTTCGTATTGAAAGTATTTTGCTTTATGGAATTTTGAAAGATGAAGCAGGTGCACGGCATTATTTGGATAGTTTGCGCAATATAAAAATATCAGTTACGGGTAAAGACCTGCAAAATCTGGGTATAAAGCCGTCGCCAAAATATCAGGAAATATTTGATGAATTACTGAAACAAAAGCTTATAAAACCTCAAATGACATTTGAAGAAGAAATTGAATTAATTGAAAAGTTAAAATAAATATGTTAAAATAATAAAGTATAAGAATAAAGGGAGCGGTAATTATGAAAAAATCTATAATTTTCGGAAAAGTCGGGGGGGGGGCAATTTAACAGCTGCTCCGTTCAGCTTTTGCAGAGTTGAAAAAATAATAAAAAAATGTTATATTAGTGATATGATACATCACAAACATGCTTTTACACTCGCAGAAGTATTAATAACTTTAGGAATAATCGGTATAGTTGCAGCTATGACACTGCCTGTATTGATTTCAAATCACAATAAAAATATTGCCGAAACAAGATTGAAAAGAATTGCATCTGTATTAAACAGCGTTGTAAAACTTGCCGAAGTTGATTACGGCGAGCCGAAAAATTGGGAACCCGCAGGATCTGCAGATGTAATAAAAAAATATTTTTTACCATATTTACCGGGGAGCTCTTTTATAAATGAAAGTGAGCTTGCAGGGTATAGAGTATATGTTTCATCCTCTGACGGTAACGATTCTTTTACTATGAACGGCGGATATGCAAGCGGTTTAAAATTAAAAACCGGAGAAACTATTCATGTTCCTAACGGCATAAATGAAAATAGCGGTTTACTGCAAATCGGTGTACTGATAAGAGAAAATACTAAAAGTAAATATATCAGCGGTAAAGAATATTTTACGTTTTTTATGGATTTGTCTAAAGGGGTTGTTGATGTAAAACCCTGGGCAGAAAAATGGGGAGTTTCATCTTGTACTGACAACAGAAGCCTATTATTGTCACAATGTAAGTCTTCAACGGGTCATTCCGCTCTGTGCTTAATGCTTATTGAATGCAACGGCTGGAAAATTCCTGATGATTATCCTATACGTTTTTAAATTTTGATTATAAATCATCAATTTGTTTAACCAATTCTTTTATATGCTGTTTGACTGCGGGAGTTATAAGCAAATCGGGTTCGGACATTGAAAATTCGTCAAGGGTAATTATACCGCGCTTTAAATTCCCGCTTTCTGCATATAGAAGCCCGAGCATTACCTTATTTAGTGCGTTGCCTTCTCTGCTGTATTCTTTTATTTTTGAATTTACTAATCCTAATGCCTTGTAACATTTAGCCAGATCCTGATAATATTGGAAATTAAGACTGTATTGTTTTACCGCATCTTCATAAGGCTGACGCGCCATATCAGGGTATCCGATTGCCATATAGGCATCTCCTATATTATTGTAATACACCGCTGTTGCCTGAGTATTAGGATTTAAGCTTATTGCAATTTTAAATTCCTGAATTGCGGCATAATACAAACGCTCGTTCATATAGCGAAGCCCCATGTTATTATGAAGATAAGCGTTTTTTGTGGCATCAATCACATACACATCAGGTTTTCTGTAGCCTGATGCGGCAAAACTTAAAAATAATAAAAATATTATTAAACTTTTTTTCATTTTAGCTAAATTAGTGAAAGTTCCATACCTTCCTGTGCAAAGAAAATATCATCCTGTTTATAATGTTCTTTAATACAATTTAATTTGTTATCGTCATAACCCGGATCATAGTGGAAAAATACAAGTTTTTCCGCACCTGACTGATTTTTTGCATCAACTGCCATTTCGAATGTTGAGTGTCCGTAACCCTGTTTTGGCGCAAAAGCATCAAGATAATCTTCAGTTGTATATTGTGCATCATGGATTAATAAGTTGCAGCCGCGTGCAAAGTTTATAAGCTTTTTGTCGCCGCCGGGGTAACTTTCTTTATCAGTGGCGTAAACTAAAACTTTATCTTTGTATGAGATTTTGTAAATTAACACGCCTTCCTGAGGGTGTGCGTATGAACGGTAACAGGTAATAAGAACGTCATCACCTTCAACTTTTGCATCATTTTCAGTTTCAATTCGTTTTATAATAGGTGCTTCTCCGTGGCGAAGAATAATTCCTTCAGTTTCATTTAAATCTTTAATATTTAAATTTCCTGCAATGTCGCCCAAATCAAGCGGAAAAGATTTTCCGAAAAGAAGTTCTGACATTTCGTCGGCAAGACTTTCATTGTAGTTTACGTTGCCGAAAACATTTATTACGGATGAAGGAATGTGCAGCGGTCTGAAAAAAGTAAATCCCTGCAAATGATCCTGGTGAATATGTGAAATTAATACCGTAGCTTTAACAGGTGTTCTTTCTTCGGCATTTGCTCCCGATGAAATATATTTTCCCATAAGCTCGTGCCCTATATTTATCAACCCGGTTCCGGCATCAAGGATTATCAAGTGTCCGTTGACATTTACTTCCACGCAGGAAGTGTTGCCGCCGTATTGTAAAAAGTCTTTGTCAGCTATAGGATAACTTCCTCTTACTCCTCTGAATTTTATTTTGAATTCGCTCATTGTTTTTTCCTTTTTTAAAATTTGTACAAAGCCCTTGCGGCTGTGTAGAGTGCCGCTCCTATTTCTTAATTGTTATTATTGCATTTTGGTCTTTTTCTTCGCCTGTATAGACAGTTGTTCCGAATACAAGTATTTTAGCAAGTTTTTGTATATTTGTTAATCTTGTTTCTTTATTTTCTATGTTAAAAACAACTTTGTTCCTGTAATTTGAAACAGTTACCATCCTGAAAGCATTCGGATACGAAACAAGCGCAGGACAACTTACATATAATATGTTGTCTTTTTGAGTAATTTTTGCACCGTGGTAATGTCCCTGAAATACACCAATCGGATTTTTATATTTGGAAAGAATTTCTTCCATTTTGTCAGCATCCGTAAGTCTGTGATTAGGGCTGTTGTAAGGTTCGATTACTGGAACATGCATAAAAATTAAAACAGTATCTTTTTTTGAATTTGCAAGTTCATTATCAAGCCATTTTAACTGTTCATCGCCTATCCTTCCGTTTGAGGTCAGTCTGTCGCGGATAATCGTGTCCAGAACTATAACTTTATACCCCTTCTGAGGCACAAACGAGTAATATGACTTTTCAAATTTATAATTCTTATTGTATTTGTTTATAAGCTGCATGTAAACTGAAGGATTTAAGTATCCTCCGACCATTGTATCGTGGTTGCCGAATGCAAAATACCAGGGAACATTTATCTTTTCGGTGTGCGGCAGAAATGCGCTTAATTCTTTTTCAAAAGGCTTATCAATCTGATCTCCGGTAAACATTACAAAAGAAACATTTGGTGTGGAATTAATCTGATCAATTGCATCATCTAAAAGTTTCGGTGATTCGGCAATCATCTTATAAGTCGTATTATTCTGTCCCGTATAATAATGAACGTCGCTTACCTGTGCAAACTTTAAACTTGAAGTACTGCTGTAGCATTGAAGCCCGAAAAGCATTGCTCCTGCAAGTAATACGGAGATTGACCAGTTTTTTATTCTTGTCATAGCTGTTTCCTTTTTTATGTTATATTTTTTATGCCTTTTTGTCATTTCTTTTCCAACTCTGATTTTATTTCATCATACTTTGAATTTAAATTTTTGTCGTCATCAGAGAGTATGATTGCTTTGTCAAGGTTGAGCAAAGCCGATGCGTAATTGTGTAATGCATAATCGCATAAACCAAGATATTTGTAAACTTCTGCGGTTTGCATGTTTGATGTAAGAATATTTAACTTTTCATGTGCGGTTTTATAATCGCCTTTTAAATATAAAATTTTTGCTTCAATTAGAAGGCAGGATAAGTTTTCATCTATACTTAAAGCTTTTTTTATATCATTCTCAGCTTCGTTAAGGCTGTTTAAATTCATATTTGCCTCAGCCCTTAATGCATAGGCAATATCAGCTTCTTTGTTATAAGCAATATATTTGTTTATTGATTTAAGTGCATTCGGATAATCATTAACCGCTATGTAAGCCTGTGTTATTCCGAGATAAATCTGTGATTGTTCAGGTTTTATAGCTGCGGCTTTTTGATAAAAGTAAATTGCATTTTTATAATCTTCTTCATTTCTGTAGTGTTCGGCAAGAGAGTAAATCGCCCAGAAGTCACTACTGTCTGCGTTGAGTGCAGAAATTTCTTTTGAACTGCAGCCTAGCATTTTGTAATTTTTTGCATCTCTGATATTTTTATATTTAGTAGTCAGATAAGATTTAGAATTAGGATTTTTAACTCTCAAAAGTGTATCTTTTAAATCTTTAATATTAGTTGCAGAAGGTTCAAGCTGTAAAATTTTATCAAGATAAATTATCGCGTCTGTGTATTTCCCGTAAATGGCATAGTTAGTTGCTATATCAAGATAATCTTCTGTTAATTCGCTTGAGGCTGCAGCTAAACAAGGAAATATAAAACATAAAAGAATAAATTTCTTCATACCTGCATTATAGCATAATTTAGTACAAATGTATGAGAAAATTAAAGTTTTAGGAATTTTGACCGATAGAAGTTATACTATGGTTAAAAATTTTTTTGTAAATCCGTTTGAAAAAAAAGAGAATAATGACCCTATGGCTCCTTCTTACATAAAGCCTGACGGTACTAAGGTTATAGAAAAACAGGAAGGGTTAGGATTAAATGTTTATGAAAAATGCCCTGACGGAGCTTTGATTTTCAGAAGTTATGACAAGCAAAACCGGCTTGTATTAGATTTTGCGCGTGACAGGAATTTTGAAATAGGCAATCAGTATGATGATGCAGGCAATGTTATTTATAAATACGAATCTGTTTATGATGAGAATAACAAACTTGCGATTAAAAAAGAGTATGATATAGAGTATTATGACAATAATACAAAAAAATCCGAGATAATTACTGTTTTCCCGAACGAATTTACAACTTATATTCATTATGATGAAAGCGGTAAACGGGTTGAAAAAATAGAAGAACGCGGAACTGTTAAAACTTTCTTTGATGAAAATGATAAACCAATAAAAAGAGAGATTGACAGAGGTTCAGGCGGCATAATTACGGAAGATTTAAGAAACCAATAAGAGAAATATGCATGCAAGCTCTTATGGCTTGCCTTTGAAATCTTCTATTAAAACTGATTCTTTTACTCCTAAAGCATCTGCAATTTTTGCAAGCGTTTTTAATGTGACATTTTGTTTTCCTGTCTCAATTTTACATATGTGCTTTTCGTGCACATTTAATATTTCGGCGAATTGAGCCTGAGTTAACCCTTTTTTCATTCTTTCGACTTTTACATTAAAACCGAAAATTTTTAATAAGTCATCTCCGTTCATTCTTTAATGATATAGTATTAAAAGACTTAATAAACATTATTATAATTATTAAAAAGTAGTATTATAATATTGACAAAGACTGTTAAAAATGTTAAACTGTGAATATGAGTATGAAATCGAACGGTCAAATTGCTTTTACGCTTGCTGAAGTTTTGATAACACTGGGTATTATTGGCGTTGTAGCTGCATTAACCTTACCGAATCTGATTGCTGATTACAGGGCAAGTGTTGTTGAAACAAGATTAAAAAAATTTTATTCTGTAATGAATCAGGCAATTTTGCATTCAGTTAATGAAAATGGTGAAGTTGAAAATTGGAATTATTTTATTGATCAGACTACAGATGATGACGGTGAATATATAAATAAGTCAGATATTTCCGATTTATCTTTTCAAAAATATCTTGCCCCGTATTTAAAAGTAATAGAAAAAAAAGAGTTAACAGATGGTGATGGGCAAAAGAGAATACTTTACTATTTTGCTGACGGCAGCGCATTTGCGTATCAGGCTTATGAAAATCGGGAAATTGTATTTTTTCCGAAAAATGCTGAGAAATGTTTGGAATTTCCTAAAACAGAAAGTTTTGGAGTATGTGCTTTTGCTTTTCAATTTTACCCGATTAGTAATAATAAAGGTTGGAAATATTTGTATAATAAAAGGATGGAAGCTTATCTTTATTTGTGGGACGGAGATGAACACACTCTATATTCTGATGCGTCATACGGATGTAAAGAAGGCAATGGAAATTATTGTGCAGCAATTATTCACAGAAACGGCTGGAAAGTTCCGGAAGATTATCCGAAAAGGATTAGTTTTTGAATTATTGTAATAGTGTAATGTGATTTGCTACTTATCATGTAACAAATTGTAAATATGAGTTTTAATCTGCCCGAAACCCGCTTATAATCCCTCATAGAATAGAATAGAATAGAATAGAAGGAAAACTGTAAAGTTTTTTGGTATAGTTCCGTAAATTTTAATATAAGGAAACAAAATAAGGTTAAAGGGAAACAAAAAAAATTAAAGACTGCATTTCGCAGTCTTTTTCTTTTTTTAAATATTCATTGCTCTTAAAATTTCCGTCATATCCGATGATGTTTTCTTAACATCAGAATTTGAATATTTAATAGCATTATCAGGGTCTTTTAAGCCATTTCCTGTTAATATACAAACAATTTTTGTTCCTTCTTTTATTTGATCCTTAACTTTAATCAAACCTGCAACTGATGCGGCACTTGCGGGTTCTGCAAGTATGCCTTCGGTTGATGCTATCATTTTGTATGCTTTTACTATTTCTTCGTCAGTTACAAAATTAATCATACCGTTACTTTCATCTCGTGCGGCTTCGGCAAATTTCCAGCTTGCGGGGTTTCCTATACGAATTGCCGTTGCAAGTGTTTCAGGGTGTAAAATTCTTTCGCCCTTAACTATTGCAGCAGCTCCTTCTGCTTCAAATCCCATCATTTTGGGAAGATTACGGATTTTTCCGAGTTTGTGAAATTCCTTGTAGCCTTTCCAGTAAGCAGTAATGTTACCGGCGTTTCCGACAGGTATAAAATGATAATCCGGCGCCTGACCTAACGCATTGCAGATTTCAAAAGCACCTGTTTTTTGACCTTCAATTCTGTATGGATTTACGGAGTTAACAAGTGTAATCGGATAATTATCGGAAATTTTTCTTACCATTTCAAGAGCTTCATCAAAATTGCCTTGAATTGCGATAATTTCAGCTCCGTACATCATAGCCTGTGAAAGTTTTCCAAGTGCAATATACCCATCAGGAATAAGCACAAAAGTTCTCATTCCGGCTTTAGCCCCGTAAGCGGCAGCAGAGGCCGATGTATTGCCTGTTGATGCACAGATTATTGCTCCGGCATGTGCTTCTTTTGCTTTTGAAACTGCCATTGTCATTCCGCGGTCTTTGAAACTTCCCGTGGGGTTACATCCTTCAAATTTCAAATAAATCTCGGCTTCTACTCCGATTTTTTTAGCTAAGTTATCAGCTTTGATTAACGGAGTATTTCCTTCATTTAATGTTACGACCGGTGTTTTGTCCGTTACCGGTAAATATTCTCTGAATGTGTTGATTAATCCTGTATACATTATTTTTCCTTTTTATACTTGAACTCTTATAAGGCTTTGAACTTTATTTCCGTCAAGTTCAATTTGTTTAATTGCGTTTTGCATATCTTTTTCTTTTACAAGCTCGGTAATAACCGTGATATCTGCGGTATTGTCTTCAGAAACACAGCGCTGTACTATACTTGCAAGGCTTATATTGTTATCGGCGCATATTGTTCCGATTTTTCCTATTACACCTTTATTATTTTTAGCATTTATTGAGATGTAATATTTATTTGTTGTATCGGCAATATCAATCATTTTTGCAGCTTCACTATGTCTGCATCTCATCATCGGAAGGATATATTCAGACTTCCCGAGTTCCGCGGCTATTGCCAGAATGTCGCCGACTACGGAGCTTGCGGTCGGAAATTCGCCGGCTCCCGGACCTGAAAGTGTAATGCTTCCGACGGGATGTCCGCTCAATGAAACCGCATTTGTGACATAGTCAATATGCGCAAGAGTTGATTTTTTTGACACAAGCATAGGATGAACTCTTACATCAGCGTTTCCGTTTTCATCCATGTGTGCGGATGCTATAAGTTTAATCTTATAACCTAAATCATTTGCGGCTTTCATATCTTCCGCGCGGATTTTAGTAATACCTTCTCTATATACATTTTCGATTTTAATACGTTTTTGAAAAGTTATTGAAGCCAGTGTCGCAATTTTGTATGCGGCGTCAAATCCTTCAACATCACCTGTCGGATCAGCTTCTGCGTACCCGAGTTCCTGAGCTTCTTTTAAAACATCGGAGTATTGAGCACCCTGAACATCCATTTTTGTTAAAATGTAATTAGTTGTTCCGTTTACTATAGCTTCAATATGGTTAATTTTATTGCCTGCAAGAATTGTCTTTATCGGCATAATAATCGGAATGCCGCCGGCAATTGCGGCTTCATATAATATTACTTTGTTATATTTTTCAGCAATTGTGAAAAGTTCCTCGCCGCGTTTTGCAAGTAATTCTTTGTTAGCAGTAACAATATGTTTTCCGTTTTTAATTGCGGCTGCTATTAGATCAAAAGCAGGTTCTAAGCCTCCGACAAGTTCTGCAACAATATCAATTTCAGGGTCATTAACTATTTTATAAGCATCATCTGTTATAATTGCTTCGTCTAACCCTTCAATATTTCTTTTTTTGTGAATATTACGAACTGCAATCCTTTTTACTTCTACATTTTCAAAAGACTTTAATGTCTTAAAAACTCCTGAGCCAACAGTTCCGAGCCCGATTAATCCGATTTTAATTTTATTCTTCTTATCCATATTAAAATCTTAACATAAATAAGTTTTTTATTTAATAAATAATTTTTTAATTTTGAGGATTATTTCTGCAATAAGCTTAGATAATGAAAATTGTTCGTCAGGCATTTCGGGTTCTCTGTCGAATGTGAAAATATCTCCTTCTTCTTTTTTCATAAAAATACTTTCATCAAGATATTTTTTTTCTTTCTTTTCTTCTTTTTCCCCTTGAGCCATGTAGCCTAAGTTACCTGCACCGCCGTCGTTTTGCATAGATGCAGCTGCTTTGATAACCGGTTTTGTACTCAAAACATTTACATCGAAACTCATGACTTTTTCCTTTATATTTTTCCCTTATATATATAAAGTATTTTTCATGAAGAAATGTTACAAAAGCGCGAGATTTGTAACAAAAAATTTACAATATGTTATTCGCTGAATTTTAAAACACTCTGGCACTTAAAGCCTATTTCGAACAAGTCGCGTTTTCTGATTGCAGATGATATATCAGGTCTGAATTCAGGTGTATTCGGGGTTAAAATAAATTCAGTAATATTATTTTCCTCATCGTAAGATAAATGAATTTTTTTTATAAGATTAAGATGCCCTCTGTCAAGTCCGTCGGCTATTTTTAGAATTCCTGCAAGCCTTTTTATAATTTTCCGGTCTTTTTTTTCGAGAGTGTTGTAAACTTCATGTTCATTTTTGTCAGGCAGCCCGCCTCTGTGGTAACGGCATATGCAGCCTATAATTTTTTCTTCTCTTTCATCAAAGCCTGATATTCCGTTCTCTATAACCATTCTCATGCTGTGCTTGTTATGCCCTTTGGAATCTATATAATAACCTATGTCATGGAGCAGTGCTGCAGCTTCCAGATATTTTCTTTCTTTATTAGACATTTCACGGATTTTTTCGCTTGCTTCATCAAAAATCATCATGGAAATTCTTCTCACTTCCAGAGGGTGCGACGAGCTTTTTGAAAATTTGTTAAGCAATTCTTCTGCAGATAATTTCATAATTTACATTAAGTTTAGCAAAAAAATGGATTATAGACAATATTTTTGATATGATAAGTAAGGTTATGGAAAATATAAATATTAATGATAAAGATTTTGAAATACCTTCTGATGTTTTGGATGAAATTCAGAGAAATATTCAAAATATCATTGAAGGTTTTGATATCCCCGACGATAACAAGATGGATGTTATAAAAAAGATTAATTTTATGTACACGCAGACAAAGCAAATGTCTGTAACGGATGCTTTGACAAAGCTTTATAACCGCCGCCGGTTTGAAAGTGATTTTGAACGGGAATACAAGCGCGCGAAACGTTACAAAAGCGAATTAAGTCTTGCGATAATAGACATTGATTTTTTCAAAAAATTTAATGACACATACGGTCATTCCTGCGGGGATTATGTTTTGAAAGAGGCAGCTTATCTGATGCTGAACAATTTCAGGCAGACGGACTTTGTATTCAGATACGGCGGGGAAGAATTTGCGGTAATTCTTACGGAAACATCGGGCGAAAATTCACTCATACCTCTTGAAAGACTGCGTAAGACAATTGAAGATTATAGTTTCAAATTCGGCGGAAAAATCCTGAATGTTACAATAAGTATAGGCGTAAGTTCAAATACGGATTTTAAAACTCCGCAGGAAATGTTTGACGATGCCGACAGGGCTTTATATAATGCAAAAAACAGCGGGCGTAACATGGTTAAGTCAGCAGGGGAATTGATATAAGTAAAACTTAAAGATAGGATGTAATTATGATTAAAAACATTTGTAAGTTATTTATTATGGTATTTTTATTAACAGGTGTTGTGTCTGCCGAGGAATATACACAGGTTCATGCAGAACATATACTTGTAAAAACTGCTGCAGAAGCTCAGCAGATTAAAAAAGATATTGATAACGGCGGGGACTTTGAATATTATGCCAGAACATATTCTCTTTGTCCGTCAGGTCAAAACGGAGGAGATCTGGGGTATTTCGGACATGGGCAGATGGTTAAGGAATTTGAAAAGGCAGCGTTTAATACTCCTGTCGGGGAAGTTTCAAATCCTGTTTACACCCAATTCGGATGGCATTTAATTAAAGTTCTGGACAAGAAATAAAAAAAAGAAGCTTTTAAAAGCTTCTTTTTTTATGTTAACCGCCTATTCTTAAAGGTTCATTCTGCCCTTGCGGAGCTTGTTTTGGCGGTTGGTTTTGTTTTGTTTTATCAAGTTCTTTTTGTAATTTTTCCTGTTTTTTCCTGAGAGCATCCATTTTTTTGAGAGCTTTAACTTCTCCTGCAGGTTTATTAAAATTTTCAGGATTTAATGTAACCATTTTTTCCCAACATCCGGGAACATTTGATTTTTCTCCGCAAATGCAATTTCTCCAGGTTTCTCCTGTTTTTTTATCAACAAGGATTGTGAGCATATTACTGCCTGTTACAACATCATATCTGTTTTTAGTATTCATATTTGCAATTTGAAGCCACATTGTTGCAAGTATTAACACTGCAAGTCCTATTAAGATATTTTCTTTCATAAAAAACCTCATTTCTTATATTTGTATTTTACGGGTTTTATTATACATATAAAGTTTAGTATTAGCAAGTAAGATATTACACTCAGGGGTAATGAAAAGATTAGGGCGGTAATTTAAAATAGTTATGTAGAAAGGAAAATATTATGGTTTTACTTTTACGTTGGATACTGTTTGCATTAGCAATAATCTTTGTGGCGTGGCTGGTGCCGGGAATTGAAGTAAGCAGCTTCCAGAGTGCAATGCTTGTGACTGTTATTATCGCGCTTATAAACATTTTTATAAGACCGCTGATTGTTTTCATCACACTGCCGATTAATATTTTAACGCTTGGTTTATTTACGCTGATTATAAATGCTCTGTTATTTATGTTAGCGGGCTATGTGGCTCCGGGTGTTGAAGTCGACGGTTTTTTAAGCGCATTTCTCGGGTCGGTTGTTCTTTCATTCCTTGGTCTTATCATTAATATGGTTACGCTTAATAATGCAGAGTAGAAAAAAGCTCCGTTATCGGAGCTTTTTTGTTTATATATAACAATACAGTACAGACTCGTAAAAACATGTACTGTGATGTCTTAATTTCATTTTATATTCGGGGACAAGTTTTTTTATATATTCAGCTATTGTGAATAAATCAGACGGTGAATGATAAATGCATACCGCAATTTTCGGTTTATATGTTTTAATGTGTTTTTCTGCTCCTTTAAGCATTTTCAATTCATAACCTTCAATATCTGCTTTGATAAAATCAATTTTTCCGTCTATAGTTTTGTCGATAGAGCATACTTCGCACTCACTGTTTCCATCGGAATAACTTTCTTTTATAAGTGAGCCGCCGATATCTATAGTGCCTTCAGCAAGATATAATTTCTTGTCAATATCGCCGACGCCTTTGTTAATACATTCGATTTGATCGTCTTTTAAGCCCCATTCTTTTTTTAATCTTGCAGCTCTTGTGCTTAATGCTTGAAAAGCCTGTTCCACAGGTTCAAAAGCATAAATCTTTTTGAAAAGATAACCGCAGTAAAAAAGATATTTTTCTAAAGTATCCCCGACATAAGCGCCGCAGTCTGCAAAAATTTCGTCTGCCATTCCTGACTGGCAGAATTCGGGCAGACAAAAATATTGTACAGGCTCAAAAATATCCTTGAAACCGTCCGTACAATTTAGAAGTCTTGCTAAAATTATTTGTTCGTATGTTTGTTTTGACTTTTCGTCTGAAAGATATTTGTATACATTTCTAATTCTGTCAAAGTTTTGCGAGATTACGTATTCGTTAAAGGTGAATACAGCTCCTTTTTTATTGTATTTTTCAAGTAAATCTTTAACCTGTTTTTTCAAAATATCGTATAAATGATTTCCCGCGGCAATTATATATATAAAAGGTTCTGCTGCTTCGGAGATGAATTTTTCTGGAAGATAGCATTTAATATTGTCAGCGATTATCCTGTTATTTTTTTCCTGATTATTATCAATAAATGCTTCGATTTTTTCACCCGAGGACTTAAATGTTTCATAAGCCATATTACCGCAAGATGCAGTCCCGAATATTACTACCGATGAATTTTTATATTGTCCGCATTCCCGATTTAATTTTTTTATATTATCGTTTATTCTTTTTTTGATATTCATAAATCACCATTAAATACATAATTTTTTAATAAAAATACTACTATAATGATAACTTAACATATAAAAGTAATTATTTCAAGCGGTTATTTATAAATTAATAAGATTATACTATTAGTTTATTAAGGATAATTATGCAGACCACAAAACAATTATTGGCAATAAGGTTAAAACAAATTCGTAAGAGCAGAGGACTGACACAGGAAAAACTGGCAGAACTCATCGGACGTGATACTAAACATATTTCGAAACTTGAAATTGCCGGATCCTATCCTTCTATTGAAACTCTTGAAAGAATAGCGGCGGCTTTGAATGTCGAATTGAAAGATATTTTTAATTTTGACGGATTAAAAGATGCGGATTATATAAAAGACGAATTTAAAAATCTTTTAAAGAATTCTGACGAAAAACATTTACAAACTCTGTATAAAATTCATAAAAGCCTGATAAATTAATTCATTTGTGGTAAACTCTCTTTGTTATGAAAGCTTTAATTTGTAAAAACGGTAAAATTGAAATTGTTGAAAAACCTGTTCCTGTTATTGAAAAGAATACTGATGCCATTATAAAGGTTACTCTTTCATCGATTTGTACAAGTGACCTGCATATAATTCACGGATTTGTGCAGCTTGCAAAAAACGGTGTTGTGCTCGGGCATGAATTTGCAGGCGAAGTCGTTGAAACGGGCAATGGCGTTAAAGATTTTAAAAAAGGCGACAGAGTTTCTGTTAATTGTGAAACATTCTGCGGAGTTTGCGACTTTTGCAAGAAAGGTTTTGTAAATAATTGTATAAACGGCGGCTGGGAGCTTGGATGTAAAATAGACGGCTGTCAGGCGGAATATGTAAGAGTGCCTTATGCGGATAACGGTTTGACAAAGCTGCCTGATAATGTAAGCTATGAAAACGCTTTGTTTGTCGGTGATATTCTTTCAAGCGGATATTGGGGCGCAGAGCTTTGTGAAATTACAAATGGTGATACGGTTGCTGTTATCGGTGCGGGACCTGTGGGACTTTGCGCAATGCAGTGCGCTAAAATTCTCGGAGCGGGTAAAGTTATTGCCGTTGATATTGATAAAAACAGGCTTGAACTTGCTCAAAAACTCGGTTTTGCGGATTTTATTTCAGAGCCTGAAAATTGCGAAGAAAGCATTAAAGAGATTACTAAGTACGGAGCAGATGCCGTAATTGAGGCTGCGGGAGGGAAAAATACATTTGAACTTGCATATAAAATTGCGCGCCCGAATGCAGTTGTAGCTCTTGTTGCAATGTATGAAAAAAATCAAATTCTTCCATTGCCTGAAATGTACGGGAAGAATTTGATTTTTAAAACCGGCGGTGTTGATGCCGTTCACTGTAAAGAACTTGTCAAACTTATTGCCGAAGGTAAAATAACAACTGATTTTTTAATTACTCACAGATTTTCTTTTGACAACATAAAAGATGCTTACAAACTTTTTGAAGAAAAATCCGAAAACTGCTTAAAAGTTGCCGTTCAATATTAATCATGCAATGCGTGTTTAAGGAATTTGCATAATAGTTTATAAGCCGCTTTTGTAGCTTTGCTTTCACGAAGTGCATTAAGCAGTAGAAAATCATGGAATGTGTTATTAATTCTTACGCAAGCTGTATCAACACCTGCTTCGATAAGTTTTCGTGCATAAGCCTCGCCTTCATCTCTTAATACATCATTTTCATCGGTAATAATTAAAGTTTGAGGCAGACCTTTTAAGTCTTCAATTTCAGCTTTCAGCGGTGATACATAAATCTCTTTGCGCTTGTCTTTTTCAGGCACATAGCAGTCCCAGAAGTATTCCATTGCTTTTTTTGTAAGCCACGGACCGTCTTTGAATTCTCTGTAAGATTCCGTATTCATATCCGCATCGGTGACCGGATAAATAAGTGCCTGAAAACGTAATCTCGGACCGCCTTCTTTTTTTACTTTAATTGCCGCTGCCGCAGCCATATTCCCGCCGGCGCTGTCGCCTGCAACGGCAATACGTTTTGTATCTATGTTATGATCGCTTCCGTTTTCTGCAAAATATTTTATTGCCGCATAAATCTGATTAAGCGCATCAGGATATTGAAATTCAGGTGAACGCGGATAATTAATAAATGCAACAACCGATTTTGTATGCACTGCAATAGTTCTTATTGTCATATCGAAAGCATCGGCATCACCCATAACCCAGCCGCCGCCATGACAGTAAACAATTACCGGAAGTTTCTCATCGGTATGTTTTTCGGGACGGACAAGCCTTACACTTATATCACCCGCTATTGTACTGAAAATAGTTATATCCTCAGTGTTTGCATCAATTGCGGTATGAAATTCTTTTTGCAAATTACACAGAAATTCTCTTGCTTCTTCGGGGCTTATTTCATATAACGGTTTTCCGTTTCTTAATTGAATGTCCTCTATAAAAGCTTTGGTTATTTTGTCTAAATGCGGTTCTGTCATAACTCTCCTCCTTTTTATCTAATAATCATTTAAAATAAAAAGTTTGCCATTACCGCATTGAGATATTTTTTTATAAGTCTTTCGAATAGCAAATCAGGCAATAGAATTTATTCATAACCTGAGAAATTATGTGACTGCTATGAAAAGAATATTTATTTTTCTATTTATAATGTTGGCGGGAATATCTGTTCAGGCGCAGGATTGCAGTTGTGCAGAACAGGTTCTGGGGCGTGAACACATGTTCTGTGAAAAAGGTGCTTTGAGTAATAATGTTACTATTACTAATTTAAGAAATATAATCTGCAAAGGAAATGTTTTTAAGGTTGCTTTTGACTGTAAATTCTGGTCGGAATGCGCCAAAGCAGGGGAGAGAGTTAATTTTTCAGTCCCTCAGGCTATTTATACGCAGGAGGGAACATTATTAATCCCTGCCTGCTCAAAAGTTGTGGGTACTGTAATTCGTATTGAAAAACAAAGAATGCCGAATAAAAATGCACGTGTATATTTGAACTTTGAATGTCTTGTTCTTCCTGATGGTACTGCAATTCAAATGTCGGCTAAGCCTTTAACAAAAGATTCTTCTTTAAAAGAAGGTCCTTGGCATACTGCGGGAAAATTGTTCGGCTATACTCTGGGGCTGGGAATTGTCGGTGCGGGAGCAGGTACAGGTTTTGCGTTTATCCCTAACCCTGCAAAACTCGGTGTTGGTTATGCAATAGGTATCCCTGTGGGTACTACGGTCGGGTTGATTACAGGTTTAATTACACCCGGACTTAAATACCATGCAAAAGCGGGTGAAGAAATTCCGATTATATTGTGTGAAGACTTATGCATAAATAAACAATGTGAATAAAAAATTTTTTGATGTATTATAGATTTGTAAATAATTTAACAAATTTATAGCGGCATCGTCTAGAGGTTAGGATAGCAGATTCTCATTCTGTTGACACGGGTTCAATTCCCGTTGCCGCCGATAATATCAACGGCACGGTAATTGAACTTATAAATTTCTATATTTTAATCAAAAGAAATTTGCTGTCTTTTAACGAAACTACTTTATGTTGTTCATCTTTTTTGAACATTAAAATTTCTCCCTTTTCAACCTTGAATTTTTCAGCATCAAAATGCATTTCTATTTCACCGTCTAACACATATACAGCCGCGTCACAAATTGATGTATGAGTATCAATGATTTCATCTTTTTTTATGGCTATAACCGATAAACTGCTGTTGTTATCTTCCATTAAAACAGCTCGTTTGAATTTTTCTTCTCCTAAATCAACAATATCTTTTGCTTTTAATACATTATAAAACATATATTTTCCTCCTTTTAAAAATATTAAACAGGAGAAAAACCGTAATTCCCATACCTGCCTAGGCAGTTTTTCTGCGAATGATAAGTACTAAAGGAATTATTACAAATGCGGCAATCCCGAAGTATCTGAAAGTTTCAACATATCCCCATAAACTTGCCTGTTGTAATAACTGATTATAAATTTGCGCTTCAGCCATGTGCAATGCTGTTGCCCAATCAGTATTTGCAGAAAAAGCGGAAGCAAGTGCACTTACCTTTTGCATATAAGTATCGCTTGAAAAATTTAAGTGTCCCGCCATCATCATCTGATGTACCTGAGAAAATCTTGCAATCATAGTTGTGGCAACAGATGTGCCGATTGCTGCACCTGTGTTTTTCAGAAGGTTTTGAACACCGGCGGCATTTGTCTGCTGATCATTTGTCAATGTACTGCATGATAAATTCATCATAGGAACCATTGCCATAATCATTCCGAGCCCGAAAACAAAATTCGGCATAGCAATATCAACAAGTGCTATATTTGTATTTATCTGACCGAACATTAAACCGCCTATACCCAGGATTATCAGACCTGCGACAATAAGCGGTTTTGTTCCGATTTTCGGTGTCAGAATTCCGCATATTACCGTAGCCAAAAGACACCCGCCGCCCCGCGGCACCATTGAAAGCCCGCTCAAAAATGAAGTATAACCCATTAATTGCTGGAGCATGGAAGGTAATATTGCCGCAGATGCCATCATTACACCCATTAATACCATTAATACGATAGTGCCGAAGAAGAAATTTCCGTCTTTCAGAATTGATAAATCAATTAAAGGTTTTTTCTTTTTTACCTGAATAGTGAAAAATGCAACCATAGCCATCATTGAAATTGCAAAAGTTTTACAAATCCAGGCCGCAGAAAACCAGTCTGCATCGTTACCTTTATCAAGTACTATCTGTAATGTTAAAAGCCATACGCACAAAAAGAAAAATCCCGAATAATCCATTGTTACGTTTTTCTGTTTTCTTGCATAAGGCGGGTCAAATACAAGTTTTTTTATTAAATGGAATGCAATTATTCCGAAAGGAACATTAATAAAGTAAATGAAAGGCCATGACCATGTTTCGGTAAGCCATCCACCGAGAGCAGGACCCATAATCGGAGCCATTACAACCCCCAGCCCGAAAACAGCCATTGCGCCTGCACGTTGTTCTTTGGGAAAAATTTCAAAAATTATAGCCTGTGAAATAGGCATAATACCGCCGCCGCCTATACCTTGAAGTATACGTGCAAGCAATATCATAGGCATTGATGTAGAAAGCCCGCATAAAACAGACGCTATTGTAAATATTGTTACACTTATAAGAAAATATGTTTTTCTTCCGAGAAGTTTTGAGAAGAAATCGACAGCAGGAATTACAACTCCGCTGGCAACAAGATAACTTGTGATAATCCAGGTGGATTCGTTGTGGCTTATCGAAAAACTTCCTGCCATATACGGTAATGCTACGTTTGAAATTGTTTCGTCAAGTGCAAACATAAATACCGACAACATGACAGGTATCATTACTATCCATGGATTAATCTTTTTTTCGGTAAATGTTTTGTTTTCCATATTTCCTCCGTAAAATCAAGGGGTAGAAAAATCTACGGCTAATATTACAAGACTATAATAACAAAAAAAATTTGTCAATTTTTTGGGAATTTAAACATATTTTTATGATAGTCAATAAGTCCTTCTCTTTTCATTCTTGAAAGTTCACGCGATAGCGCGCTTCTGTCTGCGCATATATATTCTGCCATTTGCTCGCGTGAAAAAGGAATTTTAAAAATACTACTTTTTGAATTCAACTTTGCTTTATGAAGCATGTATAAAATTCTTTCTCTCAAGCTTTTTTTCGATAATAATTCTATTCTCTCTCTTAAATCTAAATTTTTTAAAGAAATTATTTTTATGATATTTGATATAAGTTTCTTGTGAAAACGGCAGCTGTTTGAACAAATTGAAAATATTTTTTCAAAATTCAGAAATAAAATGCAGCTTTCTTCAATGGCTTTAGCGCATACAGCGCTTTCTTCCAAGCCGGCAAAAACCATTGCTTCCGCAAAAGTATCCCCTTTTGATAAATGATTAATTATGATTTTATTTCCTGTATAATCGTCTTTTGCAAGCTGAACGCTTCCTTCAAGAATATATGCCGCTGATGTTACCAGGTCTCCGATGTCAAAAATAATTTCATCCTTCTTATAAGTTTTTTTTACAGCCTGTAAACATTTTGTAAGAAGTTCAAACTCATCATCATTAATTCCGTCAAATATATTCATAATCTTCCTTAAATATTTTGTTGCATTTGCAACGGATTATTTTAATATAACAGTTTATACTGAATTTATCAAGGTTATTTTATAGTCTTAAAGGCGATGAAATAACTTTAGTAAATTTTTATATTAAATAAAACAATTAATGTTAAGGAGAAAGAAATGACAATGTTTTGTTTTCAATGTGAACAAACCGCAGGCGGCAAGGGATGCACTATGGCACAGGGTGTTTGCGGGAAAAAAGCGGATACTGCAAATTTACAGGATGAACTGACAAGCAGTCTTATAGAGCTTGCAAATTGCGGCGAAAAAAACGAACAAAATACGGAATTATTAATAAACGGACTTTTTATTACAATTACTAATGTGAATTTCGACAATAATTCAATAAAAGAATTTATAAATAAAGTCAGATCACAAATTCATTGTGACGACACTTTTGATATAAAAAAAGTCTGGGGATGCGATGAAGATATAAGAAGCTTAAAATCTTTAATTCTTTTCGGGGTTAAAGGAATGGCGGCTTATGCACACCATGCACGCATATTGGGTTATAAAGACGATGAAGTCGATAACTTTTTTTATGAAGCACTTCAGGCAATTTCAAATATGAATTCAGTTGACGAACTTCTTGCTATGGTATTAAAAACCGGAGAAATAAATTTAAAATGCATGGAGCTTCTTGACAGAGCCAATACGGAAACTTACGGCAGTCCAGAACCTGCAAAGGTTACAACAAATATTGAAAAAGGACCGTTTATAATTGTTACGGGACATGATTTGCATGACCTTGCGCTTTTGCTTGAACAAACGAAAGATAAAGGCATAAATATTTATACTCACGGTGAAATGCTTCCTTGTCATGCGTATCCGGAATTAAAAAAATATTCGCATCTTAAAGGAAATTTCGGTACGGCATGGCAAAATCAGCAGAAAGAATTTGATAATGTTCCTGCTCCGATACTTTTTACCACAAACTGTATAATGCCCGTTAAAGAAAGTTACAAAGACAGAGTATTTACGACTTCTGTCGTTGCATACCCTGAATGCAGGCATATAGGAGATGATAAAGACTTTACTCCGATAATCGAAAAAGCTCTGGAGCTTGGCGGATACCCTGAAGATAAAAGAAAGACGGGGATAAACGGCGGTGATGTTCTTACAGTAGGTTTCGGGCATAATACGGTTTTGTCCGCTGCTGATAAGATTATAGAAGCAGTTAAATCAGGAGCTTTAAAACATATATTTCTAGTGGGCGGCTGTGACGGCGCAAGACCGGGAAGAAATTATTATACCGAATTTGTAAAACAAACACCTTCAAATACTTTAGTATTAACCCTCGCCTGCGGCAAATACAGATTTAATGATCTTAACCTCGGGGATATCGGAGGTATTCCGCGTCTTCTTGATATGGGGCAATGTAATGATGCATACAGTGCGATTAAAGTTGCGGTTGAATTGTCAAAAGCGTTTAATTGTTCCGTAAATGACCTTCCGCTCTCGCTTGTGCTTTCATGGTACGAACAAAAAGCGGTATGTATTCTTCTTACATTATTATATCTGGGTATTGAAAATATACGTCTAGGTCCGAGCCTTCCTGCATTTTTATCTACGAATGTTTTAAATATTCTTGTCGATAAATTTAAAATAAAACCGATTACAACTGCGGAACAAGATTTGCAAGAAATTTTGGAATAATACACTAGAGTGCAATTTGAATGTTAAACATAAATCCCCAACCTGTTCTGCCGCCGGTTCTGATAACTGTTTCGGCAAAACAGGTTATTCTTTCGCTTATTCGTTTTCTTACGCCTGCACCGAATTGCGCCCAGGCATTAAGTGTAAGTTTGTCAAGATGGTTTCCGTCAGCGGTAAGTTTTACGTCGCTCATAAGAGGGATTACACATCCGCCGAAAATGTATGGCTCATATCCTTCTTCATTTCTGTAAGTCAGCCTTAAAGAAGGTGCGATGGTTAATCCGTTAACCTGTGACTGGCTTATATCAACGCTTTGAAAATTCACCAGATTTGTAGGATTTAAAAATGTATATGCGGTTGTGAAGTTTGGCTGTAGTATTAATCTGTTGCGGATTTTCCAGTTATAAGCAAGTTTTAATGCTGTACCGGCAGTTATTATTGCATAATCGTCTTTTCCGTAACCGTATTTTGATTCCACGCCGAGACCGCCTCCGTTAATCGTCCAGCCTGCGTAAAAATCATCCTTATACGCGCTCAGAAGAAAACCGCCGTAACCTCCGTTTTGATACATTTCCGAATCTATATATTGCTGGCATGAGCCTATGTATGATGCGTAAATTGTAGGAAATATTTTCCAATCATATTTCTTTGTTTCAATCATAGGAAAATCGAAACCAAGCATTGCACCGTAAGATTGGTTGTTTACCGAAGCATATGCATTCGACAGATGAAAAGATTCAATATTTACATAAGGTCTCATCCAGAATGCAGTGCCGTCTTCATAATACTGGTCGATATACATTCCGCCGGGTCCTGCAAAAGCGTAAGAGTTTAATTTTCTTGATGCGAGTCTTTGTTCTCTTAAATTTGTATATATTTCATCAGTCCTGTTTAACGAATAGTCATAGCTGAGCATCTGGTTCATAAAAGCTGCTGCCGTAGCTGCCTGATATCTCTGGATATTAGGATTAAATCCGCCCAATTCTATTAGTGTAAGTTTTGGTGTGAGTGCCCACTTATATGTTTTCAAAGCACCGTAAACAATAGAATTTTCCAGTTCAGGGGAAAGTACAAGATCAGTACCGTATTTATCATGGTCAAAGATATCAAAAATAGTTACAGATTGTATAGGATCACTTAAAACTGTTATATCTCTGATTACAAGCTGCGTTATGTTTGCCGGATCTCCTGTCATATCAATGTAATCACAGGTTAGTGCCGCAGGGTCAACGTCAATGGATAAAGAGTTTCCTCCGCTGGATAAGTCCAAATTCATTTGACTGTCGGTTATAAATCCGTTCATTAAATTAAAATGTGTATTTGCTGCACTTATTTTCCCGTTAGGCAAACCGGACTGCTCATTGTAAAATTCAAGACTGATGTTATCGGTCGTAACATCACTTTTTAAATTCTCATTAGCAGAACCTAAATAAACTTTGTCATTATATGATGAAGTCCCTTTAATATTGAGTTTGGTACCTTCAACGCCGGAAATGTTATCAGCCAAAATAATTTCTGCTCCGTTTGAAACATTCAGGTTCATTGTACCTATGCTGATCGGGTCGTCATTATAATAGATATCAAGATGAAAAGCGTTGCTTCCCGTAGAATCTTTGTTACCTGAAAAAATGACAGGAGCATCGGGATTATTGGCATTAATATTAACCGTTCCCTGAGCAAATATTGCACCGCCCAAATCTTCTGCCGTGTTGTTTATAAAACTTGCAGAACCTGTAATATTTGTCACTGACCTTGTTGTTGCGGTTATTGCTCCTCCGCGTCCGGATGATGTATTATTTTCAAAAATATTTGAATTATTTAAGTCAATTGTACTCATATAATTTATTATCGCACCGCCGCCCCATATGGATTCTGCCGAGTTATTCGTAAATTTGCAATTTGAAATTACTCCGTTTCCTGCCATTATGGAAATAGCCCCGCCGTATTCTTTTGCCGAATTATTATCAAATGTGCTGCCGCTTATTGTTATATCTCCTCCGCCTCCTATTGCTCCTCCGTATGAATTAGTACTTGAATTGTTGCTGAATGTGGAATTCGTTACGGTCAAAGTTCCTGAATTATCTATACCTCCGCCTTCATTTAATGCGGTGTTTCCGTCAAAAAGCGTGTTATCTACCGTTAACGTTCCAAGATTATTAATTGCCCCTGCTGCCCCTTTTTCTACGCTGTTGTTTGTAAACGAAGAACCGTTTTGAATAATCAAATTCCCGTTGTTGCTGTTATAAATAGCCCCGCCTATTGAATTACCCGTAACTTTGTTTTCGTTAAAATTAGTATTATCTATTGTAACGGTGCCACCGTTTATGTAAAGTGCTCCTCCATAGGCATCGGTTGAATTATCGCTTACATCAGAATCTTTAATGTTTAATGAACCGTCATTTACATATATTGCACCTCCGAAACGGCTTGCGGTATTATCTGATATTTTTGTATTGGTAATAACAGTATTTCCGTTATTTTGATAAAAAGCTCCTCCGTTAAATCCGTAATTTTCTGATATCAGTGAATCGGAAATTCTTAAACTTCCGTTGCCTGTATTATTTATTGCCCCTGATGTCAGACCGCTTGAATTTTTTGTAAAAGCTGAATTGCTAATGTATAAATCTCCGCCATTATTTGTTATTGCACTTATGTCATTTTTGATAGAGGTACTTCCTGTAAAGTTTGTATTACTTACTGTAAATTGCTGATTTTTTATAGTTATTCCGCTTCCTTTGACATCGGTTAGTATATTTAAATTTGAAATTTCAGAACTTTTATCTGCACCATCATAGGTAAATGTATGCCCGTTTAAGGCAAAATTATAATGATTTTCGCTGTTGCTTCCGGTCAGTTCCAGACTAATTGCTTCACTTATTGAAGAATCCAATGAGATATCACCGTTTATATTAATTGTATGCTGCTGTTCAGGCTGTGCATTCGCTTTTGATAAAGCAGATTCAAAGCTTGAAGTATTGCCGGCATCAAAATTTTCGGCAAATGCAATAAAATTAGAAAAAAGTATCATCGAAAAACAGATACAGAGTTTTTGAAAAATTTTATTAAAAGTCATATGTATTATCCCCACTCAAAGATTTTTATAAGATAATAATAATTCCTGAAATAAACTCTAGTATTACCTGATTGTTTTTATTTATTTTGTTATTAAAAATATACTGTTTACTAATTTAAAAAATTTGTAAAACAAATGATGATTTACGAAATTGTTCAGAAACTAAAGCTGTAGTTTTCTGACTTGATTTTCACACCTAAAACAAGTTCTGTTGCCCTGTATGTGAGAGGGTTAAATTGCTTGCTTAGCGAATGTAAATTAGTAATTGGATGAGGAATACTACACACTTTACAAGTTATTTTTTGTTATGGCGCGTATGCAGACTGATTTAAGCTTTTTGCTAACTTGTGCCAATTAAAGTTTTATTTGCAACAGAGTGCACATCAGTTGCTAATAAATCATGCAGAACATATTGTTACGGTTTTTATGATATATTAAAATTATGAAACTAATAATGCTTGGTACAGGAAATGCTCTCACAACAGAATGTTATAATACCAGTTTTATTTTACAAAATAAAACTGACTATTTTTTAGTTGATGGTGGTGGCGGAAACACAATACTAAGACAACTGAAATATTCCGGTATAAATTGGAAAGATATCAAAAATATTTTTGTAACACACAAACATATTGACCATATTACAGGAATAATTTGGTTAATCCGGATGATTTGTCAATATTCAAACCAAAATGAATATGAAGGCGAAGCTAAAATATATGCTCATTCTGAGCTTATAAAAATAATTGATAATATTTCCCGTATGCTCCTGAACAAAAAAGAGATAAGTTTCATAGGCGAAAAGGTACATTTAGTGCCTGTTGAAGACAAAGAAACGGTAAATATAATCAACCATAATATTACCTTTTTTGATATTGGTTCTAAAAAAGCAAGACAATTTGGCTTTTCTCTTGATTTATTAAATGGGAAAAAATTTATCTGCTGCGGTGACGAACCTTACAATGATGCAATAAAAGATTTTGTACAAAATAGTACCTGGTTAATGCACGAAGCGTTTTGTCTTTATTCTGAGGCTGATATTTTTAAACCATACGAAAAACATCATTCGACAGTGAAAGATGCTTGTAAAATTGCAAGTGAATTAAATGTAGAAAATCTTATTTTATATCATACTGAAGATAAGAATATTAAAGAAAGAAAAAATTTGTATATAAAAGAAGGTGCAAAATATTTTAAAGGGAATTTATATGTTCCGAATGATTTAGAACATATAATTTTAACGCATTAAGTCTAAAAAGTATGTAATAAAAGATTTGCTACCAAGTTCAAAAATGAAATTTCCAACTTAGAAATGAAAAAATAACGTTGCCCGAAATTCTCAAACTAAATTTAAAAATATACCTAAATAAAAAAGCGGGCTAAAACCCGCTTTAAAAGTAAATTTACCACAGAATTGACGAGTTCAGAACTTGGTTGCTTGAAAATGTGGCGTAAACCCCAAATTATTATTTGAGAGAAAAGTTAAAAAATAATTAAGAAATTCAAAGGTATTGATAAATTATGATACTATGAACTAAACTAAGGGGGTATGATGAAACTCAATAAATTCAGAATTCAAAATTATAAGTCTATTGTAGATACGGGTATTTGTTATCTAAGCCAAGATTTAACAATAATGGCAGGTATGAATGAATCAGGGAAATCATCTGTACTAGAAGCCATTCGTGATTTTGATGTCAATAGAGATATTGACTCTGATGCAATAAGAGTAAAAGAAGATACTGGCGACCCCTTAGTAACATTGTATTTTAGATTAAGTAATGCTGATATTGACATTCTTTGTGAAAATTTAGAATTAGCAATCGATGATGAAGAAACCCTTAATTTAAAAGACTATCTTAGTAAAAATGATATTGGTCTGACCAAAGATATTGAAAGCAACTATTCTATTGATGAACAGTTTACAAATTTTGCACATGAAATCTTTACACAAAATTATAAAAAATTCTACACGAGTGTAACAAGCTATATTAAAAAGCTAAAAAGTTTTGAACAACTAGCTAATGTAGATTTTTCTAGAATAAACTCTAAAGGTAATCTTTGGAATATTTATCAATTAACAGTTTCAATAGAAAAAATAATTAATCCGACTAAAAAAACATCTGTTACTGACAGTACAGGTAAACAAGTAATAAAAGAAGTCCCTGTTGAATGCGATATAGAAGATGAAGTACGAAATACTATAAGTGAATTGGTGAATAATATTAAAGAAGCTCGTATTGCAACCTTTGGTAAATATTATTTATCTGCATTTACCAAAAATTTTAAAGATGAAGTAGCTAAAATAATACCTAGAATAATGTTTTTTTCTTCATTTGAAGATATTTTAGAATATGATGTGCAGGTGCCTCAAATTAAAGAAAAACAAATTAATGTAGATTTATGCACGATAGCAGGTATAGAAATTGATAAATTAAAAACCATGATTGATAATGAAGAATATCAACGTGTTTCAAATTATCTTAGTGATAAATCAGCTAAAATTTCGTCATCTTTTAAATCCGAATGGTTGCAAGATGAAATAGTAATTTCTTTTACAACCGATAAAGATTTAATGCACTTTGGAATAAAAGAAGAAGGCGATACTGCAACATATAGAGCAGAACAAAGAAGTAAGGGGTTTCAATGGTTTCTATCATTTTACATTAAGTTGAATGCAGAGAGCAATAAGAATACTAGTATAATACTTGTAGATGAACCAGGTTTATATCTTCATGCGAAAGCTCAAGAAGATGTATTACATTTACTTGAGAAGTTAAGTGATGCAGATGAAACATCAGTAATTTTTACAACTCATTCTCCTTATTTAATAGATGTAGATAATCTAAATAGAGTTCTCTTGGTAGAAAAAGATGATGCAACAGGTACTCATATTGTAAAATGTCATAAAGGTGCAAAGCAAAATACTTTGACTCCAATTATCACAAGAATGGGATTTGATATTTCTAAAGCCAATTTTATCAGAGAAAAAAATATATTATTAGAAGGAATATCTGATTACTACTATCTGCAAGCATTCAAAAAAATATTAGGATATGATGATAACCTTAAAAATACTAGTATGATACCTTCTGTTGGAGCTTCACAAGTTCCTCTACTAGCTTCTTTGTGTGTGGGTTGGGGATTAAAATACGTTGCATTATTTGATAGAGATAATGAAGGTATAAAATATGCAGATGTAATTCAAAAAAATCTTGGAGAATTTGCTTCAGTAACACATATTTGTGATACCGAAAACTGTGCTATTGAAGATTTGTTTACACTAAATGATTTTAATAAATTTATTTTAGTGAACACCGATAAACAAAAAGAAGATAACAATATTTCAAATTCTAAATATCTTAAAGAAAATAATATTGATAAAGCCCTAATATCTAAATTATTCTTTGATAACGCAAGTAAAATTAAAACAAAAAGTTTAGAGAAAACAACGGTTGATAATTTTAAAACTCTTTATTCACATATTTTCAGCTCTTTAAATATTAAAAATAAGGAAAGTTAAAAGGTAACGAAAAATAATGACTGATACAATTAAGATTCCTATGACTTTTCAATCTGATGAAAAAGGATATTTGGATAGACAGTGTCCAAATAAAAACTGTGAATATGTTTTCAAAATTAACATGGACGACTGGAAAGAAAAGATTACTGATAAAGTTTATTGCCCTATGTGTGGTTACATCGCTTCAAGCGACCAATGGTACACAGATGAGCAAATAGAAGTTATACGTGAAAATGCAAAAAACTACGCTATGAATATGGTTCAGTCAATATTAAACAAGTCATTTAACAAGCTAGCAAATAGTACAAGAAATAATAAATATATAAAAATTACTTATAAACCAAGTAAAAAGATTAGTGTAAATAATAATCCTATAGGTCAAAGAGAAGAATGGAATTTAGATATTAATTGCGAGAAATGCGGAACAAGATATAGTGTTATTGGAAGTGCTTACTTTTGTCCTTGCTGTGGACATAATTCAGTTGAAAAAGTTTTTGAAAGTTCTATATCAAGAATAGAAACAATGTTAAATGCTCAAGATTTTATGTTCGAAAAATTAACAGAACAAGTTGGAACTGATGAAGCTAGTAAAATGTGTCGGTCAATGCTGGAAGGAACTCTTGGGGATATAATTTCAGCCTTCCAAAAATTTGCAAAAGAAAATCTTATAAGTCATTCTTCACTTGATACCAGTAAAATAAAAGTAAATGATTTTCAAATTATTGCAAAAGGTAGTGAACTATATAGTACGCACTTGAATAAGCCTTATGAAAATTGTTTATCTGCGGAAGAACTTACATCACTGAATATTTTATTTCAACGCCGACATATTCTAGAACATAACGAAGGCATAATTGATGAAAAATATATTGAAAAGTCTGGCGATAAAACTTATACCATAGGTCAGAGGGTTATTGTAAAAAAAGATGATGCAGAGCATTTACTAAAAATTATCAAAAAACTTACTACATTTTTGAAATAATTATGTAAAAGTAGTTGACAAATTTTAAACTTTATAGATAATAGTATCTCGCCTCAAACCCTTATGGGACTTGCGTTTTAAGTTGACAAAATAGGGTTTGTGTGGTAATATAAAAACATAAGCAATCCGCAAACGGTAATCTTAAATATATTTAAAAGTTTACGTTTGCCACATAACAAAATTCTCACCAGCCTATAGTATGGGTCTAGTTCCTATGCTTGAAGCCTTTTAAAATGGGGGTATTTTGTTATGCCAAAAATTAAAGAAAAAAAGGACAACAATGAAGCGAGTTAAAACATACAACTTCATAGAAATTACAAAGAAAGAATTTCAACAGTATCAGTCTGAGCCAATTACGGAGAAACAAGCTATTGAAATTCAGGAAAATTTATTTGGAGTTGTAGAGTTATTACTCAAATGGGATAAAGAATTAAATTTAAAGACTAAAAAATGTGCATAGCACAAGAAAGGCAGGTAATACTATGAGAACAAAATTAAAGAACATTGGCAGTGAAATACGAAAAAATACAAAGCCACTGTTGTAAGAATGGGTATTAAATTCAATAAATTTAAGAATTTCCCTGAAAGAACAATATTATTACAAAGATATTACTCAAATATTTGACGATTTTTAAATATTCAAATATATCAAGAGTTCCACACTATGTATATTAAACTCTATTAAAGAATAATATATCAATAAGAAGCTCTTGTATACATTTTAAATAGAAAATAGAAGGAATAAATAAATGATAAAAACTATAAGAAATAGTTCATTGCTTAATGAACATAATAGAATTGATGATGTTAGTTGGTTTACTAACATATCTTCATGTATATGGTTATCAAAAGTAACTAATATTTTAAAGAATACTATTGATAATAATGATGATATTAAGAGATGTACTAACATATTAAAAGAACAGGTAAAAATAATATCCTCTTATAAAATAATTGATATTGAAAGATATAGAGATATTTATAATGATTATACCTATAAATATCTTAATGACTCTATAGGTGCTGTAGAACAGTTTATAACTGATTGCTCAGAAAATAATATAAGTAAATACTTTAATGTTAAGTACATTGGAAATAAAAGACAAAAGGCACAAAGAGGTTATAAAAATCCCCAAAATATCATAATGGATTTTGATGCAGATTACTTTGCCAAAGTAACAGGAAGGATTGAAGATATTCCTTTATATCCTACCTGTTACTGTCATTATTTTATGATTGCTTTTTTCCTGGATATTATAAACTCAGCAGGAATTATATTACCACAATATAGTAAAGAGGATTCTTTTTATAAAAACTTTTTAGAGATGTTATTTGAAAACCTTAATTCATCAGTTTTAACTGGATTAGAAGCTTATGCTGAATATGAGTTAGACTATCCATACTGCTGTTTGTATGACGAATTAAGAAAATTAACTTCCTTATATCAGGATAAACTGGTATTCTATGCCACACCGCATAATAGAAGTTTTGAAGTTATCATCAAAGAATATTCATTGCTTACAAAAATGTTCGTTAAATATAGAGGTGTGTGGAGTGATAAAGATGTCGGCAGGATTATCTCAAACTCTTCTTCAAAAAGCAGAAAGTATCAAATTAAGCATCAAGACGTTATACATATAAATTCAGATAGGGAACATGATAGAGTTCAAGGAGTATTTTCAAAGCTAAGAATCACCGAAGGGTCAAATGGCAGGAGAATGAAGGTATACTTAACCTTATCAGGACAGAGAATTATTAATCGCATATTCAATAGTTCAAGTAATGTAAATGATAATGTCAAAACTCATAAGATTATTGATTACATACCTAGTACAGCATATATGGTTGCTTTCATACTGTGGGTAGTTATTAATTGTACAGTAGAGGCAAATAATGAATTTCAAGACTTTAAATATTCCAACATACTAATATTTTATCAATATATTGATGAATATATTAAATCAAAAGGAAATAAACAGCCTAGAAATGTAGTTGTAAATACTGCTATTCCAATAATGTTATCCTCTAAAACAAGGGAAGAGCAGGAAGAATTTATTAACAGCCATTTTTCAGAAAGTCAATCCCAGCAGAAGGCTTTAATCAGGGCTGGAATAAATAGAATTAATGAAATTAAACAACATGTACCTGATAATTTTAGCTCCTTCATTAAGGGCTTAATAAAGGAGCTAAAATATGTCTATAACTGGTAAGATTCTAATTGACAAACTTAGAATAAATATTCCTCTGGTAGTATTAGATGAAGTTAGTATAAATACAGAAAATTATAAACAAGAAATAAGAAATACGCTTGAAAAATATTTTATTGATAAAAAGGCTTACTCTGTCGCAACAGCTTATAATTACCTAAGGATAACCCTAACTCCTACAAGGTTTAAACCTGATGACAACGGATATTATACTGATACTAATTTAGAAATGCCGTCAGAAGAATGGTTATTAAACCTTTTTCAAAAGTTAGGGTTTGATGAAAACAGAAGGATTGGTGAATCCGCTAATATTACGTGGATTCATTTAACAAAGAATATAATTACGAATAAAAAACCGCTTGAATATATAAATTTTTTATCTGATTATCCTTTGAAAAGAAGATTCATACCTTCTCTGATTTCATCTAATTCACAAAATACAAGTTTAAGGTTATCTACACCTAAACGAACTCCAAAAGAGAAAGACATTTTAGGCGATAGAATTTTTATTTTCTATGATAAAACGCAGGAATTACTAAATAAAGCCAAAACAGGGGCAATTATATTAAAACAGCCATTAACAAATGATGAAATTGAATATATTTCATCACATGGCGGTTATTATATTAAAGAAGGTAATTATCTCAACATCAGCGGTCTAAACCTCTTAAGATTCGAATTACAATACAGGTATAAAGATAAAATAGAACCTTTACAAAAATTTTTAAAGCCTGATTCAAAAGCTGATACTTTGACAATAGCTACAATGCTTGATTTATTACGGGAAAATGAACTTTATTCAAGGTTAGATAGTTTTTATATAAGTGAACTACAATCAGTAGTCTTTCATAGATTACCTGATGAGCAGCAAAAACAATTAACAAGCTACAAAAGAGCATTTGCTGATTTAGTTGATGAAAATGATTCTGTAACTTTACAACTTTTATATGATTCTCTTGATTTAGGCAAAATTTTCAAGAATAACAAGGCAGTATTGCAAAGCAGTAAGAATAATTTATATAAAGAGCTATATAGGAAATTAATCTTAACAAAATTCCCATCAACACTTGACAAATACTGAAATATAGTGCATAATGATAGTGGATAACCTAAAGAACACTTCCTGTGATTTTCACATAGTGCTTTAGGTTTTTTGCTATTTAAGCGAAGTAATTGACTGATTATATACTTCAAGGAAATTGGAAGTTTCTTTTAATATATCTGAATTGTCAGAAGGTAAATAATTTATCATTTCCATAATTTCATTGTACATTTTTAGTGTATTTTGAGGTTTCTTAAATATTGGTTCATAATGGAATACTCTATTTCTGAACCTTCTTATTAAACGCAGTTTTGTTGCTATTGTACCAATGTCATTTACATTACTTGGATAATTAACAAATACACCTTTAAAACAGCGACCTTTATTCCATATATTTGAACAATACCACTTTGAACATAGATTAGTCCAAAAACCGAAAGTAAGATTTGCAATAACCTTACCTATTGTAAAATTCTTATTTGAATACAATTTTTTAATATCGTTATAAGCTGTAAGTAACATTTCATGTTCATGGTTTGCTAAAATTTTCTGCTGATGTAGTTCATCTTCTAGCCATGATTCGGATATACAGCTTTTCAACATTGTATCAATGGCATTTCTAAGAGTTACTTCAAGTGTTGATAATTCAGGATAAAGGGCTTGTGATATACGTAAGTTGGTTTTATATCTATCAATAAGAACCTCTATAGTATCGTCATCAGAGTGCTTGAATGATAATAACCGTTCAACACTTAAAGTGCTTGCATATTTTTTCAACTCTTTTTCATCAATAGCCATAGTTGCATTATATCATAAACAAGCGATTACCCAGACATGTTTCAAAATTTCAATTCTCTGCTTACATTCTTATATGCACCACAAGTGTAGAAAGGAATGTATATTATGAAGAATTTAGTAGAACCAATAAAACGCAAAGAAGATGTAGAAGCTATAGAAAAATATCTAGCGAGGCACAGCCGTAGAAATCAGCTTATATGGGCATTTGGAACAAATACAGGGTTACGTGTTAGCGATATTCTTAACTTAAACATAGAATCGGTTGAAAATAAGAGTTATGTCGAAATTTACGAGCAGAAAACAGGTAAATACAAGCGTTTTCCGTTAAATAAAAAGCTAAAAGACCTTATTAAGTTATACCTTGTTGAACGAGCAAGAACTTACGCAATCGGGGATGATGAACCATTGTTCGTAGGGAAAAAGCATTGCAGATTGGATAGGTCACAGGTTTACAGATTTATAAATGATGCTTGTGAACATCTTGGAATTACTGCCAATGTAGGTACTCATACGATGAGAAAGACATTTGGCTATTTCTTTTACAAACAGAATAACGATGTTGCATTGTTGCAAAAGATTTTAAACCATTCAAGCCCTGCAATTACACTTAGATACATTGGCATTGCACAAGAAGAAATCGACTACTCATACAATAACTTTGAACTTTAATGCACCGTAAAAGTATGCAACAGACTATCTATTCAGATGTATAAATTCCACAACAAAATCATACCACAAACATTTTTCTACAGTAACGGAGCATAAATAAAGTTTTACACAAAAGCCGCATAAGTCTAAGTTTAGACTTTATACGGCTTTTCAGTGTTATACATCATTTTAGATAATATGATGTATAACCTTAAAGAAAGAATGGTAAAGATAAATGCAAAGCATAAAAGATACAGAAGAAAAACTATCAAATTTATTCAAAGCAAGATTTCCTATAATATATGTTGAATCGTGGGAAGAAAATCGTGTTACTGATACTATTCAGCGTATAGCTGAAAATGTAGAACTTATTAAAACCATAAGAACTGTTTATATGTGGAGTTCTACATCTGGGCTTATTAACCTAAATAGTATGATAGCTGTGGATAATTCTTTTAATGCTATTGATGCGATAGAAAACTTTAGTGGAACGGAAGAAAACGCAATACTTATTCTTAAAGATGTTCACAATGACTTGTCAACAAGAACTATAAGTTTGTCCGAAAATAGAGATATAAAAAGAGTTCTTAGAGATACTGCTAACAGTATTAGAGGTTCTGAATTTGTTAAGAATATTGTTCTTATTGCCCCTGTATTAGAACTGCCTGTAGAACTGCAAAAAGATGTTACTGTATTTGATTTTGCATTACCTAATGTTTTAGAAATTAAAGAATTATTGGATTCAATGATTGAAGCTAATTTAGGTAAAAATTGTAAATTAACAGAGGAAGAAAAAAGTATTTTTGCAAAAACGGCACAAGGGCTAACATTACAAGAAGCTGAAAATGCCTTTGCTCGTGCTATGGTTGAGCGAAAGCAGCTTACACTTGATGAACTAGATATTATTATGGATGAAAAATGTCAAGTAATTAAAAAGACTGGAATACTTGAATTTATTAAATCTGATTTAAAAATTGATGATGTCGGTGGTTTAGAAAATCTTAAACATTGGCTGATAAAACGAAATAATTCATGGTTAGATAAAGCACATGATAAGTATAATTTGCCTGCTCCAAAAGGGGTATTGATTACAGGTGTTCCTGGTTGTGGTAAAAGTCTTACAGCTAAGGCTATGAGTAGTTTGTGGAAATTACCTTTACTTAGACTTGATGCAGGTAAGATATTTGATAAGTGGGTTGGTGGCTCCGAAGAAAATATTAGAAAAGCGATAAAAACGGCAGAAGCTGTAGCTCCTTCAATTTTATGGATTGATGAAATCGAAAAAGGTTTTGACCAAAATGAAGGCTCAATAGGCAAAAGGATTTTCGGAACATTTTTAACTTGGATGCAGGAAAAGACAAAGCCTGTATTTGTAGTAGCTACCGCAAATAATATTAGTTTGTTGCCACCAGAAATGTTAAGAAAAGGCAGGTTTGATGAAATATTTTTTGTTGATTTGCCTACACCGATAGAAAGAGAAATTATATTCAAATTGCATCTTCATAAAATGCTAAAAGGCAGTATCTCAGAAGATTTTGAAATAACTGATAAACTTATAAAAAAGTTAGTTGATATGACAGAAGGTTTTGTTGGTGCAGAAATTGAACAAGTAATTATATCTGCTGTATTTGATGCTTATTCAGAAGATAGAATATTGCAAGAAGATGATTTGTATCGTGCGGTAAAAAATACAGTTCCTCTATCTGTAACTCAACAGGAACAAATAGAAAGCATACGGGAATGGGCTAATGTAAGGGCTGTGGCTGCTACATCACATGATGACATTGTAGATATAAACAAAAAAGCCGATACAAAAGTCGTAAAATTACGTGGCGGAAGAAATGTGGATTTTTAAAAACTATAAGGGGATAATTCTATGGGCGGTCTAATAATTTTTATGTGCGGTGTAATTGCATTAGTTATAAAGTTAACAAGCAAACAGAATATTGAAAACGAAGATAAATACTTACCTAAAAAAGCAGAAAAACATACAAAATATGTTGCTTATAACAAAGATGATGATTATGAAAAAGAAGCTATGTCCTACTACAATGAAGGTACGTACTTAAGTTATAAAAAAGCATTAGATTTGTTTTCAAAAGCAATAATTTCATCAACAAAAGAAAAACATAACCTTTATTATTATCGTGCTAATACTCAGTTAAAACTAAATATTTTACAAAATGCTCTTGAAGATATTAACACAGCACTAAAATATCTTGATGATAATGATACTGGGAATATTACAAAATACTTATATACAAAAGGATTAATTATACAAAAAACGGATTCAGATGAAGATATAATCGATTTTTGGAAATATCTCATATCCTTTAGCAAATATAAATGTAATGATTGCGGGAAGATCCGTAATAAAAACCTGTCATACTGTACTTGTGGTAGTCGTAATTTTACTGTTATTGATAATAAATATATAAATAATGCCAAGATGATGTTGGAAAATGCTGAAACTAAAAGTATAAAAAATTACATACAAAATATTCATGATGTTATTTACAACAAACATGTTATAGTAAGGCAAAGTATATACAATGTGTTTTTTGCTTTTTATATAAAGAAAAAGTTAGAAGTAGCAGAAGAAAATTACGAATTAGGTTTACAAGAATTTTGTGCAGAAAATTTAAATAAGGCAAAAGAGTATTTTGAATATGCTTTATCTTTAGCACCTTATAATCAAGAATACAAAGAGTGCTTAAAACAAATTAAAAAAGAAGAAGATAAAAATATTAATAATCAGACTTTAAATGATGAAGCTTCCAGCAATAGTACAGACAAGATAGAATATAGTGTAGAAGAAACAGTTACTCTTAAAAAACTAGAAATATTGGATGATGCAAAAAAGTTGCATGAAATAGGATGTGATTTATTTGAAAATGGTAAAAATAATCTTGCAATAAAATTTTATAATAAAGCAATAAATATAAACCCAGAAAATGCTACCTATTATAACAATAGAGCTTGTGTATATAACGCATTAGGACAATTAGAAAAAGCTTTAGAAGATTATAATATTGCAATCAAATATAATCCGCAAAACCCATTATACTACTATCAAAGAGCTTTTATTAACTACAAACTTAACCGATTTAATGAAGCCATAAGTGACTATTACGATACACTTACCTATAGAAATGAGAATATTACACTACAAATGCTTCATGAAGTTTATTATAGTATGGCGATATGCCAGTATCAAACAAAAATGGATTTTGAACGAGATTTAGCAAATGCACAATTTTTAAATTCCGAATCTATATCATATTTCATGCTGCAAGCAAATATAACGGAAGAAGAAATAAGAAAATTTGAATCTTTTTACAATAAATTACAAGAACAAGCATTACATGAAAATAAAACTAAAGTAGAAATCTTAGACGAAAGATTATCACTATTCTTTGTGGCAATCGCTGGTGATATGCTAAACGATGAAGAATACACCAATGCTATGAAAACATTAAACAGAGCATTGATTATAAATCCTAATTTATCAGAAGGTATAATGTTGCGTGCATTGTGTAACTATTTTACAAAAGAATATGAAAAAGCATTAAAAGATATAAATATTTTAATTGATAATAATTTTAAAGTAAGTAATTGCTACTCTTTGCAGGGTGCAATATTAGCTAGAATTGGAAATAACGAAGGTGCTATAGATAGTTTTACAAAGGCAATAGAGTTATATATAGAAGAGCAAAATTATGTGGCAGAAACATTCTTTTTAAGAGGGTTATCATATGTTCATACTACAAATGAAGCAGACGTGCTTAAGAGTTTTACAGATTTTGCAATCGCGATATTATTAGACGGTGAATATATAGAACGGATAGAATCTACTTTAGAAGCTGGTATGCATAATGCTGTAATAGGTGGAGTCAAAGTAATTACAGAAGCGTTAAATCAAATTGATTTACCTATTAATGAACTTATCCCTTTTTTATTGCAAAGTAATTTTTATGCGAATTCGAATTCTAATTTTAATATAGAACAACAGATAACTAATAAAATACGAAAAATAGATTTATAAGGTGGTAAAACATGGCACGAAAACCTGATTATAGAGATTTTTATAACTTAATAACTGTATTCATAGCTTTAATTCTAGGAACAACAAAATTCTTAATTGAAGTGAATAAACACGGCTTATGGAAAGAGTGCATTTTGTCCGTTGGTTTTGTCGGCGGTTTTAATTACTTGCTTTATTATTTAGGTGAAAGTAAAGTTTTGCCGTTTTCTGTGTTCTGGTGGAGTTGCTTAGTCAGTTTTATTGCCTTTTGTGTTTACTGGAGTCATTTATTCAATGGCAGTCCATACGGGCAGTTTTCGCAGAATCAATTAAAAAGAAATTCCAGTTACTGGGCGGAACACTCATGGTGGTGGAATTTAGACGGGTGGCAATTTGAGCAAGAGGTAGCAAAAATCTTTATTTTAAACGGATATAAAGCCACAGTAACAAAAGGCTCAGGCGATGGCGGGGTGGACATAATCCTAGAACAGGAAGGCTACAGAGCAATCGTTCAATGTAAACATTACAGAAATCCTGTACCACCCGAACCAATAAGAGCTTTATGGGGTTGCAAAGATGATTTTAATGCTGATGAAGTAATATTAATTGCTTCCTCTGGCATAACTCAATCAGGGGCGGATTTTATAAGTAACAAACCTAATTTTAAAGTTTTTGACCTAGACGACATAATCAGAATGAGCATGCAAGTAAATCAACAACCGCAAAATGATTATGTTTCAGGCGGTAATAAACATGGTAGAATGTTAGATATATAATATGACAGATTTTAATAAAAAAGCATTTATGGCAATGGTAATTGTGATAGTAACTATTGTAGGAATAATTACTATATTTTCTTTAAAATCAAATAAGAAAGTTATCACATCCGCACCGCAAATTAGAGAAGGGTTAAGGGATATTGTTAATGTAAAACTATAACGATTTTAAAAACTCCAATTCAGAACTAGTTATAAATCCCTTAAAATCTTTATTTGTCAAATGATATTGAAACCAATTTTGCCCGTTATCAAGTTTTGAAGCTTTACAAACCATACCGTCATTTAATCTTATTGCATATTTTAGTTTATTGCTTAAATCATAAATAAAAACACTTAATTTGTTTTTCTTATAAAATCCGTTGATATTTTTACATGCGTTTTGTTTTAACTTCCTTGAATACTTAGCATAACTTTTATTATTTAATGTAATCATTTTAAACCTTTCTTTAGTCTATAAAAAGTGTACTTTTCGTGGACTTTTAGCTGTAACATAAAATCAATGTTTTTTAGTGATAATTTTTTCAAAATTTGGTACATGAAAAAACACCTAACTTTTTATGGACTGTGCATACTTATAAAAAGTGCTTTTTGCAATATTGCACATGCTCATAACATCCTTAACTTTAATCAATCCCTTTTTATACAGTTCATAAGCTCGAATAAAATCTTTTGGAATTTCACTTTGAGGGCGACCAAACTTAACCCCTCTTGATTTAGCTGATGCGATGCCTTCTGCTTGACGTGTTTTAATATTATCTCTTTCACGTTCAGCAACGTAACCTAACAACTTTAAAACAATATCTGTAATTAATCTTCCTGTTAAACCATTCTGGTTATCTCTTGTATTAAGTATCGGCATATCTAAAACTTGAATATCTACCCCAATATTTATAAGAGATTCCCATTCTTTACAAATTTGAGCATAATTTCTACCAAAGCGGTCAATACTTTTAACGATAACAAGGTCGCCACTTCTTAATTGTGCCTTCATAGCTTGGTACTTTTCACGACCAACAAAATTTTTACCCGAAGCTTTTTCTATGATAATTTCATCAATTTTCAAATCTTTTAATGAGTCAATCTGCCTGTTTTCATTCTGTTCACGGCTTGAAACTCTTATATATGCAAATACTTTACCCATTTTTTACCTCTTTGATAGGACTTTTTATTCTAAACTTAACTTTATTTTTGCAACATAGTGTAGGGATTGCCCCTACACTATATCAAATTTCATATAGCTACTAACTTTTAATAATGCCTTGTATAATTCAGCATATTTTGTTTTCAAAGTCTTTGTATCAACATTGTTACGTGTAATTTCAGTAAGTTTAAAAGTAAATGCCCCTGCTTGAAGTTCAAGAATATTAGCTTTGTTCATAATTTCTTTAACTTCCGCTACCTTCTCATCTCTAAGCTCTTTTAATTCAGCTATCTTTGAGTCAATAGATTTGATAACTTTTGCGTTATCTTCTAAGTCGATGTTAGTTGTAATTACTTGTGCTGTCATAGTTTTGTGTCCTTTCTTTTGTTTTATACCTTACGTTATCATGATGTATCGATATTTTGGTTATGTCAATGACTCTTTTTAATTTTTGACACAAAACTTTACGATAACGTGATATAAATAAAAAATAGTGTTATACTAATAAAGTGAGGTAAATATGACAAATCCAGAAACACCCAAATATATAGCAACAGAAGAACGAAAAGAACAAGCCAGAAGGCTTGTTAAAGACTTTTTACAAGAACAGAATACGTCTGTGTATAGGTTAGCTAGAATGCTAAATGAAGTTTATGGACGCTCTGCTTCTGACTCTAATTTATTAAATAAACTTGCACGCTCGTCATTTAAAGTAACAGAGTTAATGGATATCGCAGAATTATTTGACTATGAAATAAAATTTGTTCCAAAAAACTTGATAGAGCGTCATGATGAAAATTCTAAACAAATTTAGATAAGTAATAGATAACTTCAATGGCTATTATAAAACTTATACACCATAATGAGCATTCCAGTGCATATTCTATGAATAGTTGAATTATTAATTTATCCATTTTACTACCGTTTCACCTTTGTAACCTTTTATCCATACATACCACGCATAAGCTATAGCACTAGAATTGTAAGTTACAAAATCCCCATTTCTGGCACAGTTGATTCTGGAACTTGAAACATATATTGTTTTTGGCGGATATTTTGTAAATAATTCTTTTCTTGACTGACTTTCTAAAAACAAAACTTTTAAGAACATACAGACCTTTCTACCTTCATCAACTTTACATAAAGCGTGTTCTACAAACTCCTGAGCATATTTATATGGTGGATTTGTTACTATGTCTCCACTATAATAAGGTTCTTTATTTAATAAAAAATCTTCAACAATTCCATATCCACGATTTATTAAATCAGTGGCTTTTCCTAACTTACCTGCTTCATCAAATACTTTAGCTAAATGCCCTTCACCGCAAGCACACTCCCAGATATTATTTAAATCTGGTTCAACTTCCAATAATAATTTAGCTGCAATCGGGTCGGTTGCGTAATAATCCTCTGGCTGTCTTTCATTTTTTGAATGATTGCTTGCACCGATGTTTATAAATAAACTTTCTTTCATGATTTACTCCTTCATGAAAGAATTTAGTTACAAATGACCTTAATTATAGTTTTGATGCTATAATTGCCTCATGGAACAAAGAATAAAAGCAGTTATATATGCACGTGTAAGTTCAGAAGAACAAAAGAAAGAGGGATTTTCAATTCCTGCACAGCTTGATTTGTTGCACGATTTTGCACATAAAAATAACATTGAAATAGTAAAAGAATTTGAAGAAGCTGAAACCGCTAAACAAGCAGGCAGGCATAAATTCAATGAAATGTTAAAGTTCCTAAAGAAGAATAAAGACGTAACAAATATTCTTTGTGAAAAAACAGACCGTTTATACAGAAACTTTAAAGATTATGTAGATTTAGATGTTGATACAACGGGTTATACGGTTTATTTAGTTAAAGAAGGGGTTGTTTTAAGTCCTGCTTCAACTTCCCATGAAAAACTTGTTCATGGTTTAAAAGTTCTTCTTGCAAAGAATTTTATTGATAACCTTAGAGAAGAAACTCAAAAAGGAAGATTAAAGAAAGCCAGTCAAGGTTATTTTATCGGTCAAGTTCCTTATGGTTATAAGAAATTAGACCCACGTACAACCGTTATAGATGAGGAAAAAGCCCCATTTGTAAGACGTGCTTTTGAATTATACGCTACTGGAATTTCTTTAGAAAAAGTAAAAGACCAGTTACATGAAGAAGGCTTTATATATCAAACTGTCCACAAAAAGATTTCAAAAGGACAACTTGGCAAAATGCTTCAAAACATCAATTATTTAGGAGTGTTAAAGTTTAAGGATGTTATTTATGCAGGACAACATCCGCCAATGGTTTCTCAGGAGCTTTTTGATAAAGCTCAGCTATCATTTAGAAAAGATAATAAACCTTTGTATAGAGACGAGCACGACTTTGCTTTAGCAGGTTTAATGACTTGTGCAAAATGTGGATGTACTATTACTGCCGAAATCAAGAAGGGTAAATATATATACTACCACTGTACTGGAGGCAAGGGTAAATGCGAGCAGAAGAAAATTTACATTAATGAATTAGACTTAATGCCACAGTTTGACGATGCTGTAAAAGCTGTAAGCCTTGTACAGAAACACATTGACTATATTAAACAAGGTTTAAAAGAAAGCTTGGCAGATAAACAAGAATTTTCTGAACAAATGCGTAGTAACCTTGAAGCTGAAGCTAAAAGAATACGGCACAGGATAGATAAAATTACTAATGAATATTATGATGATTTGATTGACGCTAAGTTTTACAATGACAAAAGACTTCAATGGAACAAAGATTTAGATAAAGTCATGATAAAACTTGAAGCTCTGCACCATGCCGAACAAAAATACTATGAAGAAGGTGTTAGAATTATCGAAACGCTGAAAAACGCTTATACTCTGTATAAACAGCAATCCCCTATCGAACAAAGAAAATTATTAAATTACTTACTATCGAACTGCACTTTAGAAGGTCGAAAGGTAAGCTATGACTATAACTTACCTTTCTCGTATTTTATAAATTTTGACTCTTGTCGCAAAAAATACCCGAGATGCGATTCGAACGCATGACCTACCGCTTAGAAGGCGGTTGCTCTATCCAGCTGAGCTACTCGGGCTTGGATCCAGAGGGCTTAGACAAGTGTTTGGTTTCGTGGGGTACCTGTATAATCCCTCATAAAATTTATATTAGCACAAAAATTTTTGATTGCAAGATGTTTAATTATTTTTGTTTAATATATAATTTATAGTAGATAACTTAATTAGAAGGATAAAGATTATGCTAACCGGAAATGAAATAAGAAAATTATATTTGGATTACTTTAAAAATAAACATCAGCATACAGTTGTTGAAAGTTCAAGTCTTGTACCTGACAACCCGACTGTTTTGTTGACAACTGCAGGTATGTTACAGTTTTTGCCGATATTTTTGGGAATTGTAAAATCTCCGTATGATCCTGCAAGAGCTACTTCCTGCCAGAAGTGTGCCAGAGCTGGCGGAAAAGACAGTGATATTGAAAATGTCGGAAGGACGCCTCGCCACCATACTTTCTTTGAAATGCTCGGTAATTTTTCATTCGGAGATTATTATAAAAAAGAAATTATTCCCTGGGCGTGGCAGTTTGTTACTGAAGTTTTAAAGCTTGATAAAGACAGATTATGGATTACGATTTTTGAAACAGATGATGAGGCTTATGAAATTTGGAGAAGCGTTGGAGTTCCTGCTGAACGTATTAAGCGTAAGGGCAAAAAGGATAATTTCTGGGGACCTCCAGGGGCATCAGGCTCTTGCGGACCATGTTCGGAAATCCATTATGATTTAGGCGAACAGTATAAATGTGAGAACCCGAATTGCGGAATTGATACTTGTGAATGCGACAGATGGGTTGAAATTTGGAACCTTGTTTTCACTGAACTTTATCAGGATGAAGAAGGTAACCAATCACCTCTTGAAAGCAAAAACGTAGATACCGGTATGGGGCTTGAACGAATAACAATGGTTTGTCAGGGGGTTGCCTCTACTTTTGAAACTGACCTTTTAAGACCTATAATGGATAAAGTTTGCGAGATGAGCGCAGTACCTTACAAAAAATCAGAAAAAACGGATATTTCGTTAAGAATTATCACAGATCATGCAAGATGTGTGTCTTTCTTGATTTCTGACGGTGTTATTCCGGGTAATGAAGGAAGAAGTTACGTTTTAAGAATGATTTTAAGACGTGCGCTGCGCCATGGTAAAATCTTAGGGATGGAGTTACCGTTCTTGTATAAGCTTGTTGATGTTGTTGTTGAAAACTATGGAGAAGCATATCCGGATCTGGTTAAAAACAAAGCAAAAATTATTGATACAATTAAAAAGGAAGAAGAACGTTTTGCAAAAACTCTTGACAGAGGATACAAAATGTTAGATGAATTTATCTCCGCAAAGAAAGATATTGACGGGGAAAGTGCTTTTAAATTGTATGATACATACGGTTTTCCTTTTGAATTGACAAAAGAAATAGCAGAAGAAAACGGTTTACAAGTTGATGAAGCAGGCTATAAGTCTGCAATGCAGGAGCAAAAAGACCGTGCAAAAGCTGCAACAGCTAAAATAAGCGTTACAGGCGATATTAAATATGCGAAAGTTGAAGAACAGGTCGGTTCAACTGAATTTGTCGGATACAATGAAAACGAATGCGATGCAAAAATTCTTGCAACTGTGGAAGGTGACGGTTACGTTGATATTGTTCTTGATAAAACACCTTTCTATGCAGAATGCGGCGGGCAGGTCGGTGATAGCGGCTATATCGAAAATGACAATTTAAAAGCCGAAGTTTTGACAACTTTTAAAGTTAATAAACTTTTTGTACATCGTTCAAAATTGCTTAACGGCGAGATTACAATCGGTGAAAATGTAAGAGCAAAAATTGACCTTGCAAGACGTGAAGAAATAAGACTTCATCACTCCTCTGCTCATTTGCTTCAGGCTGCTTTGACTAAAGTTCTCGGTAATGAAGTTAAACAGGCGGGTTCTCAGGTTGAAGAAAACAGAATGCGTTTTGACTTCACTTTCTCAAGAGCAATGACGCCTGCTGAAATTTTTAAAGCTGAAGATATCGTAAATGAATGGATTGCAGAAGGTTTAGACGTAACAACTCAGGAAATGGATATTGAACAGGCGAAATTAACTGGAGCCGTTGCATTATTCGGTGAAAAATACGAAGATGTTGTAAGAGTTGTTTCTATGGGTATTGGCGGCAATTGTATTTCTAAAGAATTCTGTGCGGGTACTCATGCAAGAAACACGCGTGATTTGAGAATGTTTAAGATTGTTTCGGAAGGTGCAATTGCAGCAGGAACAAGACGTATTGAAGTTGTTGTTTCTAAAGCCGCTTTTGAATATATGAACGAAAGAGTTAAAGAAATGGATAAACTTTCTCAAATGTTCAAAGTTCATTCAGAAGAAGTTATTGAACGTGTTGAAAAACTTCAGGAAGAAAATAAAGAACTTCAAAAAGAATTAACTCAGGCAAAAGAAGAAAGTGCAAGAGCAAAATTTGCAACCTTCCTTTCAAAATCTGAAGATATTGACGGCGGAAAACTTTTTGTTTCAAAAGTTGAAAATTTCGACGGGAATGCAATTAAGGCAGGTATTGAGTTTATGTCGCAGAAACTTGGAGAATGCATAATAATTCTTGCATCTGAAAAAACTGTTGCTGTAAAAGTTTCTGACAGCTTTGTGAAAAAAGGTGTTAATGCCGGGAAAATTGTCGGAGAAATTGCGCGTGCAACGGGTGCAAACGGCGGCGGACGACCGAATTTTGCTCAAGGCGGAGTGAAGGATTCTTCCAAACTTGATGAAATTTTATCTAAGATTGAAGATGAATTAAAGAGATAGAGAAAGGTGGGAATAGTTTATGAAAATAAAAAAAATTATTCCGCATATTATAATCGGCTTATTAGCGTTTTTGATTTTGTATTTTCATCCAAGCAGTGAGAATATGATTTGTGATAGCAGGCTTCAATGTAATGTAGAACACAAATTTTTAGGATTTATAAAACTTAATACTAATATAAAGCTATCAGAACAATCTCGTATGGTAGGCAGAACTTCCTTTAAAGTTTCCTTAAAACATTATAAGGAAACTTTCGGTTCTTTTGATCGTTACAATGTTTATGTTGTTTATCCTCTAATAATTGACAGTTCTGGCAGACAGCGTTCCCCGTTTATATATTATTATACTTCTTCAACTTCTGACAATTATATGGATAGTTTAAACTTTGAAATTGATAATTTTAATAGTTATATCTCTAATCCTTCTTTAGGCTACTCAATGAAAAGTGCTGCCGGTACCCTTTTATTTATAGTAATATTCGTAGCTGCAGCAATAGGATTTGGGGCATACTATGTTTTTAATTTTATTGAAGATTTATTAAAAAAAATATTTAGATTTATATTTAAAAAGTAAACCAAAAACAGATTGGAGAAATTTATGACAGTATTAAAGATAGAAAGATTAGCACATAATAAGTTTTTACCCGAGTATAAAACAGAAGGTGCTGCAGGCATGGATTTATGTGCTGCAATTTCTGAACCGATTACTTTAAAACCTTTAGAGAGAGCGTTGGTTCCTACCGGATTGAAAATTGAACTTGAGCACGGATATGAAGCACAGGTCAGACCGCGTTCGGGATTATCGATTAAGCATGGAATTACTTTGATTAACTGTGTCGGTACAATTGATGAAGATTATAGAGGCGAAGTTTGTGTTCCTGTTGTAAATCTTTCTAATGAAACATACACAATTCAGCCTGATGAGAGGATTGCACAGATGATTATCGCACGTGTCGAGCAGGCACAAATTAAAGTTGAAGTTGAATTGACTGAAACAGTACGAGGGGCAGGCGGCTTTGGCTCCACGGGAAAATAAGGCTAAGTACATTTACTGTTAAAGCTCATCTCAATAAATGATTTCAAATAATAAATTATAGAATATTATGCATCTGTACTTTAAAAGAAAGGAATTTATATGGCAAATGAAGTAACAGGAATGGCTGGTAACAAATCTTATACTGCAACTCTGCTTTTAGCATTTTTTTTAGGCGGTTTTGGCATACATAGATTTTATACAGGTTATATCGGCATTGGTATTTTGCAGCTTTTAACCGGAGGTGGTTTTGGTATTTGGCTGATTATTGATTTATTTTCTATTGCATTAAACAAATTTGTCGATGCAAACGGGAATTTTCTTGCAGGCTACAATAAAGTATTAGCAAACATACTTTTAGTGTTATTAATAATATCAGTTGTGCTATTTATTATTGGAATTCTTTCAGCCCTTATATTTCCGCTTTTATTAATTTAGTTTTAGATAAAAAAAGAACCTTTTTAATTAAAGGTTCTTTTTTTACATCGAGGAAAAGGAGGAATATTAAAAATTTATTTTTTGCCTTTAAAAACTGAAATGTCAGATAAGTCTTTCAAGGCAAAGTTTGTATTAACATCAAAAATTGCATTAGGGTTTTGATTGTCTTTGTTATTAAGTTTTGACCAGTAGTCGGGGTCTAATTGCGGACGCCCTTTCGGTATATCACTGTTAAATTCAACCATATATAATTTCCCTTTGTACTTTCTTTAACGTCAAACATGAAAAAAACTTTAGTATTTTAATCTGTTTTGTTAAAAATTTGTTACACTCGTTTAATTGTTAAAAGCATTTCATTTGGCACAAAGTAATCTTTTACTCCGTAATTCGCGTTTACAAACAAAAATTCGAGAGTATCCCCCTTATCAATACCAATGTCGTCAAAAGGAATACTTATATCTACAACTTTGTCATAAACTGCTGTTATATTTTTCGAAGAAGTAATTACCCATAAATTATTCGGGATTGCTTTTACAAGTCTTACAAGATTAATTTCGTTATCGTATATTGAAATTTGCATTTCGTTGTGAAATTTTTCCTTAGATATTGGCAGAATGCTTTCTGTTTTTTGAATAATTCTTATAGGTGAAAGCGATTGTTTTTTATTTTGGTTTCTTGTATAAAGATACATTTGGTTAACGCGTTTAGTCTTAGCAGCGGCTTGTTTGTTGTATTCATTTATATAAAATCTTAAATATAAATTATCTTTATCATAACCAAAGCAGATTTTGTCATAAAATTTATCCTCATCAAGAACAGGACCATCTGGAATTTTTATACAACCTGCATTAAGCCAGCTTTCATCATCGTTTTCTTTGCCGTCAATGGTTGGCGTGAACTCGCCTTTGGGGTATCTTGAAGGTTTGGAAATTGCTGATAAAAGTGGTGTATCAAGATATTGGGGAACTTCTAAACCGAGATACAGATAAATATTTTTCAGATGTTCTCTGAAAATATAGTCAAATATATTATCACGTCCCGAATCATTAGGCTCGCCGTACCACCAGAACCAGTCACTTCCCTCGCAGATAAAAAGTTCACGACGTGCCGCATCAATATTAGGGTGAAGCGGATTTTGCTTTACAAATGCGCAAAAATCATCGCGAACCTGCTTCAAATATGTCCAGGCAAGGTTTTTTAGAGGTTCATCAATCCATAATTTAAAGTTTCTGTTAATCCACGAGCCCGGACTTAATTTATTAAGCGGTTTTTGAATATCTTTTTCAAGATAATCGCTTATCAATACAGTTTCTAATGTCGGGTCGTTTTCTATTAAAGCATAAATTGTCTGTAGAAATGTTGAGCCGTCTTCCGTATAGTTTTCCCAGCAGTTTTCACCGTCCATTGCGATAGTTAATAAATGGTGTTCATCAGGTGATGAAAGCAGTTTGCTTTGTGCAACTTTAATTCTGTCATACAAATCATTTGCGGCTGCTTCTGCAGAATGGTTAGGATATTCAAATCCGATTAAATTAGGGATTACCGAATCTCTGAAAATTATATTTACATCTTTGTAATTATAAGACTTTAATAAATGATACGGATCTTCAAGGTAGCCTCTGAAATCTCTCACGAATTCAAATTTAATAGAATTGGAAAGAATACCTTCATCGGATATAGTCCATTTAACCCCGAGTTCTTTAAGCATTTCCATAACTTTTGAGTTTACACATTGTTCAGAGGGCCAAATACCTTTAGGGCGTTTCCCGAACAATTCTTCCATACGGTCGAGTGCCATTTGTGTTTGAACTTTTGCATCGAGTTCCATTTTAAGGTTTGAAGGCAAATCGCTTTCAGGAGATTTTTTTATGCTTTTTATATCTAAAAGGATTGGCAAAATCGGGTGATAATACGGGCTTGTAGTAATCTCTATTTTACCTTTTTCAATAAATTTTCTGTAAGTCGGTATAATTTTTCTTATTATATCTCTTTGAATGTCAATAATTTTAATTCTGTCATCAAGTGTATAATTTTTACCTTTTTTGATAAGTTTTTTCAATTCGGGATATTTATTTTTATAAATCGGATCAAACCACGCCAAATTAAACAATGCCATTAAATCGGAATATTCCTGCGGTGAAAACAGGTTTATATCGTTTTCTCCGTTTATTTGATATTTTTGATAAAGCCTGTTATATTCTTCATTAGGCAAAATCATTGAATGAAAGTTGGCATCAAAAAAGTTATTTATTATAAATTCTTTATCATCGTCGGTTAAACTTTCAACGTCTGTAACGGTAAGCCTTGAATGTATGTCATGCATTTCATTCTCGCCGTAATCAATTAATGCATCTAAAAGTACGGGAACAAGGTTAAAATTTAACCTGATATTTTTGAATTTGTCGAGAATAAGTACCATATCAAGATAATCTTTAACAGCATGCAGTCTTACCCAGGGCATCAAATAGTCGCCTTCGGGTGATAATTGATAAACAGGCTGATGCATGTGCCAGTAGAATGCTATAGATAACTTTTTTGTTTGGCTCATCATTATATTTGTAATTGTAACAAAAATTTCAGTAAATGGCAAAAATTATTTTATTTGTTTTTGCAATATATATGAAAATTAATAGTATAAATTTTTTTAGTTATAGTAATTCTTCACCTGAAAATTTTAATAATTCAAAATCTGTCCAAAAGTTAAACAAATCAGTTATTAATAATACATTCAATCCTATGGAAATTTTGGGCAGAAGTCAGGTAAAATTCACAGGTGTTAATAATGGTGATTTAAATGGATTTGACAAATCCTTTTTGGATGATATATCAAAAGAGTTAGAATTATCTAAGCAAGATAGTCATAAATTTAAAAAGGTTGTTAATCAGTTTTTGAAAAACAACAATTATGCTTCTACAGAAGAGTTTTGTGCGTCTTGTGATACTGATGAAAAATTCTATTCGTTTATTGAAAATGTAGCATACGGGCTTAACTTGCCTGATGAAAAAATTGTGATACTGGATAACGCTTTGATGAATAAGATTATGACGATTAAATTTTTAAAAGTATTAGAGGAAGATGAAAGTCTTGCTGATATAATTATTCCGCTTACAGTAAAAAGTACAACAAATGATTTGGTATGCAACAATTTAATAGAAAAATTTAATTTAACCCCTAAAGAAAAAAATAATATTTCTTCTCATCTGAAAAGACTTGAGAATGATATTTCTCCAGAACAAATCGCGTATGATATTACAGAAGATTATAAGCTTACATCAATTGATGACTATAATTACGTTTTAAAAACTATCAAATCCCGTGATAAAATGTTTATTGATTTTATGACAGAAAATGATTCTGATAATAATTTTTAAATGTTATGCATATTATCAAAAATTTCTTTTCTCTGAACCCATATTTCCATTCCGAGTTCTTCGCCTGTTTTAGTTAAAGCTTCTTTAATTTCCTTGAATGAAAATTTTGATTTTTCAATATTTCCGAGCATAAACATTACAAAATGACCCTGCATTAAAGTTTGTTTAATGTCCTCAATATTAACTTCATATTCAGCAAGCACTGCCGATACTTTTGCAACAATACCCACTTTATCAACGCCTGAAACCGTTATGATAATTTGTTGATCTGACATAATACCTCATCATCTTCTTCATTTTCAACAGCAGCTTCTACAGGTTTTAACCAGTCGCGGTTAATCCATCTGCCCAATTGATGAACTCTGCAGTATTCCGCAAGGTCTTTTTTGACTTCCGGAGCAAGTATATACATTGCAATAATATTAGGCAAAGACATTGCAATCATCATGGCATCTGTAATATTAATCACTGAAGTTACATTCAAAACAGAACCGATTACGATAAATGCGCAATAGATAAACTGGAATGTAAGAGTTCTTTTCTTTCCTTCTCCGAAAAGGAAGTTCCAAGATTTTTGCCCGTAATAAGCCCAGCTTATGATTGTTGATAAAGCATACAAAAGAACAATACCTGCCAGAAGTGTCGGGAAAAATGGCATTACTGATGAAATTGCATCAGATGTCATTTCAATACCTGAAGTATGCCCTGCATGAGTTTTGTAAACACCTGTAATTACAATTGCAAAAGCTGTTAAAGTACACATAAATCCTGTTAAAAACGGATCTAATAGTGCTACGAAACCTTGAGATAAAGGTTCATCAGTTTTTACTGTTGCATAAACAATGGGAGCAGAGCCTGTTCCTGCTTCGTTTGACTGAACGGAACGTCTTAAACCCATAATCATTGCAACGAACATCCCGCCGTAAATTGATTCGGGTTTAAAGGCTTCTTTAACAATAATCCATGCGGCATGCGGGATTAATTTAAAGTTGCATACAATAACTGCCATTGCCGCAAACAGGTATATAAAAATTTTCAGCGGAACAATTTTTTCCGTAACCTTAACGATATTTTTAATACCGCCTATAACGATTAAGCCTACAACGACTGCCATTCCAAGCCCGATTACCCAGTGAAAGTTGTGCATAAATCCGTTTTCACCGCCGCAAACGTTTACAAATTGATTAGCAGCCTGATTAATTTGTATCATATTTCCGCCTGTAATACCTCCGCAAATACAAAGAATTGCAAACATTACAGACAAAGGCTGTCCCAGCCATCTTAATTTTTTTCTTGTAAGCCCGTGTGCCATATAATGCATCGGACCGCCGGAAATAGACCCGTCAAGGTTAAATCTTCTGTACTTAACAGCCAATGCAGCTTCAACAAATTTTAATGACATTCCCAGAAGTGCACCTACGATAATCCAAAAAGCAGCTCCCGGACCGCCCATAGAAATTGCAATTGCTACACCTGCAATACTGCCTAAACCTATAGTTCCGGATAAAGCTGTCATTAAAGCCTGAAAAGGAGAAGTTTCTCCCGAACCGTCATCAGATTTTTTCGGTTTAAAAACAAGGTCAATTGCATGTTTAAATCCCCAAACAGCAATTCCTCTGAGGTAAAAAGTAAAAAATATTCCTGCAAATAAAATCCAGAATATAATAATCGGTACATCTGCACCAAAAACATGAACAGGATGGAAAATTATTTTCGCAATGGCATCGGATACCGGCGCGACGTTTTTATCCATAAATGCATCAATATTAAATGCATCAGCCTGTTGGATGTTAAATAAAAGTGTCAAAAGTACAATTAAAATTCTGTTCATTAAATTATTTCCTTTCGGGGTATTCGCAAAAAATTTCGGCTCTCTGTGTTTATCACTAACCCCAGAATTATACTACCAGAAACATGCTTGCATGATGTCAAATCTTTACAAAATCTTAAAAATTTGTTGCAAATATTCATCAGCGCACCTGTCTGAGGTGTACTCTCCGATTGTTCGTAAACTATTGTAGCGCAATGTTTTCAGACTGTCATCATCCATGTTTTTTATATTAAGGAGTATTTTTCTTATTTCATTTGAAATCGGAAGCGTAAGAAATCCGTTTTGCCCGTCTTTAATAATTCCGGAAATCCCGTCATCTTTTGTACAGACAGTTATACAGCCTTGCGACATTGCCTCTAAATATACCATGCCAAAGGTTTCGCCTGTACTCGGGAGTATAAAAATATCACTTTCACACATTTTTGATAGAACTTCGCTGTGCGGAAGATAACCTGTAAATTTTACACTTTTATCAATTTTTTCCAAATTTTTTCTTTCTTTACCATCCCCGATTACTGTCAGTTCAAAGCCTTTAAGCCCTTTGCAGGCTTCGATAACTTTATCAATATTTTTTCTTTTCTTGAAGTTTGCACAGGTTAAAACCTTGATTTTGTCTTTGTTTAGGGGGCGAAAATCTGTTTTTATAATTTCTTTTTTTACACCTGACGGGGCAGTGAATGTTTTATTTTCAAATTCAGGATAAAGTTTTAGGAGTTTATCTTTAATTACAAAAGATCGGCAGGCAATTGCTTTTGCATTATCAAGTGCAGTTTTCAGTCTTTTTTTGAAATGAAATTTATATAACGGATTTGTCAAAACTTCCAAATCCGAATTGTGAACGCCTGCAACGAAAGGAAGAGCGAGTTTATTCGCAAACAAAATTCCCGAAGGCATATGGGCAATTACTAAATCATATTGCTTAAGCCCTGGCATTTTCTTCTTTATATTGAACCAGAACGGCGTCCAATAATTTATATTCAAAACTTTTCCATATTGTCCTGTTTTATAAAAAGGTTTCCCCCGTAAAAAAGAATTCAAAATAAAATTAGGTTTTATAACATCAATATTATGCCCTGAATTTTCCCACTCTTTCACAAAATTCAAAAGAGTTTTGGGTGTTGTTTTTTCATTTTCATTTACAGGATATAAGTCTGTTATAAAAAGAATATTCATAAAACGAATTATATCATAAGGTGATTGTGGTTTTATACATTATGTGGTTTAATTATTGTGCGAGGTAATTTTATGAGTTCTGAACACGATTATAAATTTTATTTAGATAAAGGAATATCAGAAACAAACGAAGGAAAGTTTGATGAGGCTATGCACTCTTTAAATAGGGCAATTGCTTTAAATCCTGACAGTGCTATGCCTTATTTTTCACTGGCAATAGTTTTTCATAACCTTAAAGAACTTGAACCAGCTTATGAAAATTACACAAAGGCGATTGAACTAAATCATAAAATGACAGATGCATATTTTAACCGTGCACAGGTAATTCTTGCCGATGATGCTCCGGACACTGCAAAATTAAAATCAGCTATAAAAGATTTTGATAAAGCAATCGAGCTTGATCCGAAATTTGTTGATGCTCTTTATTATAAGGCAGTTATTCAAAAGAAGCTTGAAGATTACAAAGGTGCTGTGGAAACTCTTGAAAAAGTTCTGGCTATTGATCCTCAGGCAGTTTATTCAAAAGCTTTGAAAAAGTTGATTTTACAGAAATATTTAAAATAAATTTTCTTTTAATTTGCTGATTTTTTCGTATGAATATTCGATTTTTTCTTGAAGTTCTTTGTCGTTCAAAGCTTTTTGTGCAATAGTTTCTATTATTTCAATTGTTTCTGGTGTGGAATTTCTGTAAATAAACATATTCAAGCCTGCACGAATTCCCATTTCACAAGTTTCAATTTTTTGAGCTAAACTATTGCTATGACTTGCTAAGTTTTGACAGAGATTGTGTTGCAG
>QWCY01000756.1_pt1 | contig 62493 bp, 45 predicted proteins | sample 1972631 | NCBI WGS metagenome assembly QWCY01 (sample SAMN09866696, study PRJNA288562) | Human gut metagenome isolate pre1_stool, whole genome shotgun sequencing... | isolation source: gut | host: Homo sapiens | place: USA: California
AACTACAATAAATACTTATGGCGATATTTACAATTATTATAAACAAAAAGAAACTCAAAAAGTAATAGATTATTTAAAGAGAGAAAGAGCATAAAAGAACATTTAAAATTAAACATTTGAATTTTAGATTAATACTAAAATAAGAATTTTAAAAAAATGTTTTAAAATACCAAAAGTATTATAAAACATTGATAAATAAAAGGTTTGTGGTAGTTTGAAAAAGCTACCACCTCGACCATAAAAAGGAGCTTTTTACAAGCTCCTTAATTATTTTTAGGCTATTATATTTCTCTAAATAAATATTAAAGGAAATTTATAAAATTTTAAGGCTCCGGAGATAATCCCAGAGCCTTTTAACATTATTCAGTAACTTTAACCATCCATTCAATTTCTTCAAACTCTAATTCTCTACTTATCAGTACAATTGGTTCATCATATTCACCTTTATACTCACTAATAGAAACAAGTGTTTCTCCTCTAGAAGCATAAGCTCTACCTAATTCATCATCTGTTAAAACATCACGTGGAGCAATCATTTCAAACATTTCATTACGTTTTTTATAATACTTAGAATTATCTACCACATAAACTTCATTTGCATATTTAAGATTTATTGCAACAAGATAATATGTATCATCAAACAATGATTTCATTGCCCTTTCAACGTCACGTACAAAATCCAAATTACTAGCATTCTGATTAACATCACACCAGATAAAGCCTTCATAAGCCTTTTGGGATAATCCTTCATCTAATCTAACATCTAAAGGCACAAGCCTTGTACCTTTTCCAATATAAGCATGCCTCTTTTCTGGAGGTAACTTTTCTGGATGATTTTTACCTATTTCAATTCTTTTAGCATCATCTAAGTCACAGATACTAAAAATAGTCTTCCACGGTCCTTTATAAGGAATAATCTCTACTGTTTGCATTGGTTCAACAACCTTTTCTGTCTCCTCTAAACTAAGAATATACTCTAAAACAAACTCTCTCAACCATATGATAATTTCATTAAATTTTTCTTCAAGCACAATACTTCTTGGTTCATCCCCTTCAGGTAAGTATTCTCTATCTAAGTCACTATCAGGTAATAACACTTCTGCTCTTCTTTTATATGTATTTCCTCTATAACATAAATATCTACGTGGTTCTTTTCTAAGCTTAGAATTGACTTTAGTTGAATTCATAAACCATTTTTTGTCTTTCTTCCAATCATCACCAACATACAAATAGTATCTTGGACCTGATTCATCTTCAAATACCTCTAAAATTTGTTTTGGAATACAAACACTTTGAAGCGCTGCTATATCATTCATTTTTTTACTTACTCTTCCCTGAATTCGCATAAAATATAATATAAAATCTTTGCCTGTAATCCTCTTTACATATTTATACTTAGCCTCTCCTGAACCATAAGTATCAAACTCTACTTCTATTCCTGGTACATTCCAATTCCGTTTTTCCAATGCTCTTACAATATTTTCAGCAATTTCATCAAATGGGAACTGTCTTGAACGTGGATATAAAAACTGTGGTTTAACTGTTAATAATGTCATATTTTTTCCTCCTATAATTCACGGAGGAATTGCACTCCCCCGTATATATCTATACTAGGTTGTGCAATAACCTTTTATATTCCATAATTATATCATATTTTATGTAAATTGTAAACTTTTTTGAACATAATATATTTTTCCATTTTTTAATTCATTTCAGTATTTATACATAAAACATTCTTTATCATGAGAATATATAACTCCTATAGCTTGCAAATAAGAGTATATTATTGTACTACCCACAAACTTCATTCCCCTTTTCTGTAAATCTTTTGATAAGTTATCAGACAATTGATTTGTAGTTTTATCTAGTTCATATATAATTTTATTTTCTGTAAAATTACTCAAATAATTATAAAATGTTCCATATTCTTTTTGTATACCCTTAAAAATTTTTGCATTATTTACACTAGCTTTTATTTTTAATTTATTTCTAATTATTTTTTCATTTTGTAATAATTTCTGTACCTTATTATCATCATAATTACATATTTTATCAATATCAAAATTATCATAAGCCTTTCTAAAATCTTCTCTTTTATTTAACACACATTCCCATGAAAGTCCTGCTTGAAAAGACTCCAAAATAAGCATTTCAAATAAATATTCATCATTAAAATTAGGTCTACACCATTCTTCATCATGATATTTTACATACTTTGGATTTTTTATATTACACCATTTACATCTAATTTTATTATTCAACCTTGTATTTTCCTCCTCATTAAAGCACTATTCACTTTGCTAGTATATTAGCGTTAATATATTAAATCAAACCTTTTTATTTTCAATTTTCTATTTACCTCAATCTTAATGCATTTAATACTACCGTTAAACTACTTATTGTCATTGCAAAAGCTGCTATCATTGGATTCATTGTTATTCCAAATGGCTGCAAAATTCCACATGCTATAGGTACCATACATATATTATAGAAAAATGCCCAAAATAAATTTTGTTTTATATTTCTTATTGTTTTCTTACTAATTTCTATTAATTCCTCTATTTTTTCCAAATTATCATTCATTAAAACAACTTCTGCTGAATCCATTGCAATATCTGTTCCACTTGATATTGATACACCTATATCTGCTGTTACCAAACTTACACTGTCATTTATTCCATCTCCACACATCATTACCAAACCTTGTTCTTTTAGTTTCTTTATTTCTTCTGCCTTTTGATTTGGTAATACATTTGCTACAACTTTTTCTATCCCTAATTGCTTTGCTATAGCATTTGCTGTTTTTTCATTATCTCCTGTTAGCATAATTACTTCTATTTTTCTTTTTTTCAATTTTTCTATTATTTCTTTGCTTTCTTCTTTTATTAAGTCTTTTACTCCTATTAATGCTATTATTTTTTGGTCTTGTGCCACATATAATATGCTGTTTCCTTCTGTTACTAAGTCAGTTTCATCATCTTCTTTTTGTATTTTTATATTATTTTCCTGCATTAATTTTTTGTTTCCTATTAAGTATCTTGTTTCTTTTATTACTGCACTTACACCATATCCCGCTATTGCCTGAAATTCACTTATTTGTTCTAATTCTATATTTTCTTCTCTTGCTTTTTCTACTATTGCTCTTGCTATTGGATGTTCAGATTTATTTTCTATACTTGCCACTATTTCTATTATTTCTTTTTCTTTTAAATTACTATAATTATATATTTTTGATATTGTCAATTCACCTTTTGTTAAAGTTCCTGTTTTATCAAAACATATTGTTTTTATTTTATGTACATTTTCCAAAGCTTCACTTGTTTTTACTAATATTCCATTTTTACTTGCTTTTCCTGACGAAACTACTATTGCCAATGGTGTTGCTAGACCTAAACTACATGGACATGCTACTACCAATATTGTTACAAATATGTTTATAGCTGTTGCTAAATTCTTGCTTATTGCTAACCATATTATAAACGCTATTATTGCTATTATTATTATTGTTGGTACAAAATATCCACTTATTTTATCTGCTACTTTTGCTATTGGTGCTTTAGTATTTGTTGCTTCTACAACCAATCTTACTATTTCTGATACTGTTGATTCTTTTCCTATTTTTTCTGCTTTATATTTTATTGTTCCTTCATAATTTATACTTCCTGCAATTACCTTTGAGCCCTTTTCTCTTTTTACAGGTACACTCTCACCTGTTATAAATGATTCATTTATATGTGTAACTCCTTCTATTACTTCTCCATCTACAGCTATTTTTTCCCCTGGCTTACAAATTACTATATCACCTTTTTTTATTTCATCTAATGTTACTGTTTCTTCTTTCCCTTCTCTTTCTATTATTGCATGATTAGGTGTTATACTCATCAATTGTTTTAAAGCCTCTTTGGTTTTATCCTTATTTTTATTTTCTACATATTTTCCTATTTTAATAAAAAAGATTACTATTGCTGCTGATTCATAATACAGGTTTTCAACATACATTACTTGTCCTTTTATTATTTTTACTGTTCCATATATACTGTAAACAAAACTTGCTATTACTCCTATGGCCACTAATGTATCCATATTTGGTGTTTTATGAACCAAATTCTTATATCCGTTTTTTAATATATCTTTTCCCATTATTAATACAATTGTTGTTAATATTAATAATGCTATTGCATAATTTACTGGATTATGCATCATATCTAAATATGGTATTACTGGCAATTTTACCATATGTGCCATTGATATATATAATATTAATATTGATACTATACTTACTCCTATTAATTTATTCTTTTCCTTTGTTTGCTTTTTTTCTTCACTTTCTAATTTATATATACCCAAACTGGCAAATCCCGCTTTTTCAATATATTTCTCTACTTGTTCTAAGTTTATTTTTGTGTTATCATACTCTATACTTGCATTATTCATTATTAAATTTACTGACGCTGTTTTTATTCCCTTTTGCCTATTCAGATATTTTTCTAATCCTGATGAACATGCACTACATGTCATTCCATCTATTTTTAATAACACTTTTTTCATTTTTATTTTATTCCTTTCTCAAGGCTATGACTCCATTGCCACTGAACACAGGCAAAATTATAACTATTTTTCTGCCTTAAATCCTGCCTCTTCAATTTCAATTATTATTTGTTTTTCTGATACTTTCTCATTATCATAAGTTATTACTGCTTCTTCTTCTTCAAAGCTTACTTTTGCTTTTTCTACTCCTTCTATATTATTTAACACTTTTTCTAATCTACTAGAACATCCTGTACAATGCATTCCTGCTATTTTTAATTTTATATCTTTCATAATATTTCATTCCTTTCATATTTTTATATTATATACATTCTGTACAATTTTATCAATAGCTCTAGTCCTATTATTGGGATTTTCTTACTTTTTTGGCCTTTTTATACGTCTATTATTGATAAGTATGCATAGAAACTGTATATTATTTTCCAATTTACAATATTTTCAATTTCTACACTATTTCAGAATCCTTTTTGAAATCCTGAGCATATTACTTTTCCGTCTTCTACTTATACTTCTTCTGAGTAATGTGTTCCTACTAAATCTATTTCAGTGTGTTTTTTACTTCTAAGGAAAACTGGTTTTTTATATTTCTTATATTTCTAAAAGCAAAAAATTACCACAAAATATGGACTAATAATAGCCCATATTTTTACAAATTTATTTAATTTCTTCTACACTCACATCATTATAAAAATTAGCAATTAAATCATCTAATTCGACACTAAGTTGATAAATAATAGAATAATCCTCACCATCTTCGATGCTTTTATTCAATTTATTTCTTAAATTACAAATTTCATCATTTAACATTTTAATCTCTCCTTTTCTGATTTTTCTTCTTAAGTACATCTATAAATTACCATATTTTTCCTGCTAAGTCAAGCTAATTTGTGCTTTTTTATCAAAATTCGTATACCAAATATTGACAATATTTGACAAAAAAATATGATATAAATCATCAAATAAAATTTACATCATATTTTCTACAAAAAAACATTTTTTATTTAGTATTAATAACAGACAAAACCATTTTATTTTCAGCAAAAACTTCATTTAAAACTTGTTCTGTATAATCCTTATTAACACTACCAATTTGTTCTATATAATCAAAACTATTTATCCCCTTAAAATAATCAGCCAAAAACATTCTAGCAATATCTGTAACATCATTATATTCTTTTATATAATCACCATAAATAGTCTTTTTAATTCTATTAAAATCCCCTTCAACAATGCCTTTTTCCTTTATAGTCTTTACAGCCTTTTTAAACTCCTCATAAACCTTTTTAGGATCTTTTGATTGACCAGATAATAGGACAAAAGCATATCCTCTGCTAAACTCATAATCCATACTAGGATTAGACATTATAACACCATCATTATACAATTTTTTATATAAATCTGAACTCTCACCAAAAATCAAATTCAACAAGATTTCTATTGCTATATGTTTTTTCACAATATCATCTTTACTAAAATTTTTAAAATCCTCAAAAGGTTTATCCTTAATACCTATAGCATACAAAGGTCTACTAACTTCCATATCCTGTTCAACATAATCTTTAACTATGCCTTCTGGTTCTTCCGGATAAATACGTTTAATCTCTCCACTAGCCTTAATATCCAATAATCTCTTTTTAATCTCAGCAAGCATTGCCTCTGGTTCAAAATCACCACAAACAACCATAGCCATATTAGAAGGATTATAAAAAGTATTATAACATTTATATAAAACTTCTTTATTTATATGACTTATAGTCTCGACAGTACCAGCTGTATCTATTCTAATAGGGAAATCACTATACATAGCCTGAACTGCATTCATATACACTTTCCAATCAGGATAATCATCATACATCATAATCTCCTGACTTATAATACCTTTTTCCTTTTCAACATTTTCATCAGTAAAATACGGATTTTGCACATAATCCATAAGTTCATCTAAAGCCTCATAAAAAGTATCTGTACAACTAAACAAATACGCTGTATGATCATTTGTAGTATAAGCATTCGCATCAGCACCTAATTCTGTCAAAACATCCAAACTATTTTTACCATTTTTTTGTTCAAACATCTTATGCTCCAAAAAATGTGCCACACCATCTGGAACCTCTGTAATCTCTGTATCACCAGGTACAACAAACTTGCTATCATTAGAACCATAATTTGTACCCCAAATAACATATTTCTTTTGTATACCTTTTTTAGGAATTATCATAACAATCAAACCATTATCCAGTTTTTCAATATATAATTTTTCTTTAACTTTCATATTCTCAATAACTTGCATAAAACTCCCACCTTTCTAAATATTTAAAGTTCACAAAACCAATTTAAAATTCATAAAATATATTTAAAATTCATGAGGCGTACGAGGGTACGTTGATTGAATTTTAAATGAAGTTTAACGACGTCAAAATTGTAATTATTTAAAAATTAACCTTTAAGGAAAAAAATCGTATCCATATCCGTACCAATCTTCTTAGCCACAGCCAAAACATCACCCCTAGTAACCCTAGAAACCCTATCAATATACTCAGAAAAGCCCATAAACCCACCAGAAAACTCCTGACCAAACAAATACAAAACCTCAGTATCCTGTTCATCATCAATAGTCCTAATAGAATCAACCAAAGACTTCTTAGCAACCGCAACATCCTGATCAGAAAAATCACCATCAACCATCTGAACAAGTTGTTGTCTAATAATATCAAGAGCCCTCTCATAATTCTTAATCTCAATACCACAACTAATAAAAATAGTATTTTTAGCCCTCATAAAATTAGAACCAGCAGAATAAGCCAAACTAGCCTTCTCACGCACATTTTGAAACAACTTAGAACTAGCAGTACCACCCAAAATAGAATTATAAATCATAACATCATACTGTTGATCCTCGCTATCCAAGCCAACATTCAAAGACAAAACCAATTTACCCTGAGTAATATCCATACTCTCAGTAACAACCTGACCATTATTATTAGCAGTAACAGCCAAAGAAGGCATAACAAAATCAGGAACTCTAGGTTTCAATAACTCAATTTTAGCATTATCAATAATTTTATCATAAACACTATCATCAACAATTCCAGAAACAAAAATATCAATTTTACAATTTTGAATTAGCTGATTATAATACTCATACAAATTAGTTCCATTCAAAACATCTAAATCATCAATATAGCCAAACTTATACAAAGCAAAAGGCTGATTTTTATACATCTCCTCTATACACCTTTCCATTGCATAACTAGCCTTATTATCAATTTTACCATTAATAATTTGCTTCAAATTCTCCTTCTCTTGTTCCACATACTCATCACAAAAGCCATTATTTTTAACCAAAGGATTAAAAATAATCTCCAATATTTTATCAATACTCTTCCCAAGCATATTTTCTGAAGAATCCGGTAAAAAATTATCATTAATAGTCTCCATATAGAACTTTAAAATTTGATTATCTCCTCTTTTATCCACACCACAATTAAAAGAAGCACCATACATCTCTTCCATCTCTCTACTAATAGCCTCTTGTGTAGGCATATTTTCAGAACCTCTTCTCAAAATAGCAGGTATAATAGCATTTTTAGTAACATTTTCCCTATTCAATTCTGTTGTCAAGAAAACAGCAATCAAATTAGTTTTAAACTTATCATTATTAATCAAATGCACTTTAATACCTTGTTTTATTTCTTTAACTTTATACTCCATTGCACTCCAATCCTTTCCTAAAAAATCATCTATATTATACTATTCTTATCAAAAAAAACAAACATATACATCAAACTAAATTAAATTTAGATTAAATTTTAAATGAAGTTTAACGACGTCAAAATTGTAATTATTTTCCAACCGGAAACTAAAAAAAAGAAAGACACACCCTATATAAAATAATCTTTAAATTACTTATATATAATGTCCTCCCCCTATCTAATTAAAACTTTCTTTTTCTAGCAGCCTCTGATTTTTTCTTTCTCTTAACACTAGGTTTCTCATAATGCTCTCTCTTACGAACTTCTTGCATAACTCCATTTCTAGCGCACTGTCTTTTAAATCTCTTCAAAGCTTCTTCTATATTTCCATTATTTACTTTAATCTCTGACATTTACATTCCCCTCCTTCCGGTCGATCGGATCTGTATGTGGGATAACCCTTAACATTATCCATTATACATTAAACACAAATGCTTGTCAATAGGCAAATTTGAGAATTTTAAAGTAAAAAACACTTGGCTTTAAAAAACATATCTTCTTTACTTATTACATTTAAAAAAACTTCTTTAAACAATATAAAAAGCTATTTTGAAAACAGTTTTACTATTGGATTTTCAAATAATATCTCTCTTATCCAGCCATTAGTAAAAGGTATACACCATAAAATAACACCAATAGCAATGACAATTAAAATAGCCAAAACAATTGCAAATAAGTCCTTTTTTGTAACATCTGCTAATTCTTTTCTTTTCGGTCTATCATTATAAAGTACTTTAACAAAATCTATAACACCTGCTAAAGTTCCCAGTTTTTGAGCTTGTCTCTTTTTTTCTTCTTGATCATATTGTTCTTGTCTAGCATTAATTTTTTGAGCATAATATTCTTCTCTTCTCAAATCTTGTTCAGATTTATTTTTTTGATTTTCATTTGTTCTCCCATAAAATTTTGTCTTTTCTGTACCATAATCTTTATCTCCATATTTTGCTTTTATCTCCTCCTCTTTTTGTCTTTGAAGTTCTGTATCATATTGTCCTCTTAAAAAAGAGTCAGAAAGAATGTCATAAGCCTCATTAATTTGCTTTAATTTATCTTCTGACAATTCTTTCTTTTTCATATCGTTTTGCAAATCTGGATGATATTTTTTTGCAAGAACTTTATATGCTTTTTCTATTATTTCCTGTGAGGCATTTTCATTTACTTGCAAAATCTCATAATAATTCTTCATTAAATATCCCCTACATTCTATGCAAATATTTGCTCAAATTCATCTGCTTCAATTTTTTCTTTTTCAAGAAGAACACCAGCTACAGCATGTAATTTATCAATATGTTCTGTTAAAATTTGTTTAGCCTCATTATATGCTTTATCAACTATTTTTTTAACTTCTTCATCAATAATTGCTGCTGTTTCTTCAGAATATTCTTTTGATTGTGCAAAATCCCTACCTAAAAATACTTCATTTTGGCTAGATCCTAATGTTAATGTTCCTATTCTATCACTCATACCATATTTTGTAACCATACTTCTTGCAATTTGTGTAGCTCTTTCTATATCATTACTTGCACCTGTTGAAATATCGTTTAAAATAAGTGCTTCTGCAACTCTACCACCTAGTAAAGATACTATATTCTCTTCCATTTCTGTTTTTGACATAAAATTTTTGTCTTCAGTAGGACGATACATTGTATACCCTCCTGCCATACCTCTAGGTACTATAGATATTTGATGTACTGGATCTTGTGTTTCTAAATAATGACTTACTACTGCATGACCCGCTTCATGATAAGAAACTAAACGATTTTCCTTTTCACTCCTTACTCTTGTTTTCTTTTCTGGTCCCATAGTAACTTTAACCATTGCATCTTCAATTTCTTTCATTCCAATTTCTGTTAAATTTCTTCTTGCTGCTAACAACGCTGCTTCATTTAATACATTTTCTAGATCCGCTCCTGCAAATCCTGATGTATTTTTTGCGATTACTTTTAAATCTACATCTTCTGCTAATTTTTTCTTTCTTGAATGTACTTCTAATATTTGTTCTCTTGCTTTTACATCTGGTGCTCCTACAACTATTTGTCTATCAAATCTTCCTGCTCTTAATAATGCTTTATCTAAAACATCTGGACGGTTAGTTGCTGCTAATACAATAACACCTTCATTTTCAGAAAATCCATCCATTTCAACTAATAATTGGTTTAATGTTTGTTCTCTCTCATCATGTCCTCCACCTAGTCCTGCACCTCTTTGGCGTCCTACTGCATCTATTTCATCTATAAATATTATACATGGCGCATTTCTTTTTGCTTCATCAAATAAATCTCTAACTCTTGAAGCACCAACACCTACAAACATTTCTACAAAGTCTGAACCACTTATTATAAAAAATGGTACTCCCGCTTCTCCTGCAACTGCTTTTGCCAAAAGAGTTTTACCTGTACCAGGTTGTCCAACTAATAAGACACCTTTTGGTATTCTTGCTCCCATATCTGTAAATTTCTTTGGATTTTTTAAAAATTGTACAATTTCTTGTAATTCTTCTTTTTCCTCATCAACACCTGCAACATCATCAAAAGTAACTTTATTTCTATCTGCTGGTGTCATCATTCTTGCTTTACTTTTTCCGAAACTTAATGTTTTTCCTCCTGCTTGATTTGCATTTGGTCCTCCCATCATTAAGAACCAGAATATAAAGAAAATAATTAATAATCCAAACGGTGTTAATAAACCAAGAATTGTAACAAAAATAGATTCAGATTTTTCTTCTAATGTAAATGATCCATTTTTTACAAAATCCTCTGTATAATTCATAAAACTTTCCATATTAGGAATATTTACTTGTTTTATATTTTTATCTTCAGACAATTCAACATTTGCTGTTTTTCCATCTGACTCTATTTGAATTGCCTCAACCTTCCCTTCATTTATTTTTGTAATTAAATCAGAATATTTCATTTTTTTATTAGAATTTTCCATAACTGATGACAAAACAATAATAAAAATTACTCCAATAATTAACCACATCGCTAATGTCTTGATATTATTTTTCACTATCTTTTTCCTCCTTTTGAATCCCAAAACAGGTGGGCTTGTCTTTGAATACCTGATTATATATCATATTAAATTTGCTTTTTCAAGTATTTTTTTGTGTCTTTTTTGTGACAAAAATCAAGTCACTCTAAGAACTACTACGGATAGTTATCTTTGGTCTATAAAATATATTTTTCCATTTTTTAAAAAAATTTTTATCTTCATTACTAGTAATATTTTCCACAATAAATTTCTCAGATATTAACATCTCATTATACGCTTTTTCTACTTGTTTTTGCACATAGTTTTCTTCTTCTTTTACCAAATCTGATAATCGGCTTAAAGTATCAATTATATTAGGATTAAACTCTTTCTTAATATACGGAATAACAACATTTCTAACTTTATTACGAGTATATGAATTGTCAAAATTAGTTTTATCAATTCTAGGATTTAATTTTTGATTAGAACAATAATTTTCAATCTCAATTCTTGTACAATCAAGTAAAGGTCTTATATATTTTTCATCTTTTATATACTCTATACCCTTTAATCCAGAAACTCCTGAACCTCTTAATAAATTCATTAAAATTGTCTCTATTTTATCATTTTTATTATGTGCAATTGAAATTTTATTTGATTTCGTATTTTCCATAACTTCATCAAAAAATTTATATCGTGCATACCTACCTGCTTCTTCTGTTCCCATTTTCCTCTCTCCTGCAAGTTTAGGAATATCAACTCTTTTCACAAAAAAACTAATATCATTTTCTTTGCAAAAATCTCTTACAAAATCTTCATCATCAACGGCTTCTTTACGAATCATATGATTAACATGTGCTACAACAAAATCAAAATCAATTTTTTTATCTTTTTTTATCTCTAATAAAACATTCAACATAGCCAAAGAATCTGGCCCTCCTGAAACAGCAAGAACCAGCCTATCTCCATTTTGTATTAAATTATTTTTTATAATTGTATTTATGACCTTTTCTTTCATAAAAATCGTCCCTTTCTCAAAGCTTTACAATTACACATACTTCTATTGATCATATCTCTTTTCCAAATTAACAAATTTTGTATATGTACCAAACCACCCTAAATCCACACTACATGTTGAGCCACCTCTATGTTTTGCAATAATTACTTCAGCAACATTTTTCTTTTCACTATCTGGATTATAATAATCATCGCGATATAAAAACATAACAATATCAGCATCTTGCTCAATAGCTCCAGATTCACGTAAATCAGAAAGCATCGGTTTATGATCAGGTCTTTGTTCAACAGCTCTTGACAACTGTGATAATGCAATCACTGGCACATTTAATTCTTTTGCCATGATTTTTAAAGAACGGCTTATTTCAGAAATCTCCTGTTCACGGCTACCTCCTCTTTTATTTGTACCTTGTATTAATTGCAAATAATCTATTATAACCATACCAATATGTTTTTCAACTTGTAATTTTCTACATTTAGCCCTTATTTCTGTAATAGAAATACCTGGTGTATCATCAATATAAATATTAGCTGCAGAAAGAGGTCCTATAGCCTCTGCTAGTTTAGCCCAATCTTCTTCTTCTAGCTTACCTGTTCTAACTTTATTACTATCAACCATTGCTTCACTGCACAAAATTCTATTAACAAGTTGTTCTTTTGACATCTCCAAGTTAAAAATAGCAACAGGAACATCTGCTCTAACTGCCGCATTTGTAGCAATATTCAAAGCAAACGCAGATTTACCCATAGCAGGTCTCGCCGCAACCAAAATAAGCTCTGAACCATGAAAACCAGCTGTTCTATAATCCAAATCAGAAAAACCACTAGGTACTCCTGTAATGTGTTGTTTTCTATTATACAACTCTTCTAATTGTGTAAAACTATCAACCAGAATATCTTTAATTGGAGAATACCCTTTTTGATTCTTACCCTGAGTCAAATTAAAAACTTTCTTTTCTACACCCTCCATAATATCATCAACATCTTCTGTTGGATCATAACCCAACTCGATTATATCATTTGCAGTTTTTATCAAATCTCTTAATCTAGCCTTTTCTTCTACAATTTTTATATATTTTTGTACATTAGCCGTAGTAGGAACTTTATCAGGTAATTCTGCCAAATATTCTAAACCACCAACTTGTTCAAATCTTCCCATTGACTCTAACTCAGCCTTAACTGTTATAATATCAATTGGTTCAGATCTATTATATAGATTTAACATTGCCTCATATATAATTTTATTATCTGCTCTATAAAAATCTTCCGGTTTCAAAATTTCTATACTACTTACTATTGCATCACTATCTGTAAGCATACTTCCTATTACTGCCTGCTCTGCTTCCAAATCATGTGGTGGCACTTTTCCTACTTCCATTATTCTCACATTCCTTCCTATTGTTTTTAATAGATTTGTATGTAACCATATTTAAAATGATATTTAACGCAGTCAAAATTGTAATTATTTTTCAACCCTATTCTTCTGCAACCAAATTCACTCTCACTATTCCAACAACGCCCTCAAACAATTTAACATCAACATTACGTGTACCCAATTCCTTAATAGGTTCCTTCAAATCAATTTTCTTTTTATCAACACTAATATTATGCACTTTCTGCAATTCCTCAGCAATTTCCTTAGAAGAAACACCTCCAAAAATTTTACCATTTTTACCAGCACGCACACGAATAGTAAGCATTATTTTCTTCATTTTTTCAGCAATCCTTTGAGCCTCTTCCTTTTCTTGACCCTTTTTAAAAGCTGTAGAATTCTGTTTAGCCTTTAGCTTAGCCATATTTTCAGCATTTGCCTCAACAGCCAGATTTTTTGGAAACAAAAAATTACGAGCATAACCATCAGAAGCATTAATAATCTCATCTTTTTTTCCAACACCTTTTATATTATCCTTTAAAATAACTTTCATACTCAATCACACCTTTCTAAAACATAACAACAACTTAAATGCAGTTTAACGCAGTCAAAATTGTAATTATTTTCATACCTTTTTTAGATTTTGAAAGAACAAAAGCGGACATTAAACTCCATACTTATTTAAACATTTCAAAATCCGCGTCTTTGTTCGTGCGCGAAATTTGCTTTAGCAAATTTCTGTGCAAAGTTTTTCTGTTATAGGAAGTTCGTAGAATCTTCCTATAATAGAATTAAATTTTGACAAGGAAAACAAATTTAAAATTTATGAGGCGTACGATGGTACGTTGATTAAATTTTAAATGCCGTTTGACACAGTCAAAATTGTAATTCTTTCGAAATCTAACCTGAAAAATACTCAGCAATACACCCAATCAACTCCCCCTTAACTTCCTCAATATCCTTTCCCTCAACCTGAGCACCAGCCAAAGTAATATGACCACCGCCCCCAAGTTTCTCAAGAATAACCTGAACATTAACATCACCAATAGATCGACCACTAATACAAACCTTATCACCCATATCGCCAAGAACAAAAGAAGCAGTAATATCACTAATAGTAAGAAGTTCATCAGCCGCCTTAGCACAAACAATACTAGTATCCTTCTCCCTTTTAGGATTAATAGCAATAGCAACAGAACCATTAACTATTTCAGCCGACTTAACAATAGCAGCAATCTTATTAAAGCTAATCAAATCGCTCTGGAACCACTTTTTAACACGAATAATATCAACACCACATTTACGCAAATAAGCCGCAGCCTCAAAAGTTCTAACACCAGTCTTAAACGTAAAATTCTTAGTATCCATCATAATACCCGCATACAAGCTCTCCGCCTCAATAGTTTTCAAAACAACATTTGTATCAGTATACTGCAAAAGTTCTGTAACTAGTTCAGCAGCAGAAGAAGCATAAACCTCTTGAAAAGTTAATGTTGCATCTTCTATATAATCAGCACTTCTTCTATGATGATCTATAATAACAATTTTTTTAATTTTTTCTAGCAATTCTGATGATTCAACATAATTTTTCTTATGAGTATCAACAATTACTAACAACGTATTTTCCTCAACATTTTCAATTGCTACTTCCTTACTAATTAAAACATCTTCATATTCCGGATCTTTTGCCAATTCTTCCTTAAAATTATCTAAAGCTGTTCCAATACTACTATTTATAATATATGCATTTTTATTCATACTTTTAGCCAAACGATAAATCCCCATACTTGAACCCATTGCATCAATATCAGGATTTGTATGTCCCATTATCATAACTTTATCAGATTCTTTTATCAAATTTTCCAAAGCATGAGCAACAACTCTTGCCTTTACTTTAGTACGTTTTTCCACTTCTTGTGCTCTTCCTCCAAAGAATCGATAAATATCATTTTCTCTAATTACAGCCTGATCTCCACCTCTACCAAGTACTAAATCCATAGCCACTTGTGCTGATTTATATTTATCTCTATTTGTATCACCTTCATTAGAAACCGCTATACTTAAAGTAAACTGAACCTTTTCTCTAGTATCTACTTCCTTAATTTTATCTAGAATACTAAATTTATCTTCTTTCATATTTTTCAAATAACGTTGTTCAAATACACATACATATCTATCTCTATCAGATTTTATAAGAACTCCATTTGATTCATTTACCCACTCATAAACTGCTTTATCAATTTCAGCTATTATTTGTGGCTTTTCTTCACTATCCAATAACTGCATATTTTCTTCATAATTATCTATCATAATTATTTCCACACATGAACGTGTATCTTGATATTTTTGTTTTAATACCAAATTTTCTGTTATATCTATAAAATATAGCATTAGCATATACTCATTTTGTGTTTTCTTTTGGTCATTTCTAGATTTTACATATTTTCCAGATACTCTATATGTTTTATCTCCTATAACCACTTGTCTTTCTACTAATTGACTAGTTTTTGCATGTTTTACTCCGTGTTGTTGTTCTTCTTTTTTGTTTTTTATATCTTTTTTTATTTCTATTATTAAATCATCTAAATATGGATTCATATCTATTCTTTCAAATTCAGATACAAATTTTGAACTTCTCCATATTATATTTCCATCTGTTTCTAATACTATTAATGGAAATGGTGAATTTATTAATGTACTCTTTGCTGCTGTGTCTACACTTAACATTAAATCTTGTAATTTCTCTGATATTTCATTTTTTCTTTTGTTGTTTGCAAAATATGCATACCATAGCACTAAAACATACATTATAATAGATGGTATTATCATTTTATTATTCTGTACACTTATTGCTATTAGTAATATTAATATTATTACTAAATATATTTTTGTTCTTGATACTAATTTATCAAAAAACTTTCTATTCGTACTTTGCATTACAACTCTCCTTTAATTCTTATTTTGCATTTTGATATTCTTCTTCCATTCTGTCTGTGCTTACATTATAAGCCTCTTGAATTGCCTTTATTTCCTTTTCTTGTGAATTTGATTTGTTAGTTCCTATTATATATAAATTAATAAAAACTGCTATTATGACAAAAAAACTTGCAATAACTAATACTGTTATTGAACCTTTTTCTTTTTTTATTTCATTTCTTAATTTTTTCATATGCTTATCACCCACTATATTTTACTATAAAACATAAAAAAAATCAATAAAATTTTAGTTTTATTAATTCTTACACAACATCTATATCTATTGTTAAAAAGAACTTTTTGAGATAAATCTCAAAAAGTTCTTTTTAATTATTCTGCAGCAACTTCTGTTTCTGGTTGAATTTCAGTATTAATCTTAATATCTTGATATTTTTTCATACCAGTACCTGCTGGAATCAATTTACCAATAATAACATTTTCCTTTAATCCAACTAAATCATCAACTTTACCCTTAACCGCAGCTTCTGTTAAAACTCTTGTTGTTTCTTGGAAAGAAGCAGCAGATAAGAAACTTTCTGTAGCAAGAGATGCTTTAGTAATACCTAAAAGAACACGTTTACCAGTAGCTGGTCTCTTTCCTTCTGCAATTGCTTGAGCATTTTTATCAGCAAACTCATACATATCAATTAATGAACCTGGGAACATATCTGTATCACCATTATCATCAATTCTAACTTTTTTAAGCATTTGTCTACCAATAACCTCAATATGCTTATCATTTATATCAACACCTTGGTTTCTATAAACTTTTTGAACTTCAGAAATCAAGTATTCATAAACACCTTCTGGTCCTTTAATAGCAAGAATTTCAGCTGGATTAATAGAACCTTCAATTAACGGTTGAGCTACTTCTACCATATCACCATCATGAACTTTCATTTTTGAACCAAATGGAATTGTATATGTTCTAGCATCATCTTTGCCAGTAACAACCACTTCTTTTTTCTTTTTAGTTTCTTTAATTTTAACAACACCAGCAATTTCAGAAATAATTGCTAATCCCTTTGGTTTTCTAGCTTCAAATAACTCTTCAACTCTAGGAAGACCCTGTGTAATATCAGCAACACCAGCAACACCACCAGAGTGGATAGTTCTCATTGTCAACTGTGTACCAGGCTCACCTATAGATTGAGCTGCTATAATACCTACAGATTCACCAATAGATACTAAATCTCTTCTAGCTAATCCCATACCATAACATTTTTGACAAACACCATGTTTAGAATGACATCCTAAAACAGAACGAACTTCTAGTTTCTCTATTCCAGCAGCTATTATTCTATCTGCAATAGCTTCTGTTATCATAGTATCATTATCAATAATTAATTCATTAGTATTTGGATCTATAACATCATTAACTGCATATCTACCAATTAATCTTTCTTGCATTTTTTCAATTATTTGATTTCCATCTTTAATATCATAAATTATAATACCTTCTTTTGTACCACAATCTCTTTCTCTAACAATAATATCTTGAGAAACATCTACCAATCTTCTTGTTAAATATCCTGAATCGGCTGTTCTTAACGCTGTATCAGAAAGTCCTTTTCTAGCACCATGTGCAGAAATAAAGTATTCCAAGGCATCTAATCCATCTGCAAAAGATGATTTAATTGGAATTTCTACTGCTTTACCTGTAGTACTAGCCATCAAACCTCTCATACCAGCAATTTGACGTAATTGGTTCATATTACCACGGGCTCCAGACTTAACCATCATATAGATTGGGTTTAAATCATCAAAATTGTCTTCCATTGCCTTACTAACATCATTAGTAGCTTTATCCCAAACTTTGATAACAGCATTATAACGTTCTTCATTTGTAATCAAACCACGTGTATATTGTTTTCTAATTGTTTCAACCTTTTGGTCTGCTTCTTTCAATATCTCTTTTTTAGCTGGTGGCACTTTTACATCACTCATAGAGAATGTAATACCTGCTAATGTAGAATATTTGAATCCTAAAGCCTTGATATAATCTATAACTTCAGCTGATTCTGTTAGGCCATGTAATCTAATAACTCTTTCTATAATTGTTCCCATTGATTTTTTCATAACTGGGAAATCTATTTCATATTGGAATGGATCTTCTTCTCTATTTATAAATCCTAAATCTTGTGGAATTCCTTGGTTAAAGATAATTCTTCCAACACTTGTTTCAATTTTCTTTGTTTTCATTTCGCCATTAATTTCTTTAGTAATTCTAACAAAAATCTTAGCATGAATATCTACATCATGATTTTCAAAAGCCATTATTGCTTCATCTGGATCACGGAAATATGTACCTTCTCCTTTTTCTCCATCTAAAGTCATTGTTAAATAATAACTTCCTAAAATCATGTCTAGTCTAGGAACTGCAACTGGTTTACCATCTTGTGGTTTTAACAAGTTGTTTGTAGATAACATTAAATATCTTGCTTCTGATTGTGCTTCTAATGATAATGGTAAATGGATAGCCATTTGGTCACCATCAAAGTCAGCATTAAATGCTTCACAAACAAGAGGGTGAAGTTTAATTGCTCTACCTTCTACTAACACTGGTTCAAATGCTTGAATACCAAGTCTATGTAGTGTTGGAGCACGGTTTAACATTACAGGATGATCTTTTATAACATCTTCCAATATTCCCCAAACTTCTGGATTTAGTCTTTCTACCATTCTTTTTGCATTTTTGATATTTTGAGCTAAACCTCTTCCTACTAATTCTTTCATAACAAAAGGTTTAAATAATTCTACTGCCATTTCTTTAGGTAATCCACATTGATATATTTTTAGTTCTGGTCCTACAACTATAACAGAACGTCCAGAATAGTCAACACGCTTTCCTAACAAGTTTTGACGGAAACGTCCTTGTTTACCTTTTAACATATCTGATAAAGATTTTAAAGGTCTATTTCCTGCACCTGTAACAGGTCTTCCACGTCTACCATTATCAATTAAAGCATCAACTGATTCTTGTAACATACGTTTTTCATTACGTACAATTATTTCTGGAGCTCCTAATTCTAATAAACGTTTCAATCTGTTATTTCTATTTATAACTCTACGATATAAATCATTTAAGTCAGATGTTGCAAAACGTCCACCATCTAATTGTACCATAGGTCTTAATTCTGGTGGTATAACAGGAACAACACCCATTATCATCCATTCTGGTCTATTTCCAGAAATTCTAAATGATTCTACTGTATCCAATCTTTTTATATATTTACTTCTTTTTTGTTCACTTGCTTTTTCAATATCTTTTTTAATAGAAGCTGATAATTTGTCTAAATCAATTTCTTCTAATAATTTTTTAAGTGCCTCTGCACCCATTTGAGCTTTAAATGAACCTTTTCCATATTTTTCTTCTGCTTCATGATATTCTTTTTCTGTAAGAACTTGACATTTTTCCAATCCTGATGTTCCTTTGTCAACAACAATATATGATGCAAAATAAACAACTTTTTCTAAGTTTCTTGGAGAAACATCTAACATTAAAGCAATTCTACTTGGAATTCCTTTAAAATACCATATATGTGCAACAGGTGCTGCAAGCTCAATATGTCCCATTCTTTCACGTCTAACTTTAGCTTTAGTTACCTCTACACCACAACGGTCACAGACAATTCCTTTATAACGTACTCTTTTATATTTACCACAATGACATTCCCAGTCTTTTGTTGGTCCAAATATTCTTTCACAAAATAAACCATCTTTTTCTGGTTTTAATGTTCTATAATTTATAGTCTCAGGTTTTTTAACTTCTCCTTTTGACCATTCTCTTATTTTTTCATCTGATGCAATACCTATTTTTAATTTATTAAAAATATCTAATTCGTCCACAACTTTTCTCCCTTCAAATATCTTACATTTGGGTAATTTTGGAACAGAATACAAGACTAACCACTGCTCGGACAATTCCCTCCTGTCGCTTGCACCCTTTCCAAAATTTATTTAGTTATATAATATCATTTTCGTCATCTAGATTATCATCAGCTAAATCACTATCAAAAATGTCTTCTTCTCCTTCATCTCCTAAGTCTCCAAAAAGTTCATCACTTTCTTCGTCTTCTAGCTCAATATCATCATTTTCTAGAGATTCATCCATATATCCATCTTCTAAATCATCTGCTGCAATAACTTCATCTTCATTCATTATTTTTTTATCATTATCTGGATTATAGTCTATACCATCATCTATACTTTCTTTTAATTCAAGTTCTTTATTATCCTCTGAATATAAACGTACATCTAATCCTAAAGATTGTAATTCTTTAATTAAAACCTTAAAACTTTCTGGAACACCTGGTTCAGGTATATTTTCACCTTTAACAATAGCCTCATAAGTTTTAACACGTCCAACAACATCATCTGATTTTACAGTAAGCATTTCTTGTAATGTATAAGCTGCACCATAAGCTTCTAATGCCCAAACTTCCATCTCTCCAAAACGTTGTCCACCAAATTGAGCTTTACCACCAAGTGGTTGTTGAGTAACTAATGAGTATGGTCCTGTTGAACGAGCATGTATTTTATCATCTACTAAATGGTGTAATTTTAACATATACATAACACCAACTGTACATGGTTTTGCGAAAGGATCACCTGTTCTACCATCATATAAAATAGATTTTCCATCTTTGCTCATTCCAGCTTTTTCTAATAATTCTTCAACATCTTGTTGTGTAGCACCATCAAATACTGGTGTTGAAACATGCCAACCTAATGCTTTTGCAGCTCCACCTAAGTGAACTTCCAAAATTTGTCCTAAGTTCATACGAGAAGGAACACCTAATGGGTTTAATAAAATATCTATTGGTGTACCATCTGGTAAGAATGGCATATCTTCTTCTGGTAAAACTCTTGAAATAACACCTTTGTTACCATGACGTCCAGCCATTTTATCACCTACAGAGATTTTTCTCTTTGTAGCAATATAACAACGAATTATTTGATTTACACCAGGTCCCAATTCATCTGAATTGTCTCTTGTAAATATTTTTACATCAACAATTGTTCCTGCTTCACCATGTGGCACTTTTAATGATGTATCTCTTACTTCCCTTGCTTTTTCTCCAAAGATAGCACGTAATAATCTTTCTTCTGCTGTTAGTTCTGTTTCTCCTTTTGGAGTAACTTTACCAACTAATATATCTCCTGGTCTAACTTCTGCACCAATTCTGATAATACCATTTTCATCTAAGTCTTTTAATACATCATCACCAACATTTGGTATATCTCTTGTTATTTCTTCTGGTCCTAATTTTGTATCACGACATTCACAGTCATATTCTTCTATATGTATAGATGTGAATACATCTTCTTTTACTAATCTTTCATTTAATAAAATAGCATCTTCGTAGTTGTAACCTTCCCATGTTGAGAAAGCAACTACACAGTTTTTACCAAGTGACATTTCTCCATCTTTTGTTGATGGTCCATCAGCTATAGCATCACCTTTTTTAACTATTTCCCCATTTTTTACAATTGGTCTTTGATTTATACATGTTCCACCATTTGTTCTTTTGAACTTACGTAATTTATGGATAACTGTTTTTCCATTATTATATTTCATAGTGATGGCATCACCTGTTACTTTTTTAACAACACCATCATCTTCTGCTAAAATTAATATTCCTGAATCTTTTGCTGCTCTGTACTCAATTCCTGTTCCAACAATTGGTCTTTCTGTAATCATAAGTGGTACAGCTTGACGTTGCATGTTTGCACCCATTAAAGATCTTTTTGCATCATCATGTTCCAAGAATGGAATCATTGCTGCAGCAATTGATACTAATTGTTTTGGAGAAACATCAACATATTGAACTTGATTTTTATCAACTTCTATTATGTCATTTCTATAACGAACTCTAATTCTATCATTTATAAATTCTCCATTTTCATCCATTGGCTCTGATGCTTGAGCAATTATATAATTATCTTCAACATCTGCACTCATATATTCTACAATATCTGTAGCTCTATGTGTTTCTGGATCTATTTTTCTATATGGTGTTTCTATAAATCCATATTCATTTATACTTGCAAATGATGAAAGCGCTGATATAAGTCCAATGTTTGGTCCTTCTGGTGATTCAATTGGGCATAATCTACCATAATGTGTATAGTGAACGTCACGAACCTCGAATCCAGCTCTCTCTCTTGTTAAACCACCAGGTCCTAATGCTGAAATTCTTCTTTTATGTGTTAATTCAGAAAGTGGGTTTGTTTGGTCCATAAATTGTGATAATTGTGAACTTCCAAAGAATTCACGAATAGCAGATGTTATAGGTTTTGTATTAATTAATGTTTGTGGTGTTACTACATCTAAATCTTGAATTGTCATTCTTTCACGAACAACTCTTTCAAGTCTTGCTAAACCAATTCTAAATTGATTTTGTAAAAGTTCACCTACACAACGGATTCTACGATTTGCTAAGTGATCTATATCATCTTTTTTACCTAAGCCATGTGATAAATTTAATAAAAAGTTAATTGATGCTATCATATCTTCTGTTGTGATATGTTTTGGTACTAATTCTTCAATTCTTTCTTTTAACATTTTTACTAAATTTTCTTCTGGTGTATTATCTACTATATTTTTTAATACTGCATAATTTACATTTTCTTTTAAATGTAAGCTACTTAAATCAACATTTGGTAAAACTTTGTGTGCATTTACTGTACCATTACCAATAACTCTGATTTTTCTTTCTCCTACTAAAATATCTACAATATTAATTCCTGAATTTTGGATATCTTCTGCAACTTCTTCTGTTATGATTTCTCCTGCTTGTACAAAAACTTCTCCTGTTTCACTATCCATAATATCATTTGCAGCTACTTTTCCTTTAATTCTTCCTGCTAGTCCTAATTTTTGGTTAAATTTATATCTACCAACTTTTGCTAGGTCATATCTTCTATTATCATAAAATAATCCATTAAATAAACTTCTTGCAGCTTCTACTGTTGGTAATTCTCCTGGTCTTAATTTTTTGTATATTTCTATTAATGCTTCATCTTGGTCTTTTATTGGATCTTTTGATATAGTTGTTGTTATTAAATCTTCTTCTCCAAATAGTTCTCTTATTTGGTCATCTGTAACTATTCCTATTGCTCTTAATAATGTTGTGATTGGAACTTTTCTTGTTCTATCTACACGTACCCAGAATATATCATTTCCGTCTGTTTCATATTCTAGCCATGCTCCTCTTAATGGCATTACTGTTGATGTATATGTTTTCTTTCCTGTTTTTGTATCAAATATTTCGTCATAGTAACATCCTGGTGAACGTACTAATTGGCTTACTACAACTCTTTCTGCTCCATTGATTACAAATGTTCCACTGTCTGTCATTAAAGGGAAATCTCCTAAATAGATTTCTTGTTCTTTTATTTCTCCTGTTTCACGGTTGATTAATCTTACTTTTACATGTAATCTTGTAGAATATGTAGCATCTCTTTCTTTTGCTTCTTCTAGTGTGTATTTTGTTTTTTCTTCCATGTAATAATCAAAAAACTCAAGAACTAGATTACCTGAATAGTCTTCGATTGGTGAAATGTCTTTTAATACTTCTCCTAATCCTTCTTCTATAAACCAGTCATAAGAATCTTTTTGTACTTTAATTAGGTTTGGCATTTCAATAAAATCTCCAACTTTGGCAAAATCTTTTCTTGAGGCTTTTTCATATTGGATATCGCGTATTTTCAAAAAAATCACTCCTTATTTTTATTTTAGCAGAAATAATTTATTTGATTTTAGGAAAAGTCCTTCTTAGAATATAGCTCCTTTAAGTTACCTAAAATGTCTGCTCTCCATTTTAGATTTTCCTACGGTTTTCTATATTTAATTCCTCTTTTCTTAAAATTGAAATCTTTGATTAAAATTTGTTGATTTTAACTTCTTCGTTCGATTTTAATATTTTTCGTGAAAATTCTTATATATTATATCAAAAAAATCACTGTTCTGTCAATAGCTAAACAGTGATTTTTTACTTATAAATTCAACGTACATAATAACTTTCTTAATATTTTTAGTAAAAACTTGATTTATAAAATAAAAATCAGTATAATTTTGAATGTAAAAAGGAAGATGATAAAATTGAAAAATGTAGAAAGATATAATCCAAACATCGAAATAGGTTTAACAACAGATCAAGTAAAAAAAAGAATAGAAGAAGACTTAGTAAATCATGATACAACAATACCAACTAAGAGCATAAAAAGAATAATATACGAAAATTTTTTTACACTATTTAATATAATAAATATTATATTAGCAATATGTATATTATGTGTAAAATCATATAAAAATATGTTATTTTTACTAATAGTAATAATAAATACTGCAATAAGTACAATACAAGAAATTCATTCAAAAAAAGTTGTAGACAAACTATCAATAGTTGCCTCTCCTAAAGCAAAAGTAATAAGAAATGGAAAAACAGAAATTATAGATATTCATCAATTAGTTTTAGATGATATTATCATTTTAAAAACAGGAGAACAAATTGCAGCAGATTGTAAAATATTAAGTAATGAAGTTGAAGTGAATGAATCTTGTATAACTGGAGAAACCAATACAATTAGAAAAAAAGTAGGAGATATTTTACTTTCTGGTAGTTATATAGTAAGTGGCAATACTACTGCAAAAATCGAGCATATAGGAGAAGAAAACTATACTGCTCAAATCTCAAGTGGTGCAAAATATGTAAAAAAAATAAAATCCGAAATCATGACCTCTTTAGATAAAATAATTAAAATATTAACTTTTGCAATTATACCTATTGGACTTTTATTTTTTGCTAATCAATTACATATTCCGGGTAACACTTATAAAACAGCTGTTATAAAATCAGTAGCCGCAATAATTGGTATGATACCAGAAGGACTTGTACTACTAACTAGCACAGTATTAGCTGTAAGTGTAATACGACTTTCAAAATCAAATGTCCTAGTACAAGAACTTTACTGTATAGAAACATTAGCAAGAGTTGATACTCTTTGTCTCGATAAAACTGGTACTCTAACAGAAGGTAGTCTTCAAGTAGAAAAAATAATAGCCACTATGAGTAGTCAACAAGAAAACTTAAAAACTATATTGCAGTTATTTGCTAAGTTTTCACCAGATTCCAACACAACCATAGAAGCAATTAGAGATTTTTGTAATATTACTAATAACATCAATGAAAATTATCAGCTTGACCATGCAGTACCATTTTCTTCTGAAAAAAAATGGTCTGGCATATCTTTAAAAAATAAAGGAAGTTATGTTTTAGGTGCCCCTGAATTTGTACTAAAAGAACAATTTAACAAATATAAAAATGAGATTTTAAGTTATCAAGAAAACTACAGAGTTCTATCAATATCTCATTCAAATAATAAATTTGAAAATAATGACCTACCACAAAATTTAGAATTGCTTGGATTTGTTCTTGTTTCTGATAAAATACGTAAAGATGCTAAAAAAACTCTTGAATATTTTAAAAATCAAGGAGTAAATATAAAAATAATATCAGGAGATAACCCTGTAACAGTTTCTAAAATTGGCAAACAAGTTGGATTAGAAAATTATGATAAATATATTGATATGTCTACTATTAAAGATTGCGATATCGATAAAATAGTTGAAAATCACACTATTTTTGGTAGAGTTTCACCTATTCAAAAAAAATTAATTATAGAAGCATTACAAAGCAATGGTAAAACAGTTGCAATGACTGGTGATGGTGTTAATGACGTTTTAGCTTTAAAAACTTCTGATTGTAGTATTGCAATGGCTAATGGAAGTGATGCAGCTAAAAATGTATCCCAACTTATTTTGCTAGATTCTAACTTTTCTTCAATGCCTAAAATTGTTGCAGAAGGTAGAAGAACCATAAATAATATTGAACGTTCCGCTTCTTTATTTTTAGTTAAAACTATTTACTCATGTTTAAATGCAATTTTGTTTTTATTAATTGGAGAACCTTATCCTTTTGAACCAATTCAATTAAGTTTAATAAGTACTGTAACAATAGGTATTCCTTCATTTGTTTTAGCATTAGAACCTAATAAAGAACGAATAAAAGGTAATTTTTTAAGAAATGTAATATCAAAATCATTACCAACAGCATTATGTGTAACAACAAATATTTTTGCAATAACAATATTGAAAAAATATAATATTTTAACAGCATCTGAAAGTTCTACTTTATGCATTATCTCAACAGGTACTCTAGGGTTACTTTTATTATTTACTTTAGCAAAAAGTAGGAAAAGTGAAAATTCAAAATTACCTTTTTCTCCTTTCAGATTGACTCTTGCCTTACTTATGATTGCTTTTTTTATTTGTTGCCTTACAATTTTTAATTGGTGGTTTGATATAACTGAATTACATTATCTTTTTGATAAAATTCTTCCTTTAAGTATTATGTGTATTTTTAATTATTTAATTTTAAATTTTACATTTTCACATACAAAATTTTGATAATTTTGCATATATTTATAAAGATACTATTCTCAGATAAACTAATAAAGCTGAACATTACTAGCATTGTACATAATTAGTATTGTACAGTCATAATCTTTATTATACATAACAATCTGAAAATAGTATCTTTTTATAATATTTTCTTATCACACGTCATATACTCATATAACACTTTTCTTTTATAAATCTTTTTATTTCTTTTTCATCTCTTCCCTCATAATACAAAATAAGCAAATCTTTAAACTCATCTGTTAACTCAGCAGGAATTACTATAATGCCCTTTCCCCTTGAAATCAAATAATGATTACTATATATTACAGATGTTCTTTTATTTCCATCAATAAATATTTGTTTCTTCATTGTATAAAGTAAAAGCTCTATAGCAGTATCAACATCATCTAAATTTCTTTTCAAAATCTCTTCTAATTCTTCCTTTATTTTACTTTCAATTGGAAAATCTGGCTTCCAAGTTGTTCCACCAATTGTTACAGGTACATTCCTTATCTTTCCTGCCGTATAATAAAATCCTTGTTCTACTATTTTATTTATTTCGCACAATAAAGCAAAATTTGTATCACTTAAAATTACATTCTTATTTAGTATAAATTCCCATGCATGCTTTAAATTTATTATTTTTAATACATCCTCAGATGTCATATTATTCACTTTTCCACCTTCTATAATACTCTCTGTATCAGCAAAAGTCGTTGCAACTCCCTCTAAAATTGCTTGTTTATATATCGTATCAACCAAATGTCTTTTAGCAAAATCTATATTTTGCTCAACTTTTTCTGTTAATTCATCTTCTACATAATTCAACTGTTTTAATTTTTTTACTATATCTTTTATTTGCTTTTTTATTTCTTTTGCTTTAATACTATTATTTAGAATCAAATTGTACAATTCATCAGAATATTCCCCAACATATTTTGTCAATAATACACCATCTTCTCTGTAATGCACATATATATATTTCTTTGAATCAACTTCTCTTATTTCAACAGAACCATATACTATAGTTTCTAACTCATGTTCAAGTAATTGCTTATCCTGAAGAAGATTCATAATTTCAATTTTTTCTTCCATTCTTATCACACTTTCTTTTTCATTTTTGAACTTTAAGTAAATAAAAATTCAAAAAACATTTGCTTTTATTTGCTTTTATTTACTTTTTAAGTCATTTTTCAATTATATTATATCACAAATTCAAAAAATGTGAAACTTTTTTTATGTATTTTTACAACTTTGTTTCACATTTATTTTACAAATACACTACTAAAATATTTCAAATCAAGTATACAACCATTATAAATCAGTCATAGAGTCATTGACAATAGCATATAATTATGATATATTTTCTAAAATTCATATTATAGATAATTTATAGCACACAAATTTCACTTTAGGTAATTTTAAATTATCTAATTAAAATGTACATAATTATTATCTTAAGAAAGGACGATAGAAATGTCATCATTACCTATATTTGTAAAATATTTAATAACATTTTTTATAAGCATGGTTCCTATAGTTGAACTAAGAGGGGCTATACCAATTGCAGAAAGTCTAGGACTTAATATATTTATTTATTATCCTGTAGCTATAATAGGAAATATACTACCTGTTCCTATAATATACTTATTTGCAAGAAAAGTACTTGAATGGGGAAAAGATAAAAAAGTAATTGGTAAGTTTTTTACATGGTGCCTTGAAAAAGGTGAAAAAGGCGGAGAAAAATTAAAAGAAACAGCTGGAGAAAGAGGTTTGTTTTTTGCCCTACTTTTATTTGTTGGTATTCCTCTACCTGGTACAGGGGCTTGGACAGGAACTTTAGCTGCTAGCTTTTTAAATATTGATTTTAAAACAAGCATTTCTGCTGTTACTCTAGGTGTTTTATTGGCTGGTATTATTATGTCTTTGGGCAGCAAAGTTGTTTCTATTTTAGGTTGGCCTGGATTAATTGCAATTATTGCTGTAATTCTTATTCTTATTTGTGTTTTTATTTTTAAGGGTAAAAAGAAGAATAAATAATATATTATGAATGCATTTTATATAGCACAATCTAAATTATTTCATTTATACATTTAATTTACTTATACTTTTCATTATAAAAATAGTTTGTAAGTTTTACTTGAAACTCACAAACTATTTTTTTATCATTAACCTTTTATATCCTATAATTACGTTTCTAGATTACCATATTTGTAGCATACTTTATGTAATATAACTCAAATTTTAAGCAATTAAAATTTATCAACTTATAAAATATATTAAAGTCCTGTACCACATACTACAACTGCACGTGTACCTACATTTCTAGAACCTGTACCTGCTATATAAAATTCACCTCTACCCTCATCTGCTTCTGAGTTACACATATCAAACCATGTACCACGTCTTAAAATAGGATTAGAAGACGATGGATAATTTTTCCACCTTGTAAATATTCCCATTGCATCTCCTGGTTTTGATATTTCTGAATCATATTTATTATAATATCGTGCATCTGCATTTCCTATAATGTTCGTATACTCATTTGTACTTGTATATATACCTGCTACATTTTCATATACAGTACTATATCCTGAACCATAACCACCTAGCCTAAAAACTCCCGATTCATTACCTGTTGTTGTATCATTGGAACTCGATGAATCTTGACCATATTTTGATTTTGCTAAAATAGCTATTGTACCATATTCAGTATTTAATATCATATGACTATCAATTCCATTTTCTACAGAATCTATATATGTTGTTGTATCTAAAATTGCATTTTTTCCTAATGTTCCATATTGTGTCTCCATTTTTCTTATTTCTATGAAAAGATCATTTGCTTTAACATGCGTCAAAGTTGATCCACCTTTATTTGCTTGTAATCCTGCTTGTGACAAATGTGGTGCTCCTATTATTACTAACACAGCTATAATCATCATACTCATTATTTTTTTACTTTTTATATTCATATATTTCTCCCCCTCAAATTTATTCTAAAAATATTTATAACTTTTATAAAACTTAGCAATATTTTTAATTCTGTTTCTCTTTGCCAAATTAATCTATTGTTCCCTGAATTTCATATTTACTCACCCAATAACCTGATAAGTCCTTTCCTGCAAATTTAAAACTTTCTGGTATTACAAAACCTTTATCTGCTGTCATTTGTGTTTTTGGTATAAACTTCACTACTGGTTTTCCCGATATTGTTGGATACAAATCATCTAAATCATACTCATATTTTGGTATATATGTCCAATATGAAATTAATTCATTTCCACTTGCATCTGTTCCTTTAGTTACTATATTTGCCCATCTTTTATTTTCATAATCATACCAATTTTCCGGCATATTTATTAAATTTCCTTTACTATCCAATTGAATTTTATCACCAATTTGTTCATTTCCTCCATTTTCATCATACGTTACATAATATGTACAATCTGGATTAAATCCACTTGCATCAACTTCTATTACATTTTTTGTTATTTCCTTTAATATTTCTGATTTTTTTCTAGAACCTATCATTCTATTTTCTTCTTCACTATATAAGCATATCTCATAATCTGATTTATCTTTTATATTACTCAATGTATATGGTAACATTATTCCCGTTTCTTTCTTTTCTCCATTTATATATATTGTATAGCTTCCACTTGGATTTGTTGTTGTTATTTGATCTTCTAAACCATTTTTTTGTCCTTTTATTTGTTCTATTCCAGAAGTTTCATTTAATTGGATTTCATATTTACTTACCCAATATCCCGGTAACTCCTGACCATTAAATTTAAAACTTTCCGGAATAAAATATTCATTATCTGCTGTTGTTTGCGTAACATCTATGAATTTTACATTCAAATATTTTGTAAGATCTGTATATAAGCCATCTACTTGATACTCATACCTTGGTATATATGTCCAATATGTTACATCATTTCCATTTACAGTTACTACATTTGCCCAGATTTTATTTTGATAATCATACCATCCTATTGGTTCCGATATTTTATCCATTCTTCCTGCTATATTTTCTTTACCATCTCGGTCATATGTAACATAATATGTTTTTGATTTTTCAAACCCACTGGTATCTACATTTATAACATCTTTTACCATTTTCTTTTCACTTCCTACCATTCGTGAGTTTGTTTCACTATATATACATATATCATATATTTTCGATGATTTTAATCCTTTCATAACATATGGTGTATCTAAATTTTGATGTTCAATTTTCTTTATTCCATTTACATATATTGTATATAGTCCACTCGGTTTTGTTGTTCCTATTTCTAAATCCGCACCCTTTACCCATGTCTTTAGCTGTTCTAAACCACTAGTATCTGAAAACTGAATTTCATATTTACTTACCCAATATCCTTTTAAATCTTTTCCTCCAAATTTAAAACTTTCTGGTAATTCACAACTACTTACATCTATTATTTGGTCTATTCCATCCGTTTTCATCTTACAATTATTATTTAAGTCTACAAAATATGCTTTTGAATTATTTCCTTCAATTTCATATTTATATCTTGGTATCCAAGTCCAGTATGTTGCTGTATTATTTGCTACTGTAACTACATTCGCCCACAATTTCTTTCCATAATTATGCCATCCTGTTGATGGTTTTTCCACTCTGTCTATTCTTCCATATATTGTCTCATTTTGTCCATTTTCATCATATGTTACATAGTATGTTGCTTCTGGGTTAAATTTACTTAAATCTGGTTCATAGTAATATACATCTTCTGTAGCTGTATATTCACTTTCCGGTATATCTTCTTTTGGAATATTTTCATCTTCATCTGGTTCTTCCACATATCCTGATACATTTAAGTTACTGTCTACTATTACTACTATATCTTTTGTTATTTTCGATGATGGCTTTTTGTATATTATATCTCCCGGAAACTTATCCTCTTCATCTCCTAAAGCCTCTCCTATTATTGAATCTTTTTCTTTTTTACTATTATAGTTCTTTTTTATTACTTCTAAAGTTTTACTTATTGTTACCTTTTCTCTGTCTCCATTATTTTCTGCTATTACTTCCATTAGTGCCATTTTTACTTCTTCTACTTTTTCTGCTATAATAGTTTTTTCTTTTGCTTCTGTTGCTCTTTTTAATAATCCGGTTATCTCCTGCTAATGCATTAATTGTTATCCCTGCTAGTATAAGTAATACTATTACTGTTATTACTAATGCTATTAACGTTATTCCTTTTGTTTTTCCTTTTTTTCTTAGCATTTGTACTTTTCCTCCTTTATTTTTTATTAAGTAATAAACTTAATAAAAAATAAAAAAATCATATTTACTTACAGTATCACCGATTTTATAGATTTTTTATATAATCTTTTTGAAATTTTTTTAATGCTTAATATTGCATTTTTTGTTGGTATATGGTATAAAATGAGATATACATTTTTATTTAAGTTTATTACTTAATTATGCCCTTTCCAGGATTTTTTAACTCAACAAAAAAATATACCTAGCCAGAAGACACCACTTAGTATCTACTAAATTAAGTATATTTTTATATTAATCATCATAATTTCAATATCAAATACTGAACTATTAAATATCTATTATTAACATTTTATATAATCAAATCACAAATCTATTATAAAAATTACAATTCTTAAATTACATCATTATTTACAAAATCCTCTAAAATAAGTTTAATAACTGCTGCCACTGGAACTGCTAAAAACATTCCAATCATTCCAAAATATGCCCCACCAACCGTTACAGAAAAAATTACTAATAATGGACTTATTTCCAAAGAATTTCCTATAATACGTGGATTAATAATATTAGCATCTATTTGTTGCAAAACAACTACAACAATTGCCATAATTAATGCTTGAAGCCATCCTCCTGTAATAAATGTTATCAAAATTGCAATCGCAACTGCAACAATAGCACCAATATATGGGATTAGATTAAACAACCCTATCATAAAGCCTAATAATGGTGCATATTTAACACCTATTATGCTCATCGCTATTGTTGTTAATATTCCTACAATAAATGCATCTATAACTTGACTACCTACAAATTTGAAAAACATTTCATTTCCTTGTCCAAAATATTTATCTATATGATTATAAGCCTTTTTATTAAATACTCGCTTAGCCAGCTTGTTTAAAAAACTCATTATTTCTTTTCTTTGTAATAAAACATAAACAGAAACAACCAACGATACAAAAACATCAAAAATTGATGAAAATACATTTAATATATTTTGAGCATATTGCAATACCTTTTCATAGTTTAAACTTAATAATTGTTGTACATTTATATTACGTATATTCTCTATAATTGTATTTGCTACATCACTCTTAAATATAGAATCTTCTGGCAAGTTACTTAATTGATTTACAACATTTTCATAATAAGTTGGTATTCCCATAATCAATTCTGTTATACTTTCTTTTAATACAGGAAAAATAAAGTTTATAATAATTATAAGTATTAGAATTGCTATTAAATATGTTGTAAATACACTTAATCCTCTAGCATGTTTTGATAAAAACTTGATTTTGCAATCTTTATAAGTTTTTTCAATCTTTCTACATGGTAACATTAAAATATATGCTATAAAAATCCCAGCCAAAAATGGTTTTAATACTTTAAAAAATGTTCCAAACCATTCTTGTACATTTCCAAAATTGTCAAATATTTTATATACAATAATTATGCATACTGCTAATAAAAAATACGATATCCACCTTTTAGCACTCAATTTTTTAACTTCCGTTTTTTCTTCCTTAATATCTTTCATTATTATTTAATTCCTTTCATTACTATCTCATTTTTTACTTACTGGGTGTTTTTTTCCGTCTCCAAAAGCACCTCTAAACCAACTGGGCAGTGATCACTTCCAAAAATTTCTGGATATATTATAGCGTCTTGAATTTTGTCTTTTATCCTGTCAGATACTATAAAATAGTCTATTCTCCATCCTACATTTTTTTCTCTTGCTTTTCCCATATATGACCACCATGTATAACTGTCTGTTTTATCTGGGTATAAATATCTAAAGGTATCTATGAATCCTGATTTTAATAGTTCTGTCATTTTTTCTCTTTCTTCATCTGTAAATCCTGCGTTTCCTCTATTTGTTTTTGGGTTTTTTAAGTCTATTTCTTCATGTGCTACATTTAAGTCTCCACACATTATTACAGGCTTTTTTTCGTTTAGTTTTAATAAGTATTTTCTTATTTCGTCTTCCCATACTTGTCTATATTCTAGTCTTTCTAATTCTCTTTTTGAATTTGGTGTATATATTGTTACCATATAAAATTCGTCAAATTCTAAAGTTATTACTCTTCCTTCTTTGTCATGCTCATCTATGCCTATTCCATAAAACACATCTATTGGCGGTATTTTAGTGTAAATTGCTGTACCTGAATATCCTTTTCTTTCTGCACTGTTATAATATGATTTATATCCTTCAAATTCTAACTCTATTTGTTCTGGTTGACATTTTGTTTCTTGTATACAAAAAATGTCTGCATCTATTTCTTTAAAAAATTCTTTAAATCCTTTATTTACACATGCTCTTATTCCATTTACATTCCATGATATAAGTTTCATCTTTCTATCTCTTCCTTTCACTTATTATATAACAAATCCATTTTAACATTTTTAATACCTCTTGTAAATATTTTACATAAATTCTTTAAATAACAATGACTTTTATTTATCTTTATGATATAATCTTTATACATTGGGTTTATTCCAATTAATCCTTTATATCTCCTTTGGAGGTTTTACATATAGAAACTTTACAACATTTAATTAAAGGGAGGTTTTTTTATGACATTTTTTCAAACACACATCATGATAATATGTATTACTATCTGCATTATCATTACAATAGCTTACATATTCTTAATTAAAGCTGTTCGCCTTAATGGTCATTCAAAAGCAGAACTCAAAATGTACAATGCTGGAGATTATGTAACAAATCCAGATGCTATAAGAGATAATTTTCCAATAGAAGTTTATTATAAAAAACTACATTATTGGGAATCCTCTTATATTATAATAGCTAATTCTACCACTTACATTTCTGTTTGTGATGGACTTTATGACATAACTCCTGATATAGAAATTTATTTAACCACTAACAAAAAGCGATTAACAAGTTTTCAAAAAAAATATAATGATTATTAAAAAATGTCAAAAAAATAGACGTTGGTATTTATCAAAACATACTAACGCCTATTTTCTAATTCTTTTTATATAAATGTTTATTCTTATTGACTATTAAAAATATACATTTCCACCTATATATACACCTGCATGTGTGCCTGCAGATCTAAAAGATAAATAACTGTGGCTTCTTTTTCCATTTAAAGCATCAACTACTGCTTGTTTTACATAAGATGGATATTTACCATTTAACTTTCTTTTCCAATGGCTATCTATTGAATAACAAAATTGTCCTTTTGCTTTATATTGGCTTAATGGATCAGATCCGTTTTTTCTCCATTTAGAACTTTCTGCTCTATTACATGCTGTTGTTATAACTGCTAAAGATCCTGCATAACTTGATCCAGATTCTTGTGCTGTTATTGCACACAACAAGTCTAAATCATTTGCTGAATATGACCATTTTCCTCCTGAGTATGATGTTGTTACTCCTGATGTTGTAGTAGTTGTTGTTCTTGATGTTGTTGCTCCTCTTGATGTTACAACCTTTTTATTTACTTGAACAATTTTATTTATTGGTTCTTTTACAACAACTTCTGATATTTGTGTTTTCTCAATTTCTATATCATTTTGATATTTGATTTTATATGTTACTTCTTTTAGTCCTTCTTGACCTTCTTGTAATACTTTATTTTGAACATTTGAATCTGTTCCTGCTGTATTTTTTGTAATAGTTTCAAATGGTATTACTTCTTGTTCAACAACTATTTTTTCTGTAATTGGTGCATAATTTTGCATTAATTCATCTAATGATGCTTTTACACCTTGTTCAGAAACTTCTGATATTTTTACTTCATTATAAGATTTATCTGTAATTTTTATTACCATTCCTTCTGTAACTTTTTCTTCTACATCTGGAACTGTTTTTTGTGTATCTTCAAGAATTATGTTATTTTCTGCTAATACCTCAGAAACTTTCTCTTTTGCTGTAATTGTTGATAATTCATATCCGTTTTGTAATATAATTTTTACATCAGTCATATTTCTATTAACTGCTAAAACTCCGATACCTGATATTAATACTAAGATAATGCTAACACATATAATTTTTACAATTGAAAGTGAAGCGTTTTCTTTGTTTTTCATTATTTATCATCCTTCCTAATTATTCGAGTCCAGTTAAAATATTATTAAATTTGATTAGTTTTATTTTTTGTTACCTAATATATTATCCTGTCCACCGAATAGTCTTATTATACCACCATATAGAAATTTTGTCAAATTTTAGCAAGTCCCAAAAAAGCCTATATCAAGCCTTTTCTAGTATTATTATATGTCTGAAATGTCCTAAATATAACCAAAAAAGCATATTTTATTTTTTATATGAATTAAATTTTCTATGCATTATAGTTCTCAGTACTATTTCTTATCAAATTAAATATTAAAAAGTTCTCTTACATTTTGCATTGTTATTTTTGCAACTTCCTCTAAAGAAATATTTTTTGCTTTTGCAATCTTTTCAGCAATATATTTTACATTTCTACAATCATTTCTAGTTCCACGTACTGGTTCTGGAGCTAAATATGGACTATCTGTTTCTATTAAAATTCTATTATCTGGAACCAAATTAATCATTTCTTCTGCGTTTTTAGAGCTTTTAAATGTTATTGGTCCTGCAAAAGATACATAAAAACCAAGTTTTAAACCTTCTTTTATTAATTCTCTATTTTGTGGACAACAATGAAATACACCTTTTTTATCAACTGGATTTTGTTTTAATATTTCTAATGTATCCATTATTGCTTCTCTTGTATGTATAACAATTGGTAAATTCAATTTATTAGCTAGTTCTATCTGCTTTATAAATGCCTTTCTTTGTAGTTCTCTCATCTTTTCATCTTTTTCCCAATAGTAATCAAGACCTATTTCCCCTATTGCAACAATTTTATTTTTTTGTTTTTCCACCATTCCTTCAATTTCTGAAATTTGTTTCCACATTTCGTCCTCATCTTGTGGAATGTCGTTAGGTGAAATACCACAAGTTGCATAAATAAAATCATATTTTTCTGCTAACTCAACAGCTTTTTTTGAACCTTCTAAACTATACCCTGTTGTTATAAAATTCTTAATTCCTGCATCTTGTATTTTAGAAATTATTTCTTCTCTATCATTATCAAATTTTTCATCATCTAAATGTGCATGACTATCTATTAATTCTATCATTTTTTCTATCTCCTTAAATATTATGTCACACAAAATCTATTTTAACCTTTTAAGACAAGGCTACTACATACGCTACTGCATATTCTTTACAATGTGAAATACTAATATCTATACTTTCAAAAATATTTTCATCTATTCCATACAAATGTACATAAGGCTTTCCTTCTTTATCATCAATTATCTCAATATCTTTCCAAGTTATTGCATATTTATCATTCAATTTTGTAGATATTGCTTTAAATACCGCTTCTTTGGCTGCAAATCTCCCTGCATAATGTTGATATTTTTGTTTTTTTCTTGATTCACAATATTGGATTTCTGCCTCTGTAAAAACTCTATCTTTAAAAGCTTGTTCCATATCCTCCATTGTTTGCTTTATTCTTTCTATTTCTATTATATCTGTACCACAAGTAATTTTCATTTTAAATCACTTTCCTTTCAAAAAGCACAACCTTTTCAATCAACAATCTAAATAACTCTAAAACATTAAAACTAATCTAAAATAATTTAAACCAATTAAAATAGTCTAAAGTAATTTAATATATTAAAAACTAGAGTAACCACTAAAATTCCTACTAAAACTAAAGTGATTTTTGAGTTTCTTTCTACTTTCATATTTTTATACAAAACATCAAATTGATTTTTTACATCAAAATATAATTTATCAATTTCTAATTTTTTAGAAATTTCTAGATTTATCCATGATCCTACTTCTTCATCAGTAACTTCTTGTATCCATAATTTTTTAGTAAAATCAACAAATTTCTTACATGCTGATTTAGTATCTTGTGTTTTCTGAAATTCAAAGTCGATTTTTTTCAAATATATTTTTTTATATAAATTTAAAATATATGTATATAAATAAATTCCTTCAAACTCATCTGGTAAAATAGTATAATTATACATATCTGCATCAGATGCAAATAATGTTACACCTTGCTTAGATGCACTAAGTTTTGCATATTTCCATTTTGAAAAGCTAACAGCATTATTATCCTTTCCAAAATCAACACTATTATCAGCAGACAAAAAATTGGAAAATTTGACAAAGTTATTTTCTACATTCTCAAATGGATTGTTTATTCCCCAATTTTGCTGGTCTATACATACATACGAATAACTTAAAAAACGTTCTGTTTCTAAATCTAATTTAATTGATTCAACTTTTGAACCTGTTATATTTTCAATTAAATCTGTAAATTTCTTAACATCTGAAAAAGTATCTGTTTGTAAATGAATGTTTTGATATGTTCCTATTCCTTCATCTTCTTTTTGTATATCACGAAAACGATAATTAAAATTTAAAAGATCTGTAAATTCATTTGTACTATCTAAACTTGTTTTTATAAGTAAAAAACATATTCCTGTATTAAAACATATTATTTCTAATTTACGTATTTTAAAAAATATACAATTTTCATCTGTTTTTCCATGTACATCTCGTGGTAAATTATACTCAAAAATTGTACATGGATATTCTGCTAAAATTGCTGATTTTGTTTCAAGTGGTAATTCTTCTAATTTTTTCATTTTTGCTTCTGAAAGTCCAAAACTTGAAAATAAAAATTCTTGTACCTTTGGTAAAAAATATTGATATACTCTTAAATCTTTCTCTTTTCTAAAAATTTTTAGTTGTACATTTTTATCTTTTAGTAATTTTAACAAATATTTTTGATATTTATTTTCCTTTATTACAAAAGGATGTATAAAATATGAATATTGATATTTTATCTTTTGTCCCATTTACTATCACCTATTATTTTTCCTTTCCTTACTATATCTTATAATTGGTTATAATAATTCATATTTAAGTCTTCACCTAGATGCCATCTGCCTATAAAATTAACTAATAAATAGCTATCTAAGTCATAAGTAGGTTCTTGAACTATTGTTCCTTTACTATCTATAGAACCCCATTTTCCGTCCTTTTTGATACCCGCAAAACCATAATCATTTTGTTCTGTAGCATCATCATATTGATAATCTACCACAACATTACCTTGTTTGTCAACAAAACCATATTTTCCGTTTTTCTTCTTTAAAAATAATGTATGGTTTGCAAAAATTTCTGTATCTTGTTTTTCTTCAAATTTAAAATTATAATATTTTACATCATCTTGATTTTTAATTTTAATATAGCCTTCTTCTTGATTAAAATCAATTAACATTCCTGATATTTCTATATTAAAGTTGCTATCTATTATATCTGATTCAAAATTATCTTTTTCTGCAATATACATATCTGAACTTTCTTGATATGTAATATTTGTGTATTGTGCTGAAATTTTTTCATTATTTTCTAAATCTATAATTCCATATTTTCCATTTTTCTTACATATTAAAATTCCTGGTTTTGCCTCTTTTAAATCTTCATAATTAGGTTCTACTATTGTTTCTCCATCTAGATTAATAACTCCATATTTTTCACCTTTTTTTATTATAACTCCTGCTTCTTTAGTCTTTAAAACCTCTTCTATTGAATTATAATTTGAATTATTTTTTATAGCTTCTGTTCCATCTTTATTTACTAATATCTGCTTACCTGATTTTGTAACAACATACATATCGTTTCCATATATTTGGCTAACTGCATCATATTCACATTGTAAAACTGGTGTATCAGAATAATCTACAATCCCATATTTTCCATTATCTTTTTTAACAATATAGCCTGATTTATTGTCTTCTCCAAGTTGTAAAATATCTGCATATTCTGGTTTTATAACTACTTTTCCTTCTATGTTTGCTACTCCATATTTTCCATCTTTTTGAATTTTTAATGAGTTTTTAACTCCCAATGTTGCTTGAATATCATCATATTCTATTGGTAGTATTTCTTTTCCTTTTAAATCTATAAGTCCATATTTTCCATCCTTTTTTACTTTTAAAATATTTTCTTCATACCATAGAGAATTTACATCTTTATTAGCTATTGCCTCTATTGTATCATAACCTGTTAGTATCTCGTCATTTTTACTATTTAATGCTTTTGTTTTATATGTACCTGTATTATAATCAACATCATAAGTACATAAAAACACATCAGTTTTTTCATCTGGTATTACTATCATTTCTTGATAAACAGGATCTATTACTGTATTTCCTTGTGAGTCAATAACTCCCCATTTTTCATCTTTGAAAGCTGAAAAATATCTCTTACTTATAGTGCTTGTAGTGTTATTATCTTCATTACTAAAAGCTCCTTTTATTACAAATATAAACATAATAATTACTACAAAAGCTATTATTACTGCAAATACTTTCTTCATATTTAACTTAGGTTCTGCATCATATCTTCTACCTCTATTTCTACCTCTACTCACTACTTATCACATTCCTCTCTATGGCAAAATTGCAATTATTTTTCAACTATTTTCTTAAAAACCTACAAACCAAAACTGACATATCATCTTTAGCTACACCATAACAATTGTCAATAGCTTCATTCAAAACTAAATCAGCAATCTTTTTAGTATTAGTAGTTTCAATATCTTCCAAAACATATCTAAGCCACAATTCCTTGTTTTTATACTCAACATTAGAATCTAAAACTCCATCTGAACACATAAGTAAAATCTCTCCACTATCAACATCTCTGTCATATACCTGCAAACCAGCATTAGGTACAATACCAGCAGGCAAAGAATTAGCCTTTAAAATTTGAACTTTATCACCTTTTTTTATATAAGTTGGACAAGCTCCACTTTTAATAAATTCTATGTTACCTTTATATAAGTCAATAATTGCAATATCTAATGTAGCAAAAACTTCTTTATTTTGATTAATTAAACTTGTATTAATAAGATCCAAAGATTCTTCTTTTTGAAATCCTGCAAGCAAGAGATTTTCCAACATTTTTAAAGCATTACTACTACTTTCCTTTGCATTTTTTCCTGAACCCATACCGTCACTTATCGCTAACAAATATTTACCATCTTTTAATCTAATATTTAAAACACTATCACCTGAAATTTCACTTTTATTTTTAGTACAATCTGCTGTTCCAACCGCCATAACGTATTTATCATCAGATAAAAAGTTTAGTCTATTTCCAAGACATGCTTCATCATTTAAAACAATTTTTTCTCTTAAAACATCTGTCAATATTTTTTCTATTGTTTCAATTTTAGTTTTTTGCATATTTTCTATATATATTTCTATTAAAAAACGTTCTTGTCTTTTTATTGAAATTTCTTGTATCCCTATTCCTTTTTGTTTTAACAATTCTAAAATTTGTACTTTCTCTTTTCCATATTCTTCTTCATTTGTAACATCTTTTTCTATATTTTGAGCTAAATTAGATATTGCTTTTGATACACCATTTAGCTGCTCTTTCATATTCTTTTTGTTTTCTTCCATCTTTTTTTGCCAAACAAAACTAGCTTTACTAATTTTATATGACATATTTATAACCCTTACCATTTGTTCTATATTTTCTTCTAAGAATTCACTAATTTTTCTATCTTCAAATCCAATAATATAACTATTACAGTCAGCAAAAATTTTCAATAAATCCTCTCTTTTTATAGTTTGTTTATCTATTAAAAGTTTAAAGATTTCATCATCAATCTTGCCTTCCACATCTTTTAAATCATCATATAACATATTGTTTTCATAACCTTGTAAATTATCTAACAATTCATTCATAAAAATTTGCTTATTTTCTAATTGTTTTTGTTCTGGTGTTTCTTGTGCTACATAAGTTTTAGCCATTTGCCCAATTGTTTCTGAAACATTATTTAATCTTTCTGCTGTTTCTTTAGTCTGATTTAATGCTCTACTTTGGAACTCTGGCAAAAATTTTGATTTTCCTATAAATTCTTCTATATCAATTTTTATTGATTTTGGAACAGCTAATAAACCTATAGAGGCTATTAAAATTTCTTTAAAATAAATAAGTTCTACTGTATATCCATTTGAAACATAAGCTAATACTACATTTCCTAAACAAAATCCTATAATAACTCCTATTTTTCCAAATTTATTTAAAATTCCTGCACACATTCCTGATATAGCATAAGCTGCTACCATAAGTGGGTCTGCATTAGTTATAACACCTAATGTAACTCCAATTGTCACTCCTGCTGTTGTTCCCACTAAAACTCCATTTTTCCATCCTAATACAAGTACTATTAATATACTTAAAATATTGCGAATTGAAAATCCAAATACATTTAAGTCTCCAAAACATGTTACACTAATTGCTAATAATAAACTTGCTCCCATTATTTCTTCTATTGAATAAGCTCTTTTTTCTCCTATTCTTTGAAATACCATTATCGAATTTACAAATATCTTATAAAATACCACTGCTATAACTGAAAAAGATATTATAGATAAAACATCATAAACTGTAAAACCTGAAAATCCAACTTTCACAAATTGTACTATTAATGTTGCTATAAATATATTTTTTGATAATCTTATTTTTTCATTTTTTTCTTCTTCTTGATATAATGGTTTTATAATAAATGTAGATAATACAAATACTACTGATATTACTAAGTATGTAATAGCCCCTTCTAGTCCAAATCCTATTGCATTTCCTAGTATTCCTGCTAATACTACTCCTAATATTGGCACAGAATTTCCCATACATGCTGCCATCATACTTATTCCAAATGGCGAAACTTGCCCTCCTGTTCCTACCCCTACAATTGATGTCATAAATGATATTATATATAATGGTATGTTTTGTATTGAAAATACATTTGCAAATACTCCTGCTCCTCTATGCTTTCCTTTTGCTTGTCCTTCTTTTATATTCTGAAACATCCTTACCACCTCTAAAACTTTTTTACATGCTTTATTTTACAACTTGTCTTGTGTATTTTTTGTCTTTTTTAGTACTCTATTTTAAAAAAGTTTTCTACAAAAAGTGATGATACCTTTTATATTTTATTGTCTTTTCTTTTTTTTCTACTTTTTACTTTTTTTATTTTATTATATATTTATCAAAAAAGCAAGATTTTTGCTAACCTTTCAACTATTTATTTTAGATTATAATTAAATTTATTCAAAAATTACCGTAAAAAAACTGTCCTAGTACTAAACTAAGACAGTTTTTTCGTTATAAATTATTGTTTTTTATTAAATTTTCTAATAAAGTAAGTACCTGCACCTAAAGTAATCAAAGCTATAATTGAAACTGTAGCAATAATTATATAATTTTTATTTGCACCTGTACTTGGCGTAATAATCATTTCTTCTGAAGTTGAATCATCATCTTCATAGCTTGAACCATTTGGTTCATAATTTCCTGGCGTAGAAGTAATTCTACTACCAAATGTTTTATTCAATTCAACTATTTCAACTTGGTTATACATATTAATATCTTCAGAAGGTGTTAAACTCTTTTCTGCTACCATATAAATGCTTCCTGTTGTTTCAGCATCTGATAAATTATTACCTATCATTCTTACTGGTTTTAATTTAGTATTTGCCATAGCCTCTGTATAATACTCATATACTCCTGTATTATTTTGTATTGCTTTTTCAACATTTTCAGTAACATATTTTCCATTTTTAATGTCTTCTAGTTTCTTCATTGTCCATCCATATTTCTTATTATTTTCATCATCTACTTTAAATACTAATTCTTTATCTAAGTAATCTATCATCTTAGAAGGTGATATTGTAACTACATCTTTTTCTTTCTGTGTTTCTCCTGCTTGCCCTCTTGAAGAATAATAGCCATTACCAAAGTTATAGAAGCCTTGTGATGCATAATCTGCTTCACTATTATTTTTAGCTGTAAATCTATAAGTTATTTCTAGTGATGAATTTTGTACAACTTCACTGTCTAATTCTGCTCTTAAGAATCCGTTTACACGTTTTCCATTTGAAACAGTAGGTTTTATATAAGTTAAATAATTTGTTTGTCCTGTAAGTTTTCCATTTTCATCAATATCTGCATCTATTAAAATGTCTCCACTTGTATATTTTACAGTAACATGACTTATTCTCTTTTCTACTGAAATTGATTGTACCGGTCTTCTTATAATACCAAAGTTTATATTGTCTATATCAAATGTTACCTGTTTTGGAACTTGAATTGTAACTCCATTTAATTCTGTATCTTCATATTCTATTTTAAATGTCATCATAGGTGTCCATGAAACCATTTTTGTAGTTGATACATCTGTTGCATAATTATATCCATTATTTGTTCCAGAAGAGTGGCTATTTAATTGTGTATCTATTTGTTGTCTTAATGCCCAATTATCTATACCGTGTGATAGTGCTTGACCATTAAGTTTATTATAATAGAATGGATCTGATATTTCTTGGTTATATCTGCTTTCTTCTATAACTGTTGCTTTATAATTTTGTACAACATTTTGATATTTTTCCATTTGTCCATTTACAAATTTATAAATTCCATCTCCCCATGTATATCTTATAGCATAAGAACCTGGTACAAATCCTCTAAAGCTATATTTTCCATCTTCTGTTGTTGTTCCTGATAATCTAGCTTCTGTCCAACCACCTTGACCATCATTTGCATTCTCATCATAAACTTTTGCTACATTATCTGTGATATTACCATTACTATCAACTTCCATTAACTCAACTGTAACACCACCAATTGTGCTTTCTTTACTACTGTCATATTTACCATCACCTTGGCGAATATTTTGAGTTTTTAATAAGTTTTCATCTGCATTGTCTTCAAATACAACACCTGAAGCTACCCTCGCATTAGCTATTACAAGTCCAACATTTGGAGCTGTTCTTGTATCATCTTCATAAGTTGTTTCATCTTCTACTACAACATTATCTACTACAGAATCTTTATCTACTGCTGCATAATATTTACTCATTGTATCATCTGTATATGTTGTGTAAGATGTTATTTCCGCTAAGTTCTTTAAGTTAGGTTGAACATTGTTATCAACTTGTTTTGCTTCATTTAATAAGTTTAGTATATTTTCTCTTGATAATATAAATTGAACATATACATATTGTGGATCTTCATTTGGTTTTACTGCTGTATTTGTTTCAATATCTACTTTATGATATTGATTTCCATAAGTTTTACTTGTATCTACATTAGTTTTTAAACCATCTGTTATGTTTCCTTTTTCATCAATTCCTAATCCTGCTCCATTAAATTCATAACGTGCATCAAAGTAATCTGATATATTATTTACTTTAGAGAATTTTGATGATTGATTTCCTAATGCTATTTTATAACTTAAGTAAATTTTAATATTGTTGTTTGGATCACTTGCATCTTGATATTCTGCATCTGCTCTATATACAGGTCTTAAATATGTTGGGTTATTTCTATTTGTAGGGAATTTAACACCTACATTCCAATCATCAGCTGTTGGAACTCCACCATTAAATCTTGAAGCATATTTGTAAATATGTGTATCTCCTTTTATACTAACTTTTACTTGTTCTAAATCTTGTGTTAATGCTAAATCTGTTTGTTCTCTTTCATATAAACCTAAGTTTATATTTTTAACTTCTCCCTCTCCTGTTGATTTGTCATATTTTATTGTATATCCTGCATTTTTTGTATTTGCTGTGATTTCACAATTACTTTCTTTTATGCTTGCTGATCTATTTTCTGAATCTAATGCATATTTAACATTATATACACTATTTCCACTATCATCTTTTACTTGTACTTCGTCTCTTTCTTTACCATCAACTCGTGCAAATTTACCATTAAATTCGTCTCTTAAGCTTCCTTCTGATGCTTTTGAACCATTTGCTTTGTCTGTATGAACTACTATATTTTCATAAATTAGTCCATCATAAACAAATTCTACATAGTCTGTTTCTAAAGTATCTATTTCAACATTTTCAAATAAATATTCTCCATTTTCATTTGTTTTTGTTTCCATAAGCACTTTTCCTGAAGCATCTTTTAATCTTACTGTAACTCCAGATTTTCTAATATCTGCTGTATCACTATCATTATCATGATACAAGTCATTTCTTACTGATTGTTTAACTTCATCTGGTTTGTCTATCCATACATATCCTGAGATATTTACATATTTGATTTCATTAGTTACCAATTGATATTCTACTAAATTACTTCCAACTTTTAATGGTGTTGGATCTGCATTTACTTGATATCCTTCATTTGGATTTTTCTTTTCATAAATTAAGTAATTTCCTATTAAAAGATTATCTTGTTCTATAATACCTTTTTCATCTGTTACATAAATTGTTGCATCACTTTCATTGTCTACATATGTAATTTCTCCACTTTCAGATTTATGTACATATTTTGATATATCTTTATTGTATATTATAAATTCTACATCTTTTAATAGTATTGTATTATCATCTTTGTCTACTTTCTTAATTCCTAATTTTCCAAATCTTTTCTTATTTGTAATTGTTTTAGTTACATTTTTTGTTGTTCCTATTTTTATTTCTATTGGTTTTTCACTTACAACATAGCCTTCATTTGGGTTTGAAGTTTCATAAGCTAAATATGTTCCTGATTGTAAGTTTGACACTGTAATTTTACCATCTTTTCCTGTTTTAAAAGATGTTGCTTTTTCTTTCTCTGATACATAAGTTGTTTTTCCTTTTTCTTGTCTTACATATTTCTTCATATCTTTATTATAAATTATAAACTCTACATCTTTTAATGGTATCTTTTTATCATCTTCATCTACTTTTTTGATTGTTAAATTTACTGTTGTAGTTATATTATAATCATCTTCAAAATCTAAAACATCTTTTTTATTTTCTGTTCCAGGTTTTACTAATACTAAATTTTGATGATCTTTACATGTTAAGAACCATAATTCTGCTGTATACATTTTGCTTGGTATACTTACACTACCTTTTAATTTTGTAATTTTACTAACATTTGCACTTTTGCTTGTATATATGTAAAAATTCTTGTTACTTGTGATTTCACTAGTTTTTATGAATTTTTGTGTTTTTCCTTCAATAACTCCTATTTTTATGCTTTTAATATCATTACCATCTTGATTTTTTACTGATAATGTTTTCATTTTTCCTGCAAAAGTATATTTAAATGGTCCTATTCTAGTATATTCTTTTCCATCCACTTTCGTATTTTTTACAGTTATTTTATCCTTATTTGTTTTATTTTCTACTTTTTGATCTGTTTTACTTCCTAAGTCTAAAGCATATTGTTTAGCATCATCCATCATTTTTTTAGCTTGCGAATTTACTGTACTATCATTCCAATTATTATTATATGTCCATGAATGATCAAAATTTCCTAATTTTTTTCCAGAGTTTCTATACCATGAATTTATTGTTGCCCACATTGCTTGTTGTGGTGCATAAACTGTCGTTCCTGCATAAGGATCTTTTCCACCAATAGATTTATAATATTCATCACCTTTTGCTATAATATATGCTAATCTACCATTTAGTTTTGTTTTACTAGTATTTCCCTTATCATCTGTAGCTTCATTTCCAACTATTTTTACATATTTGCTTACAACATAAGTTACATCGTAGTAACGAAGTCTTGATTGCCATTGTACACAATATAAATCAGAACGTTCATGTAAATCTTGTAAACTTAATACTACATTTTTTCCTATGCTTTTTCCACTTTTTATTTCTTCACAACTTACTGTTCTGGCAGAACTAACATTTGGAACAATTATACAAAAGACCATTATCATAAATATTATTATATTTCTAACCGTTTTACTAAAATAATCCATTTTTACATCCTCCTTTCTTCCTATATTACTCTTTTATTTAATGCTCTTTTTGCAATAATATATGCTGCTACACCTATAATTACTATTGTTGATAATATTACTAAAACTGTTGCAACAACTTGACCTGTTTTAATACTTAAAATTAAATCTGCTGATCCCATATCATCTTCACCTTTTGCTCTGTTTCCTTCTGTTGAGTCACTATCTTTTAATCCTTGTTCATTATAACTTTCTACAATTTCTGCTGTATTATTTACTAATCCTGTATTATTTTCAGTCATTTGTTTTGTTAAAATTAAAGTAATTTCTTTGCTTTGTCCTGGTTCTAGTTTTACATTTGCTAAACTACTATTATAAAGATTTGTTCCTGATTGGTACCAATCTTTATTTAGTTCAGAACTAAATTTAAAGTCTGATGATACATAGTCTTGAATCTTTTTAATATATCCTGCAACTTCACCTTCATTTGTTACTCTAATTTTATATTCAACAACTACACTTGTATTACTTAATTGTTTAGAATCTAAATCTACTTTTGCTAAAGTACTATCATTATATTCAACAGCCCTTGTTGTTTTAGAATTTTGTACAACAACTCTACTAATCATTTTTTCTAGTTTCATATCATATACTTTACGTTCTTTTAAGCCTAAGTTTATATGTGATATATGATTTTCTTTTACTGTAATTTCTTCTGTAACTCCAACTTCTTTTTGAACTCCATCTATTGTCATTTCTTTACTTATAACTTTAGAATTCTTTTCTGATGATGTACCTTCTTTTTCATAAGCTGTTAATGTGAATTTTGAAGTATCATATTCAAATACAACCATATATTTTCCTTGTGGTACATCTGCTAAAGTATAAAATCCTTTGTCATCTGTTGTAGCTGTTATTTCTTCATTTTTTGCATTTGTTTGATATTTGTTTGTTTCTGTATTAAATAATTTCACTTTAATTCCTTGTAATAATGTTTCGCCATCATCTTTTTGTCCATTTTCATCTTTGTCTAACCATGCAAGTCCTGAAATAATTTTTAAGTTTTGTTTTTCTTCACTTTGATTATTACTTGAATTGTCTCCATTATTTGAATTGTTACTATTATTATTACCGTTTGAATTATTTGCATTATTTGAATTATTGTTGTCATTGTTTGTATTATTGTTGTCTTCAGAATCATCTGCATCATTCGTTGGTTCTTCTATATCTCCATCAACTTTTGCTGTAGTTGTAGGTTCTAAAACATGCATTACTTCTGATTTTCCTGTTTCTACATCATACGCATACGCTGTTGCTGTATTTCCTAATTCTACTGCTTGACTATTGTCTGCATCTGCATCAACTACTGATGTTACTACATAAGTTTTTGTTTGTCCTGCTGCTAATTCATCTTTAATATTAAAATTAACTCCGTCTCCTTCAAAATTCTCTTCTTGTTCATAATCATCTTCTGATAATTCTTTACCATCTGTAACTATAGATTTTAAAGACTCATAAGATGATAATTTATCTTCAAAACTAACACTTGATATAGTATCTTGTCCATTATTTGTTACATTTATTTTATATACAATTGTATCTCCTGCTTTTACATATTGTCCTGCATTATCTGATTCATTTGTAATGTCTACTATTTGTGCTATTGATGTTAGCTCTTTACTGTTAGCATAGTATTCTACCTTATCTACTTTTGCACTTACATTTATTGTTGCTGTTTTTGTTTTTGTATCTGTAAACATATTTGCTTCTACATATAGAGAAATTTCTGAAGTTTCCCCTGCTGCTAATTTATCGATTGTATAAGTATTAGAACTATCAAAAGATTGTAATTCATCATCTTTTGTTGCTAAAATTTGTTTTATAGTAAAGTTTTGAACATCAAATTGTAATTTGATATTTTTTATATCTTTATTAGAGATATTTTTTACACTTACAATATATCTGTATTGATATCCTGGTTTTACTGTTTCTGCCGCTTCAGCAGCTACAAGACTAACTTCTATTTGTCCTTTTGCTACATTTGTTGTAACTGTATTTGATTCTTTTTTTGCTTCACCATATTGTGCTTCTATTTTATTAGTAATTGTTTTTTGTTCTGCTGTTCCTGTTTTTACTTTTACCATATATATTTTAGAAATCTCTTCACCTGGTTGTAAAGTTATTCCTTCATATTTTACTTCTTTTTTGTCCTCTACTTCATTAAATTGTTGATCTCTTTTATCTCCTTCCATTTCAGTAGAAGGGGTTACCTCTTCTGTATATATTGTTCCTTCTGGTACAAGACCTACTAATGTTAAGTTTTCTACTTTTTCTGAACCTGTATTTTTAGCTGTTAACTTATATTGTATCTTTTCCCCTTCTTTTACAGTATCTGTTTCTTTTCCTCCTACTGTTGCTTTTAAACTTGTTTCTACTGTTGGTCCTTTTCCTGTAGTTAGTGTCATTTTACTAACTTGCATATTTTGTTCTACTCCTGTTGTATCTGTATAATATACTACATAATTTTCTGCTAATGTTTCATTATATTCCAATTTTTCTGGTATAGTCATTTTATAACTAATATTCATATCTTCTGAAACACTTAATTCTGTAACTGTAATTAAATATTTTTTAACATTTTTATTATTCGTTATTTTTTCTTGCCATGCATTTGAAGAATTTGTTGTATCTGCTGTTGCATTAGCATTTTCTGAATAATATACTTTTATTTTAGAATTATCAATACCTGTTATTTGTAATCCTTCTACTATTGTTTCTACTGTATTTTCTGTTAAAGCTCCTTTTGTAGGTAATGTTCCTAATATTTTTACATTTGATATTGATGTTTCATTATTATTAATAATTTCTGAAGTAACTGTTGCTGTTTTACTTTCTACACCTAATGCTAATTTTTCTTCTTGGTTTCCTTCATTATTTATTGTTTCTATTCCATATTCTTTGATACTATTTGTAGTAATTACTCCTGCATAAGAAACTATTTTTATATCTTGTGCTACACTACCTGTTGTTTCTCCATTTTTATAATTAACTACATTTTCATTTGTATATGTAACAGATATTTGCTTATCTGCATTTTTTTGTTTTTTATTTGTTACTAAATTCATATTCATTAAAATTGTCGCACCTTCAATTGCTTTTCCTTTATATTCTGTTTGCACTCCTTCTAATTGAATATCAATTGTTTTGTTTATTAATTTTGCACTTTTTATTTTTAATTCTTCTTCATTTAAAAGTTTTATTGATGTTACATCTATTGTTTCAAATTCTTCTGGTAAATTAACTAGAATATGTGGATTTTTATATAATTCATCTTCTTCACTATTTGAATTTAATGTAACTCTAATTTCTACATTTTCGTTTGTACGCATTGTAGAAAATTCGTTTTTACTTACATTTATAGTAGCATTTGTATAACTTTCTTTTAAAGCTATTTTTGCTGTAGCATCTGCCATTTTGTTTTCAACATCACCTATATCATAACTTGAATGTACTAAATAATTAATTTCTGATGTTTCTTTTACTTTTTCTTTACTATTTGCTCCTATAATCTTCGTTGTTGATATTTCTAATGTTCCTGTTTTTACAGGTTTTGTTGTTTCTATTGCAATTTCTGCTGTTTTATCTGGTAAAGATATTATTATATTTTGTTCATTGTCTGGTTGTGTATTTGCATTTAATTCTGCAAAACTTGATTTTGTGTTTTTATCAAGAATTTTTAAAGTTCCTTCTTGTCCTAATATGTCTAATAAATTTGATTTATTTACTACTATATTTTTTGTGTATACATTAGATAATCCCATACTAGAAAAATCTTCTTGCATATTTATTTTTTCTGCTATATTTTCTAAATTTACTTGTAATTGCATTTTTTCTGTAAATTCTCTATCTATTCCTGCATATAGTTTTCCTTTATACATTTCATCTTCTTGATTTTTTACAGATACATTTATAACAGAATCTACATCTTCTGATGTAATTGTTATTTCACTATTATATGACATTTTAGTTTTTTCTTGATCATATAAAGAAATTTCTGCATTAGCACTTATTTTTTGATTTTCTACTTTTTCTGTACTTGCAAATACATATGTAATAACATATCTATCTTTTCCTGTTTGATTCCATACAACTTTTCCATCTTTTTCTGGATTTTGTGTAGTTACTTGTACTTTACCTGTTTTGTTATCATAACTATATTTAATTTTTTCTTCATCATTATAAGAAATTTTTGCTCCATTTGTTGCTAATTCTTCTGGTGTTTGAATATACATTTTTTCTGGATAGCTTTCTCCTATTTTTGGTGCTTGTAATTCCAAGATAGCATTTTTTACTGGATACATATTGTCTTTTAATCCTGTTTCTACTTGTAATTGCACTACTCTGTGTTCACCATCATAATTTAATACTTTATTTGTTAGTATTGTTTGGTTCAAAAAAATACCATTATTTTCTTTAGAATATGGGCTTGCCATTGTTAATGTAAGTTTTCTTGTTCCCTTCACAGAAATGTCCTTTTGCTTACTATCACGGTAAGTTCCTGTTAATTCTAATGTACTTTCTTTTTTCACTAAGCTAACTTCATAACTTGTTTCTTTAATAGTTTCTGCTTTTATTTCTAATTCAACACTATCTCCTGCATTTATTTGATTTAAACTTACACTGTTTTCTGTTATATCAGAAATTTTGTCATTTTTTAAATCTGTTTTAAATTTGAAGTTACTGTTTTTTAGTGTTATAGCACCATTAAAATATCCTTCTTGTTTTACTGAAACACTTAAATATAATTTTAAATCTGTATCAGTAGTTTTTGAAGAATATGTAGACACCTTATTTCCTTGTTCATCTTTGAAATATGCCATAAATTCTACATTTTTATTGTTTGTATTTTTCTCTTGTACAATTTCTTCTACCGCATTTACTGTGCTTATTCCTATTAAAAGAAAATTTGATAATGTCATTGACATAATCAACATAAATGCTAGTAGTACTTTTAAAATTCTTTTTTGCATAATAATACCTCCTATTTTAAATCTACATAACACATTCACTTTATATTATACACTGAAATGTATAGTTTTTCAAGTATTTTTTACCATTTTTTAGGGGTTTTTTGTTACATTTTTGCTATTACACTTTATCCACATTTTAATTGTACTATATTTCTTTTATCAGCAATTGTGCCACAATTTTTATAAATTGTGGCATCGTTGTTTATTTAAATAAATTTTTTTCAATACATTTATATAATTTCTTTATTTCACTCATAAGGATTGCATACCTTTTTTCAAAATTTTCATTTCTAGTACTTATTAAAACAATATTCTCATCAATATTTACTATAATTCCATCAAGCTTATTATAGAAATCTGGATTTATATATTTAAAAACCAATATTGACTCTCTTAAGTTACTCAAAAATTCTTCAAGTTCATTTATTTCTTGATCATTTACACATTTACTTTTAGCATCGATACTTTTATGTATTAATTTTGGCATTTTCTTATGAAAATCTTCCTTCAATATATCTTCATACAAGCTATTATTATAATTTTGCTTATTATTCTTTCTTACTGTCCAAATAGCAGACCAAATAGAAATTATTATTGCTATTACCGATAATATTAATGTAGCTCTATCAAAACAAAGTAAATTAGAATATTGTATTATTTCTTCTATAGTTGTTGCTATTGTAGTTCGTATAATTTCTTCCATCTCTTCTCCTTTACTTATTAAAATTTGATATTGTTTACTATTTTATTTGTCAATTGTTCTGATGAACTTTTTATAGTAACATACTTTTCTATTTCATTTTTATCTATTTTTTCTAATATATCTCTAAACATTCCTTGTACAAAAGATATTGCTACTTTTTTTATTTGATTAGGAAATATTATCGTATTATTTTTATTATAATCAAATATATCTTTAATTTGCTTTTTATATTCTTCATAACCGTAATCATTTCCTGCTAATCCAGCTATTGTCTGCTCAAATTTAAGCTCTATAATATTATTTTCCATCTTTTTTCTCCTTTAAAATAAATTGTAAATTATAAATATTTACATTCATATCATATTTATTAATACTAACAACATTTTTATTTGGTGCCATCTCTATATAATTATTTGTTTCATTAAAACCTATTAATCCATTCTCATTTAAAGTTAAAAATTCTTTTTTAAAAATTAAATTTGTATTTCCACTAATAGCATAGCAAAAATTATGTGTAGACTTATCTATTAATGCATTTATTAATGTTGTTAGTCCAGTTCCTCCTGTACTCTTAGACATTTTTCTTGTTGTAACATATTTTTGAAATGCTGAAATCATTGCAAATGAATTTATATTATAATTCTCTCCAAAAAATTTTTTATGATTCTCATATGCTTCTAAAACAATTGTATTTTTTTCACTATATTCTGATTTGTCTTCTTTTTTAATGTATTCAACAATTTCTTTTCCTATAAAAATATCATCAATTACAACAACTGTAACATCCACATATTTATATTTATGATAATTATTTTTTAACACATTTAGATTTAATATACAATCACCATTTGAATGCTTTAATGCATTATCAACTATTTCGACTATTACTTCTGCTAGCTCATTTCTATACTCATCATCAAATTCGAAATATTTTAAGAATATATCAATTTCATCCATCGTTACTGAAATAAATTCGCCTTTTCTATTTTCTTCGATATTTTCGCATACTTTTCTAAAATGATCTCCCCTTATTGTAATCTTTTTAGTATACTCTTTATTATAGTCTTCTATTAGTATCTTCTTATTATTATATTTAAATAATATGCTTTGTTTAAATATTTGATACCCCAATACATTCTCTTTAATTGAAAATCTATATGTTACTTTAAAATTCCATTCATTTATTACAAAATATATGATTGATTCCATTAAAGTCAATATCGCTTGATCTGCAATGTAATCAGAATCAATTATAATTTTAGTCTCACATATAGTCATATTTTCTTTCATCCATTTAAAATGTTGTGCTATTTTATAAATAGATTTTATTGAAAAATTATTATCTTTTATTCGTATTTTATTATTTACGTAACTACTTCCTATACTATGATTTGTCGAAGATATCTTTTCAAATATCTTTTCTATCTGCAACATCTGTTCCTACATCTCCTATTCTATGTATTATAAGACTATTAATTTTTTAATGCTGTAATTGGTACTACATAAACTCCATCTGGTCTTTGATATGCTGCATTTGTTAATCCGCAAATTACGCAAAGGACTGATGGTGCTTTTCCATTTTCATTTTCAATTTGTTTCTCTAAATTCAACAAATCATTGGCTGCTTTTTCTATCTGATGTGCTCCAAGTTTTATTTCAAATGCACACCAATCACCATTTTCTAATTCTATAACACTATCAATTTCTTTATCTTGATAGTCTTGATAATGATAACATTTAGCATTAAAGCTATCTGCATATATTTTTAAATCTCTTTCTACAAGAGCTTCAAATAAAAATCCAAATGTATTCAAATCATTTATAAGTTTATTTTCTTCTCTTATATTTAATATTGAACAAGCTATTGAAGGATCTGCAAAATGTCTTTTTTCTGATTGTTTTACTCTTACAGATGAACGAATATTAGTTGAAAATGGCTCATCATTATCTAGTAAAAATAATCTATCTAATGCATCTAAATATATTGCTAAAGTATCTATATCTATATCTTCGTTATCTATAGCATTTATATCCTTTTTTAAAGTCATATTTGATACTGTTGTACTTTCATTTCTTGCTAATGATTTTAATAATAATCTAACTTTATGCTTATCCCTATTTATACCATCTAATCTGTTTAAATCGTCATCTATTATTAAGTTCATATACTCTTCTATTGCTTCACTTGCATCTTTAGCTGAATAATCTAAATTTGCAGGCCATCCGCCTCTAATTATTAATCTAGCTAAATTTCTTAAATCTACTTCTCCAGTTGCTTTTGCCTTAAAATCATTATTACATAGTTTTTCTAATGATATATCTCCTGTAGAATCTCCTGATTCATATAGACTCATTGTTCTTAATTGTATTTTCCCATATCTTCCAGCTCCACTATGTGCTATTCCTTTTCTGTTTGGTGTAGATGAACCAGTTAAAATATATTGTCCTTTTATGCCTGTTTTATCAACATCAACTCTAATTTCATCCCATAAATTAGTTGCTTCTTGCCATTCATCAATTAGTCTTGGTTTTGCTCCCTCCAAAATGATTGATGGAGATATTTTAGCAAGTTCTACATTGTTAGATGTCTCTCCTGTTGTTTTTTGCAAAAGAATCTCACTATTAGAATGATATCGACCAGCCCATGTTTTTCCACAATATTTTGGTCCTTCTATACTAATTGCTCCAAATAATTTTAAATAATGTTCTATTTTTTTATCAGCTATTCTCTTTTTATAATTTTCTATTTTCATAGATAATCACCTCTTATATTTTATGTGTTTATATATTTATTTTATATCAGTCCGTGATATTTGTCAATATTATGCCGTGTTTTTTTATAATTATAAGCCGTGATTTTTCGACATTTTGTTCCATTATATTGTTTGATTTCATTCAGTAAAATTTTGAAATTTTATATCATTTAATGTAGATTTTTAGAATATTTTGTTAAAATTTTTACAAAAATAGAGCCATACTTTAAAAACATAGCTCCGCAAAAGATTTCTCTTTTTCTCTCTAATAACTATTATATACTATTAATGTCTTTCATGTAAATGCTTTTATTCTAAACCCTAAAATATACTTTCATATTCTAATGGAATATTATCTTCGTACAATAAAACAAACTCTGCATTTACTTGCTTATTGCCATGATAATGTCCAAAATACCATCTTTTAAATGTACATTTCTCTGAAATCTGTTGTAAATAATCAGTTAATATATCTTTTTATATGTTGGATTTATTAATGTTTGAATACTTGTCGTACAACAATGAGAAATAATGTAATCAACTTTATAATTTATTTTTTCTAAATTATTTGTTCCGTTCTCCATTTCTTCTTTTGTTGGAAGTTCTGAGTCCCACCATGAAAAATCTCTAATTCTGAAATATGCACCTCTTTTTCTGTATTCATATATTCTTTCTTCTTCAAATGTCAATACTCCTCCAAAGTCTCCACAAATAATCACATAATCATTTTTAGCTATCTTCTATATTCTTTCCATTTTAGTATTAATACTAATACTCTGTTATACAGTTAAATTTTACAAAACAAACTAATAAAATTAGCACAAGTCAAAGAAATACTACATACAAATAAATTTTCCATACATTGCACTTTTTAAATCAAGTATCTGTTGTAATATATAGAAATGAAATAATAATGAAACTTTTTATTTTTAGTGCATATATTATATAAAAGAACTTTTATAATTATATTTTTTACTTTTATTTTTAGAAAGGAACGTGATAATTTTGAATAATAATTTAGATGAAACAACTATGAATAATATAAAAAATATGGTAGACAGTGGTAATATTAATGGTGCTATTTCCCAAATATCTCCTGAAATGATACAAAATTTTTCTAAAATGTTTGCACAAGCTCAAAATAACCAACAAAATGTATCTAATGAAAGTCAAAATACATCTACAAATTCTAGCAATACTTCTAGTAATAATTTTAATCAAGCAAATAACAACAATTCCTCTTCAAATTCTTCTAATAATTCTAATCAAGCAAATTCAATTCCAAGCAACTTTGATTTAAGTGGTATAGATCTAAATTCTATAATGAAAATCGCGGGAAATATGAATCAAAAAAATGACCCTAGAAGTAATCTTCTCGCATCTTTAAAACCGTATCTAAGAGATGGTAAAAAAGAAAAACTTGACAATTACATAAATTTATTAAATATGAGTAAAATTGCAGAAACATTGAAAAATACTCAAAATAATACAAACAAGGATAATTCTTAATAATGCCTCTCCCTTTTCCTCCTTTTAGACAATTTTACCCATATTACAATAATCGTCGTTTTTCTCCTTACATAAACCATAAGGCAACTTCTCCTACTTTATATTATCCTCCAAACACTGTTCCGAATAATACTGAATCTTTTAATAATTCTAATAAAGAATCTTTGACAAATTTTGATAAAAAAGAATCACTAACTAAAAATGATGAAAGGTCTAATGAAAAATCTATAGAAACTATAAATTCTATAAACTCTATAAATTCTACAAAGTCTACTAACCCTTTTTCATCTCTTTTTTCTTTTTTACCTTCTTCAATTGGGCCTTTATCTTTTAATCCTGATGCTTTAGTTGATAATTCTATACCTATTTTTGAAATGTTTGGCATTCATCTTTTTTTAGATGATATTATCATCATTTGTATACTTATTTTTTTGTATAAAGAAGAAGTTAAAGATCAAATGCTTTACATTATTCTATTTTTACTACTTCTTTCCTAATACTAAAAAAGGAACAAATTGAAGTGCACACTTCTGTATAGACACTTCAATTTATTCCTTTTTATTTAATTAAATTATTCTATTTCTATTTTGTCATCTACTACATGTATATATGCTTGTTTATGCAATGTTTCTTCTTCTCTATCTATTTCTCTAACAATATTTGCTATTCTTATTTGTACAACATCTAATAAGCCTGCTGCTATTATTGCCTGTTTGTTCCCTTTAGCCCCTGCATGTGCTAATCCTCTTAAGTTTCCTAATATTACTATATTATCTGATGCCATTACTTCCGCACCTGAGTTCACATCTCCTAGTATTACTACACTTCCATCAACTTCCAATCTTTGTCCTGAACGTAAAGACCCTCTATGAAATGTTGTTTCTGATACCATTGTTTCTTGTTTAAATGTTTTCTTTATACTTGATAATCCAAGAGATTTTGGTGTATCAAAGTCTACATCTACATCTATGATTGTTTGTATTATATTTTGTATTTCATCCATCTCTTTATTTTTTAGTGCTTTTCCTATTACTTTTATTGGTATTTTTTCTGTTTTGTACATTTTCTTTAATTCTGGTAACTTTTTTCTTAATGTTTGCATTATATCTTTTTGTTCTGCTGTTTCTGCTATTTTTAAAATTGTTTCTTCTTTCTTTAATTGAACACTTATAACATTTTTCATCTCATATCAATCCTTTCTATTTGGTGCAACCATTTATAAGTAGTACGAAGGTACGTTGATTAAATTTTAAACGAAGTTTGACGTAGCCAAAATTGTAATATTTTTCATTTTTCCTTTGGTTGAAAAAAGATTAAATTTTGGCAAGGAAAACAAATTTAAAATTTATGAGGCGTACGAGGGTACGTTGATTAAATTTTAAACGAAGTTTGACGTAGCCAAAATTGTAATATTTTTTCAACCAACTATCTCAAAGTTTCAGTATACGGACTAGCCGTAACATCCTCCGTAACATTCTGTAAGTTCATTCCAAAATATTCCCTCATTATCTGTTTCACCGCATCAGCCGTATAATAACCATGCCCCCCATTTTCTGCCATAACAACAACCGCTATTTCCGGATTATCAAACGGAGCAAAACCCGCAAACCATGCATTTACTTTATTTCCAGGTGCCTCAGCCGAACCAGTCTTTCCACCAACTGCTACCTCAAAATCCTTAAATATACTTGCCGCTGTACCCTCTTCTGTAACAGATCTCATACCCTCTAATACAACTTTCAAATTTTCTTGATTTATATTCAAGTTCTCCGAATCATCATGTAACAAACCCAATTTTTGTTTTACAAATTTATTTATATTATCCCTTGATTCCTCTGTTCCATCTGCATTTCTTATTGTTTTTATAATACTCACATCTATCTTATTTCCGCCATTTGCTAACATACTAATATATTTAGCCATTTGTAATGGACTAAACTCATTATCTCCCTGTCCTATTGCTGCATTTAAAGTATCACCTGGTGCCCAATAAGAAGCATCTGGATGCATTTTTGCCTTAGTTTCTTTACTTGCTAACACTCCTGAAGTTTCATCTCTTAATTCTACACCTGTTTTTGTGCCCAATCCAAAATATTTTGCATATTTATCTAAAGTATCTATTTGCATTCTATCAGCAGTCTCATAAAAGAAATAGTTACATGACTTTTCTATTGCTCCTATTACATTTAATTGACCATGTCCTCTATGATAATCTGTATAATACCAACAATTCATTCTTGTTCCATATTTTTCATATTTTGTATACACACCAGTATCATTTATTATTGTTTTTGGAGTTATTACTCCTGATTCTAAACCAGCTATTGCTGTTACCATCTTAAATATTGAACCTGGTGAATATGATGTTTGCATTGCTTTATTTACAAGTGGTTTAGATGCATCATTCACATAATTATTCCATTTTTCGTTACTTATCCCACCTATAAAATCTGATGGATCATAACCAGGATAACTTGCCATTGCCAAGATTTCACCTGTTTTTACATTCATTACAACACAACTCTCAGATATTGCATTATATGATTTTCCAAATCCTCCACTTCTAATTTTTTGCATATTAGCAGCTAAAGCATCTTCTGTTACTTTTTGTAGATTAGCATCTATTGTAAGTACTATATCTGCACCAGGTTGTGCCTCTTCTGCTGTATATTCTCCTGTTATAGTACCATCAACTGCCATGTCAATTTGTTTTACGCCTTTTTTTCCTTTTAAATATTCTTCAAAAACATATTCTATACCTGTTTTTCCTATTAAATCATTTTGATCATAAGTATCTTTTCTTGTTTTATATTCTTCTGAACTAATTTTAGAAGCATATCCTAATATATGTGATGCCAAAGAACCTTTTGTATATGTTCTTTCAGGTTTTACAAAAATATTAATTCCTGGGAACTTATCACTATTTTCTGAAAATTCCGCAACAGCCTCTCTTGGAATATCACTAGAAATAGTTACCGCTTTTGTACTACTATAACCCTTCTGTGTAATTTCATAACGAATTGCCATTATTTTTCTAGCCTCTGAAATATCAGCACTATTAATTTTATATTTTTCCTTCATTTTAAAAAATGCTTGTTCTGCTGTCATATCTTCTGTCATATTATTAGCTTTTTTCCAAGCTGATAAATTTTCTCCTTCCAATGTAAATGTATATGGATCTATTTTTATTGGAAAAGAATCTGGATAACTAACTTCATATTTTTCTAAAACTTGTATCATATTTAATATTGCTTCATTTAATGCTTCAGTATCTATTTTTGTTTTATACAATTCCAAACCAAATTTTGTATTTGATGATACTAATACATTACCTGATTTATCCATAATATTTCCTCTAGTAGCCTCTAAAGTACTTTCTCTTGTAAGTCTTGTATTTGACTCTTCTCTATATTCCGCTCCATGTACAATTTGCAAATTAAACAATTGAACTAACAATACAATTCCAACAAGATATGTTATAACTGTAACCATATTAAATCTCAAATTTGTATTTACATTATTTACTTTATTTCTTCTTATTTTATTTATTCCCAAACTCTCACCTGCTTCCAAAACATTCCTATTAGAACAATTATACTATTTTTTATCAATCCGCCACTCACATTTTTTTACATAACATTAAAAATATCTTGTCAAAATTTTATTTCCTGTATAAGTATTTTCTATATAATATCCAAACTTTTGCATAGCCGGATATAAAATAACTGTTAACACTACATTATAAGCAACTTCCACCAACAAAATTTTTATAAAATATGTGAACTCAAAATTTATTGAAAAAATCACATAACTTGCCACATAAGAAAAAACTTCATAAAAAATAGTTAAAGCTGCAATCATTAGCATTATAGTAATACGACTATCTTTAGAAAAATTTTTATCAAAAACTTTAGCTAAAATTCCTATTAAAGCTAAACATATTGCAGAAATTCCAACTTTACTTCTAAAAAGATAATCTAAGAAAAAACCTAAAAAAAGTCCATATGTCACTCCCATAAACTTATTTCCGAATAATCCTACAAACACAATAAAAATTACAAATAAGTTAGGAGACACGCCTGCTATTGTAAACCAACTAAAAAAATTAGATTGCAAAAAATAACAAACAAATATTAAAAGCACAAGAGCAATATTTATTACAACTTTTTTCATAACTTTTTACACAACCTCCTTACTCACACAATTTTTTGTGTACATTGATTAAATCTCAAATTCAGTTTGACACAGCCAAGCATTGCCACTATCTTCTTTTAAACCTCTGTAATTGAAAAAGAATTAAATTTTGGCAAGGAAACTTTTATTTAAAACAAGGGCGCATACTGT